>Ga0182006_1000048_pt1 | contig 184700 bp, 166 predicted proteins | sample Sormic07211104_1_FD_123022 | JGI IMG/M metagenome (GOLD analysis project Ga0182006, IMG submission 123022) | Rhizosphere microbial communities from Sorghum bicolor, Mead, Nebraska, USA - 072115-104_1 MetaG | ecosystem: Host-associated > Plants > Roots > Rhizosphere | place: USA: Nebraska...
CTGCTGGTTGAGTTTGACTAAATGAAAATCGTAGCCGTTATTCTGCTTACTGCCTTCAGCCTGAAGCTTACTGCTTTGAATACTGCTTCCCGTGATCAGATACTGTTGATCTATGGTTGTGGTTACCTGGCTTAGAAAATCCTGCGTAGAGGATTTGATGTCTTTTTGCCATAGTACTTCCTGGGCCGACAGACCCAAGATTGTGCACATCGTAAAGGCACTCATGTAGAGTTTTCTCATCTATTTGTGTATATTAGTTCGTATAATTTGCAAATTTAACTTTTTTTAACACGCTGGCAAGTCTCATCATGGAGATTTAATACAAAATTTTTCTCTTGTCTGTGTTTTAATACTGTGATGTTATAAAACAAAGGTAATCCGACAAAGCGACAGATGATGTCGTATTATAATCTGTTTTTAATTTGAACCAGAAATTTTAACCTAAATCTACTGTACATATTCTGGCAGGCAGCGCCAAGGGATACCGTGGATTGCCAGTTGTCACAAGGAAGTGTAATACCTCATAACTTGATGTGATATGGCATTGAATTATGGAAAAAGAAAAAAACAATAAATCAGACACCGTTGAAAAACGGGGTGATACATTACTGGTACTTCATCACAGAAGCAGTAGCATAGGTCTTGTCCGGGGCATTGATCAGCAAGGGAACCTGACGGAAATACAGCCTGGGGATAAGAACGCAGAAGAATTTGTCAGGATAGAGCTGGGGGAAGATTCTTTTACCCGCTTCTTTACTGATTTTTACCGGAAGCTTAAAGATCCGTCTGAATTTTCATTTTTTAAGGTTACGGAATATGAAGCAGTTAAAACGGCCAACGAGCTGCAGCAGTATGTCAAGCATGCTTCTTCAGAAGAAAGAAATAAGCTGAGAGAGTATGAAATTTCCATAGATAGGGTAGAGTCAGCTGGGAACCAACCATTAAAGAATATTGAAAATGGTCAAGGACAAAAGTCTTCATACCGCTATGAGGCCTCACAGGTGGACTGGAATGTTATGGGGAAAATCGGGCTTACCAGGGAAATGCTTGAGCAGATGAATGCATTAGATCCGTTACTTAGAGGATTCAAGACCCCCAGGCTCATTCCTGTGAGAATGAACCTGGGAACAGGGATGATGACCATACAGGCCAGGCTTTCGCTTAGAGAGACCTTTTCAGGAGGCGTAGGAGTCTACCTGCATGGGGTGCGGAAAGAGCCGGACCTTCATTCAGCGTTCCTGGGGCATGAGTTTACCGAGGAAGATAAGAGAAACCTGCTGGAGACCGGTAATATGGGAAGGGTAGTAGATCTGGTATATCCGGTGACGGGAGACATGATACCCTCAGTGATCAGCAGGGACAGGCTTACCAACGAGCTCACTGCTTACCGGGCAGAGTATATCAGGATTCCTGATGAGATAAAGGGAGTCAGGTTAAATCGGGAGCAGAAACATATCCTCAGGCAGGGGAAACCGCTGTATCTGGAAAATATGCTCTCCGGGAAAGGAACACTTTTTAACGCTGCGGTGCAGTTTAATGCGGATAAGAAGTATGTGGAGTTTCTGTTCAGGAAGAATATAAGGAGCCTTTGCGTAGGGGATTTGAAGAGCGGGATGAAAGTAGGGGTTCCTGAGTTTTTTAGAGGAAGGAAGCTTAAGGTCTGGCAGATGGAAAAGCTAAGGGCAGGGGAGACGGCGTATATTGATGGGCTGGTGGACAGGAATGGAAAGAAGTATCAGGGATATGTGAGGTTTGATAAGGATGGGGGTAAGTTTGAGTTTTCATTTAAAAATGTGTGGAATAAGGAGGAAGGTCTTAAGAGGACCTCTGGAAAATCGAAAGGGCGAAAAATGTGAGCAAATGTAGTGTCACTAGCTATGTAAGTTAGTTTGATATTTGTTGTGCCTCGCCGCAAGTAAGGCATATACCATCTATGCCTATAACATTGCCTTGGCAATCTTCTATATTGCAATCCAATCTTTCTATTTCATTATCCAGTTCTGCTCTTATAAACAATATTGAAACATTAACTAATTATATTACTAACATTGACGAAATTTTATGCAGACATCTTGATTAACATTTTTTAAATTATTATAAACAAGTTGATCTTTTGCCAAAAAATTAATGGTAGATAATACTAAATCTCAAAAAATGATCAATGTAATAAAATTATTGCTTCAGTTGTCTTAATTTAGTGAACCACTAAACTATTAAAATGAGAAGGCTGTTTAAAACCGTTGAGATTGGATTATTGTTATTTGCAGTTTCATTTTCCAAACAAGTGATTGCTCAAAGCACCACGGATAGTATTGATGTATTCATCAAAGAAAAAATGATACAGTCGAAAATTCCTGGTCTTCAGTTAGCAATTGTACGGAACGGAAAAATTGATAAACTGAAAAATTACGGTTTCGCAAGCCTGGAACATCAGGTAGCAACAAGTCCAGGAACAACCTTTTCGATTAATTCTATGACCAAAGCTTTTGTAGGGGTGGCAATAATGCAGCTGCAGGAACAGGGTAAATTAAATGTAAAAGACCCAATCTCCCTATATATTGACGATATTCCTATTGAATGGAAATTTATAAGGATCGATCAGATTTTAAGCAATACTTCCGGTCTTCCCAATAATATAGACGAAAAGGAACAGGTATTGGGGGATGGTGATGAAAATCGCAACTGGGAAATGGTAAGAGAATTACCAATAGAATTTAGTCCCGGAGACAAATTCAGTTACAATCAGACAGGATATTATATTTTAGGAAGGATCATAACCAAACTCAGCGGACAGCATTTCACGAAGTTCATTGAAGAAAATCAATTCAAGCCCTGCGGTATGGTCTCCACCCGTTTTGGCGATTCAAACGATGTCATTCCAAATAATTCAAACTCATATTCCACCATTTACAATGATGGCGGAAAGTGGATTAATGTTGGAAAGCTGCATAATGCCTATGCCACTTTTCCTCTGTTTTTCAGAACTGCAACGGGAATTATTTCGACATCAGAAGACCTGGCCAAATGGCTTATTGCACTCCAAAGCAAAAAACTGTTGAAAAAACAGTCAAGCTTGGATCAGATGTTTTCTACAGCCAGACTGAATAACGGAAATATCGGAGGATTCAATAAGTTAACCAATGGTTATGCCCTAGGCTGGCCGACAGTAGTCAGAGAAGAACATCCTGCGCTGGCACCCGTTGGCGGAATGCGCTCCGCATTGTTTGTCTACCCACAGGACAATTTATCGGTAATCGTGTTAACCAATCTTCAGGGCTCAAACCCCGAATGGTTCATTGATGAAATTGCCGGTTTCTATCTTCCGGATATGAAATTAAAAAACGGTTTCGGATTAAGTAAGAATTTGAAGTTCCTGCGCCAGCAACTGTTAAAAAATGGTTTTAAAGATGCCAATAAAATTTTCAACAAAATCAGTAAAGACCATAAAAACCTTAGTCTGACCGAGGATGAAGTCAATTCCTGGGGATATCAGCTTATAGAACAAGGCAAAAAAAATGAAGCAATGGAAATTTTTAAATTGAATACCCTGTTGTTTCCTAAAAGTTCCAATGTCTACGATAGCTATGGTGAAATACTGGAAACACTTGGAAATCGGAAGGAAGCCATCTTTAACTATAAAAAATCTTTAGAGTTAAACCCTGACAATATCAATGCTGCCAATTATTTAAAAGATAAAAAATGAGAGTGTATAAGTAAACTTATTAGTTATTATAAAATCTCAAAAAACGATTTAATGAGAGAGACTTTAATAATGTGCGAACTTTTTCTTCGCACTCCCAATTTGGAACGCAGTGGGTACCTAATTAAGCTGAACTCATTACAGAATTATTGGCAGTATCGAAAACCGGAACATCATCCACAAAGAAATATAGACAGTCAATATTTGGGCAGATTTACTAATATTTCCGAAAACTGAATCAATTGAACTTTAATAATAATATAGCTTTGCTTCGATTTCTTGTCCTAATGCAAACCCCAAAACGTTAGCAGAGATTTAAACACAAACTCATGAAATCAAAATTAGAAAAAGTTAAAGAAAATCTTAAAAAATTAATTGAACTAAACCCTAAAGGTAATTTCAAAATTGGAAGATGTTTAACTTTACAAGAAATAGAACTTTTCGAAATCAACCATAAAATTAAGCTGCCAGAAGAATATATTGATTTTGTAACAAATGTAGGTTGTTTTGGTTTTGGACCTAATGAAGGACTTCTTCCTTTAAATCAATATAATGATTTACGTCACCGTATTTTAGAAAATAATTTACAAAAAGAATTTCCATTTACTGAAAAAAAAGAAGATGATGAACTCTACCATTTTGAATATGATTCTTTATTAGATGGAGCTATATTGATTTCTGATTGCGGAGGTGGAGATTTTGAAATATTGATTGTTAATGGAAAAGAATATGGGAATGTTTGGGGTGATTATCGAGTATCATGTAATGGAATGATGCCACTAAAAAATATAAAAAATGAAAAATTATCTTTTTTAGATTGGTATAACCAGTTTTTAGAGAAACAAATAGATTATTATGAAAAATATAACCTCGAAAAAATTGAAAACAGTCTTACCGAAATAGAGCCAAATAGAAGATTTATTAAACCAAAGCACTCTTTCAGTTTAATGAAGTTCTTTTCTAAAATCTTTAAATAACACTTCTGCTAACATTTTATTGAAAATATAGGTTCTTGAAGTTTAAGTCGAACTGTGGCCAACCTTAAAACAGTAAGTTTCCACAAAAGAAAATATAAATGCACTGTTAACATTTACGAATTTGAGGGTTTTCAAATTTGGAACAAAAACGGAAATTTCACAGAATTGGTGTACGTTAGTAAACATGATTCAGTTCAAATAAAATACGTTCATCAATTACAAAACCTTTTCTTCGCACTTAAAGGAAAAGAGTTAATTCATAAAAAATTATAAAATACGGAAAGCCGTAATTATAAGATTCAAAATTAAGTACTTTTACGGTGATTAAAGTTATATAATATGGAGTTAAAAATTGGTGATATCGTTAGATTAAATTCTGACATTCACGCAAAAGTTCTAATGACTATTAATGGTTACAGTCATAACGGTGATGATTTTTGGTATTGCGTATGGTTCAATAATAACGAATTGATTGGAGGAAATTTCCATAAAAGCGCATTGTCAATTTTTAAGTAAAAATAAAAGCCTCAATTAAGAGGCTTTTATTTATTATTTTTTGAATGTCCGAAGAAATACCCGAGTATTAAAAGAAAGGCACTTTGAACTATTTGTATCGGATTTATTTCATAAAACATCATTATAATCAAACTAATACCCATTAATAATAATAGTATAGCGCCAACTAATGAAGCTACAGATTCTTTATCCAAAAATTTCAGAAAAATATTATATTTTTTTTCCATCATTTCTGTCTTATGTTTACTATATTCAATTTCTTCAGATACTAAACCTTTTTTTTCGTTCAAGCTTATAAGCTCCGCTTCCAACCTCTTGTTTGTGTCCTTTAATTCGATTAATTGTTCCTCAAACCTTCCTTTTAGATCGGTATCTTTAATTTCCTCTACTAATTTTTCTATACTCTCTACTGATTGAGATTGTTCAATCTCCTTGATTCTTTTTGTAATGTAGTTATGGAGCTTTTTATATTGATAAAAAATCGAAAATCTAATTCCATTTATTTGCTCGTTCCCTTTAATATTAAAGTCGGCTCCTCTTTTATAATATATTTCATTTACCTTAAGAAAGTCTTGCTTAAGAAATAATTCCTCCATACGAAGTTTTGCTGCCTTTAACGCATCTAAATCCATTCTTTCGACCGATTCCCAATCTAAATTATATGTACCTAAAACAACTTGAAAAGCTTCGTTGCTTTTTTCAATAAAATATCTTCGTGCATCTTCAGTTGAATTAAATTCTATTATGTCTGTCATTAGATGTAGTTTAAGCAAATATAACAAAAGCCCTTTCAAAAAGCAATATTACAACGCCACTAAATATTTTCTAAAACTTCCATTATGAGCTAAAGCAGGGTCTTGCAGAATTTGATTTCTCCACTATACAAATTCTCAGCTTTATATTCCAGATCGTTTTCCCTGGCAATTGGTTCTTTAAGGTAAATAAGAAGATTAGCAAAGCCGTTTGACAGGTCCGGGAATTGGTCTGGGTCTACTTTCTTGTAAAGACGTTCGATCCTATAGGATAATTTCTGGAACAGATGCGATAAGTAGTTGTCATTGTAGAAATGGAAGTAGTAGAATCGGAGATCATCGATCTCATTATCAAAGATAACATTCTCACAGTATTCCATAAACGGAGGGGTGAGAGCTATGAAGTCCAGCTTCATACCTTCGGTGAGGCGGTCATATTCTGTGTGTTTTAGTGAGGTCATATTATTCCCTTTTGCTCCAAATCTTTTCCATTAACGGCTTCACTCTAGGAGATTGATAAAATGCTTTTATTCTTTTGAGCTGCTTAGAGGTTAATTCTCCTGTAAGTTGTTCTCCGTTTTCAATTTTAAATTTTGCATTGATCGTTTTGTCTTTATTCACCACATGGAAGTGAGGTGGATTATGGTCATTTGTATAAATCACAACTATTAAATCATCTAATTTCTCAACGAGCTGTTTAATTTCATACCCATCAATCTCTAACATTATTTCAATGACTTCGTCTGAATACTGCCAATATCTATTTAAGAGGTCAGAAAATATCTTTCCATAAACCTCTTCTTGTGATTCCATGTTCATAATTAGTTTTTGTTTTTCGAATATACAAAAGATGAATCACTCAATAGTTGACTTGCCAAATTCTGTTTTCAAATCAGAAAGCTTTCTGGAAAATGTTTGCTTAAGTGGGTCAGCGAAGTTTAGTATCTTTACAATCTAATTAATAAAAATGACTTTAGATCAACACATAACATTGACTTGCGAAACTGGTTTATTAGATAAAACAGAATTCGTAAAAGTTCAAGAGCAAATAAATGAAAAGAACTTCATGAACATGGAAGATTTCGATAGGTTATTGCATATGGGTTTTCCCATTGGACTAGAATTGAAAAAACTAAAAGATACTGAAGATATTTCTGAAATTCGACAACTTCTTAAAGATAAAAAAGTATCTGCAAGAAATTTTGTTACCATAATTAAAAGTAATGTCTTCAATGATGGAATTATAAAAACACCTCCGTTATATTGAGCAATATAGATAGTAACCATACTAATTTTCAGTTTTTCTGGTTACTTTTATCCTATTCTTAAAGAACGAGAAATATTTTTGGGAGAAACAACAATATTGGGTAATCCGCTATCGGTGTGTATGGTTCCTTTTATCTTTGCATAATCATGTACTTTTTTCTTGTCAAGGTTAGCTTGTACTTGACTAACGATTTCGTCTGGTTTACTTAACCTTTCAGGGACTTTTTAAAATTAATGCGGAATTGCTTTTAATCTTTTCAGTAACAATCTGTTTGAGCGAATTTATAGGATTAAGGTCATTTTTAGTTCTATCTACATGCCATCTCATAGAGTTCTGTTCGGGTAAGCTTAATGAGGTCATTCATTTTAAGTATTAAGTACATTAATTAGATGATATTACATTCTGAAGTTATTTATGATTAAGTTACAAGTATTTTTAAATCATGCGTTTAAAAATTAACTTACTGTTTCACTATATTTTAAAAAGTTAGCAAGTACTCCTGAAGGCGTTTTAGCATTTTTATTAAGAATCTTGGTATTGGCGAAAACGACAAAGTTATCTTTGGCTCTGGAAACGGCTACATTGAGCATATTGGGTTTATTGTCTCTATCAAAAAACAGTGTTCCCTTATCTTCACTACCGTAGACCATAGAAAATAGCACAATAGGTCGTTCTGCACCTTGTAAGGCGTGAACTGTTCCTATTTTAAAATCATCAACTTTAAATCCTGCATCTTTTAAAGCAGATTTTAAACTGTTTTTTTGTCCGGTGAATGGTGTAATAATGCCTACAGTATGTTCAATCGACTTATATTTCTTTTCAATTTCTGATCGATTATCGATCAGCCAACTAACAATGGCTTTGACTTCTTCAATATTAAACCTGCTGCCATTTGGATTTCTTGTGGATTGGCCTTCAATATGAATGCAGTGCATTGGAGGAAACAATAAATCTTCTTTTGCTTTACCTCTCAATGGAATAAGTTTACCATCATAAGCTAATACATTGCAGTAATTAATGATTTCATCATAACATCTTCTGTGTTCAGTAAGGAGTACTCCCTTTTCATGCAAATTAGCTTCCTTAAATCCTGATGCATTTTGAGCCATTTTCATAATACTGCCGGTAGAAGAAAGAAAACCCTTAGGGTCAAATTCTTTTTCATAGATCATATCATCGTAATCTTCGATAATTTCACACTTTTTAAGGTTACCAATGTCAATTTTATGTGTAACGTTCCAAATGGGTTCAATCTGCTTTACATCTCCTACAACAACAGACTGTTTAGCTAAAGCAAATGTGGCAATGCCTACTTCAGGGGAAACCTGGCCTGCTTCATCAACAATGAGAAGATCAATAAAATTAAATAGAGGTGGGTTATCATGTATTTTGTTACCTTCTCCACTCATCCTTAAAAATTTGTAAAAACTGAAAAACTTTGGTGCCATGTAGAATGTACTGACAAAGCATGGAGTTAACATAGCATGTCTTTTCCATCTGTTTATCATAGGTTCTTTACCTTTGCCATAAAATTTAGGATCGGAAAGATCATTTTCAAGTTGCAGGAGATATCTTCCTTCCCAGTAATGTAAAGCTAATTGAAATGCTTTATGGCGTATTGAAATGTCAAGTTCGTCATAAAAACAGTTAGCACTTATTCTATTTTCTATTTTTTCGTGTTCACATTCCCAATATTCTTCTTCCGATCGTGGAGGATTACTATTAATTGTATTGTTGGTTTTCCATATCTTCCAGTTTTCAATAGAATCAATAATGCCTTTAGCGGTATTGATTTTAGAATCTATTTTATCTAGTATTTCAGCTTTCTTGAATATAAACGCTTCAGGTATTGCAATTTGGGAATCTCTAAGGATTATTTTTATTTCTGAAGCACGGTTTTTCAAAGCAGATTGTATTCCTAAAAAACAAAAGACTTTTCTGAAGAATGGCTCATTGTTAAAATATGAAATTATTTTCTGCTCATTTTCAGCGAATGCTTTAATATCCTCTTTGAGGATATTTTCATTTAATATATTATCCTGATAATAATTGGAAATTTTTGAATTATTAAGAAGATATTGAGAGGTAAATTCATGTTCGGATTGTAAATAAGCCTTCCATTTATTTCCGGAGTCTTTGAGGATATATTCAGCATTTGCAATCTCCGCCTGTAGTTTTTCTACAGCGGAAGTGATGCTAAGAATAGTAGAATTAAAATAAGCTTTACTTTTTTCTAAAAAATACTCTTTAGCTTCCTGTAGAAACTCTAAATTCTCTATCTCGTTAAAAAGGCCATTGCCGTTAAGTTTTTTATAATTGATACCCTTTAATTCAGTTTCTTTTTTGTTGGTTGAAGGAAGATAGGTAGCATAACCGTCAACATCAGGAATCCATCTGCCCTGCAATTTTCCTTCTCTTGTGTTGGATTTTGAGAAACTTTCTATGATATTAGTTACCGCCTGGTTATTGGTAGAACAGGCTAAAATGATAGGAGCATCTTCTCCTTTTATTGCGCTTTCAACCATCTTATTGGCAACAATACTTTGTAAGAGAGTGGTCTTTCCTGTACCTGGTGGACCATTAACCGCAAAAACTTTTTCGTTAGAGCCCAAAAATGTATTTAAACTTTTTCTTTGTGAAATAGAGATAGGGAAATCAAAACCCATCTGTCCGAGATGCAGCGCATTGGTATTGATTAGCTCAGATACAGTAGCAGGTAGCTTTTCCTGATTGTTGTTTAAGGTTATGAAAGATTGTAAAAGGTCTGGAAGATTCTTTTGGTGAATAATTTTTTCATATAGTTCTATTATCCCCATTGCAGCATTCATTTCTTCTTGTGGAAGTAATACTATAGCATTAAAGATCGTTTCATAAGCTCCTGATTGATATTCGCACAGCTCTTGACGGGTTACTTTTTTAAATATATCCTTTATATATTGTACATAATCAGGATATTTTGAATAATTTTCTTTTCCCAAGGTCGTAGCTAAATCTACTTCTTCAATGCTCCCAAAAATAAATTCAGTACGTTCATCAGCAAGGGGTTCCAGATACTGTCTTTGAAATAAAGGAAACATTTCATCGGGAATATAAAGTTTTCCGTTTCTGTCTAAATAAGCAGAGTACCAGAAAGGAAATTTAGGCTTCTTGTCTCTGAGATGAACAAGATGATCTGATGCGGGTTTAAGCTTGAAGGGTGCTACAACAATAAATATGTGATCTATGGTGATCCAGTCTTCATCATCTTTATTTTTAATACCTCTTTTTTCATTGATTCTCCGTTCTTCATAGTCGATCAGTGTATTGACTTTTTGAAGATCTGCAATAGAATTGTTTTCAATATTGAAATTTTCAATTTCAAAATGCTGAGCACCATCAATTTCTATATTGGTATTGAGGGAGTCTGCTAAATTCTTTTTCCAATAGGTGAGCCATTTATAATGTTCTTGATTCATTTGTGATTGGTTAATAGAAGTCATATCAAGCTAAAATAAGATAATTATATGAGATTGTTTTATGGGAAACCGTAAAAATTTACGAGCTGATAAATTGATTATGATTTATTTTTACCGTTACTAAATTTATTTTTAAAACGGTCGGTTTCCCGTACATCGATTAATATCTCGTTAGCGCATCTATTTTGTTCTGTTTTTAGTTCATTTTCGTTGTACACTAAAACAAATTACAGTATATTTGAGATAAATGAGTAAAGTGAACTTATGTTAATTGGATATGCAAGAGTAAGCAAGTTTGAACAGAATCTCGATTTACAAACTGATGCCTTAAAGAGTTTAGGAATTGAAAAAATTTTTATTGACAAGGTTAGTGGTGTTAAATCGGAAAAGCCGCAGCTTAACGATTTATTAAATTTCGTACGAAAAGGGGATACTTTAACCGTGTGGAGATTAGACAGGATCGGGAGGACCACAGTTGGGCTAATTCAGTTTGTGACAGAACTGAACGAAAAAGGAATACATTTTAAATCTATTTCGGAAAACATTGATACAAGTTCAGCAAGTGGAAAATTAATTTTCCAGATTTTCTGTGTTTTAGCTGAACACGAAAGAAATGTCTTGATTGAGAGAACAAATGCTGGATTGAAGTCTGCGAGGGCAAGAGGTAAAAACGGTGGAAGACCAAAGGGTATGACCGAAAAATATAAAAAAATTGCACCTTTAGTAAAGAGCTCTTATGAAAGTAAGAATGTTCCAATTGAAGAAATTATGAAAGCTTTTAGTATTGGAAGTAAAGCTACGTTTTATAAAATAATTAAATCTTAATTAAGGTAAAAGTACTTCAAATAGTAAGTTTTATGTCTACTAGTAAAAACATTATATGGAAACAAAAGATTATATTATAATTTCTTTTAGTGGTTGTGCTTTAACAATATCCATTGTTTCGTTGATTATTACATTGATCCAGAAAAACAAGGAAACCAAAAGAGCTATTCGTAAAACAATAAGCGATACATTAGAAGGTATTTCTAAAATTGGCATTGAGACCACAAAGCTTAGAGCTACCAAAGACATAGATTTTAATTCAGAAGTAAATATTTTACTTAGACGTAATTACAATTCTCAAAGACGAATTTTAATTGCTCATGCTGATTATCTCATTCAAAGATATGATAACCTTGCAACAGAAATTGATTGTAATATATTAGCAGGAGCATATTCTACAATAGGTGATCAAGAAAAAGCTGAATTATTTTGGGTGAAAACGATTAACAAGTCAATTTCCAACCCAATTAGACTTATGAATTTAAGAGGCTTTGGTGCTTTTCTATTTAAAAATGAGCAAGAGGAATTAGGTAGACAATATTTTAACGAAGGATTATTACTCGATTTACCTGAAAATGACGAAAATAGAATTTTGAAAGTTGATACATATTTAATGTTATGTGATTTAGAAAAAGAATTCGGCAATAAAGAGTATTACGAAACAAGCTTGACAAATGCTATGGAAGTTTTATCAACAATTAAAAGTAATCGAAGAAAAGAAGAAATGTACGAACTGATTAGGAATAAGTTACCAAAGGTAGAGTAAGTCCACATTTTATAGAATAATTAACTATGATAGAAAAAACTATAACGAAAATTATTAAAGTTGGGAAATTTGAACACATTCATTCACTGTACGAAGATGGTTTAGTATATTGTAATCCAATGGAATTCTTTAAAATATGTGAAAAAGAAGATGCCCGATTTGATAGATCTGAAGCTGCAACAAATATTACGCAAGTTTCTCAAATCATCTTGCAAGGAAATAATGGTCAAGAATTTAGGTTTTCTAAAGATCCAAAGAAGGGAGAAATAAAATTAAAATCGGCTTTTAAATATGATCATATACATGATTTCAATGGAAATTTGTTTTGTTGTACTGCAGTCTATCAAGATAATACAAAAGATTTCATAGAATTTGATGAAAGATTTGCTGACTTTGGAGATACAATCTTATTAATCGAAAAACCAATGAAATTTGTTCTCGCCTTACAAGATTGTCTAAAGAGTATGAATCTAGGTTATAAAATGGATATAGTAAAATATTATGATAAGAAAAGCCATGATGGGAAACTTGATTTTTTTTCAAAACCTGATGAGTATTCATTTCAAAATGAATTGAGATTATTTATTGAAAATGATCATCATGAGCCTATTACTTTGCACCTTCCACCTTTAAAAGAATATAGTTCACTTTTCAAATTAGAGGATATTTTGTTATTAAATAAGAAATAAGAAATTAAACTATGATTTCACTCGATGAAAGAATAAGACTTAATGAAATTATTGATTTAGCTTGGGAACTTTTATTTGAGAGTATCATTTCAGGCAAACTTTTAATTAATAAAGAGTCCTCTTTGCAACTTCATTTATCGAAACTTATTTTTGATTTAGGCAATTTGTATTGTGTTCTGCCAGAAGAGACTTTTAAAATTGAAATGGAAACCAATTACGGTAATAAAAGCATTGATATAGTTTGTGGTTTTGGAAAAACCAAAGCTGCAATAGAACTTAAGTGTTTTATGAAAGCAAGTAAAAGAGCTAAAGATTTAGATTGCTACGATGTTTTATTGGATATAGAAAGATTGCAAAATTTTGAAGGTTTTAATATTAAAAAGTTTATATGCTTAACGGATAATAAATATTATCCACAAACTTTGCAGACCGGTCACGGAAAAACTGTTACACTGAATGATGGAACCATTTATATGGCAAATTATGAAATAATTCCTGGTTGGGCAGAAAAATGGAATGTTAAACGAGACAAACCAATTGTTTTTAAAAATGATGTCACTTGTAATTGGAATTCCAGAGAACAATGGCATTTTTTAAAAGTCGATATAGATAGTTAAATCCTATCTATAAATTAATATGAACCTGTAATAAATCCCAAAAAACGATTCGATGAAAAATAAAAAGCTACTCTATATAACATCTTTTCTATTCTTAATAGTGTTTCTTTTGTGTTTTATTTTAATACAGATAGAAGTGAGAAATTTATATATTGATATTATTTACGCAGCGGTTATCTTACCAACTATGGTTACTAGTATAGCTTTATATTTTAATCTAATACTAAAGCTAAAAGATAAATCAAAAAAAATGATCAAATGCAAGAAAAGCAAATACTTATAGATTATTTATCTCAAAATGGATTTTCAAATGAAAGTGCAACACTTTATGTAAATAGTTTATTAAAGAATCCGGAAGAACCTACAGGGCTTAAAATTTCAGCAATTCTAAATATTATAAAGTTTACTCTAAAGCTAAATACACCAGAACTCAAAACTTTAGAGTTAACAGAGCCAGTAAAAATTCACCGAATAAATCCTTTATCGAATCTACTTGATGATTTTATTGATGGAAAATTAAATGAGGATGAAGTTAATCAACTCATAACGCAATTTGATAATATCAAAAAACAGTATAATACCAAATAATCTCAAAATACGATTAGATTTCCACCTGTAGTATTAATACCCAATGAATTACTTAAACGAAATTAACTATAAATATTTATGTGAAGGGCTTACTTACGACTTTCAGGATTGGATAGTTTTAGATGACCTTCTGACAGAGTATAATAAGAAGAATCACAATATTGATAGAATTGTAGAAGCCAATAAGTTGGAAGGATTTTTTCATAAATTGTCCATTGCTGGGCCAGAACTGATATTCAGTATGAATATTTTTCATCATCCTTCCAAAGGGAAATTATCCACCGCAGATGTAGGAGCAAATAGTGAAAATAATGATGTTCAGCCCCAATTACATCTAACCCTTCATTCACCTTCATTAGATGTACCACAAAGAATTGAAATTCCTCTAAAATATGTACTTAAGGGACTTCCTCCACTAAAAGGTAAACATATGGTTTACTTGCACGCAATTTGTCTTAACAATGGTTCTAAGTATGTATATTATGGAAGGACAAAACGTGGTTGGATGAAACGTTTTAACGAACATGTAAAACTTGCGATGAAGGGTTCACATAGAAAATTTCCATTGTTGTTTGGAAATGCAATTTTTGCCCGCTACAATCAACTGTTAAATATAACTGAAAATCAAACTGATCTGTTATATATAGGATCTCATCATGTAGTTTGTGCTGCGGGGTTAGAAAAGGATACAGCTATTAATGTTGAACATTATTTGATCAATAAGTATAGCTTAGGCGCTGAAGATGGTTTAAATATGATTTAGCTTTATAGATACATATGAATTTAGATAATTTTTTATTTAATCTTAAAAAACGATGAATACCACTTTAAAAGGAGACAAATTTGAAGACCTCGCAGTAGATCTTGTGCATAAATTAATTGAAGAAGAGCAGCTTCTCATTAATATGAAGTATATCCGTCCTTATAAGAAAAAAAAATACAAATCTTTGTCAAGAGATGGTTATGTTGAATTTGATTATGTTATCGAACTCTGGTCGCCAAATGCAGAAAGATATTCGGTAGCTTACTTTATTGAATGTAAAGATTATAAAAATAGAGTTGGTGTAAGTCAGCTAAAAAAGTTCCATAATGATATTCAGGAAGTTTCTGGAGCTAACGCAAAAGGAATTCTAATAACAAGGTCGTTACTGCAAGACGGAGCTAAAACATATGCAGAAGCAAACGGGTTTATGGTTGTACAGGCAAATAGTATTGAAGATTACAAAATTATCTACCACAAAACAGAATCCAAAGACAATTCTATCCCTACACTCAGTGGTATTATTCGGGATGAAGGTATTTTAGGGTTAACAAAGATTATTGATAAACAAATTAATAAGGCGTTTGAAGAATTTAAAGTAGGTGTTAGTTATAACATTGATCGAATTTCTAAAGAAACAATTGAAGAAATGTGCGATGTTGAACTGCAGGAAATAAATCCTCGCATTCTTTCTGATGCTGAGAATTTGGACATTAACAAACTCAAGAACCATTTAGAAAAAAAATACAATATTTCCGTAAAATATCATGATGATGGTAACCTATTAGGTTATTGTGATATTGCAAATAACACCATTTCATTGCATCAAAATGTTCAAAGAACAAAAAGAGAACTTTTTATTTTGTGTCATGAATTCGGACATTATAAACTTCACCAAAAATTAATTATAGATCAGTTTACATATAATAATTTTACTGAAAGCGAATACAATTTTAAGATGGGAAAACATTCGCTAACTAATCCAAAGCATTGGATTGAATGGCAGGCAAATTATTTTGCAGTTTCTATGATTCTACCGAATACTTCTCTTCTTGCAATGCTTTGGCAACATCAGCAAAGGCTCGGGTTGAACCCAGGGAAATTATACCTAGATGATCAAAAAGATAACTACCTGAATTATCAAACCCTATTATATAGACTTAGTGAATATTTTAATGTGACTAGGCCTAATATTCTTTATCGTTTGAAAGAACTTAAGCATTATGAAAATAGATCTAATTTAAAAAATGTTAGAGAAATTCTGGAAGGTATGGTGATAGATCAGCATATTTAGAATAAATTCTTGCGGATGTAAAAATAGACTCTAAATCTCAAAAAAGGATACAAATGAAGAAATTAAAAAAATGACAATAAAAAAATAGTTCTAATGGCAATAACTTCTATTACTACAATCAGGCAGCTTCGTGATGAAATCAGAGAAGAAATAAAAAAATTAGATTTAAAAACTTTTAAAGATCAGACTTTTGGATCAGAAAGTGAATATACCTACAAAGGGTTAATTGCCGGTATTGAAGCATTATTAATCGATTTGTCGGCACTAACTAAAAACGAAAACCGTTTTATAAAATTTTCTACCTACAGGGAGCGTAGTTCCTTATTAAATACTCTACAAAATATCAAATCATATATTCGTACACCTGGAAATCTTTATGCGCAAGTGGATGAACTAAAAGTAAACCTGCGCCCTTTTAATATTAGATATTTTGAAGACCGATTCATTGAATTTGATAAAGAAATTGATGAAGCAAGTAGAATTAAAATAAACATTCAAGAGGATAAATTTGAAGTACAGAAAGAAATTGAACAAATTAAAAAAGAAGCAGAAGAAATTGTAAAAAGACAGGAGGAAAGTAAAGAGAAGCTTATTACCCTAGATAAAGAAATTGAACAACTGCAAACGAAAAAAGAGGAATTACAAGAAGAAATCAATTTACTAGAAGAGAAAAATGAAGAAATCGAAAACTTAAAAAATTCTTCCATTGATTTCAGTGAAACAATAAAAACCTCGCTAAATGAGGTGGCTTCAAATGAAAAGGTAATTAAAAATTTTGCAACCAATATTCAAAAATCTGAGGATAGATTAACTAATATTCATGCTAAAATGGATGATAATGAAGAACAGTTAAGAATCTATACTCAAGAAAGGGAGAATTTACTTGTAGATGCAGAAAAAATGTTAAATTCAGCTCGTCAAGCTCTTAATTATTCTACAGCACAAGGTATAAGCGATGCTTTTGCTACACAACATACTAATTCTCAAGGTTTTTTTAAGGTAGGAATATGGCTAGTTGCAGGCATAGTTTTTATGCTTCTTATAAGTGGAATCAGTTATTGGATCCTTTCTGGGCAAAGTATTGAAACTAATGTACTGATTGGTAGAATTTTAATGATACCGATTTTATCAATTGGTCTATATTTTTGTATTAGTCAATATAACAAACAAAAAACTATTATAGAGGATTATGCTTATAAGACTGTAATTGCCAAAGCAATCGTTGGGTTTTCAGAACAAATTAAGAAAAATGAGACCGAAAATACTGATGAATATGCCACTTACATGAAGACCGCACTGGCCGAAATTCATCAAGACCCTTTAAGAAAAAGATCAAAAATTGATTCGGTAGGCTCATCAAATGATGAAGTAGATCCGAATAAAATACTTGAATTGTTCCAGAAATTTGCAGATATTTTTAAAGCAAAATCATAATAATTAATATAAAAAATGATGAATAATAAATCAATGATTTTACTTTTCTGCATCGGTAGTTTTAGGAAATTGGTAAATTGGGATTATCCTTTTCTTCCAAGAATAGGAGAAAAGCTATTTACAGCTGACTTTTTCCCTGATGAAGAACTAGAAGATTATTTAGTGATAACTGACATTATCTGGCATAAAGAAGAACAAAATTCTAATGAATTTTGTGTTAGTCTACTATTAGACAATCAATAAATCTCAAAAAACGATTCAATAACATAATGACAGAAAATTACATACAATACGCCGGCGGCTATCAGAAAGACAATATTGATGAATTGGATATAGTAAAAGCTATAAATGACATTCAATTAATGGATGACGAACATGGAGCCTTTTGGGTTTCAGTTATAACCGATGATGAAAATGTAATTGAAGTAAATAAAGATTTATCGCTTTTTATAATTTTTAAAGGACAACAAACTAAATATCAGGCTAAAGACTGGAACGAAGTCACAGAACTTTATAAGCTATTATTGGCTGAAAAATTCGATGAAATAACTGAGAGAATAAAATGAAAACGATGGATTTTTATCTATCCTTTTTGTGCTTAGTTAGAAGTCATAATGAAAGTATAGCCGTGTTGAAAAAAAACTTTTGCTAACACGGGTTTTGTATTATACAGCTCAAGTGTAAAATGCAACAGTTGCCTTTCTCAGTAAAATTGTATAAATTACCTAAGTTTTTGTGCTTCAATTTGATTTCGTCGAACTAGTGTTTCCGGTCCAAACAGTAAGCTCAAAAAATTAACATAGATTTTATGAAAATAACACACAAATTGAAATTTATTTTATTTTTTTCACTACTGTCAACATTTTTTTTTTCACAGAAGTTTAGTTTTATTTATGAAGCTAAATATAGAACAAGTAAAGAAAAACCTGAAGATATTAATACTGAAAATATGATTTTGGATTTTGAGAATAATACTTCTATTTTTAGAGAATCCATGTCCAGAGATGCTGATTCCCTGAAGCTCATTAATAAAAATGGAGGTTATAGAATGGGGGTTGAAAATCAATTTTACATTAAAAAAGATATTACTAATAAAAAAATAGAGAAAATTATTACTTACTTACGGGCAAATTATCTTCTCCCGATTGATGAACAATTAAATTGGAAAATCTTACCGGAACAAAAAACAATTGGAAAATATAAATCGCAAAAAGCAGAAGTTAGTTATGGTGGTAGAAACTGGATTGCTTGGTTTACGACAGAATTGCCTTTTAATGATGGTCCCTATATTTTCAATGGATTACCTGGTTTAATCATTTCCATTGAAGATACAGAACATGATTACTCATTCAATTTAATACAGGTAAAAAAAGGCAGCAATTGGTTTGATGTAAGGACAAAAACCATTACAATCGACTGGACACAATATGATCAGCTAGGAAAATCATATTATAATGACCCTTGGAATTCCAAAACCGCCAAAAAAGTTACATTTACAGATCCTCAGGGAAATGAAAAAGATGTAAATGAAATGATCAGAGAAGCGCAAAAATCTATTCTTGAAGAAAATAATCCTTTAGAGTTGAATCATAAAATCAATTATAAATAAAAACTTCTGCGGAATGGTATCGCCATTTTGAAACTGCCAATGGTTGGGAAACAGAGATATCACTCTCGGTTCCGGAAGAAGTTTCGCTAAATAATTTCAAAAAACGATGAACTGCTATTATTAAGAACCGTAAAAATGACAGGCATTCTCTACACTTCAAAAATTTAGTTTTTCACTTCGAATAATGTAAAGTGGCAATAATTTGAAAGTGGTTGATTTGTTTGCAGGTAATAAATATTACTTAGGAAAAGGAATTTCAATAGCGATGATTTTACATTGTAAATTTATTTTTGGAAAACGTATTATTTCTGAACGAGAAAAAAACAACTGGGGTGAAGCTCGAACAAAAGTTTGGGAAAGAATGAAATCTAGCGGAGAAGTTGCTTATTGTGAAACTAAAGATTATTATTTTAAAATATTATAAAATATCCTCTAACATAGGTTTAGCGTGAAAGCAATTTTTCTATTATACGATTTGTATTGATTCAAATAAAAATTAAACTCATTCTTTAACTGCATATAATCTCAAAAAACGATAAAATTACATGTTATGGGAAAGAGTTTGGATCTGTTAATGCAGGATATTGTTTTCTTAATTAATAGAAGTTTAGAAAATTCATTCTACTGTGAAAGTTTAGACCTTTGCCAATCTATACACGTAAATATCTCAAGGGAAGCTTTAATTCAAAGCTTTTCTGATGATGAAATTAAAGAAGCATTTGAAAATCTGTATAGACTGTTTTTAGATGATGTTAAATGTGGGTGTAAGCCCACAAAAATAGCAATGTTAAGGTTGATTGATAGGATTTCTTTTTCAGAAACAACAATTCACTTTAGTTAATTTTTGTTTAAATAAATTATAGAAACTGAACTACAAAATAAATAATGAATCTCAAAAAACGATAGTCATAAAATGAAATTTTTAAAATCAATTTGGTCCGGGAAAATTATAGAGAAAAATTTGCTTTCAGATACATTTTCTGTAGCTATAGAAGAAGTTATTAAGGAAATTGATATTAAAAATTCTGAAATTAATGATGATGAATTCTATGAAATAATTTCAAAAAAGGAAATTAACCAATTTGAAGCAAATGAAATATATATTTTTTTGCCAATCGCTTTTGCTCAACTTTGGGTAAGCAAAGTAAAATGGCACGAAGAATACAATGAAATACTTCCTAATAAAAAAGAAGTTTCGAAAAGATACGATGAAACTCATTCCTTTCAAATAATTTTTAAAATTGTAAAAGATTATTTTGAAAATCAACCATCAAAAAATACTATTATGCAAATTGGTAGAAGAAGTGCAGAAATTAACGCAATAAATAAATTATTGGTAGAGGGAGGAAAAGTCGAAGATGTAAAAGTGACTAAGACAACAATAATAAGATAGCCAGCCACTAAAAGCCGTTTGGCAAGATTTCGAATTTTCTGGTAAATTCACGTTTACATTTTGCACGAAATTTTATCTTAACCGAAAGTACTTGGCTACGAAGTTTGCAACCATGCCAAGCAATAGACTTAATAAATCTCAAAAAACAATCAGAAATAACGACTGCAAATTTTCAATTCATTCTTTTCAGTATTGCTCATTAATTTAAAATTTCCTAATATTATTGCATGATAATTTTCCGAAAATATAAAAATTAAACCTTCGAATCTAGTTACCATCTCAAAAGATTGAAACTAATGTCTTTGTTTAAACAAATTATTAACGCGAATAAAAATTGATTTGAAAGTATTTTTGCATTACAGCTGGGACAGCGAAGCCCACAAAGAATGGGTTTTGGAATTAGCAAATAGGTTAACAGCAGACGGCGTTGACCTAGTTTTTGACAGATATGATTTACATGTTGGATCCAACAACTTACATTTCATGGAAAAGATAGAGGCTTGTCAAAAGGTAGTGTTGGTTATGTCAAAAGGATACAAACCTAAAGTAGATTCGAGGACGGGAGGTGCTGGTTATGAATATCAAATCATTACAAGTGAAATTGCTGTCAAGATGGCCTCTAATACCAAGTGTATTCCTGTACTTAGAGATGGAGATTCGCATAGCTCAATTCCAGTGCTATTACAACATTTCCAATATATAGATATGCGAGACGATAAAAAATTTGAGCAACTATATTTGGAACTTTTGCGTGCGATTTACGGCAAACCACTTGTAACAAGGCCAGAGTTGGGTAAAAAACCATCCTGGGAAAATAATTTCACGAAGGATAATAAAAATATCTCCGATGTCAAACCAAAACAAGCACATGATATAATTGCGAACTCACTTTATCGAGTTTTAGCGGAAATTGAAAACGATGCTGAAATCGATCGAGAAAAGCTTATGCAAAGTCTTGAAACAGTCTATAAGAAATCTAAGGATATGTCACGTGATAGCGCAGTCTTGACCGCACCAGAATTTCACAAGACAATTGATATGTTACTTTTATCATTTCAAAATGATAAACTCTTAATCACAACTTCAGGTAATGATGCTTCATTATGGGGCTCTGTCGCTAAACAATTTGAGTATGAAGTTAAGGCGATTTTAAATGATGTAATGGTTATTATGGATCAACATGGAACTTCATCCCACATACATTGGCGTTTTGAACGTATGAGAGATATAATATTAGTTTCTTACGGAAATAACAGTCGCGGAAAAACTACAGACCTATCGGTAGTAAACAGTCTAAAATCCACCAAACAGAAGGTTAATTCAATTGGCGGAAAAATGGATTTTAGTCCAGTTTTTAATGAGATAAGAATTCAACTGCCACTTAATACAAATAATCAAAATGTAAATAGATCAAAGATAAGTGATGATAGTTTAGAATTCAGTGTATTTGATATTACAATAGTTGAACTTTTATCTAAAGGTGTTTTGCAAAAGGATATACCCCAAATTTTACACTCCAAAAATCTAAAGCCTTCTACATTAAGCAGTGTTGAAAAAAGACTCAATTCTATGAGAGAAAAACACTCATTAAAAAGCAATTTGGAACTTGTTGCATTTTTTAAAGATATTGGAATAATCTAAAATATTTTCGGAATATATGATAAAAATTCTGACCACTTAAACGACAATGAGATGTTATTCTAATGAGCACATTCTAATCAGCCCTAGGGTGTCACCAAGCATACTTAAGAGATGTTGGCTTACAAGTTTGACATCAAAGATAATTCAACTTTAAGGTGCAGCCAAATCCAATATTAAGCACCAGGTTGATATTCTTACCGAACAGTTATTGGGAGTGATTAAAATGATCAGTCTTAAAAATCTCAAAAAACGATTAAGTGGAAGCATCTATATGAAGAAAATAAAAAATGGATTGTGAGAAACTTCAAAAAATACTAATTTCCGGTTAGCTCTAAATTACTATTTAAAGAGCAGAAAACTAGGGATTAGTAAGATCAATAATAAAATTAAAATAACAAATGATTTTTCCAAAAGCAAAAAAAATAGCCAAAGACCTTGGCTGGCATAAAACAGACGACAGCGTATTTGGACTTTACAAAGGATACTTTTTCAACGTTTCGGACGCAAGTTTAATCACCACTCCTCAATTCAAATTGGTAACGGCAACCACCGGCAATATAACAGAAGAACAAAAGCTACAAATCAAAACAGAACTAAACCTAAACAAAAGAAAATTAAAGTTTACCCTCTTTGAAATAAGCGACAATGGGATTTTTTTTAAATTCACTGAAAATGTAACTCTTACTCAACTTAAGACTGTTTATTCTTTGTTCGACTTTTTGGTTGACTTGTTCAAAAAACTAAACATATCAGAGCAAAACAAATGTCATAACTGTGGGAGAGATCAAAGATTCAACTATTACGACCTTAACGATACAGGTATCATACTTTGTGATACCTGTTTCAGCCAAGAGGATCATAGATTCTATGAAATTGAAAAAGAACGAATTTCAAAGGAAAAAAGTTATTTAACAGGATTTTTAGGCGCACTTATTTTTTCAGTTCCGGGAATTATACTTTGGATTTTGTGTGCTGTATATTTTGAAAGACTTGCCTCTGGAATGGCATTTGTTATCGCATTCCTCGGAATTTTAGGCTATCATTATTTCAAAGGACGGCATGGAAAACTGACAAAGTATATTATTGTTCTTATAAACATTGTAAGCATCAGTATTGCCAACATCATGACTATCATTACTTTATTGGTAAAACAGGGTTTTACTATAAATCATGCAATTCAGGAGTTTCAAACCAATGAAACAGCAAAAGACTTCTTTTATCAGAGTATTATTATTTCTTTTCTATTGGCATTACTTGTATGGATTTGGCTATTGTTTATAATGAAAGACAAAAAATTAAATATAAAACTTGCAGATAAATTTTAGAAGTAAAGCTTTGGCTATAATAGCTCTAAAAAAGATAAAAAATACATTATTCTGGAATTTAGTAAACAAGAGATTTTAGATTTTAATTAATCTCAAAAAATGATACATTAAATCGACAGAAGGAAATTGATAATATTGACTTTATAAAATATTCTTGATAAATAAATATTTCCCTAAAACTAAACTGAAAGTTATAAATTATACAAGTCTATAAAAAATAAAGATTTAAAACTGTAATCTTAAGTAAAAGATAAAAAAACACCACATCAACTTTTTTTCTTATTTTTTGGCATAGCTTTCAAAATATTATTATCTCTCATATATATATCAAAGTCAAATTTTATAGCGAAAAGTTTTGATGGCTCTATACCAGCAGCTAAAGATATCTTTATTAAAGTAGATAATTTAGGAATGTTTTCTTTGTTTATTAATCTATAGACTTGTTTTCTATCAACATTTGCCGCTGCAGCAAGATCAGCCGCGTCAATTCCTTTTTCGTCAATGAAACTCTTAATGTAGTCAGCAATAGCGATAAAATATTTATCCTCAATGTATTTCATTAAATAAAAGTGACATATTTGTCAAAAATATCATTGACAAATATGTCACAGATTAAAAAAATGTATTATATTTGTAAGATAGGTTACAATAAATGTAACTTTGCGATACTTCAACGAATAATAGAAGCTATTGCTTAGAATCTCTAACTGAAAACTGGTAATTTTTAAACATACGAGAGGATAAGCAGGAAGCTCACGACCTAGGCGTGGGCTCTCTTATCTGTATGTAGGGTATACCAGTACCTCAGTTAGGATAATGTAGAGTTCCATGCCGTTTTTTATTTTTTGCAGTTCTGCTTTTCTACAATTATCATTTCATTCTAAGCCCGCTTACATAATAGTATCATACGACACGATACAATAGGAATGTACAACCTATTGCGGCTTTAAAAAGCTTACACGGGAACACAGATTTCATTCATATTAAATTCTTTCCGGTGCCTTAAGGTCACTGCTTACAGAACCTCACCAGTCCTTTTTCATACCAAAAGGCATCAGGAAAGTCTTTATCTAAAAAATGAATCAAAAAACTACTCAACTTAAATCAGAAGAAAGAAAAAAGCCCCTTCCCATAGAGTTTGGAGACCAACGGGAAAGAGCGTAGTTCAGTAATTAATCATTTAAAAATTAAAAACCTTTACAAATCTATGAAAAATTCCTATTACCATATAGGAGGCATTTTCTTTGGCCTTATGTTGACCGCTGTAAGCATTCAAACAAAAGCCCAAACACGCACCATTTCCGGTACCGTCACCTCATCCGGCAAACCTCTTTCAGGAGTCGTAATCTCCCAAGAGGGCAGTAATCAGGTAGCCATGACCGGTAACAACGGAACCTATACATTACAGGTTTCAGCAGAAAATCCCATCCTATTGTTCAGACACCCTGATTATGCAGAAGAAAAAATCACCCTCACTAATCAGACCGTCGTCAATATCAGCTTAGAACAAAAAGTAAAGGGAATCGAAGAAGTTATTCTCAACGCAGGCTACTACAAGGTAAAAGACAAAGAAAGAACCGGTAGTATCGCCAAAGTTTCAGCAAAAGATATAGAAAACCAACCCGTCACTAATGTATTGTCAACCGTACAGGGTAGAATGGCAGGCGTAAATATCACTCAGAACTCGGGTATGCCGGGAGGAGGCTATGATATTCAGATAAGGGGGCGAAACAGCCTCAGGTCCCTGGCGAACAGTCCGCTCTATGTAGTGGACGGGGTTCCGGTGGGAGGAGAAATGGCCTCACAGTTTTCAGCAGAAGTCCTTCCTGCCAGCAGTATCAATCCGCTTAACAGCATCAATCCGGCAGATATTGAGAGTATTGAGATCCTGAAAGATGCGGACGCGACCTCGATCTATGGATCAAGGGGAGCCAATGGCGTGGTGCTAGTCACCACAAAAAAAGGGAAGAGCGGGAAATCAGGGCCTTCTGGAGCAGGATCGGGGAACCTGGGATTAAATGTCGGGACTTCATATGCGGTAAGTTCCGTGATCTCCAACCTTAAGATGCTCAGGACTGAGGATTATTTAATGATGCGGAGGCAGGCTTATCAGAATGACGGTATTGTAGTGTATCCGGCTAATGCCTATGATATTAACGGCGTGTGGGATCAGGGAAGGTATACCGATTGGAGAAAATCACTTATCGGAAATACCGCAGATGCTTTTACCGCGAATCTGTCCCTAAACGGAGGAAACGAAAGAACCTCCTTTCTGGTAGGTTACGGACATAACGAGCAGACTACCGTATTTTCAAAGGAATTTAAATATAAGTCTGATAATCTCTCTGCCAGTATCAGCCACAGTTCTGAAGATAAACGTTTTCAGCTCAGTGTTTCCAACAGGTTTTCGCTCCAGAAAAATAATGTGCCGAGTGAGGATCTGACCAAGCAGGCTTTCCTGATGGTGCCTGATGCTCCGGCTTTATATCTGGCGGATGGGAGCCTAAACTGGGAGAACAACACCTTTAACAATCCTGCAGGGCTCTATAACAGTTCCTACTCTTATGAGAACAAGCAGTTTTTAACCCAAATGAATATGCAGTATGAACTGCTGGAGCATTGGTTTCTGAAGCTCAGTGGAGGGCTCAATTACCAGGATTTCGATGAAAGATCATTAAAACCTAACACCATGTATAATCCTGCGTCCTATCAGGGACAGTCCAGTGCCAGCTCCCAGTCGTATAAGAGTAATCAGGACCGTTTTTCTTTTATCCTGGAACCTCAGCTCAGTTGGCAGATGAAGAAAGGAAGACATGCACTGGATGTACTCGTAGGGACGACCTTTCAGCGGGAGGTCGGTAAGCAGGGGTCCATGATAGGGATCGGATTTGAGAGCAATGCTTTTATAGAGAATATCGGAGCGGCAAGGACCAGGATCATCACCGATCAGATCAGGACGGAATACCGCTATGCCGCTTTCTTTGGAAGGGTGAATTACCAGTATGCCGGAAGATATATCCTGAACCTTACGGGAAGAAGGGATGGAAGCAGCCGTTTTGGTCCCAGTAACAAGTTTGCGAATTTCGGAGCGCTTGGAGCTGCCTGGATATTTTCCCAGGAATCTTTTCTTAAGAACAGAAAATGGCTGAGCTTTGGAAAACTCCGTACCAGCTACGGGACCACCGGAAGCGATAATATAGGAGATTACGGGTATCTGGATACCTATGATCTCTCAGAATACCTGTATCACAATACCGTCGGCCTTAATCCTTCAAGGCTGTATAACCCTGATTACAGCTGGGAGAAGACCACCAAGCTGGAATCGGCTTTGGAGCTGGGGTTTGTAAAAAACAGGATTAACCTGACGACTACCTGGTACAGGAACCGCTCTTCGAGCCAGCTGGTAGGGTATCAGCTTCCCTCGATAACAGGCTTCCCCAATGTACTGGCCAATCTGGATGCCGTAGTAGAAAATTCAGGATGGGAACTGGAACTCTCTGCCAGACCTCTGTCAGGGAAATCTTTTCAGTGGGAATCAAGTATTAATATCAGTTTTCCTAAAAATAAGCTGGTCTCTTTTCCGGGACTGCGGGGCTCCACTTACGCCAATACCTATATCGTAGGACAGCCTATTACATCCGTCAAGGTATATCAGTATGAAGGAATTGATCCAGCCACGGGATTGTACCGCTTCAAGGATTTTAACGGGGATGGAAAGATCACGGCTCCCGATGACAGACAGGCTCTTGAGAATATCGGAGTGCGCTACTTTGGAGGGTGGAATAATACCTTTCGGCTAAAGAACTGGAACCTGTCGTTTCTCTTTCAGTTTGTAAAACAGAAAAACTGGAACTATCATAATATCATGCCTATACCGGGAACCATGAACAACCAGCCTCAGGAGGTACTGGATGTGTGGTCTCAGGACAATCCCGGAGGAAGCTATATGCCGTACTCTTCAGGAAGCAGTGGGATTAAGAACCAGCTCCATATGTTTTTTATGAACAGTACAGCAGCCGTTTCGGATGCTTCTTTTATACGCCTTAAAAACCTGGAACTGGGATATCAGGTTCCTGTAAAGGGAATTTTTAAGAATGTGAAGGTCTATTTTCAGGGGCAGAACCTTTTGACCTTTACAAACTATTTCGGGCCAGATCCTGAGTTCAGGAATATTGGCTACCTGCCTCCTTTAAAGACCTATTCACTGGGGGTACTGATTTCACTGTAAATATCAATGCTAAAAAAGTTAATCATGAAAAATTATAAAATAAATACATATCAATGCCGTAAGGCATCTTTCTGTAGGACTATAGGACTCTTACTGCTGTTCTGCGTTATTCTTTTATCGTGTGAAGAGATGCTCGAAGTGGAAATCCCCTCGAACCAGATCGGAAAAGACAAGGTTTTTGCAGATGTGCAGACCGCTAACGCTGCCCTGGCAGGGCTCTATGCAGGACTCAGGGACAACTCTCCGCTTTCAGGAGAGTCACTCGGCGCTTTTCTGGGAGTCTATACGGATGATATGGATTCTTATGCTCTGACGGATACCAATGGCGTACTGGCGCTGTATCACAACCAGCAGACTGAGACCAATTCTACCGTGTATTCGGTATGGTCAACCGCTTATCAGCATATCTATGCTGCCAATGCCATTATTGAAGGAGCCCAGGCGTCGGCTCTGCCGGGTAACGAAAAGGAGAGGATTGAAGGGGAGGCCCTTCTGGTGAGAAGCATCCTGATATTTTATCTTCAGCAGGTCTTTGGAGCAGTCCCTTTTCCGGTCAGTACGGATTATAAGGTCAACCAGTCTTTGTCAAGGCTGGAAGAAGGAGAGGTTTTGTCAAGGCTGGAAACAGATCTTTTACGCTGTATAGAGCTTTTGCCGGATCAGTACAGGGATGTGGAAAGGGTATATCCCAACAGAAAGGCCGCAGAGCTGATGCTGGCAAAAGTGTATATGACGGGGCAGAAGTGGGCCCAGGCAGAGAATATGCTTAAAACCATTTTGGGAAGTCCGCTGTATAGTTTTCAAAATGATCTCTCGAAGGTCTTCCACAAAGATTCAAGGCATATCCTTTGGCAGTTAGAGCCTGCGAATCCGGGAGATCCGACCCGTGAAGCGATGCTGTACTACTTTTCGGGAGCAGCGCCTACCGGTTATGCGCTTTCTGACAGACTGGTAGCTTCATTTGAAGCAGCAGACCTTAGAAAACAGCACTGGATGGCTGCGGTAATCGTGGGAGGAAATACCTGGTACAGGGCAGATAAGTATAAGAATATTGAAGGTAATAGCACAGAAGACTCGGTAGTACTGCGTTTGGAAGAAGTGTATTTACTGCTGGCTGAAGCGCTCAGCAAGCAGAATAAAACCGCTGAGGCGGTAGGGTATGTAAATCCGACAAGGGAGAGGGCAGGGCTGAGTCCTTTAGCATCTTCGCTGTCAAAAGAACTTCTGCTCGAAGAAATCCTTTTGGAAAACAGAAGGGAGTTCTTTGCGGAAATGGGGCACCGTTTCCTGGACTTAAAACGAAATAACAGACTTTCTGATGTACAGGCAGTAAAGCCGAACTGGAAACCTTTTCACAGCCTGTGGCCTATTCCCCAGAAAGACCTGCTCCTTAATCCTAACCTTAATCCACAGAATAATGGCTATTAATGTGCATAGGCTGCTCATATTGATTATGATACTTTTAGGAATGGTATGTTATGGCCAGGTTCATCAGGATTCGCTTAAAGATGACCGTTCAACATATTACCATATCGCGGTTAATAAGGTGTCTGATGATGGAAAATGGATTGTGGCCACAAAGGTATACGGAGATAATTATGATACGGCAGTGGTACTCTCTACAGAAAAATCTGTATTAAGGTCACAGGTCGGCATGCTGACGAAAAAGTATCAGTTTTCGTTTGTCAAAGATAGCCAGCTTCTGGCATTGGGACAGGGAAAAGCGATGTTGTGGAATTTGACTACGGGAATCCAAAAAGAGCTGAAGGCAGGTACGGATGCCAGCGGCTCAGGAAATATCATCCAAAGCGGGGTAATGGAAAATGGAAAGAAGTATTTTTTGCAGACTAAAGACAGTGTTCTTTATATCTACAATGCAAAGTCTGAGCTCCGGGAAAGGGTGGATAGGGTGCAGTATTTCAGGGTGAGAAGTTTAGGATCTGCATTGTATATTGTAAAAAAGGAAGGCAGGGAGACCCAGGCGGTCAAGTATTCAGAAGATAAGCTGGACATCATCTATTCCACACCGGGTATTATCCGGAGTATGGAAGAAACGCCTTCAGGAAATTTCCTGATCCTTAAGGAAGAAATAAAAAGTGCTAGTGAAGAAAGCAAGTCTCAGAAAATTGTTTTTCTGGATACGGTTACTGGAAAGCTGATGTTTCCTGATATCGGCCTGGCAGAGCAGGAAGAATACCTCCGGTTTACTGAAATACAGCGTGGGAAAGGCATCGTAATTACCGGGATCAAGCATATTCCGGCAGAAAAAGGTACGGTTGATATCTGGTATGGCAATGACGGGAATCTGGAGGCCAAGCAGGAGGGTTCATCAGTGATGAGGTACTGGATATGGAAAAAAGAAGAGGGCAGGGTGATCAGTATTCCTTCTGACCGCTTTTCAACAGTGGTAAGCCTGAATAACCCGGATTACTATCTGATGTTTAACAGGGACGAACTTCAGAATTATTCAACCCTTTTTCCACCGGTTCACGGCTACCTCTATGATCTGAAAAAGAATACTTACGAAGATCTGGGAGTCATGCAGGCTGAAGTTTCAGTGTCAGACTCCGGAAATCGTTTTATATATAAAAATAAGGAAAATTTATGGATGCTGGTAGATACTGAAAGATTAAAAAAGACCGTGTTAATGAAGCAGGACCTTAAAAAAGCCTACTTCAGTCCTGACGGCAAAACGATCTTTTTTGAAAGCAGTAGCGACCTCTGGAAGTATGACATCAGGACGGGTAAGTTTATCCCGCTTAACATCGATGGGGAGAACGAAGTAAAGGTGATAACTACAGATGAAACCGATTTATATCCCGAGACGGGTTATAATTTCAGAAGAAGTATTGTGGATTTCAGCGCTCCGGTGCTTTTGTCGGTAACCCGGAAAGGAACGATCGAGAAAACCTTCTTGAAATGGGATAAAGGCAGACTTCAGACACTAATGGCTTCTTCAGCTTCCAATATAACGTGGCATAAGACGGATGGATCTTTACAAAAGGCCGTGTATGTGGAAGAAAGTCTTCGTTCCCCGCCAAGGATTGTCTATAAGGAGATAGGAAAAGAGAAGGGGAGAGTTATATTTCAGAGTAACACACATGATAAAACATCCGCACGGATACAAAGCGAGGTGATCAGTTTTAAGAATAAAGAAGGAACACCTTTAAAAGGACTTTTGTATTATCCTATAGGATATACTGAAGGGAAGAAATATCCGATGGTGGTTCATATTTATGAAGTGCAGAGCAGGAATCCGAATCAGTATTTATCGCCAATGAATCATTTTCCGGTAGGATTCTCTATCAAAAAGCTTCTGGAAGAAGGCTATTTTGTATACCTGCCGGATATTGTGAATGCAGCTTCAGGAGTAGGGTGGTCCGCATTGGACTGTGTGGAAAGTTCTCTGGATGCTTTACAGAATCATTCAGAGGTTGATCTTATGAACGTAGGGCTCATAGGCCATTCTTTCGGGGGCTACCGTACTGATTTTATCGCTACGCATTCCAGCCGTTTTAAGACTTATATTTCCGGTGCAGGCGCGAGTGACCTCACAAGAATGTACTTTTCCTATAATGAGACTTCATCCACGCCTTTTTACTGGCAGTTTGAGGAAGGGCAGTACAATATGCATGCTTCTTATGCGGAGAACAAAAAAATCTATAGGGAAAATAACCCTATTGAAAATGTTCACAGGGTCAATGCTCCGATGCTTTTATGGGCCGGCATGGAGGATAAGAGGATTGTATGGGACCAGACCATGGAATTTTATATTGGGCTGAAACGCAATAAAAAAGATGTGGTGGCATTGTTCTATCCGGGAGAAGCCCATGTCTTTACGACGGGCTCCAAGGCAGAGAAAGATCTTGAAGTGCGGATACAGGACTGGTGGGATTATTTTCTGAAAGGAAAGAGGGGGATTTCATGGATCGAGAAACAAATGAAAAAGGATGCACTTTAGCATCCTTTCTTATTTTAAATGTATATAAAAGATGCCTGTTAAGTGCTTAGTGCCATCCATACCTGTTGTTCAAGATACTTTTAGGTGAAATTAGCTCATTTCAAGTACGTATATAATGAAATGATACCGATCAAAAAAGAAGGATACCCGGAGGCATCCTTCTGATTGATAATTGATTGAATTTAAGGTAAAATTTCATACAGATTTCCAAAGCACTGCGAACCGCTTAATCTTTTTAAGGTATGCGTCCCTGTAATATCTGAGTATGTACATAGCACGCCTGTGTTGACGGTTTCACAGTTTTTAACGGGAACACATGGAGGTTCTCCGGAATTTCCGATTCTATATCCAATAGTAATGACTTTGGATGAACTTTCGATGTTTGATGCTAGTGCACCTCCTGTGCCCATAATGACCAGGGCGGCAGGGATAAGAAACTTTTTCATAATAATTGAAGTTTTTGGTTAATAAATGCCTACTCTTTGTTCAGGTTTTCAGCGTACCCTGTTGTAAAATATTTTACAGCTGATGTTCGATATTGATAACGGATTAATTTGCTGCCTGCGATCGCATATAAGTACCGATCAGTAACCATCATCTGAGAAACAGCCTTGCGATCGATATGTTCCATATAAAAGCTCCCGACATACTGCTGCCTGTCCGTTCGGTAAATGTCAATAATACTTGCATTTCTCCAGCGTTCCCTGGGTTCATGTTTTCCCATCAGATAAGAGCGGTTAAAAAGAAATGGTCCGTTGACAGCTAATGCAGCGTTGACTTTTAGAGGCCGAGACTGTAATTTGGTATTTCCGTCCGAAAGTCTGATGGGCTGAACCTGAGCTTTTGAAATGGTGTCGATGGTATTGAATCTGTTTTTTAACTCTAGCCTCTCATTCATGATCATAAATTGATTTCTATAGGCGTATACATATTGTATGTATTTGCCATTTCCATCCGTGATCAACTGTCCGTCCGCATCAAATATTCCGTCTATCTGTTTTTCCAACAGGTCAGGTGACAGTTTGAATTGAGGCTGTTCATAAGGCCTGAGCATTCCCAGTTCATATTCACCCGTTGCACTGCTTTGGATCCTTACGGCAAAATGTGAAGAATCAACAATGGCAAGCTGGCTGAAGTATACATCATTATAGCTTATAGTGCTGGCAAGCGGGTTTGATATTGTTCCCTTATATATAATGGGAACACTTCCGTCATAAAGAAAATAATGGGATCCTCTTACTTTTAACTGCAGATTGGTATAATTGAAATCAGTCTGATCCGGATGTATACGCATGAATTTTAGGGTAGTAAAACCGTTTCCCACCGAGGACAGGAGAAGAGGGGTGGATTTGTTTCCCAGAAACAAAGCTTCTTTGGTGTGTCCCGCAAAGTAATAATGTTCATTATCAAGTTCGAGGACTTTATCTTCAATGAGCGGGTGGGGTAAAAAACGACGGGTAAAATTATTCGCCTTTTTAAGGGTGTTTTCTGATTGTAAAAATAGGAGAACTACTGCTGAGGTACTTATCGCGGTGACTGCTAATAACTTAAAATAAATTCTGATCCTGCCGTATTGACGGTTATAATATGTAAGGATGATCGCAATGGAAGCCAGTATTACACAGGCAATATTAAATATCAGATGCTCATTCCAGTCCATTTTCTCCAGGATACCACCACAGGAACAGGGCACAAAATCACTGTAGTGAAGAATTATATAAATGTAGGCAGTAAAGCACATCATTAAGGCTAGCGAAAAAAACAAACCTGTCACGCGTCGCCTGGGAAGGGACAGCAGAATAACCGTCAGTAATTCAATACTGATTACAGCATATGATATAACCTCTGCATATGCACTTAGTATGGGAGACTGAGCTATTTGAACTTGAAAATTTTCAAAGTCAGTAAGTTTACTTACACTCGCATAGATAAATAATAAGATAAAGAAGTAACTTACAGTAGCTGGGATTATATCGGACAAATTTTTCATGGCTGTGTTGTTATCGGGTTTAACAGATTTGAATCAATCTCCATTTGATTTTCCATCCGCAATATTCAGGCATTGGTTGACCTTTGAAAAGGGTTACAGTAGTTTTGAAATTCCCCATACTTTCCCAGATGCCACTTTTGGGACATGGTAAGCCTGTAACAACTGATATGGTGGTATGAGGAATCATATTTTATGGTTTGGTCTTTAATTGTGGGTAATCCGCCAATTATCGCCATCCCTCACAGGAGGATCTTTGGGATCTGGATTTTCAGTCACCTCTGAGGATTTAGCGGAATCCTGTTTCATTGCTGAAATTTTTACTGTTGGTTCTGATTTTTCAATCTGTTCACTATTGGAGATGATTTCTTCATCTCGATGGGTACAGTTTTGCAGACAAACTGCTCCGATCATCATGCTAAAAAATGGGATAAACTTTTTCATTGTATTAATTTTAATTGGATTATCCCGGCCGGATTATATTAGAATTCTTGATGTCAAAATTATCCGGTTTATGAGCTAAAAAAAACTGCTCTGTGACTCTATTTTAAAATTGAGACGTATCAATTTTAAAATTAACCCATCTGAAATATTAATTTAAATATCTGATTATTAATGTTTTGTGGTTGTTTTATTCCTGTTGATATTTAATTCCCTTAGTTTTGATTTATTTAAAACATAAATTGTTATTTTTGAGATGGTGAGGTTCTAAATATCTGTATATGAAAAAGTTTTACTACTTTATCGTCTTATTTTCTTCATTTTCACAATTCTTATTTTCGCAACAGGAAAAGGAAAAAACTTTCAGTGAGATAAGAAAGCCTTATGAAAAAATGGCAATAGATGACATTCATGCCATGCCCCATGTAAAACTGTACATTCAAAAGGCAAAGAATGAAAATAACTTTTCAAAGCTGATTCAAGGGTATAGAGACGGGAGACAGTTTGACTACAAAAACAAAATGAAGTATGCTGACAGTGCGCTTAGCGTCAGTTTACAGCATGGAACACGGGATGATATCAGTAAAGAGTATTTAAGTAAGGGAATCATCTATTATTTTTATCAAAAAAAATATAAGTTGGCTCTGAATGAATACCTTAAAGCCTATACCTACTCAAAAGGTTCAAAAGATCAGTACCATCACTTTAAAGTCATTTACCATTTAGGAATTGTAAAAAGTCATTTGGGTTACTATGACGAAGCACTGAATCATTTCATGGATTGTGCTTCGTTTTACAGGTCAAAGCTAAATAAAAACCTTCATGAAAACGAAAGATTTAACTACAAGAAAGCTTATCTAAACTGCTTACATCAATTGACAGTAATCAACAGATATCTGAGCAATTTTAGTAAGAGCGACAGTTTAAGTATGTTGGGTTATCAGCTAACTGATCATAACAGCGATTTTGCTTTGGAGAAAAGCTATTTTCTTAAGTGCCTCGGAATTTCCAGATATCACAAAAAGGATTATGCCGGGGCCAAGAATCATTTACAAAAATCTTTACCGACTATTCTCAACAGAAACGATTTCGCCTGGGCTTCGGTGGTCTATTACTACCTGGGCAAAACCTATGAGATGCAGAATAGCATCGATAATGCGATGGGATGCTATGAAAAGATAGACTCTATTTTCAACAGGCATGATTTTATACTTCCTGAGGTGTATAGAAGTTATCATTATCTTATTGATAACTATAAAAATAAGGATGTCAATAAACAGCTTTACTATACCAATCAGCTATTAAAAGCTGACAGTTTAATCAGCAAAGATTTTCCTTATTTATCTTCAAAACTTCATAAAGATTTTGACCGACGAAAGCTGATTGACGCCAAAGAAGAAATAGAGAAGTCCAGCAATAAAAAAATTGTAATTGCACAGATTCTGATTATTTCCGGAGGTATAGTCCTTGGGTTTTTAATGGTGCGGCACAGAAAAGATCAAAAGATAAAAAAACAATATAATCTTCTTCAGAAGAGGATGGCGGAAGGAACTTATAATATCAATGATATTTTAAGGGTGGAACAGAGAGAATTTCCTGTAAGAAAGACTTCTCTTACTCCGGAAATAGTCACAGAGATTAAAGAGAAGCTTCAGAAGTTTGAGCAGGAACAGCAGTTCAGAAAGAAAGGCATTACACAAAAGAGTATTGCTTTAAAGTTAGGAACCAATTCCCATTATCTTTCTGTTTATATCAATGAGCAAAAGGGGATGAATTTTAATAAATATATGGCTGAACTGCGCATTAATTATATTACCAATTTACTCAATACCAATAGTAAATATCTAAACTATACTATCGAAGCTTTAGCTGAGGAATGCGGTATAGCTGCCCGTCAAAACTTTTCAAATTTGTTTTTCGAAATTAACGGCATACGACCAACGGATTATATAAAGAACCGAAAAAAGGAGCTGGGTATTAGCTGATTAAGGTGTGAATTTGTGAATTTTTGTAAATTTCTGCAAAAAGGACATGGTAACAAAAACTATTTTTAAAAGAACTTCACAGTTATTGGAAGATCTGGAATTAAAGATTAACGAAGTATATGCCGACGGAGATGATTTAATCAAAGTTTCAGAAAAGGCTTTACTCATTATTGATGAGTCGGTAAGGAAATTAAAACTTCTGGTTTCAAACCACTCTTTTGATCATATTGCCGAAGAAGTACTTTTTTTTAAAAAGCTGAAACCACAGTTTATCTCAAAATTTATTTATTACTCTGCGGTCCTGGACATCGAGTCTCATAGGCCGGCTGCAGGAAATAAGGCTTTGAAAAAATATTATGAGGCAGAGCAGGAGAAATTAAAAAACTTTTATATAGAACATTCTGAATTTTACAGCTATTATAAACGTGAAGCCACTTATCTCGATCATAAAATATTTGTACGTAACTCCTATGATCTTAAAATGAAGTTATCATCAGGGTTTTATAACTATGATCCCAATTTTACAACATCACATGACCATCTGATAGCCAGATTTATTTCCAATCAGAAATTTGATCAGTATTTAAAAAAGCAGATTGAAAATTCTACTGAAGACCTCACAGCAAAAGTATTTTCTCCCCTTACATGGTCCGGATCAAAGGTGGGTCTTATAGAACTGATCTATGCTCTGTACCAGATGCGTTGTTTTAATGGGGGCAATATAGAATTGAGTGAAGTCATCAAATTTGCAGAAAAGTCGTTGGATTGCGATTTAGGCAACTTTCATAAAACCGTATTTGAAATCCGTAACAGAAAGCAGGGGCCGACCAAATTCCTTCAACTGGTGAGCGACAACCTCAACCAGTATTTTATGAACAGCGATGCTGAGTAATGTGTGATCAAATCAAAACCTCAAATGCCATATGATTTGAGGTTTCGTTATTTAATCATTTTTAATTAAATGCTGAAGATCAGGATCATTTTTTATCCTATCCATCTCAGCCGTGATGATGGTAAGAACATCAGCCTTAATTCCTTTGTAATTATCTTCAATCTGCCTACTCATCAAATCATTTCCGTTTTCATCAATAAAGGATCGGATCTGCGGTATTTCCTGATAGTTTTTTGTTTCCAGAGAAAGCTTAACAGTGTCCACAACGATTTCTGAATGAAAAATCTTCTGCTGAATCCTTTCATCAAAGTTATCCGATACCGCACCGACAAAAAATCCCTGCGTTAAGGTTGAAATCTTAGAAGCAGGGATCAAACTATCCAATTGGGTAGAGATGGAAGTTGAAGTATCATTTCTATTGATGGATATGCTTTGTCTTTTTTGGAGCACTTTTCCAAAACGTTCAGATAAGGTTTTTGCAGTTTCTCCAACTACCTGACCGCTAAAAATATTTCCGACTGTATTCTGGATCACCTTGCTTTCCTTGTCTCCGTAATCTCTTGTTAACTGAGAGAAATCCTGAAATCCCAGACAAACCGAAACTTTATTGCTTCTTGCTGTGGCTATTAAATTATCAAGTCCCCTGAAATAAATAGTTGGCAATTCATCAATGATTACTGAACTTTTCAATTGACCTTTTTTGTTGATGAGCTTTACAATTCTTGAATTGTACAATCCCAAAGCGGCCGAATAAATATTTTGACGATCTGGATTATTACCTACACACAAAATTTTAGGTTCTCCAGGATTATTGATGTCTAAAGAAAAATCATCTCCGGTCATCACCCAGTACAATTGGGGAGAGATCATTCTTGACAATGGTATTTTTGCCGATGCAATTTGTCCCTGTAACTGATCCTGTGCACCTCCCTGCCACGCATCCATAAAAGGGGAGAGATAATTTTCCAGTTCCGGATAAGAGGTTAAAATTGTAAATACATCCTCATACTTTTTATTCAGCAGTTCTATGGCATGTGGGAAAGTGCAATATTGGCCATTTTCATAAATCTTCAAAAACCAGATAATAGCTGCTAAAAGAATAATGGGGCTCTCAACAAAAAAATCACCCTGTTTCTGTATCCAGCTTCTGTTTAGATTCAACATGATGGTATATGCTGCTTCATAAGCATCAGAGATATCGCTCATAAAATTTGGATTTAGCGGATTACATCTGTGGCTTTTACTCGGATCATCAAAATTGATTATATAGAATTTAGGCTTTATTTTATATGCATCCGAATGATTTAAAAGATGGTTGTACGCGATGGTGGACAAGTCATCAAATTTAAAATCGTAGATGTACATGGAGAATCCTTTTTCAATATGCTGTTTGATATAATTGTTGACCACAGCAAATGATTTTCCCGAGCCTGGGGTTCCCAGTACTATGGTAGCGCGGAATGGGTTAACCACATTGATCCAACCATCCATCCACTTACCTCTATAATAAAATTTGGTACGCAGGTTTATTGAGTATTCATTTTGAAGAAGTTTTGTTTCCTGCTGGAAACTTTCATTTTCATTATTGAATACATCTTCCATCAGATTGTTCTTTAAGAGACGGCTCATCCAAACGCCTGCCATCATTAAAAGAATATATCCGCAAGCCGTTGTAAAAATGTATAGAAATACGCCGATTGATATTGATAGTTTTAACAGCGGTACTGAAAAGAAGTATAAAATAAATCCAACTGTTAGAAATATGGATATTTTCGGCCATGTTACTTTCTCACTTTTCACCCCTTTGGTCCCGAGACAACTCAGAGCTAGCAACACAAAAGAAAAAAGCTTTGAGTTGAATGGATGTGAAAATAATCCTGCGGTTCTATTTAAATTATATAATATCTTGTTAATGACTGCCAATGACCAGCCTTGTTCTTGAAAATACCTAAAGCAGAACCAATACATATGCATCATCATGATGATAATACTTACGGCTCTCATAAATGCCATAATTTTGGCAAGTCCTCTCAAATCATCTTCTCCCTGCATTTTTATAATTTTTGATGCAGAGAGAAATTAGATAAGGTCAGGTGGAGTATGAACATTTGGCTTTTAAAAGAATCATATGGCCATATAAATCTTACGTATTTCTTTTTTGTTTCTTCTTTCTTATCATCCTATATTCAAATTCAGTTTCATTATAGTCCGCATTTTGTGCTTCAGGTAAAAGTCCACCAAATGCTTCTATTATTTCCGAGCCATTATTATTTCCGAAATCAAACAGAGGATGCGTTTCAAGAGCTTGCTTGTTTTTTTCCATAATGAAATCATTTGACGGAATTTGTTCATTAATAATTCCTGTTTCACGCTGTGGTTTGTTATTCCAGTATTCATTAAATATGTTAGCTGAGCATTCTTTTCCTAATCGCGACCCATTATACACTGTTTTGGAAGTATGGTCAATAAAAGTAATGCCATAGATTCTGCCTTGATCATTTCTGCAAATCACCATGTCAACTCCTTTTTTTGCAAGACTGTTTTTAAAACTTTCTATATTTTTTGATGCCTGCAAAACCTCTGTAATTTTGGATTTCAATATATTCTTAATACTGCTTTTCATTTCAGTTTTGCACTTGTCAAATTGTTTTTCCAAAGCTGCCATTCCTGCATTTTTTCCAAACATGGAAGATTTAATGGGATTTCCACCTTTTTTTCCTTCACTGTCTAAGGGAAAATAGAGCAGTCCCTGTTTGAAATTACCATGTAATTCTCCTTCGACCTTTTCCACAGTGATATTAAACAGGGAAAGAAGCGCATTGTACTCACCTAAGGAATGAAATTGGTAATGTGCAGGTAAATGTCGTATCACTGATTTGATTTGGCTTTTTATATCTCCTTCCAGATAATTGACAGGTGTATAAATCTTATTATTTTTTATGCTTTCCTTTTTTGATGCGTCTGTCAGACCAAATTTTTTCTCCAGTTCCCTGCAAACTTTCATCGAGCGAATCTTCTCGAACTTGTCAGAAATCTTCTTCCCACTTTCATCTACACAAACTGAAACAATATGAATATGGGTACGGTCAATATCCGTATGTTTAAAAACAACAAAAGGCTGATTTCCATACCCCATATCATCCATGTACTGCTGTGCCATTTGCTTAAACTGTTCATCTGAGACCTGATCCAAAGGGTCAGGATTAAGAGAAATATGCAGCGTATGTTTTTCGGTATTTTGATTGGCTAATAAATAAGGTTCAAATGATTTTGCTAACTGAGCGACCGAATATTTTCCGTCGGGTGTTTCTATCATATTATGATTCAAGAGAATTTCTCCTTTGCCCTGTTGTATTTTTAAATTATTATAGGAGAGTGCTCCAAAAAGATGACTGCTGCGTCCAATTTTAGCGATCATATCACTCTGTATTGTTTACATATTGCTGATTGAATTCCTCGGTAATTTCCATTACTTTTTTAAAAATTTCTACCATTTCAAGCGTGTTTTTTTCCAATTTGTATAGAAGTGAAGCAGCTTTTTTCTCGGAAAAAGTACTGTACAGCATCTTAACAATCTGATTATAATTGACCCCTACAGCCCGAAACTGACTGTGAAAAGAAGTCAGGCGCATATAAAAATCTACGGTTCCTTTGTCAACTTTTACGGTTTTAATTTTATTTTCAAAAATGCATGAAGTGATGAAGTAGGCTTTTACTTTCATACCGGATTTTTCGAAAAGATTCAGAAAGCGGGCATGTTCTTCTTCATTAAATGAGATTGAATAGCGGATCTTTGCCGGGTCAATCTTCGGACGTCGTCCTGTTTTTTTCTGCTTTTTGTTATTATCGTCCATCATATTCCATTTTAATTTTTAAAACGCCGACTTTGGAGGGTGTTTTTCGCCCCCTGCAAGGGCAAGTTGTTTTAAGCATCCGAAATCATTTCGAGATGCTTAAAACACAACTTGCCCCTTTCGGGTGAAAGTAAATTTTAGTAATAAAGCAGATTTAATACTGCCTATTGTTAAAAACAGTTCAATTTTCGTAGACTCCTCAGCCTTCTAGAACAAAGTAACCTATAATGATTTGCAGAGACCATATTATGGAGAATGCCAAAAAAGGACACTAAGAGCCAAAAACTACCATCAGAAATCTTCCGAAACAGAAATACTATTCCTTTGTATCAGATTGAGGGCGGGGCTTCCTGACTGCGGATATGACAGAAATCTGGAACAGAGGAAATCCAGCTTTCCAGCCTTCCGGAATTCTAGTTGTCACGATAGAATTTTTGAGAGACAGGGATCAGGAAATCAGTTTTTCAGGACTGCCGGACGGGCGGTATTCAGTGAATGTTGATAGAAGTCAATACAGATATCAGAAATTCCAGCCTGTATTACTGAACGCATTGCTGAGAGCCTTAAGTAATTACTGCTAGAGAGCCTTTTTTCAATCATTCTATCAAATTATGTCTAACAATTTTAAGCAAAATGAAAACAAAGAACCAACCGACAATTATTGCATTTTCCACTCAAAAAGGAGGGGTAGGAAAAAGCACATTTACATCACTTCTAGCAAGTATTCTTCATTATCGGATGAGGTATCATGTTGCCGTTTTTGACTGTGACTTTCCACAGTACAGTTTACTCCAGATGAGAGAGCGGGATTTAAAAATGGTGATGCAGAATGAGATTTTAAAAAAGATCGCTCACAAACAATTTACGAATATTAATAAAAAAGCGTATCCCATTTTCCAGAGTAAAGCCGACCAAGTTTTAGAGGATATAGATGCTTATGTTGATGGCTCCGAAACAATTCCTGATGTTATATTTTTAGATCTACCGGGAACTGTGAATACCGCCGGTATTTTAAGAACTTTGACGAAAGTCCATTATATTTTTTCTCCCATTACTGCGGATCGTGTTGTGCTTGAAAGTACGTTAAGTTTCACCCATGTTCTGACCAATGTATTGATGAAAGAAACTCAAACGGGAATTCGGGCTGTACATCTATTCTGGAATCAGGTGGATGGAAGAGAACGGACGTTGCTCTACAAAAACTACAGTAAAGTGATTTCAGATTTAGGACTGCCACTTATGGAAACAAGTATTACAGACAGTAAAAGATTTCGGAAAGAAGGAGAGTCGACATCAAAAACGGTTTTCAGATCAACATTACTGCCTGCGGATCTTAAGCTGCTGACTCAATGCAGGCTGGATAAGTTCATAGAGGAATTTTTAGGAATTGTAAAACTATAACAGTATGGAATATGAAAAAAATAACAATGATGATAGGGGGATCGATGAACAATATCTGATGTCCATTATGGCAGGAAGTCCTAAGAAGGAAGTTATTTCAAAAACTGATGATCCTCCAAAGAAGAATGGTGACGCAAAAAATAAGTTGAAGAATAAAAAAACATCAGATATAAGCTATATGGAGCAGTTTCTTACTCATCATACAATGACTAAGCGGGGTGATAAAAGTATCTATATCCGTCCTGAATATCACGAGCGCCTTTCACGCATTATTCAAATCATTGCCGATGACCAGATTTCTCTGTATGCTTATCTGGATAATATACTGGCATATCATTTCGAAATGTTTGAAAAGGAAATTACTGAAGATTTCAACAACAAATACCGTCCAATCTTTTGATCTATCAACCTATGGAACAAATTATCATCATCGGTTTATTAATCATTATTGTTTTAGTTCTTATAGACAAAAAATTTTCAGTCAGTATCCGTCGAAAAGATAATGTTACTAAAAATAAGAATCTACCATCTATTATGGGAGGTACGAAACAAAGAGAAAGACAACCATCGCCAATAAATACGAATGAGAGACAAAATGAATTTACTTTACAAGCAGAAGATAATTTTGAATCAGAAATCGTAGAAGAGGAATTTGACAATGTTGATCAGAACAAAAATATCGATGATATTCTAATCAAAAATGTTGACCGGGAGGAAGAAGAAGATTGGAAGTATCAAGACTCTACTATTGAAGGCGGTTTTGCTACAGGGGTTACCTTTCATGAATTGAGTACTGCAAGTCAGTTGCTTCAGCTGGACATGCTGGAGCCTGATTTAGAACAACAAGCAGTCAATATTATTCAAAAGATTCAGGGAACCGAGCTTTTTGATCTGTTAGAGAATTCATTAGGAGATGCCTCAAAAAGAATTGCCAGTTTACTTAATGCTAGTATTTCGAATGAGGATGAAATTACTTTGTCAAAGCGAAATAGTTCTTTGGACGGTTTCAACATTGGGGAGTTTGTTTAGGCAAATTCCCCTTTGTTATTAATAAATTTCAACTAAGATCTGTTATCAAACAATTCGTGCAGTTTTTTCTGTAGAACCTTTTTGTCGGGAAGCTCCGTTTTGTATTCAGAAACCATTGTCGGAGACAGGCTTCTACTGAGCGCATATTCTACTACTTCGCTGTCTTTGTCCTTACAAAGCAGTACGCCGATGCTTGGATTTTCGTTCTGACGTTTAACATCCCTGTCCAGCGCTTCCAGATAAAAGTTAAGCTGACCCAAATGTTCGGGTTTGAATTATCTGCTTTCAGTTCGAAAGCGACAAGGCATTGCAGCCCCCTGTGGAAGAATAAAAGATCGATTAAAAATCAGAATTGCCGACCTGTACTTTGTACTCTTCGCTGATAAAAAGAAAATCCCGTCCTAACTCCAGGATAAAATTTTTCATCTGCTCAATTAAACCTTTTTGGAGATCATTTTCATTGAATGTTTCAGGCAGATTTAAAGTCAAATACATAGCTGTCTTTAAATGTATTGACTATATCAGCGTTAGTTTCTCTCAACACTGTTGAGAGTTTTGAATTTCCAATCATCGTCCTTTCAAACAGGCTGCTGGATATCTGTCTCTCTAACTCCCGGAAGCTATAATTTTCCTGTTTGGTCAACTTGATATAAAATTCCCTTTCCTCGCTTGATTTACATCTGGAGAATATAGACAGATTATGAGACCAGCTGATTTCTCTCAACAGTGTTGATATTTTTGGAAACTCCTTGTAAGTCTCATAAAACTGCTTCATTCTCCAAAGATTCTTATCCGAAAAACCTTTTAGTTCAGGTTCATGAGTCTGGATAAACTGAGAAAGTTCTTTAACCACAGATTGTCCCTATTCACTCAGCTCTACCTTTTTGCTGATATACTCACCAATATTCCAGTATAGATCGATGAGTTCCTCATTGACTTTTCTTATCGCATTATTACGAGATTGTTTGATGAGCTCAATAATATCTGTGAACCTTTTATCCATGATTTCTTTTTTTTGAAATTCCTTACAAATTTACAGTTAATTATACAGGAATTCTGACTGGCGCACGGTTCTTTAACAGCCAAAAGATTCCATCCACTGCCATTCCTGTTATTCAGTACCTAGACTCGGACATCTTTGTCATCAAGCCCCGTAAAGTGCGGGTTTCATAATCAAAAAATCTATTCATTATGAAAAAACAAAGAAAAAAAATTCTGTATGCTGTTTTAACATTGGTAACAATTAATCCAGTCTTCGGCCAAGGCAATGGTTCAGCCGGAATTAACGAAGCTACACAGATGGTCACCTCTTATTTTGAGCCGGCTACCCAATTAATTTACGCCATAGGTGCAGTAGTAGGATTGATTGGAGGAGTCAAGGTTTACAACAAGTTCAGCAGTGGTGATCCTGATACCAGTAAAACCGCTGCAAGCTGGTTTGGAGCATGTATCTTCCTAATTGTTGCAGCGACAATTCTTCGCTCATTCTTCCTTTAAATGACGATTATGAATACCTATCATATCAATAAAGGAATAGGAAGGAAGGTAGAATTTAAAGGACTTAAAGCACAATACCTTTTTATTTTTTCAGGAGGCTTGTTGGGATTGCTGATCTGTGTGATGATCATGTATATGGCTGGAGTTAATACGTATCTGTGTTTAATTCTCGGAGGTGTCAGTTGTGGACTTCTCATCTGGCAGACTTTTGCACTGAATGGAAAATACGGTGAACACGGTCTGATGAAATTAAGCGCACGCAAGAAGCATCCAGAATATATCATCAGTCGCAAGTGTATATATCGTTATCTGAAAACTAATCCTCAAAGAGCAGATGTATGAGAAATTCTTCAAAAATTGCAACCTTGGAGAGTAAATTTCCACTGCTTGCTATAGAAAATGATTGTATTATTTCAAAGGACGCTGATATTACAGTTTGTTTTAAGGTCAGACTTCCAGAATTGTTTACGATTGCCTCTGCTGAATATGAAGCTATTCATTCGGCATGGTTCAAAGCGGTTAAAACGCTTCCTGACTATACTGTCGTACATAAGCAGGACTGGTTCATCAAAGAGAACTACCATCCTGATCTTTCGAGAGAAGACCAGAGTTTTCTTTCAAAATCTTTTGAGAGGCATTTCAATGAAAGACCATTCTTAAATCATTACTGCTATCTGTTCATTACCAAAACCAATAAGGAAAGAATGCGGATGCAGAGCAACTTTTCATCTTTGTGCAAAGGCAAACTGATCCCCAAGGAGATCAAAGACAGAGAGGTTGTCAATCGGTTTTTGGAAGCTGTCGATCAATTCGAAAGAATCATGAATGACAGTGGGTTTGTGCATCTTGAGAGGATGACTGAAGATGAAATTTCTGGTACTGCTGAAAAATCAGGGATATTGGAACAGTATCTTACCTTATCTCGTCAAACCAATCCTTCATTACAGGATATTAAGCTTGGTTCAGAAGAAATGCGTATCGGTAACAATCGCGTCAGTATGCATACCCTATCGGATACCGAGGATTTACCAGCCGCCGTTTCTTCTCACAGCAAATATGAAAAGCTAAGTACGGATCGCAGCGACTGTTTGCTGTCTTTTGCATCTCCGGTAGGACTGTTACTAAGTTGTAATCACATTTATAATCAGTACCTGTTCATAGATAACAGTGATGAAAACCTGAACAAGTTTGAAAAATCTGCAAGGAATATGCATTCTCTGGCAAGATACAGTAGAGCCAATCAGATCAATAAGGCATGGATTGAAAAATATCTGAATGAAGCGCATTCTTATGGTCTGCAATCTATTCGTGCGCATTTCAATGTAATGTCCTGGTCTGATGACCCTGTTGAGCTAAAGCAGTTAAAAAATGACACGGGAAGTGCTTTGGCACTCATGGAATGTAAGCCCCGCCATAATACGACTGATATGGCTACCTTGTATTGGGCAGGAATTCCGGGTAATGCAGGGGATTTTCCGAGTGAAGAAAGCTTCTACACATTTATTGAACCCGCTTTGTGCTTTTTCACAGAAGAAACGAATTACCAAGATTCTCCCTCACCTTTTGGAATTAAGATGGCTGACCGCATAACTGGAAAGCCCATTCATCTGGATATTTCCGATCTTCCTATGAAACAAGGGATTATCACGAACCGGAATAAGTTTATCCTTGGACCTTCAGGAAGCGGGAAATCTTTTTTTACGAATCATATGATTCGGCAATATTACGAGCAGGGCGCCCATGTTTTGTTGGTTGATACCGGAAATTCATATCAAGGTTTATGTGAGCTCATCAACGGTAAGACAAAAGGAGAGGATGGAGTTTATTTCACCTATACAGAAGACAATCCCATTGCCTTCAATCCTTTTTATACTGATGACGGAATCTTTGACATCGAAAAAAGGGAGAGTATCAAAACGTTGATTCTGACACTATGGAAAAGAGACGATGAACCCCCTAGGCGTTCGGAGGAGGTTGCATTATCGAATGCAGTAAGCGGCTATATTGAAAAGATCAAAACCACCGATCAGCATCCGTCATTTAACGGATTCTACAATTATGTCAAAGAGGATTATCAGAAAGTATTGGAACTGAAGAAGGTCAGGGAGAAGGACTTTGACATTGCCAATTTCCTCAACGTGTTAGAACCTTATTATAAGGGCGGTGAATATGATTACCTGCTTAATTCTGAAAAGCAGCTTGATCTCCTGTCCAAGCGCTTTATTGTTTTCGAAATTGATGCCATCAAAGACCACAAAATTCTTTTCCCCATTGTCACCATTATTATTATGGAAGTCTTTATCAATAAAATGAGACGTTTGAAGGGAATCAGAAAGCTGATCCTTATCGAGGAAGCCTGGAAAGCTATTGCTAAAGAAGGCATGGCGGAGTATATCAAGTATCTGTTTAAAACGGTCAGAAAGTTCTTTGGAGAAGCTATAGTAGTGACTCAGGAAGTGGATGATATCATCCATTCGCCAATCGTTAAGGAAAGCATCATCAACAATTCCGACTGCAAAATCCTTCTGGACCAACGCAAGTATATGAACAAGTTTGATGACATTCAAGCCATGTTGGGACTGACCGATAAAGAAAAATCGCAGGTGCTTTCCATCAATATGAATAATGATCCGAGAAGGCTTTACAAGGAGGTATGGATTGGATTAGGCGGAACACATTCTGCGGTTTATGCCACAGAGGTTTCCACGGAAGAATATCTTGCATACACAACGGAAGAAACCGAAAAAATGGAGGTGATGAACCTTGCTTCTGAACTTGATGGCAATGTGGAACATGCCATTAAGAGGATTTCTCTTAAGAGAATCAAATCAACAAAAGACAATTAACTCATAAATATTTACACCAATGAAAAATTTCATCAGTAAAACAGTGATGGTAGCTTTTTTTGCTGCCCTGACATTTACAAAAGCACAATTTGTCGTAACCGATCCGGCCAACCTAGCCTCAGGCATTCTAAATTCCGCCAATGAAATTGTGCAGACCTCCTCAACCGTTTCCAATGTCATTAAAAATTTCAACGAAGTCAAGAAAGTATATGAGCAGGGAAAGGAATATTATGATCAGCTAAAAGCCATCAATAACCTGGTTAAGGATGCCAGAAAAGTACAACAGACTGTTCTCCTTGTAGGAGATGTGTCGGAAATGTATGTCAACAACTTCGGAAAAATGCTGAATGATCCCAACTTCAATGCTCAGGAACTGGCTTCAATTGCCAATGGTTATTCAGCCTTGCTCACAGAAAGTACGGCACTTTTAAAAGAACTAAAAGAGATTATCACCTCCAATGGACTTTCTTTAAATGATAAAGAAAGAATCGATGTTATCGACAGGGTTTATAAAGAAGTCAAAGACTATCACAATCTTGTACGATATTATACCAACAAAAATATTTCGGTCAGTTATCTGAGAGCAAAAAAACAGAACAATACCAAAAGGGTGCTTGATCTCTACGGAACTTCTAATCAAAAATACTGGTAATATGGAACCCAACAACTTACACGAAGTACTTCGCTCTGTCTATGAAGAAATGATGCCTTTATGCGCAGATATGGCAGCAGTAGCAAAAGGTGTTGCAGGTTTGGGTGCTTTATTCTATGTTGGCATTAAAGTCTGGCAGTCATTAAGCCGAGCAGAACCGATTGATTTATTTCCGATGCTACGGCCATTTGCTGTAGGAATTTGTATCATGTTTTTTTCGACCCTTGTGTTAGGCAGTATCAATGGTGTTTTAAGTCCCATTGTCAAGGGGAGTCATTCGATCCTTGAAAATCAGGTTTTGGATCTGAACGAATTACAGCAGAAAAAAGATCTTCTGGAGAGAGAAGCGATGCTTAGAAATCCTGAAATGGCTTACTTGATTTCTGATGAAGAGTTTGACAAAAAACTGGAGGAGCTTGGTTGGTCTCCCACAGATTTGGTGACCATGTCAGGAATGTATATCGAAAGAGAGATGTATGCTATAAAGAAAGACATCAGAGATGGCTTTCGGGAATTCCTTGAAATTCTGTTTCAGTCTGCTGCTTTGGTTATTGATACCATCCGGACATTTTTTCTCATTGTATTGTCGATTTTAGGGCCTATAGCATTTGCCATTTCGGTCTGGGATGGCTTCCAGACAACATTAACGCAATGGCTGACAAGATATATTAGTGTCTATCTGTGGTTACCTGTTGCCGATATTTTCAGTTCAATCTTAGCTAAGATACAGACCCTCATCTTAGAACGTGATATTGAAATGCTTGCGGATCCGGATTTCATCCCTGATACTTCCAATACAGTGTATATCATCTATATGGTGATCGGGATCATCGGTTATTTTACGGTGCCCACTGTTACAGGATGGGTGATTCAGGCAGGAGGTGCAGGAAACTTTATGCGAAACGTTAACCAGACTGCTACCAGGTCAGGCAATGTTGTAGGTGCAGCAGCAGGATCAGCGACAGGTAACATTTCCGGAAAATTATTAAAATAAAACTACAGTTATGGAATTTAAAACTTTAAGAAATATAGAAAGCAGCTTTAAGCAAATCCGTTTGTTCACTTTTGTTTTTGCAGTGCTCTGCTTTGGAGTGGTAGGTGTTGTTGTTTTTAAGTCCTATCAATTTGCCGAGGAGCAGCGACAGAAGATTTATGTTCTTGATAGCGGAAAGTCTTTAATGGTAGCACTTTCACAGGATATGTCCATTAATAGACCGGTTGAAGCCAAAGAACATGTAAGGCGCTTCCACGAGCTGTTCTTTACCGTTGCCCCGGATAAAAATGCTATAGAAAGCAACGTCAAAAGGGCATTTAATCTGGCTGACCAGTCTGCATTTAACTACTATAAAGATCTGCAGGAAAAAGGTTATTACAACAGAATCATTTCTGGAAATATCCAGCAGAGAGTTGAAGTTGATAGTGTTGTTGCGGATTTCGACAGTTATCCTTATGCGGTAAAGACTTATGCCAGGCAGTTTATCATCAGATCCAGCAATCTTACTATTAGAAATTTAATCACCGACTGTTTATTAATTAATTCTGTACGGTCTGACAGCAATCCACAAGGGTTTACTATTGAGAAATTCAACGTCATTGAGAACAAAGATGTAGAAACTGTTGAACGATAAACTTGGAATTATGAATGCAATAAGAGATAAAATCGAATACTATGTTTTGAGGGTGCAGAGGCATTGGAATGTTCTTCCGGTGAAACGTCAAAGATTATTGACCAAGCTTTTTTTGGGAGGTTACGTTTTGCTAACCGTCATCATGATTGTTGATGTCCTTCTATCTACAGGTAAAAACAATAACACAATGTTGATTCATCATATCAACGGAATATCTGAGAGACCTTTACAGACTGAAGCTTTACGAACTGATTCAATAGATACTCCAACCCAAAATTAAAAGCATGAAAGATTCTGATAAAATTAAAATTACTGAAGGTGATCTACTTCAAAATGAAAGCGTTGGAGATCACCCAAAAATACTATGGGAACGATTGAAAAAGCCTGTTATTTATTTTTTGATGACGGTTGTGTGTGTATTATGTTTTTATCTGATTTTTAAGCCAAAAGATAATAAAATTGTTGAAGAAGCTGGTTTTAATGCTGATATTCCACAGGCAAAGGACGGACAGTTACAGTCAGATAAGCAGAAGGCCTATGAGCAGCAGCTTTTGGAACAAAAAAATGAAGAGAAAAGAGAAGCAATCACCACTTTGTCTGATTACTGGGAAGAACAGAATAATGTTAATCAAAATTCCAATCAGTCATCCCTATCAAGTATTGGAAGTGGATTATTGCAGTCGGATCAAAATGCAGTGAACAGTTACAGAAATGCTCAGCAGGCATTGACGTCTTTTTATAGTCGGGATGATAATGAGGTAAACAATTTAAGAAAAGAAATTTCCAGATTAAAGAATGAGTCGATGCAGAATAATTCGTCTCCAGCAGGTCTTGGGATTAGTGACCAGTTGGAGCTGATGGAAAAATCGTATCAAATGGCAGCGAGGTATCTGCCTTCAAATTTAAAGCAGGACGAAATTTTATCAAAAGAGAAAGGACCACAACAGGCTGAGGAGAAGAAGGTCCAATTAACACCCACCAAATCTGCTCGTCCTGTCATTGTCTCATCGCTATACAGAGAATTATCGGACAGCGTTTTTATAGAAGGTTTAAGGGAACACCGGTTTTATGGTATTATCACCGATGCTAAAAGAGGTGGTGAAACCAAGAATTCCATTAGTGGAATCGTCTATGAGACAACGACACTTACCAATGAAAGTATCTTAGCCATAAGGCTTTCTGAAAATATGGAGCTTGGTCGAAAAGAGCTTCCTAAGGGAACCTTGTTATTTGCAACAGCTAAATTTCAGGGTGGAAGATTGCAGCTCAAGATCTCATCTATAGAATATCAGGGAAATGTTTATCCGGTGGATATTAGTGTTCATGATAATGATGGTCAACTCGGCCTGTATGTTTCTTATTCACCGGAACAGAATACAATATCCGATATCTTGGGTAATATGAGCCAGACTTCAGGAACCAACATTATGATGACTCAGTCTGCAGGTCAGCAAGTTGCGGCAGACTTAAGCAGAGGAGTAGTGCAAGGCGTATCGGGCTATTTTCAAAAACGAATTAGGCAATTAAAAGTGACTGTAAAAGCAGGTCATAAGGTATTGCTTGTATCCAAAAACAATTAATTAAAAAAGTAAAAAAAATGAATTTACAAAAGTGTTATAGTAATTTAATATTCTTATTCCTGCTTTTTGCATGCAAATCGTTTGCTCAGGATTCTGTACGTGACTTTCTACCGCTGGAAGAAGGAAGATTAGAGCCTTACAGAATGGAGGTGACTTATAATAAAACATCACATTTACTATTTCCTTCACCCATTCGCTATGTTGATCTAGGAAGTGATTTATTGGTTGCAAGCAAAGCAGAACCTATCGGAAATGTTCTCAGGATCAAATCAGCGATAAGGGATTTTGTAGAGGAAACTAATTTTTCGGTGATTACTGAAGATGGAAAGTTTTACAGTTTTGAGGTGCTATACAATGCCTATCCTGATGTACTTAATTATGATCTACTAAAATTGCAAAGGAGTATCGAGCAAGAACAATATGCTACAGATGTTTTGTTTGAAGATCTTAGAGGGAGTTCATCTTCATTGACGGGACTCATCATGAAAAACCTGTACGAAAAAAGCCACAGAACCATTAAGCATATTGCATCCAAGAGTTTTGGAATTCAGTTCTTTATTCGTGCGGTTCATGTTCATGATAACAAATTCTATTTCACACTTGAAATAGGTAACAGCAGTAATGTAGCATTTGATGTCGACCAGGTCAATTTCAAAATTATTGATAAAAAGAATTTAAAAATAACTGCTGTTCAGAACAAACTATTGGAACCCGTACGAGTCTACTTTCCAAAGATGGCTGCTGTCAATCATTCTAAAATACTGGGAGTTTATCTATTGGATCAGTTTACGCTTTTAAAAGACCAAGTTTTGGAAATTGAAATTCTCGAGAAAAATGGCGGGAGACATCAGACGGTGCGGCTTGAAAACGCAGATCTTATCAATGCAAGATTAATCAACAGTTTGAATATCAAAATAAATTAAAAGAATAACAGAGTTTCAGCAATAATAGGGCTTATGACAATCATGAGTAGTAAATCGTTAGCTAATTTAGATTGTATACTTTATAAAGAGAATACTGCAACTTTTGTGAGGGCAAAGGATATAGAAATGATGTCATAGGAGTTGCCAATATTGTTTTCGCTCAAAATTTTAAAGTCAACGACACTATTAGATTGTCGTTGACTTTTTATTTGCTCCATTTTATAGATGACCCGCGGGTGCAATAATAGGCGTTCCGCAAAGGGACATAAGGGAGGTTTTTGCTCAAACATTTGCGTATAGTAATAAGATTTTCAAAAAAGCTCCTGAATCAAATCAACTAGAATAGAAAAGAGGTTAAATTAGTTTAACTTTTGTGTTTTGATTCCGAATGTTTGAAAGGAATAGAGTAGTAATGCCTAAACAGTAATCTAATTCTGCTATAAAAACAATGGAATCATTACCTCCGACGGTAAATGCTTAAATTAATAAAGGAGGAATAGCTAAAGTAGAGAGAATGCTATCTAGACTCTAGACTTGCACAGAAAATTTGGGTAAAAAAATGAACACCAAATGAAGAAAACAATCAGGATAACATATAAACTAACTTTTATAAGGTCAAAAACTCCATCTTTAAACGACTTAAATTGTATAATTTTTCAATCTGTGTATAAATTTCTACATTAATTTGTTACTATAAAATGACCTGCTTTTAGTATTTTAGCGCAAAAATACCCGTTCAATGCCGAAAAAAATTATAAGAAATCTTCAGATAGGTGTAGTAATTTCTTTGATACTTCTTATTGCTAGTTCTATAGCATCATATATAAGCATACATAAGCAAATGGAGAATAGGGAAGACTTGTTACAAAGTAAGGAATCTATAAGTTTAGTAAAAGATATTTTAAATACCCTGTTAAATGCTGAAACGGGCAATCGGGGTTATCAGCTTACCGGTCGGGAAAATTTTCTTGAACCTTTCAATAAAAGTAGGAATGAATATCCGCTGCTTGTTTCTAAAAAAGATAGACTTAATCTTAGAGATAAAGATCAGATTAATATTCTAAATGAACTGCTATATACTTCAGAAAAGATGATGAAAGGATATGTCTTGCTTATTGCGAATCGCAGAAAGGGAGTATTAATGAGTCCGGAAGAACTTGTACAAAACAAGGAGGCTATGGACAGAAGCCGCATGCTCGTTCAGAAATTTGTAAAACAGGAGGAAGTTCAGCTTGCCATAAAAAATGAAGATCTGAACAAGTCTTCCCAGTGGACTGTTTTATTCATCATCCTTTCTGCCATTGCAGCCATTGGTGTAACCATTTTTGTTTATATAAAACTAAAATCTGACATCATTCGCCGCGATAAGTTAGAAAAAGATCTGTTTTACACTAAGGAAATGCTTGAGGAAACAAGCTCAGTAGCTCAGGTGGGAGGTTGGGAAGCCAATATGAAGACAGGAGAGCTCTTCTGGTCTCAAAGTACAAAAGAAATTCACAAAATAAAAAATAATCTCCCGCTTACTTTTGAATATGCCCTTGAATTTTACAAAGGAAAAAGCGGGGAGAGAATAAAATATCTTTTTAACAGGGCAGTACAACAAGGAATTGCTTTTGATGAGGAACTTCAGCTTGTACGTAATGACGGGGTTACGATCTGGGTCAGAGTAAAAGGTATTCCCGAATTTGAAGGTGAGATCTGCAACAGGGTTTTCGGAATCATTCAGGATATTGATGCCTTCAAAAAAATGTTTCTGGATGTTACTCGGAAGGAGGCTATGATGCAGTCCTTTGCCACTGATGTTCCTGTTCCTTTGGCCATGTTTGATAAAGACCTTAACTATGTTGCTGTAAGCAGCAGATGGAGAGAGGAATTTAGTATGAATAATTTAGATCTTATCGGTAATAATCTTTTCACCATATCTCCAAATATTCCCGACGAAAGAACAGAGATCTATAAGAATGCGCTGTTGGGAAAAACGTATATCAACGGTGACTTTACGCTGAAGGTTGAAGGAAAAGACGAAATTCAGCATTACGACCTTAAAGTCGGACCTTGGTATCTTACAAAAAATGAAGTAGGGGGCGTAATTATTTCTATACAGAATATTACAAATGCTGTAAAGGTAAATGAAGAACTGAAAAATGCCAAGGAAACTGCAGATATAGCCAACAAAGCAAAATCCGAATTTCTGGCCAATATGAGTCATGAGATCAGGACTCCTCTAAACGGAGTTATTGGTTTTTCAGACCTTCTCCTCAAGACACCGCTGAATGAAATACAGGTTCAATATTTGAATTACATCAATGAGTCAGGGGAAAATCTGCTTAGTATCATCAATGATATACTGGATTTTTCTAAAATAGAATCCGGAAAAATGGAGCTAGTGATTGAAAAAAGTGATGTTTATGATATGCTAAGCCAGGTCATAAATGTTATTCTTTATCAGTCCCAGAAAAAAAACATCGAACTTCTTCTCAATATTGAGCCGGGGCTTCCAAAAATACTTTTTATTGATGAGGCAAGGGTAAAACAGATCTTGATCAATCTTCTGGGGAACGCTGTGAAATTCACAGATAAGGGAGAGATTGAGTTAAAAGTAGAGAAATTGCGCATGGATGATACTACTATTGCTTTGCGCTTCTCGGTAAGAGATACCGGGATCGGCATCCCTGTGGAGAAACAGAAATACATTTTTGATGCCTTTACCCAGGAAAACAGTTCCATCAGTAAACGATATGGTGGAACCGGTCTAGGGCTTACTATCTCGAACAACATCCTGGGATATATGGGAAGTCATTTGTCGCTGATCAGCGCAAAGGATAGAGGTTCTGTATTTTCCTTTGAGATTGATGTTCCTTACGAGATCCCTCAATTGAAAGAGGAGGATGAAATAACTATTAAAACAGCCTTGGTAGTTGACGATAATGAAACCAACAGGATCATTCTTGAACACATGCTTACCTATAAAAATATCAAATCCACCTTGGCTTCTAATGGTATGGAAGCTCTGGAGATCCTGTTGAAAGGTGAGCGGTTCGATGTGATCCTCATGGATTATCATATGCCTATAATGTCCGGATTGGAAACAATAGATAAAATAACAGGACTGTTCAATGAGCGCAAAGAGGTTTCTCCATTTATAATACTTTCTTCTTCTTCAGAAGAACTGGATATATTTACTTCAGTTAGGAAAATAGTAAACGCACATTTACTGTTGAAGCCTATCAAGTCACATGATCTATACAAAACCCTAAAAAGGGTAGGCCAAAGTAACGCAGTAGAAATTAATAAGGATCAGTCTGAGAAAGCTTCGCATTTATTTGTCCCAGAATTAGAAGTGCTTTTGGTTGATGATAACCCAGTGAATATGGACCTGAATAATAGGATAATGCAGTCTTTTGCTCCCAGCATGCATCTTACGGAAGCTGTCAATGGGTTGCAGGCTTTGGAAGAATGTAGGAAAAAGCAGTTTTCCATTATCATGATGGATGTACAGATGCCGATAATGAACGGTATTGAGGCAACACGAAATATTAGAATGCTGCCGGGATATGAACATATACCGATTATAGGCGTTACAGCTGGAAATGTTCTGGGTGAAAAAGAAAAATGCCTTGAATCCGGAATGAATGACTTCCTTCCTAAACCTATACGGCAGGCAGACCTTATTGAAGTATTCAAAAAATATATTAATGTTTAGGGCTTATGAGTATATTAAAACTTTAATTAAAGTAAAAAAATATCGCAGGTGGGTGGCCTGCGATATGAAAATGAAAGTTAAGCACATTATCATTTAATTCTATGATCAAGTGACTTAAGAAAAGGTAATAAAATTTTATTTTTATAATTGTAATTATTTCTGATATTCTACAAAAATATAGCCTTGTCCTCCAAAGCCTAAAGAATCTCCGTCAGCTATATGATAGTTAACTCTGTAAAAAGTCCTATCCGTATAGGAAAAGAACATAAATTGACTATGACCATCATTATAACAATCAATCGAATATACTCCTGGAATAATTGCGAAGCTAGTCCCTATTGTAGCAGGAGAATTAAGCTGTATCCCACCTTGACCAACAGCTTGTGATGTGCCATATTGCCCATGAACTATTCCAATATTATTAGCTCCACTAATTGATCTGGCTTCTATTGTTGTATAAGGAACTGTTCCTCCCGAAGAACAATTGCCTGGTTTTACTCTAAATTCTAATGTTCCTATCTGAACCGTTGGACTAATTGTAACCGTTGCATTAACAGGAAATGAAGTAAATTTTGTTTGTATTGGAGCAGCACTCTGGACCACTACATTTCCGGTAGCATCTATCCCTAAAGCGGAAGCATTTGCTGTTGCCGCAGTTGAACTGTTGATGTTGGAAAATTTCAATCCTGAGTTTCCTGTTGTACCCGATGCAATTTCCAATTTTGCAGTAGGTACCGCAATTCCGATTCCTACATTCCCTGTTCCTGTGAATCCTAAATTATTTCCGTTCATGTTCACATTTCTCACACTGGCTAGCGTTCCGTCTGCATTATAAATATTAACCCCGTTTCCTGCGGCCATTTTCACCCATGCTGTCCCGTCAAAATAATAAAAGCCCGCAGTATCTATATTCGCAGCTGTTCCGGACTGCGTTCCTGTTGCGATATCATTTACGTAAATCATGGTAGAGGTAGGAACTGCGGCCATGCTCTGAGCGCGTTCTCTGGTTACCCTGGGTATTAAAACACCATCTACTGTATTAAATGTCCCTGAAGGAACTTTAGCTGTGATATCCAAAGTGGCAGCCGGAGTTGGTGTATTTACTCCCACCTGAGCAAAAAAGCTTATTGAAAAAGATATCGAACCTAGTAAAAATAATTTTTTCATTGTATGTTAGTTTAAATTAAGTAAGATGCGGAAAAATAGTAATCATATAGGAAAATTTATATGGTAGTGGGCAATTCATTTTCGGCTGTTTCCAGAAGCTGTTCCAGAATTACAGATAATTTTTGAAGTTAAAAATTCGTTTTGAGAATATCTCCGATCTTTAAAATCCTAATCAGAATTTTTAATAATTGATCAGCGCCTTTTGATTAATATGTATGTGAATGGTGGTTATTAGTCATTTTTTTATCCTTATTTTTTTGTTCAAAAATATAGGATTTGTAATGGTGGACATAATAGTTCTTGTAATAATTATACTACAAGAATGTACTAAAAACACTACAGACAGCGTTTCGGTTTAACTGTATCTTCAGAGGAAGCTTTCCATGGAAATCACAGATTTGTGACTAGGGTTAATTGAATTTAAAACAAATAATTTTAGGTTTTAGGAAAGTTATAGCTGTTGCAAACCTTCAAAAGGTCAACAAGGTTGCTTACGCCCAGCTTTGCATAGATTCTTCTTTTATAAGTACTTGCCGTTGTCATTTGAATATCCAGAATATTGGCTACTTCAAGGTTGCCGTTTCCTTCCACAAGAAGCTTTAAAACCTGAAGTTCTCTTTCGGATAAAAGCTCATGGAGATCTTTTTTCTGCTGTTGCGTAGCTACAAGCTCCATTAGACGGGGAGTATAGTAACACCCATCTTCAAAAATGGATTCTACTGCCCTGATAAGCGTTTTTTCGCTGCTCATTTTATTAAGATAACCTTCCGCTCCTTCCTGAATATATTCTACAACTGCATTTTCTTTATATGAAGTAAAAACCATTATCAAAAGATCTTGCTGAATGGCTTTCAGCTCTTTGATCATATATTTAAAGACACTGCCCTCCATTTCAATATCCAGAATTAAAAGATCAAATTTTTCTTCCTGGAGCTTTTGCTTTACCTCATCATAATTCTTTGCATAATCAAAAAAAGTATTGGGCATATGGCTTTCCAGTACCATTGCAGTGCCCAGCCTTACGACAGAATGATCATCAGCAATCAGTATTTTTTTATCCATAGTGTCATTTTTTTAGAAGAATTTTTACAATAGTCCCTTTCGGGATATTTGCCTGGAAGCTTATGGCTGCATCTATTTTTTTACTCAGCTGAATAACCATATGCAGACCCAGGCCGTAGTTTTTAAATATAAAATTTTCTGTCCCCACACTCTCAAAAACCTGAGAATAATATTTTATCTGGCTTTGCGACATCCCTTTTCCTGTGTCAAAGATACCAATTTCAACTTGATTATTTTTTTCAGCTGTTTTTATCTGTATCTCACCGTTTCCCGTATTTTTCACGGCATTATCGATGAGGTTGTGAACAATAGCGGTAAGTATGTTTTTATTGGATCTTATCATCAGGGCAGGATCAGAAAGGTTTGCAATCACTGTATTATGGGAAGATGCCATTGCTTCAAAAAGAAGCCTTTTATCCTCCACAATGCTCCAGACAGAAAATGCTTCATCATCCATTACATGTTCTTCTTTGTACAGTTCGGTGTATTCTTTAAGGCCTAAAGTAAATTTAAAAAGCTGTTCCGAGGTTTTATAAATGCTGTCAAAATATTTTTTCTGAACATTGGCATCTTCAGCTTCGCTCAGCTTCTGGGAAAGCAGGGAAATAAAGCGTACCGGTGTGGTGATATCATGGCTGATGCTTTCCATGATTTTCTGCTGATATTCGGATTCATTTTTAAGCTGGATTCTTGTTTTTTCAAGGTTTTCGCTGGTCTCCTGCAGCTCCATATTCCTGCTGCGTAGGTTACTTTTCAGCTTCTTGTTTTTACTGTTCAGGAAATTGGTACGCATTTGTATTATAATTATAATGCAAAATACTCCTAATAAAGCAATAAGTCCCTTGAACCATAAAGTTTCATAAAAAAACGGAACGATCTCAATATAAATTTTTTTGTAGGCAAACTCACCATTTTCCGAGATTAAAAAGCGAACAAGTAGATTGTAATTCCCCGGGCCTACATTGCTTAAAACATATTTCCTGTCCTGCTTTATTTCTTCCCAGTTTTCATCCCTGTTATGAAGCAGCTTGCTTTCCACGTAAATATTTTCTATATTGTGATAATATGGAATATCCAGGAAGATATCAGCCGTTTTATAATCGCTTTTTAGCCGGAGTGTATCATTAAAATACATTATTTCCCCCCCAAGCTTGGCTCTCTCTATAAAAAGATGGTCTTTTTTAGGATAATGGGTTTTAATTTGACTTGGATTAAAAAATACAAAGCCTTCCATGGAGGGAAATACAAACTCTCCGTTATGGAGAATATTTCCGCTGGGATTAGACCGCCCGTTGAATTCATTATTTAGAAAACCGTTTTCTTTCGTATAGCGGTACCAGATGACCTTTGTTTTTCTGTTCCGGGCATAATCCAACACTATTTTTTTAGATACTTTGAATAGTCCGTTATTGGAAGAAATCCAAAAAAAGCCTTTCTGATCTTCCAGAATATGGTGCGCATCCGCAATATACCCATCTTTATCATACGGCAATGCAATCAGCCTGTGGCCCTTTAAAAGATGAATACCTTTTCCATAGGTCAGTACCCAAAGATTCCCGTCTTTAGTTCTCTGGACTTGTTTTATAACCCAGCCTTTGGCAAGGTGTTTTAATATTTTACGTTCAGAAAGAGAAACAATAAAAAGACCGTTTCCCGTAGCTATATATAATTGATCATTATCAGCTGCCGTTATGTTAAAAATATAATCTTTAAATCTGAAAATATTTTTGGGATGCCTAAGCTTGTCATCAGGATAAATATACAGATAATAGTAACTAAATTTAATATCTGCCATACTTACACCGTAATATGTATCAGTCTTAAAAATATCCTGAACTTTTCTTTCAGTAAAGCTTATAGAATCACGGGTAGTATATCCTGTAGCTTTATATCGTTTCTTAATTTTATAAAACTCTGTATATAAAAGGTTGTTGGAGTCATCATAAATAAGGCAGCGTTTATCTGCTTTTGCATCTGAAGAAAATATTTTATTTACTTTATCCCTGGAAAACTCAAATCCTTGTTTGGTAATAATAGAGTTTTGAGTAAACGGTTGTGCTTCATATACAACTTCACCTGTAAACGGAATATTCTTCTGCGGAGTATAAAAATTGGAGGGACTTACGATATTTAATCCCTTAACTACATTTCCGAGATACAGCTTGTTAGATTCATCATCATAAAACATACAGTACAATAATTCTTTTTCGATATTTTTATATTCTATCAGAAAAGAAAGCGCCGGTTTCCCGTTTTTTATTTTACTTATATAAATATTTCCTTTATTAATTAAGAAGGTTTGCTTAGTGCCCTGATGCCAGTAAATTTTTGTTTTAGGATCATTATATAAGGAAGGCTGGGTGTCATAAGAGATTTTCCCCTTGTTGAAAATAATGGTTCTCCTGTTCTCAGGGTCTCCTATGTAAATTACATCATTGAATTCAAATGCATTTCCCAATAATTTCAAAGGGAAATTTTCCGTAATTTTTTTTTGTGTGCCTTTTCCAACAGCATACTTTACATCTTTACCATCAAAAAAATAGGTTTCAGAATTTGTTTTAATATAATAAGAATCTATATCTGGAAAGAAATTATTGATAAAGCTGTTTTTGTAAAATCTTTTGTATTGCTTACCGTTTTGTATAAAATACGTTCTGGATACTTTTGTATGAGGTAATTGTATTGTTCTGTCTTTAATTAAAATACACTCCTCTTCCCAATTGTTAAAAATAATAATGCCGTCTTTTCCATATCCTAAAAAGTCTTTAAAGCTTACATTTTTAAGCTTACTATCGTACTGAAGAAACTGTACTCCGTCATATCTTAAAATACCGCTGTCTGTTGCCAGCCAGATAAAACCATATTTATCTTTGGTTATATCTTTTATACTGTTTTGGGGAAGCCCTTGGTCCATACCATACCACCGGGAAGTATAACGCTGGGCATGAAAAAGTAGCGGAAAAATTATAAAAATAAAGTAACAGGACTTCATTAATATTGAGTTAGTTGTTAGTTTAACGCAAAGATATTGATATTTTGAGTGAAAAATTCTACAGTATGTCAAATTTTCATTTCATTTTAATGTTAAGTAATATAAGAAAAACAATACGTAACAAAGCTTGTTGCAGATTGAGTCTAGAATTATTTCAATAGAATATTTATCATAAACCGCATATCAGAACCATGATAAACTATTGGGCACATCATTGCCACTCATCACAAATTAATATATCAAGGTTCAAGTCAAAAAGGTCATATTTCAGACGAGATATTTTACAAATACCAATCTGGTACAAGGCCTACATCACCTGTATCACAGGTAGAGGCAGATTTGCTCAAGGAGTTGCTCATTGCACAAATTCAACCTACTATCGATGACTTTAAAAATAATATATTTCTTGTATACAACGAACGTATTACTGGCACAGGCTTTCATCTTAAATTGATCCAAGATGCCTTAGAGTGGAATAATTTTCACGAAGGACCGCATTTAGGCTATATGATGACTATAGAAAAAGCTTATTTAAACCAGTACCTGTTGATACCTAGCTTAATAATTTATTCCTAAGAGTTTGAGGAAAATTTGGTGCAAATTGAAAATTATCTATATTTGCATAACTAGTTATGTAAATGATTATGTAATGTTAGTAATAAGAAGAATCAAGAACCTTACGGGAATATGATTATAAATTATTTCTATGGCACAATAATATTAATAAAAATGGCAGATATATTTGAAAAAACAGGTAAGGTGGCATTAGGAAGCAGGTTGCGATTGCTTACCGCACAAATCAGTGATGATGCAGCAAAAATCTACGAATTATACGAGGTAGAGGGGTTTTCGCCTAAATGGTTCCCTGTATTCTTCGTTCTGTCGGAGGAAGGAGAGAAAACCATTACTGAAATTGCTACTGAAATAGGACATTCCCAGCCATCCGTGACCAAGATCATTAAGGAAATGGCAAAAGGGGGATTGGTTAAAGATAATCTGAAATCTGATGATAAGCGGAGAAATGTAGCGGGTCTAACACCAAAAGGGAAAGTCCTTGCAGAAACGATCATAAAAGTGCAATCTGCTGATATTGATGTAGCCATTGACGGTATAATTTCCGAAGCTACTCATAACCTTTGGGAGGCTATTGCAGAATGGGAGTTTTTGCTGGAGCAGAAGTCTTTACTGAAAAGGGTGCAGGAGCAAAAAAAAATACGTGAAAGCAAGGATGTTATAATTGTTGAGTATCAGCCGCAATATCAGGCAGCATTCAAATCGCTGAATACAGAATGGATTTCCACTTATTTTGAAATGGAAGAAACCGACCATAGAACATTGGATAATCCGGAAGATTACATTTTGAACAAAGGTGGTAAAATACGGGTAGCGCTTTACAATGGCGAAGTTGTTGGGGTATGTGCATTAATTAAAATGGATGATCCTGTTTACGATTACGAAATGGCTAAAATGGCAGTTTCTCCAAAAGCACAGGGAAAGAATATCGGATGGTTGCTGGGACAGTCCATTATCAATTTAGCGAGAGAATCGGGAGCATCAAAAATTTATCTGGAAAGCAATACTATTTTGAAACCAGCAATCAGCCTGTATTATAAAATGGGATTTCATAAAATAACAGGACGTTCCACACCTTATAAACGCTGTAATATTCAAATGGAACTTAATTTAAAAGATTAAAAAATGTACGATAAAAAAGTTGCCATCGTTATCAAAAATGATTTATTGGACTGGCAAAAATTAAATGTGGTTTCATTTCTTGCAAGCAGCATTGCTATCCGGTTTCCAGAAACACACGGTCAGGATTTCGTAACTGCGGACGATGTGAAATTCCTTCCATTCTTAAAGCACCCCATCCTTGTTTACAAGGCAGAAACAGCAGAAAAGTTACAAAGGGCTTTTCAGCGTTCCAAAGACAGGGAACTTGCAATAGGTATCTATACAAAATCTCTTTTTGACACAAAATCTGGTGAAGAAAATGTGCTGGAGATTGCGAAGTATAGGGCCGATGACCTGAACTTGATAGGCATTATAATCTATGGAGACAATAAAAAGGTTGATAAGGCTTTAGATGGATTGAAATTTCATGAATAGATACAATCTTACATCATATTGCTCAAAAAATGGCACTAAATGATGTCATAGGAGTTGCCTTAATATTGACTGCGAAAAGACGTTTCCGACCAAAAGGAGGAAATGTCTTTTCGCCCAAAAATTCTAAAGTCAACGACAATCTAATATTGTCGTTGACTTTTTTTTTGCCACATTTATAGATGCCCCTCGTCTGCAAATGACAGGTAATCTGTCGATGTTAAAATACAATGATCCAGTAATTTAATATTTAAAAATTCTGATGCATTTTTTACGCCTTGAGTAATTTTTAGATCTTCTGCTGAAGGATTTAAATTTCCAGATGGGTGATTATGTGCTAAAATTATCGCAGTTGTATTGCACAAAAGGGCTGCTTGCATAATAATTCTTACATCAACTATTGTTGAAGATATACCTGATTCGGATATTTTCTTTATCCCTAAAACTTTGTTTGCCTGATTTAAATACAGTGCAAAAAATGATTCTCTGTAATCTATTTCTTCAAGATCAAAGTATTGACGGAATACATCAACGGCATCACGTGAGCAGCTTATTAATTTCTCAGAATTTCCTTTTCTTGAGTAGCTTAACTTTATTTCATTGACAATATTATATTTCATATTTGTTGCTCTTATACGGCAGAGACTTGAATTTTCCGTACTTGTTATATTTTTGACTTTTCAGTTTCTTTTCCGATTAATTTCTTAAAAGCTTTTTCAAGCTTCGCTGAATATTTTTCAAAAGAAAAACCGGAAAAAAGAAAGCAGATATGAAGTGTTGCCAAAGAATAAAAACCAAAAGGAAACGGAATAATTGGAGGGTACCTTTAGGGAGGAAACCGTTTATGCTGTAGTCTTTTGTTGGCATAGGCAGCCGGCTGGCAACAATACCTTAGCTGCCTTTTTACCGGTTTATTATGGAAAATTTATTAAACTTTTACTTTGCAATATTAACCATGGTATTAAATTGTAAATCAATTGTAGAATATATTCCAGGAAACGATTTTAGATGACTTAGGGTGCCAAAATATCCTATATAAGGCTTTTGTATAGTAATTGAGTTTGTTCTCAAGTAGTTTTAATAAATTTTCTTTATTAACGACTATAAAATGACTATTAAATAGAATTTTGTAATGATAAGGAGATACTAATCAATTAACTAAAAACATTATTTATGGAAGTTAATCTTATTACAAAGGAAGATCTTCAGGATTTTAAAATAGAACTTCTGGAAGACATTAAAAACTTGTTTAATATTAAAATTTCACAGCAGAAATTATGGCTTCGCTCATCAGAGGTTAAAGCACTTCTGAAAATATCTTCTGGAACATTGCAAAAACTTCGCATCAATGGAACTTTATCTTATACTCGAGTCGGAGGTACATTATATTATAATTACAAAGACATTGAAAAAATGTTAGATGGAAAAGCATGATTTAACACTTTTCACTTTTTTTAAAATAACCAGAATGAATTACATAAAACATCTTACGGGTTTCTATGAAAGGGTAGTACATGATAATACACTTAATCCTACACATATCAGCCTATATTTAGCTTTATTCCAGTTTTGGAATTTCAACCGTTTTCGAAATCCAGTCAGTATTTCGCGCGATGAAGTGATGCGCATCAGTAAAATTTACTCAAAAGCCACCTATCACAAATGCATAAAAAAATTGCATTCTTCAGGCTATATTGAATATCAGCCGTCCTATAATCCATTCATAGGAAGTCAAGTTTTTATGTTAGATTTTGCCGGCGAACTGAAGCCGTGTGTGAATAAGAAGATAAATTTTATAAGATCCTGATGATTGAAACAAATATCTTGTAGTAGTATAAAGCTTTACTCAGAATTTCTCGTTCAAATATGAACCAAGATTTCAAGAATTTTACGATGAATTCATCTTAGAAATATGTAAGAGCAATAAATAAAAAAAAGTGCTCAAAGTTTATCATTCTTTATTTGTAAATCCAATCAAAATTCCTAGCTTTACTATGTAAATTTAAATTAAATTTTACTGCTTTTTGCAAATGACCTATTTAGGGCCTTTAATAAGATGCTACAGCGAAACGCTTATCAATAAAGGGATGGGAAGACGTTACAGAATCCCTCTCTCTCCGCTAAGAGGGTCTTTTATTAAAAGATCCTCTTTTTTTTGTACAATCCTTTTCCTTTATTTTTAAGCAAATTCCCTTTTCTGAATTATTTCTGATAAATCATATATATAATATAGGTCTGTCTGTAGATCCAATTTATTTTCCGGTATTTCAAATGCAAGATTTCTATCAGTACTCAATTTTTCAATATTTGCTTTCAGGGTTATAATCTCTGCATTGCAGATAGAATAACAGCAGCCATAGGTATCCTTGTTAATTCATTCTTTATCTATTTCTCCTCAATTGAATATAGTTCTCCTTATTTTCCTGTAATTGCTTTTTCTTTTCAGCGACTTTTACCGTTCCTTCACCAACGATAATCTTGACTGCAAATTCATTGTTTTATAAAACTTTTTCTGATAGACCACGAAAATTGGTAAAGAAAAGGGTGGTTTTAGTAGCTATTTAATAATGAAAAGTGTGTTTTTTACATTTTTTTTTGCAGATAAAACGAAAAAATTACGATTCTTCTTATCATAAAATTTATTCAAAAAAAATGATCAGTTTTCTGGTATTCTGGTATTGCAACTCATTGTGAATATATGCCTTATGAAATAAGAAAGTGTAAAATTAATGATAACCTTATCATAATTTTTATTCAATTCATATCATAAAAATTCGATATGTAACGTGTTGATAAGCAATAGATAATGATAGATTTATTTTTTTTATTCAGATGAATTTTTATATTTGTAATGTTACCAAAATGTTAACGAACTAATGAATCAGAACTTTATTCATACCTATGTCTCTGTAGATTGTGTTGTCTTTGGATTTGACCATGAAAATCGGTTGAACATATTATTAGTACAACGCCATATTGATGATGTACCACTGGAAAAACAGATCAAACTTCCAGGAAGCTTGATTTTCAGTGATGAAGATGTTGATGATGCTGCACAACGAGTACTTCATGAACTTACAGGGATTAAAAAAATGGTTCTCAAACAGTTCAAATGCTTTGCCGATCCTTTGAGAGCAAGCAATGTACATGATATCAAATGGATGGATCAGGAATACAAACATCATATAGACAGGATCATTACAGTGGCCTACCTTTCCCTTTGTAAAATAGATCACAAGATCAACAGTACAAAATATGATACTGTAGACTGGTATCCTATCGGTGAGGTTCCTGCATTGCCTTTTGATCATAATAAAATTATCGATGAATCTTTGATGGAGATCAGAAAATGGATTGAATCTGATTTTTCCATTATTTTTGAGCTGCTTCCTAAAAGATTCACCATAAGACAGCTTTATCAGCTCTACAGTGCCTTAAATGAAAAAAATATTGATATTAAGAATTTCCATAAAAAAATATCTTCATTCCCCTATATTGTTCCTTTGGACGAAATTCAAAAAGACGTATCACACCGCGCAGCAAGATACTACAGATTTGATGCTAAGATTTACAAGAAAAACAATACAAAACTTATAAAATAACCCTTTTAAAAAATTATGTACTTACTAGGCTATGACATTGGCAGTTCTTCTGTGAAAGTGTGTCTCGTTGAGGCGTCCAGCGGAAAAGTGATTGCTTCTGAATTTTCTCCCAAAAAAGAGATGAAAATCACTGCTATAAATCCGGGATGGGCAGAGCAAAACCCGGTTGACTGGTGGACCAATCTGAAATTGGCACATGAAGCTGTTATGCATGAATCCGGAGTACATGCTGAAGATATTAAAGGTATTGGAATTACCTGGCAGATGCATGGTCTGATTCTGGTAGATAAGGACCAGAACCTTTTAAGACCGTCAATTATCTGGTGTGACAGCCGTGCTGTGCCTTATGGTGAGAAAGCGTTCAAAACAATAGGAGAAGAAAAATGCCTTTCACATCTTTTAAACTCACCAGGAAATTTTACGGTATCAAAACTTGCCTGGGTAAAAGAAAACGAACCTGAAATTTTTGAAAAGATAGATAAAATAATGCTTCCGGGAGACTATATTGCAATGAGACTTTCGGGACAAATAGGAATGACCATCGAGGGATTATCAGAAGGAATATTCTGGGATTTTAAAAACAACTGTATTTCGGAAGATATTATAAACTACTATGAGATCCCAAAAAGCTTTTTTCCTGAAATTGTACCGACGTTTGGAATCCAGGCAACCGTTTCCAGACCAGCAGCGGAGGAATTAGGCTTAAAAGAAGGTACACCTATTTCATACAGAGCAGGGGACCAGCCCAACAATGCTCTTTCCCTGAATGTTTTTAACCCCGGAGAAATTGCCTCTACAGCAGGAACTTCGGGAGTGGTATATGGAGTTTTGGACCAGCTGGAATATGATAAGTTATCAAGGGTAAATACATTTGCCCATGTCAATTATACACCGGAACAGATCAGACTGGGAGTTTTACTGTGTATCAACGGAACCGGCATTTTAAATTCCTGGTTAAAGCATAATTTCGCAACCTCACTTTCTTCTTATGGTGACATGAATGATATGGCTTCACTTTCACCTATTGGTGCAAAAGGATTAAGTATTATTCCTTTTGGAAACGGAGCTGAAAGGGTGTTGGAAAACAAAGATACAAGCTGTTCGATTCACGGAATTAATTTCAACATACATGCTAAGGGAGATATTCTGCGTGCGGCGCAGGAAGGTATTGTATTCTCTTATGAATACGGAATGGATATCATGAGAAATATCGGAATGGATATCCAGGTGATCCGTGCAGGAAATGCCAACATGTTTTTAAGTTCAATTTTTCGCCAGTCGCTCTCCAGTGTCAGCAATGCAGTTATTGAACTTTATGATACCGATGGAGCGGTAGGAGCAGCAAGAGCTGCAGGAATGGGAATAGGATTTTATTCAGATTCCGGAGAAGCATTTTCTTCACTTGAAAAAATAGCGGTGATAGAGCCTGAACACGAAAAACAAGAACAATATTTAGAAGCCTATGCCAGATGGAAACATCATCTTAACGAAATAATCTAGACGATTACAACAGTATTTTCATCCTCTTACTGACTTTTAATAATCAGTGAGAAGGGAATCTCTACGCAAAAATTTAAAAACAAATTAAAAATAATCAAATAAATATGAACACTTTAACAGGTACAAAAGAGTTTTTTACGGGTATTGAAAAAATTAAGTTTGAGGGGAAGGAAAGCAAGAACCCGTTGGCATTTCGATATTATGATGCTGAAAAGATCGTAATGGGAAAACCTATGAAAGACTGGACCAGATTTGCGATGGCATGGTGGCACACCCTGTGTGCAAACGGAAGTGATCCGTTCGGAGGACCTACAATCCACCATCCGTGGGATATCGGAAATGATGCTGTAACCAGAGCAATGCATAAGATGGATGCAGGATTTGAATTCATGTCTAAAATGGGCTTCAATTATTACTGTTTCCATGATATTGATCTGGTAGATCCGGCGAATAACTGGAAGGAATACGAGAAGAATATGCAGACTGTTGTGGAATATGCAAAACAAAAGCAGCAGGAAACAGGAATTAAGCTTTTATGGGGAACAGCCAATGTTTTCACGCATGAAAGATACATGAACGGAGCCTCTACCAACCCGAATTTTGACGTTGTGGCCTGTGCAGGAACCCAGGTGAAAAATTCAATAGATGCAACCATAGCACTTGGTGGTGAGAATTACGTTTTCTGGGGTGGAAGAGAAGGATATATGAGCCTTTTAAACACGGATATGAAACGTGAAAAAGACCATCTGGCCCGTTTCCTTTCCATGTCAAGAGATTATGCCCGTCAGCAGGGTTTTAAAGGAACTTTCCTGATTGAGCCAAAACCGATGGAGCCTACCAAGCATCAGTATGATTATGATTCCGAAACAGTAATCGGATTCCTGAGACATTACGGATTAGATAAAGATTTCAAGTTGAATATTGAAGTTAACCATGCTACATTGGCAGGTCATACATTCGAGCATGAACTTCAGGTTGCTGTAGATGCAGGGCTTTTAGGAAGTATTGATGCCAACAGGGGAGATTATCAGAATGGCTGGGATACAGATCAGTTCCCGATTGATTATTATGACATGGTTCAGGCATGGCTTGTATTGCTTCCGTCTGGAGGTTTGGGAGCCGGAGGAGTAAACTTTGATGCTAAAATCAGAAGGAATTCCATTGATGCTGAAGATTTATTCATTTCCCACATTTCAGGAATGGATGTTTTTGCCAAAGGTCTTCTTGCAGCGGCAGACATTCTTGAAAATTCGGATTATAAAAAACTGAGAACAAACCGCTATGCTTCTTTTGATAACGGAAACGGAAAAGCGTTCGAGGAGGGGACACTTACACTGGAAGATCTTCAGAGAATAGCTCACGAAATCGGCGAACCACAGCCAAAAAGCGGAAAACAGGAATTGTTTGAAGCTATCGTGAATATGTATATATAATAAAAAAATAAAAGGCTCATAAACACTAAGGATTTTTATTCATTATAATTATTAAACAGCCTTTTATTCAACAACTAATACTAAAATAATAATTATGAACCGATTTTATTTCAATAAAAGCAATAGAGCGGCATTATTTTTTGCAATGACTTTATTGCCTTCCGGCATAGCATATTCACAGGTTAAAAAAGATACAGTAGCTAAAGAAAATAAAATAGATGAAGTTGTTGTGATAGGATATGGGACCCAGAGAAAAGAAGCTGTAACAGGTTCTGTAGCTACTGTAAAAGGAGATGCTCTGCGCGAAGTGCCCTCTGCCAATATTACCCAGTCACTACAGGGAAGAACGGCAGGTGTTGATATTTCACAGACCTCCACAAAACCGGGTGCCACCATGCAGATCCGTATCAGGGGAACAAGATCTCTGACGGGGGATAATAACCCGTTGATTGTATTGGATGGTATTCCTTTTGTGGGATCACTGGGAGATATAAGTTCAAGTGATATCAAAAGTATTGATATCCTGAAAGACGCCTCTGCTACAGCGATCTACGGATCCAGAGGAGCAAACGGTGTTATTCTCGTTACTACAAACAGAGGAGCAAAAGGCCAGAAACCCAAATTCACCTACAACACATTTACAGGAGTCCAGACCTTGTTTTCAAAATATCCTATGATGGATGGTCCTAAGTTTGCGCAGTTACGTGCTTACGCGATTCCTGCAGGAAATACAACACCTTTGTATTCTAACGGGGCTGATGAAAACAGCAATGTCAATACAGACTGGCAAAGCCTGTACTATAAACCGGCGATGATGACCAGTCACGATATCGGGGTTTCAGGCGGAACAGAAGGAGGAAATTATAATGTTGGCCTGTCATATTTCAAGCAAAATGCATTGATCCCTATTCAAAGTTATGAAAGATTTGCCCTTCGAATGGCCATTGACCAGCAGGTAGGTTCTATCTTTAAATTCGGTTTTACAACCAATACAAACTATTCTGTATCAGAAGGAAACGGGGTGAATCCGGGAGCCGTTCTGGGATATTCTCCCATTGCCGATCCTTACAATACGGACGGAAGCCCGAAGAGAGTAATGAGTACCGCAGGCGGAATCGATCAGACATGGATTTATACCAGAAGAAGCTTAGAGGGCCTTGGAGACAAATATATTGATGAAACCAAATCTTTTGCATCCTATAACAACCTTTACGGAGAGGCCAGCCTTCCAGTTAAAGGATTGAAATACAGGTTAAATGTTGGTTTGGATTTCCGTACTTCAAACAGTGGAAATTACACCGGTGTAGGAGTCTTTAATACAAACCCTCTTGGACCGTCAGCTGCGGGAAAAGGTAACAATCAGACTTATCACTGGGTATTGGAAAACCTATTAACTTATGACCGCACATTCGGCAAACATAAGATCAATGCCGTAGCATTATATTCTGCAGAAGAGAATAAGTATACAAGCTCATACATGAGTGCAAAGAACGTCCCAGCTGACTTTTTTCAGTATTATAACCTTGGGCAGTCACCACAGGCTGATATTACAGTAAGACCTGAAGACCAGGTTTATTGGAAGACAGGTCTCCTTTCAACAATGGGAAGAATAATGTATACTTTCGATAACAAGTATATGCTGACAGCAACACTTCGTGCTGACGGATCCTCCAGACTCGCTCCAGGCAACAAATGGCATACTTATCCTGCATTATCATTAGGATGGAACGTTACCAACGAATCTTTCATGCAGAATATCAAAGCAATTAATCTCCTTAAATTCAGAGCCGGCTGGGGTCAGACTTCCAATCAGGCAGTAGATCCGTATTCTACTATGGGACGATTTAGTGTAGCTCCTTACAATTTTGGAAGTGCAGGAAGTACAGGGATCTACGGAAATCAGCCGCCCAACCCCAATTTAGGATGGGAATATTCAAAGACACAAAACTACGGAGTAGACTTTGGGTTATTAAACAACCGTCTTACGGGAAGCGTAGAATATTACAAAACACATACATTCGACCTTTTGACACAGAAGAGTCTTCCGGCGACAAGCGGTTGGTCATCAATCGTTTCCAATGTAGCGGAAACAGAAAATAAAGGGCTGGAAGTTTCCTTAAACGGTGTTATTTTTGATAATCCGGATGGCTTTACATGGGAAGCAGGAGTTAATTTTTATACCAATAAAAACAAAATTTTATCTCTTGCATCTGGAACAGAGCGTGACGTCAATAACCTATGGTTTGTAGGCCATAATATTAATTCATTGTATGATTATCAGTATATAGGTCTTTGGCAGGCTGGCGACCCTTATCAGAATATTCTGGAGCCGGGAACCGCAGCAGATGTCATAGGATCCATTAAAGTTCTCTACACAGGAGGCTATAATGCGGACGGAACACCGGTAAGGGCAATAGGACCTGACGACAGACAGATTTTTGATACAGCCCCGAAATTCCAGGGAGGATTTAATATGCGCTTTGCCTATAAGAATTTTGAACTGAGTACTGTAGGGGCCTTTCAGCACGGAGGAATCCTGGTAAGTACCATTTACGGATCTGCAAGTTATCTTAACAGATTAACAGGTAGAGGGAACAACGTGGATGTAGATTACTGGACAGAAGATAATACAGGAGCTTATTTTCCGCGTCCTGGGCGCCATCTGAGTGGCGATAATCCGAAGTACTCTTCTACTTTGGCGATGTTTGATGCTTCTTATCTTAAGCTTCGTACCATTACATTAGGCTATAATGTCAATAAAGATTTTTTAAAGGATTTAAAAATCACCAGCTTAAGAATTTACTTTACGGTAACCAATCCTGTCGTATTATTTTCTCCTTATCATAAGTTCTCAGGAATGGATCCGGAGCCAAACTCTTTCGGAAACGAAAACCAGGCAGTAAGCGGATATCAAAACCGCCAGCTTGTTATTGGAACCAACAACCCATCCACAAGAAATTACTTAATGGGACTTAACTTAACCTTTTAAAACTGTACTGTCATGATAAATTTTAACAAAAAACTGGTATTGGGAGCCATCTTTTTATCCTTAACGTTTACAGGTTGTAATGAAATTCTTGATGAGCAGCCAAGATCCATATATACAGCTGATTATTTTAATACACCGGATGGCGTTAATCAGGGATTTACGGCTTTATACAGACAGCTGAGATTATTGTACGGTAACGGATACTTTATGAGTAATTGTCAGAACGGAACTGATGAATCTACCTGGGCACAGAGTGCTGATGGTAACTTTAAAGAGCTGGATATGTCAGGAAACGGAAATATCAATTCGAATACTTTTCCTACAAGTATGGTTTGGAATTCCGTGTTCCCGTATATCAATACAGCCAACGGAATTATTGAAAAAGGGCCGGGATTCGGCATTGCAGAATCTATGATTTCGGAAGCCCGTTTTTTCCGCGGATTTTACTATTTCATGCTGGTTCAGACCTATGGAGGAGTTCCTTTGGATCTAGGGGCAGGAGAATTGAAATATAACACTTTGCCATCTACGAGTTCTGTACGAAATAATGTTCCGGAAGTATACACAAAAACTGTTTTTGCCGATCTCAAAAAAGCCATAGAGAATTTGCCTTCATCACCAAGAGTAACAGGGGGAGTGACTAAAAATGTAGCAAGACTTATGCTTGCCAAAGCGTATCTTACCTACGGATGGTGGCTTCAGAATCCCAACAATATCCCAACTTATCCCGAGGTGGCAAGAAATGATCCTGACGGGCATAATGCACAATGGTATTTCCAACAAGCTTATGATATCGCACTGGAAGGAATAAACAATCCCGGAATGTATGCGCTTCAGCCTACTTTCTATGATGTCAATGTAGGTTCAAATGATAGAAATACTGAATCTATGCTCTATGCAGACCACATACAGTCAAGCACCTACTATAACGAAAGTGATCCTGTAGGATTTGGATCAGGCTGGGCGCCGGACAATTTTGCAGCATGGATGCAGACATGGAACTACACTGCCATCAAAAGCAGCAAAACAACAGCATGGGCCGGGGCAGACGTTGTAAGTGCAGTACAGAGAGAAGCGGCACAGTCACTGGGACGTCCGTGGGTTCGTATGTGTCCTACTTTGGGGGTGATTAAAAATACTTTTGCAGATAAAACCAACGATTCCCGTTATGATGGGACTTTTGTAACCACTTACAGAGGAAACTGGAATAAAAATGGAACAGGCCTTACGTCGGTACCTGTGCTTTATAACGCAAATAATCTGCCTGTACAGCCGGGAGGAGCCATTCTAAGTTTCCTTAGTGATGACAGCCAGACTCCCTCTTATCCTACAGGTGCCGGACAAAGCGGTGTGGGAGCGGGTACTCTCTCAGGAAGAGCAGACTGGGTAATTGCACCGAACGGAATAAGCAGAATTGTATACCCTGGATTATGGAAAATAGGATCCTACCGTACCGATGATCCAAACGGTTTAGGATATCCGAATGCAGGATTAACCCGTCCTTTCAGCGTAGCCAAATTTTCAGAATTCTATTTTATTGCGGCTGAGGCAGCAGTAAAAGGAGCTTCAGGAGCGATGACTGCCCGGGACCTTATCAATGTCATCCGTGCACGTGCCGGAAAATGGAAATTCAATAATGCCCAAAATACTGCTTATGTAGCAGATAATAGTGCAGCGATGACAGCTGCTACACCATCCGTGATTACCATAGATTATATCCTTGCAGAAAGATCCCGTGAATATTACGGAGAGTTTTACAGATGGTATGATCTGGTGCGTACGCAGAAGTGGGGAGATTATGCGGCAAGTTATCAGATCGGAGGAGCTTCCTATGGTGATCACGCGCCACAAACGGTTACAAGAACGATAAAACCATTTCACTATCTGAGACCGATTCCTCAGAACCAGATTGATGCTATGGAAGTATCGGCAGATATTAAGGCAAAATACCAGAACCCCGGATACAATTAATTCATTTTACATTCATATCAGTAACAGAGTGGGTGTGAAAGCACCTGCTTTGTTTAACTGAATTAAATTTAAGATCTATGGAAAAAACATGGCGTTGGTTTGGCAAAAAAGACAAAATAGAACTGAGCACACTTCGTCAGATCGGAGTGGAAGGAATTGTTTCTGCCCTGCATGATATCCCAAACGGAGAAATCTGGAATCTGGAGGCCATCAATGATTATAAAAACTATATAGAAAGCCACGGACTTCGCTGGTCTGTTGTGGAAAGTCTTCCCGTAAGCGAAGCCATCAAATACGGAGGTGAAGACCGTGACTCTTTAATAGAAAATTATATCACAAGCCTTGAAAATCTGGGTAAAGCTGGCATTACAACAGTTTGCTACAATTTTATGCCTGTTCTCGACTGGGCTAGAACCGATCTCTTTCATGAATGGGAAGACGGTTCTTCATCACTTTATTTTGATAAAGCAAAGTTTGCGTACTTCGAAATTCATATCCTTCAAAGAGAAGGAGCAGAAAACGATTATTCCTCAGAAATTCTTCAAAAGGTAGAAGAGTTAAAAAATACCTTAACAGAAAAAGATGACAATGACCTGATAGACTCAGTTATTGTAAAAACACAAGGGTTTGTTAACGGAAATATCAAGGAAGGAGATAAGAATCCGGTGGCTATTTTCAAAAATTTACTGGCATTGTATGACGGTATAGATAAAAACCAGCTTCGCCAAAACATGAAATATTTCCTTGAAAAAATAATGCCTGTCTGCGAAAAATGGAATATCCAGATGTGTGTACATCCCGATGATCCTCCTTTTTCATTACTGGGCTTACCGAGAATAGTAACCAATGAAGAAGATATTGAATGGCTTCTGAAAGCTGTTGATAATCCCCATAACGGATTGACGTTCTGTGCCGGATCTTTAAGCGCGAATCTTCAGAATGATGTTCCGGAACTGGCTCAGAAATTTGCCCACCGGACAAAATTCGTTCACCTGAGAAGTACCAATGTCTTTGAAAATGGGGATTTCATTGAGGCTCATCATTTAGGAGGAAGAGGAAAGCTTATTGAAGTGATCCGTGTTTTTGAAAAAGAAAACCCTGATCTTCCGATGAGAATTGATCACGGAAGGCTTTTAACAGAAGATATTGACAAAGGGTATAATCCCGGCTATTCATTTCTGGGAAGAATGCTGGCACTAGGTCAGATCGAAGGAGTAATGGCCACAGTTCAGTCAGAACTACAGAGAAATTAATCTGCGTTTGTAATAAAATAGTAAAAAGTAAAATGAAAGACCTGTTTAGTATTAAAAACAAAGTAGCAGTCATTACAGGGGCTTCAGGTGTTTTAGGAGGCAGCCTGGCGAAAAGCTTTACAGAAGCCGGAGCAAAAGTTGTCGCACTGGGAAGAAACCAGGAAACACTGAATGCCCGTGTAAAAGAACTGACAGATTTAGGAGGGGATGCACTCGCTGTAGAAGCCAATGTGATGGATATTGAAAGCCTTGAAGTGGCTTCAGGGAAAATAAAAGAAAAGTACGGAAGCATTGATATTCTGCTCAATATAGCCGGCGGAAATATTCCGGCAGCTACTTTATCTCCCGAACAGTCATTTTTTGATATGGATATGAAAGGATGGGCAGAGGTTACCGATCTTAATATCAACGGAACCGTTTATCCGAGCTATGTTTTCGGAAAAGTAATGGCAGAGCAGGGTAGCGGAAACATTATTAATATCTCTTCCATGGCTGCTTATTCAGCGATTACAAGAGTGGCAGGATATTCTGCCGCCAAATCTGCGATCACCAATTTTACCCAATGGCTGGCATCTGATCTGGCATTGAAATTCGGAGATAAAATACGGGTAAATGCCGTGGCACCAGGTTTTTTCATTGGAGATCAGAACCGTGCTATCCTTTTGAATCCGGACGGAAGCTTAACGGAGAGAAGTAAAAAAGTAATGGCTAAAACACCCATGCAGAGATTTGGGGAAGTGGAAGAGCTGAATGGTGTTGTACAGTTTCTGTGTTCGGATGCCGCAAGCTTTATCACAGGAGCCTTGATTCCTGTTGACGGAGGTTTTAGCGCATTCAGCGGAGTATAAAAATTAATTTCTTCATATGCAGTGAGCAGGGCTGTAATGGTTTCATTCATGGCCCTGTTTTTAAAATGTAAGGCTTTGACCAGTAGCTAAGCTTTATGCATAATAAGTACATCTAAGTTTTGTGAAAATCCTTGATTTTCATCTTATGTGACCTTCTCTGCAGAATCACTTTAAACCTGCTTAGGTGAACTAAAGTGTTATAAAATAAGCTTTTGTGACTTTTGTGGTTAAACAAGTTTAGAATTAAAATCCAGGATTGTAAAAGTATATAATGAGTAATTCCATTAAAAATAAAGAAGTTTTCGGAGAATCGTTTTTGCTTGAATCTGCAAAGGCAGAGCAATTGTATTTCGGCTATGCTAAAGACATGCCGGTTATCGATTATCACAATCATCTTGAACCGGACATTATTTCTGCCAATCAGAATTTCCGATCTCCGACGGCTATCTGGCTGGATGGCGATCATTACAAATGGAGAGCCATGAGAAATTTTGGCATTGACGAACAGTTTATTTCCGGAAATGCTCCAGATCACGAAAAATTTATGAAATGGGCAGAAGTGGTGCCTTATACCCTTCGCAACCCATTATTTCACTGGACTCATCTGGAACTCAAAAATCCTTTTGGAATTAGTGAATATTTATTACCAAAAAATGCAGATATCGTGTATCATCAGATGAATGAAAGTCTTCAGACATCCGGTTTTTTGCCACAAGCCATCATTCAGAATTTTAAGGTAGAAGCGTTGTGCACTACAGATGATCCTGCTGATGATCTGGCTCATCATAAGGCTTTAAAAAACAGCAGCTTTAAAACGGCTGTTCTTCCGGCTTTCCGCCCTGATTCCTATATTAATATGATTAATCCTGAACAATATCTTTCAGGAATCAGGAAACTTGAAAAGGTCTGCGGATTTTCAATCATATCAGTATCTGATCTGTTGAATGCACTTCAATCCAGGATCAATTATTTTGCGGAAGCAGGAGCAAAAGTTGCCGATCACGGCTTTGAATATTTCCCGGATACTACAAAATGGAATCATAACCTTGAAAAAGAGTTTTCTGAATTTCTGAAGGGCAATCTGGCATCATTTTCCGATCCGGAAGCATTATGCGGTTATATGCTGAAAGAACTTTGCAAAATGTACGCAGAAAAAGGCTGGGTACAGCAGTTTCATGTAGGAGCAACCAGAAACAACAATTCTGAAATGCTCAGAAAAATGGGTGCTAATGCAGGGTATGATGCCATTGGTGAACCATATTATGCACAGCGGTTGAGCATTTTGCTTGATGCACTGAATACAGAAGGAAAACTGGCCAAAACCATTATTTACAATCTGAACCCGGCATTTAACGAAGTTCTTGCATCCCTTGCCGGAAATTTCAATGAGGGTGGAATCAAATCCAAAGTACAGTTTGGAGCAGCCTGGTGGTTTCTCGATCAGCTCGACGGGATGACCAAACAGATGAATACACTTTCCAATATCGGTCTGATCAGCACTTTTGTCGGCATGCTTACCGATTCCCGGAGTCTGCTGTCGTTCTCAAGACACGATTATTTCAGAAGACTTTTATGCAATCTGTTCGGAAATGAGATGGAAAGAGGCCTTCTTCCCGATGATGAAAAGTGGGTAGGAAAGATCATTCAGGATATCTGTTATCACAATACCAAAAATTATTTTGAACTCTAATACCATGCAGGATTCAGCTAAAATACTATGTTTTGGGGAACTGCTTCTCCACTTTGCTCCGGATTCTGAAGGAAACTGGCTTAATGAGCAGTCTCTGAAGATCTACGTGGGCGGTGCTGAATACAATGTAGCGGCGGCACTTTCCCAGTGGAAGAATTCTGTGAAATTATTATCAGCTTTACCTGAGAATTTTGTAGGAAATCAATTGGAATTTCAGCTTAAAAATAAAGGAATAGAGGTCCTTGCAGAAAAAAATAAAGGGCGAATAGGAACATTTTATCTCTCTTCCGATGGCGACATGCAGAATGCTTCAGTGGTTTACGATCGCTTTCCGTCTGTTTTTACCCAATCGGATTTTGGAACGTTCACTAATGATGAAATATTTTCAGAAATAAAATGGCTGCATATCAGTACCATCACACCGGCTCTGAGTGAGAATGCATTCCGGAAATGTCTGCATATCATGAAAGAAGCCAGAACCAGAAATATTACCGTTTCTCTCGATCTGAACTACAGAACATTGCTTTGGCAAAATCAGAACCCCCATACTATTAAAGAGCTGATGCCTTTTGTGAATGTTCTTATGGGAAATATCTGGTCTGTTGAACAGTTTCTGGATATTCCTGTTGAATATGAGCTTAACGGAAATTTTGATGATGAAAATCTTCTGAAACAGGCCGAAAAAACAGCTTTAGAAATTAGGAAACAGTTTCCGGATGTGGAAAAAATTGCCAATACGTTCCGCTTCACAAACGGGGAAAAGGTCAATTATTTTGCCACCTTATTTACTGATGAACAGCTTTTGGTTTCAGAAAAATATGATTCAGAAAAAATTGAAGAAAGAGTAGGAAGCGGTGATTCTTTTATGGCTGCTTTAATCCATGGAATCATAAAAGGTAACTCGGAACAACAGACTCTGGAGGATGCCACAAAAGTTGCTTTCAAAAAGCTTTTTGTAAAAGGAGATACCATTGATGACAGCATTAATATCGAAAAATTATGAGTGAAATACTACAAAAAATAAAAGACCAGAAAATAGTTCCGTTGTTTTATAACGAATCATTTGAAGTCTCAAAAAATATCATAAAAGCTTTATACGAAGCAGGAATCCGTGTGATAGAATACACCAACCGCGGTCATCAGGCATTGGAGAATTTTACCGGGCTGAAAGAAATTTCCCACACAGAATTTCCCGGACTTCTGTTAGGAATCGGAACGGTAAAAAATATACAGGAAATGGATGATTATGCCCATGCAAAAACAGATTTCATCATTACACCGGTCATCAGTGAAACATTGGTAAAACATGCTCTCGAAAAAAATATCCTTCTGATTCCGGGTTGTTTTACCCCTTCTGATGTCAATATTGCCTATCAGAACGGTTTAAAGCTGGTTAAAATATTTCCGGCTGACGCTTTAGGCAAGAACTATATCAAATCTATACAGCCTGTTTTTCCGGGAATGAATTTTATGCCAACCGGAGGAATCCATGCTGAACCTGAAGATATAAGAGAATGGCTCAATGGTGGTGCGGTGGCTGCAGGTTTAGGAAGTTCACTCATCGGAAAAGATGTTAATGAAGAAGAACTGACTCTGAAAACAACAAATTTACTACAACAACTTAATCATAACTAAATGCAGGCCCCTAAAAACCGCAATATAAGATGGTGGATGCTGTCTCTCGTTTTTCTTGCCACTACGATCAATTATCTTGACCGTCAGGTAATGGGTTTGCTGAAACCTGTTCTGGAAAAAGAATTCAGCTGGGACGAAAAAGATTACAGCTATATCGTAATGGCCTTTACAACCACTTATGCCATCGGTTATATGGCGATGGGAAGGTTTATAGACAGGGTGGGAACCAAAATCGGGTATGCCGTTTCCCTTATTGTATGGAGTCTTGCTTCTATAGGACATGGTTTTGTGAAAAGTACCATTGGGTTTATCATTGCGAGAAGTACATTGGGCATCAGTGAGGCCGGAAACTTTCCTGCCGCCATCAAGTCAGTCGCTGAATGGTTTCCGAAAAAAGAAAGAGCACTGGCAACAGGGATTTTCAATTCCGGAGCAACTGTGGGAGCTATTTTAGCACCGCTGCTGGTTCCGTTCATTCTCGGACATTACGGCTGGAGACAGACTTTTGTATGGATCGGTGCTTTAGGCATGGTTTGGATTATCCTTTGGTGGAAATTTTATACCATACCGGAAAAAACAAAAAAACTCAGCAAGGAAGAGCTGCAATACATCAAAAGTGATCAGGATAAAAAAAACCAGGAAAAAACCAAAGTTCCTTTATCGGAATTACTCAAATATAAAGTAACGTGGGCATTTGCTATCGGTAAAATTTTGACCGATCCTATCTGGTATTTCTTCATGTTCTGGCTTCCTGCGTATTTCTCAGATGTGTTCAAAATGGATTTAACAAAACCTTCCATTCCTTTGATCATTATTTACAGTGGTACTACAATCGGAAGTATTGGCGGAGGCTATCTTTCATCATTCCTGATCAGAAAAGGCTGGGCAATCGGGAGAGCCAGAAGCTTTACTATGTTGCTGTTTGCTTTGATGGTGGTTCCGGTCATGTTCTCAAAATACGTAGATAATATGTGGGTGATTACCCTTATTATTGCCCTTGCCACAGCGGCACATCAGGGGTGGGGAGCCAATCTTATGACCACGGTCGGAGATCATTTGCCTAATCATTATGTAAGCTCTGTGATAGGCTTTGGCGGTATGCTGGGCTCAGCAGCAGGGATTATTTTTCCGCTTTTTATTGGAATCATTCTCGATGCATTTAAAAAATCAGGAAATATTCACGGTGGCTACAACATCATATTTTTCATAGCTGGGATATCGTACGTTACAGCCTGGGGATTGATTAAAATAATCAACCGGAAGAAAACCGTTTAAAAAATTAGTGCTTTTTTGCTGAGTGTAACGCCTTTGCGAACCTTAAAAAAGAAGTCAAAAACTTGCGGACTCAGCGTAAAGAAGTTATAAAAAATAACAGATACCAAAGAATGAATATTAAAAAACTATAAAAAAGAATAACAATGAAACAGAATATAATGAATTTAACTTTTCTCAGGAATAAAACCCATGTCATTGCAGCAGCAGCTTTGCTATCAGTGACTACTATTTCTGCCCAGACTTTCTCAGATTTCAACTACCGTGGAAACGATAAAATATATAATGACAACCCTCTTAAACCGGACGAGTTCTATTCCCCGATTCTTCAGGGCTGTTACCCCGATCCCAGCATTACCAGGAAAGGGGAAGATTATTACCTAGTAAATTCTTCATTTTCAATGTTTCCGGGAGTGCCGATTTTCACGTCTAAAGATCTGGTGAACTGGAAGCAGGTAGGGCATGTCCTGGACAGACCTTCTCAGCTTAAGGTGGAAAAAGGAGGTGTTTCGCAGGGAATCTATGCGCCTGATATCAAATACAATAAACACAACGATACTTTTTATATGATCACTACCCAGATTGCGGGCGGTATCGGAAATATGGTCGTAAAAACAAAAGATCCGGCAAAAGGATGGAGCGAAGTTCAGAAACTGAATTTTGATGGTATTGATCCCGCTATTTTCTTTGATGATGATGGAAAAGCTTACATTGTTCATAACGATGCACCACCAAAAGGAACCGAACAATACAACGGTCACCGCGTTATCAAAATGTGGGATTACGATCTGGAAAAAGATCAGATTGTTGTAGGTTCAGACAGAATTATCGTAAACGGTGGAGTCGACCTTTCTCAAAAACCAATTTGGATTGAAGGTCCGCATTTGTACAAATACAAAGGGAAATATTACCTTATGTGTGCAGAAGGAGGAACCGGAGGCAATCATAGCGAAGTGATTTTTATGGCAGATTCCCCGAAAGGACCGTTTGTTCCCGCTAAAAATAATCCAATTCTTACGCAAAGATATTTTCCGAGAGACAGAAAGGAAAAAGTGGATTGGGCAGGTCACGCAGATTTGGTGGAAGGTCCGAACGGACAATGGTATGGCGTATTTTTAGCAATTCGCCCGAATTTGAACAACCGTGTTACCAAAGGCCGCGAAACTTTCATTCTTCCTGTAGACTGGAGCGGAACGTATCCTGTGTTCCAAAATGGCCTGGTTCCGATGAAACCAAAATTGAAAATGCCACAAGGCGTTCAGAATCAAACTGGACAAAACGGATTTTTTCCGAACGGAAACTTTACCTATAACGATAAATTAACCGATAAAAATCTTGATTTCCGATGGATTGCGATGCGCGGACCGCGTGAGAAATTCATTACTGCCACGAAAAATGGCGTAAAAGTGAATCCTATGGAGACTAATATCAAATCATTGGCTCCAGTTTCGGCATTATTCCACAGATTGCAGCACGAAGATTTTGAAACTTCTGTAACTCTGGATTTTAAACCAAAATCAGAAAAGGAGTTGGCAGGAATTACCTGTTATCAAAGTGAAAGATTCAATTATGTTTTTGGAATCACGGAAAAAGATAAAGATTTCTACATCGTTTTGGAAAGAACGGAAAAAGGCGAATCAAAATTAATAGCAAGCGAAAAAATTTCACTTTCAAAGAGTATCAAATTTCAGGTTACAGGAGAAAAAGATGAAATCAGCTTCAATTATTCTTTGGATGGCAAGAGCTATAAAAATCTAGGTGGACCGGTTTCAGGAGATATACTTTCTACTGATGTGGCGGGAGGTTTTACAGGAAGCCTTATCGGGCTGTACAGTACTTCTTCCAATGATATTATACCGAATTAAGTCAGTATTATCAATGTCACACTGAGCTTGTCGAAGTGTTTCCTTTTAAAATTGAAAAAGAGTAAAACCAAAACATCACAGTACATTTTGAAAATCAAAAAATCTTATATAGTTTCTTTATTCGGGTTTATCGGGCTGAATCTTCTTTCAGCCCAGGTAAATCCTTCCGGAAAGCAGGGTACAGCATTTACCAATCCCATCATTTGGGCAGATGCACCGGATTTATCCATTACCAGAAACGGAAATGATTTTTACCTGATCAGTACCACCATGCATCTGATGCCAGGAGCGCCAGTAATGCATTCCAGAGATCTGGTACATTGGGAAATGTCCGGGTATGTTTTTGATACCCTGAATGACAATTCAAAATATGATTTATTGAACGGAACCGTTTATGGCAGAGGCCAATGGGCTTCTTCAATCCGATATCATAAAGGGAAATATTACGTTTTGTTTTCTCCGAATGATGAACCTTTCAAATCATATTTCTATGTGACTGATAATCCCGAAAAAGGAAAATGGAAGCTCATCACCAGAACACGTCATTTTCATGATGCTTCACTGTTTTTCGATGATGATGACAGGACCTATGTTTTCACTTCCAACAAAGTTTTTGAACTGAGCCCTGATTTTAAAGAAGTTATCGGAAATCCGGATGGAACTGAGGTATTTCAGAAAGATGATTCAGAAACCGGGCTCCTGGAAGGAAATCAGATCATCAAAAGAAACGGAAAATACTATATGATGATGATTTCCTGGCCAAGAAACGGAAAACGCCGTCAGGTCGTCTACAGAGCAGATAAAGTATCAGGTCCTTACGAGAAAAAAGTAATTCTGGAAGACAATTTTTTAGGATTTTCCTACGCAGGGCAGGGTGCTTTGACAGATGATAAAAACGGAAACTGGTATTCCCTTATTTTTCAGGACAGAAACGGAGTGGGACGTGTTCCGCTGCTGCTTCCCGTACAATGGGAAAACGACTGGCCGGTACTGGGAGACAACGGAAAAGTTCCTCTGAATGGAGAAGTTCCTCTTCCGCCATTCAAAGCAAAAAATCATTTGGTGGAAAGTGATGAGTTCTCTGATAAAAAAATGAAGATCCAGTGGCAGTGGAATCATAATCCTGTGAATGAAGCATGGTCTTTATCCGAAAGAAAAGGATTTCTGAGACTGAAAACCAGCAGAGTGGTAGACAATCTGTACGCAGCACCCAATACTTTGACCCAGAGAATGGAAGGCCCAACTTCGTCAGCAGTTGTTGCAATGGACCTCAAAGGAATGAAAGATGGGGATATTGCCGGTTTCAGTGCTTTCAACGGTGATTCCGGGACCTTGTCAATAGTGAAGGAAGGTAATGAGAGATTCATTGTTTTTTCAACCAATGAAGTAAGCCTGGACAATAAGACAAAAGCGATTACAGGGGTTAAAAAAGAAGAGAAAAAACGGATTCCTCTCAATTCAGATAAGGTTTTCCTTCGTATCGATGCCAATTTTAACCTCGGGAAAGATCTGGCAGACTTTTATTACAGCACCGATCAGAAGAACTGGACAGAGATGGCGAAAGATTACAAAATGATCTTTGATTACCGGAGATTTTTTATGGGATCAAAATTCGCAGTTTTCAATTATGCCACTAAAAATACCGGAGGATTTGTAGATGTGGATTTCTTTAGAGTCAGTGAAGCTGGAAAATGAAAAATAAAAAAATTAGCAGAAAAAAATAGGTAAAATAAATACTAAGTTGTTTAAACTTAATATAACTACAAAAGGCACAAAAGCTTTATTTTAAAACACTTGAGTTCACTTAAGTAAGTTTAAAATGATTCCGAAGAAAAGGTCACATAAGATGAAAATCAAAGGTTTTCCCAAAACTTAAGTGTACTTATTATGCATAAATCTTGGCTCTAAAAAAACTTAAGTGTTTAAAACTTAAGTGTTTAAAACTTTTGTGCCTTTTGTGGTTAAAAAGAATCAATATAAAAGTTTAAACAGTTTCGTTATTATTTTTTTATTCAAAATAATAAGTGTTAAAAATACAAATAAAAAGTAATGAATAAATCAGTTGTATTAGCATTAGGTTTCATGCTGTCAGGAGTTTTTATTGCTGCACAGGCGTTTGAGAAAAAAGTATCGCAGGATTTTGATACAGAGAAAAAAGAAATTCCACACGGAAAAATTGACACCATACAGTATTCCTCAGCAACCGTTGGAACTACGCGTAAAGCCTTGGTATATACACCTCCCGGATTTAAAAAAGGCACTCAATATCCTGTTTTATATCTTCTTCACGGCATTGGAGGTGATGAAAAAGAATGGTTCAGAAACGGAACTCCCCAAATTATTTTGGATAATCTGTATGCCAAAGGAAAACTGAGTCCAATGATTGTTGTACTGCCCAACGGACGGGCCATGAAAAATGACAGGGCAACCGGCGATATCATGGCAAAAGATAAAGTAGAGGCTTTTGCAACCTTTGAAAAAGACCTGCTGAATGACCTGATTCCCTTTGTGGAAAAAAAATATCCGGTTAAGAAAGACAGAAATGACAGGGCTATTGCCGGGCTTTCCATGGGTGGCGGACAGACCCTGAATTTCGGATTGGGAAATATTGACAGGTTCGGCTGGGTAGGAGCTTTTTCAGCTGCTCCGAATACCAAAGAGCCTCAGCAGCTTCTCCCGGATCCATCCAGGGCTAAAGAATTAAAGCTTCTCTGGATTTCATGCGGAGATCAGGACAGGTTGATGCCTTTCAGCAAACGAACAAGCGATTATCTCACCGAAAACAAAGTACCACATATTTTTTATGTAGAACCGGGCGGCCACGATTTCAAAGTCTGGAAAAATGATCTGTATCTGTTTTCGCAACTGCTTTTCAAACCAGTCAATCAGGAAAAAGTTAACCTTATTCTAAAGTCAGAATAAATAGTAATGACTTTAAAAATTTGATCTCACCATAATCCATAAACAATGATTTTCAGCAACATAACCTGTAAAGCATTCATCATCACGGTGGTAATACTATCGGGAAATACCTATGCTCAGTCCTACAGGAAAACCGATTCCGGATTGAGCTTTTCAGCAGGGAATATGGCTGTTGAAATAAAATTGTATGGAGAAAATATGATAAGGGTGATTAAATATCCTGTCGGAAAACGATGGATGAAAAATAGTTTATCGGTCATTAAACAGGAACAAAAAATCAAATTTTCAGTTTCAGAAAAAAATAATATTATTTCATTAAAAACGAATGACCTGCAGCTTTCCATTAATGCTAAAAATGGAGTGATCACTTATAAATCGTCATTGGGAAAAGAACTTCTGGAAGAAACCGGAAGTAATTTCAAACCATTTAATGACGCCGGAACGCAGGCCTATTCCCTAGTACAGAATTTTCAGCTTGAAAAAGACGAACCTATTTACGGCCTGGGCATTCTGCAAAACGGAAAAATGTCCCAGCGGAATACCAATGTAAAAATGATTCAGAATAATACCTGGGATTTCGTGCCTTTTTTCCAGTCTGTAAAGGGTTACGGTATCTTTTGGGATAACTATTCACCGACACAATTTACGGATACACCCCAGAAAACATCCTTCTCATCTGACGTGGGAGATGGTATTGATTATTATTTTATCTACGGAAAAAATGCAGATGGGGTAGTTACAGGAATGCGTGATCTTACAGGAAATGTACCGATGCTTCCTTTGTGGACATATGGCTACTGGCAAAGCAAAGAACGTTACAAAAGCCAGGATGAACTAACAGATGTGGTTAAAAAATACCGTGATCTGAAAGTTCCGTTAGACGGAATCATACAGGATTGGCAGTACTGGGGAAACAATTATCAGTGGAACGCAATGGATTTCATCAGCCCCGATTTCCCGGATGCTAAAAAAATGATACGGGATATCCATGACATGAATGCCCATCTTTCGGTTTCCATCTGGTCGTCATTCGGGCCAATGACAAAACAGTACCGTGAAATGGATTCAAAAGGCATGCTTTTCAATATCAGTACCTGGCCGGAATCAGGCCGTGATGTCTGGCCTCCGGATTTGAATTATCCTTCCGGTGTCCGTGTTTACGATGCTTACAATCCTGAAGCCAGAAATATATACTGGAAATATCTGAATAAAGGTATTTTCAGTCTGGGAGTGGATTCCTGGTGGATGGATTCAACAGAGCCCGACCATCTCAGCCAGAAAGCGGGAGATCTGGATATCCAAACCTATCTAGGCTCTTTCAGAAAAGTAAGAAACGCTTATCCGTTGATGACGGTAGGTGGTGTTTACGACCATCAGCGTGAAACCTCCGGTGATAAAAGAGTTTTTATTTTGACCCGGTCAGCTTTTGCAGGCCAGCAGAGATATGCAGCCAATACATGGTCAGGCGATGTCAACTCTTCCTGGGAGACATTGCGCAATCAGGTGCCTGCAGGATTGAATTTTACTCTTACCGGAAACCCGAATTTCAATTCCGATATCGGTGGTTTCTTTGCCGGTGTTTATAAAAGAAATGGAGGCCCGGATAATCCAATGTTCCGGGAACTGTATGTCCGATGGCTGCAGTATGGAGCCTTTACGCCGATGATGCGTTCACACGGAACTGATGTTGCGAGAGAAATTTACCAGTTTGGGAATAAAGGAGATGTTGTATATGATGCGATAGAAAAATTCATCAGGCTCCGTTACAGTATGTTACCCTATATCTATTCCGTTTCCCGGGATGTTTCAAAAAACGGGTCAAGCTTTATGAGAGCCCTTTCCATGGATTTTCCTTCAGACAAAAAAACATGGGATGTGAATCATGAGTATCTTTTTGGAAAATCATTTTTAGTGGTACCGGTTCTCAAGGCCCAATATACCCCTGAAAAGCTTATCAAAACCGATGAAAATGAAGGCTGGAATAAAGCCGACAGCAGCAAAGATAATTTGATTTCCAACATAGATTTTACCCAAAATAAAAAGGTGAAAGTTTATCTTCCGGAAGGAGCAAATTGGTTTGACTTCTGGAATAATGAGAAGTATAATGGTGGCCGGGAAATTGACAAAACCGTCAATCTTCAAAGCATTCCATTGTATGTGAAAGCAGGAAGTATCATTCCTCTGGGTCCCGATGTACAATATGCAACTGAAAAAAAATGGGATGATCTCACCATAAAAGTTTATCCGGGAAGCGATACCGATTTCATTTTATACGAAGATGAGTTCGATAATTATAATTACGAAAAAGGAGCCTATACAGAAATACCTTTTCACTGGAACGAAAAATCAAAAACACTGACGATAGATACCCGGAAAGGGCAATACAAAGGAATGATTGAGACGCGGAGTTTTAATCTGGTTCTTCCCGATGGGCAGCAGAAAACAATAAGTTATTCCGGTAAAAAAACAAACGTCCATTTTAAATAAGCTTAAAATATTGAATATGAAAAATTTAAGTTTAATAATAGTATTGGGATTTTTCCAGATTTGTTTCGCCCAAAATCCAATCATCCAGACCAAATTCACTGCCGATCCGGCGCCGATGGTTTATAAAGACACGGTTTTTCTTTACACCAGCCACGACGAAGATGATGCGTTTGGTTTTAAAATGAAAAACTGGCTGCTTTACACTTCTGTTGATATGGTCAATTGGACTGATCACGGAATAGTGGCTTCTTTAAAAGATTTCAAATGGACAGATCCTGAAAACGGAGCCTGGGCCCCTCAGGTGATCGAAAGAAACGGTAAGTTTTATATGTATTGCCCGATGCCAGGACAAAGAGGAATCGGAGTTTTAGTGGCCGACAGTCCGTATGGTCCTTTCAAAGATCCTATAGGAAAACCTTTGGTTAAAAATTCAAGTGATGATATAGACCCTACTGTTCTGATTCATGACGACGGACAGGCATACCTCTATTGGGGAAACCCCAATCTTTGGTATGTAAAACTGAATGAGGATATGATTTCTGTAAATGGAAATGTCGTAAAAGACCCGTCAATAGCCAAAGTGAAGGGTTCTCCGGATCCGTTTCATTATCAGGAAGGGCCCTGGGCATGGAAAAGAAACGAACTTTATTATATGGCATATGCCTCTACATGTTGCCCTGAAGGAATCGGGTACGCAACCAGCAAATCCGCAACCGGCCCCTGGGAATTCAAAGGAATGATCATGGACAGTGACAGGCGTTCCAACGGAAACCACCCGGGAATCATTGATTATAAAGGAAAAACTTATGTTTTCGGATTCAATTATAATATAGGAAAACAGACTATGAGCAAGCATTATGAGCGCCGTTCTGTCTGTGTAAGCGAAATGAAATATAATGCCGACGGGACCATTCAGAAATTGCCTTTCTGGAATCCTGAGGGCGTACAAAGAATCGCGACGCTCAATCCTTACAATAAAACAGAAGCGGAGACCATTGCATTCAGTGAAGGGCTGAAAACTGAGAAACAGACTGAGTGGGAAAGAAACAACCCTTACGACACAGGTAAGAAAATTGCCGACCGTATGGTAGTTTCATCCATCAATAATGGTGATTACATCAAAGTGCAGGGGGTGGACTTTTCCAAAGGAGCTCAATCTATAGAGGTTTCAGTCGCGGCATTGTACGGCGGCAATATAGAAGTTCATACCGATGCACTTGACGGACCGGTTTTAGGCATTGTAAAAGTAACAGGAAAAGCAGAAGGTGAGATTTTCAAAACCATTAAAACACCTGTGAAACCTGTCACAGGTATTCATGATCTGTATTTTGTATTCAGAGGAGATAGAGATCTTTTCTATTTCGACTGGTGGAAGTTTAAAAATTAGGGATTTCCGGCGCATGGCGTTGCTTACTATAAATTAATACCGTTATAATAACAACATATATTTATGATTCAGCAAAAATTAAGATATATTACATTATCATTTCTATTGGCAGGCTTGGGTATTTCTGCCCAGAATCCTATCATTCAGACCAATTACACTGCAGACCCTGCGCCGATGGTTTATAATGACAGACTGTACGTATATACCACACACGATGAAGACGATTCCACGTGGTTCACCATGAACGACTGGAAAGTATATTCCACGAATGATATGGTCAACTGGACAGACCACGGAACAATTCTCTCGTATAAAGATTTCGATTGGGCCAAACGCGATGCCTGGGCAGCACAATGTATAGAGAGGAACGGAAAGTTTTTTATGTACGTTCCGATGTGGTCCAAAACCAATAACAAGGGTGCTATCGGCGTTGCTGTTAGCGACAGTCCGTTTGGCCCTTTCCATGATCCGCTGGGAAAACCACTCATTCAGAGTGAATGGGGTGATATCGATCCCACGGTTTTTGTGGATGATGACGATCAGGCTCATATGTATTGGGGAAATCCTAAGCTTAAATACGTAAAGCTGAATGAAGATATGATTTCCTATTCCGGGAATATTGTAGAAGTCCCGATGACCGAAGAATCATTTGGCAAAAGAGAGGGGAAGCCTAATCCGGAAAGACCTTCAAAATATGAGGAAGGGCCCTGGCTGTACAAAAGAAAAAATCTCTATTATCTATTCTGGCCAGGCGGTCCGCTTCCTGAATTCATAGGATATTCTACCGGTAAAACGGCACAGGGACCCTGGAAGTATGGAGGAATTGTGATGCCCACTGAAGGAAAATCATTTACCAATCATCCCGGCGTTATTGATTTTCGGGGGAAAACCTATTTCTTTTATCACAATGGTGCATTGCCGGGCGGAAGCGGTTTTACAAGATCGGTAAGTCTGGAAGAACTTACATTCAATAAAGACGGCTCCATTTCACAGTTTAAAATGACCAACGGAATTACAAAGGCTATTGCAACAGTTAATCCTTACTCATTCAATCAGGCAGAAATGATTGCATGGTCGGAGAATGTAAAATCTTATCAGAATAAAGAGGCCGGTGTTTTCATCAAAGCAAAGAAAAATGGCGCTTATACCAGCGTGAAAAATGTGGATTTCCGAAAAAAAGGAGCCAGCGCTTTTTTCGCAAGGCTAGGAACCACCCATAACAGTGAGGTAACTATGACCATTCATCTGGATGCTGTGAACGGTCCGGTTGCCGCAACGGTAAAGGTTCCGATGACGGGTGGAGATGACCGCTGGGAAACGGTAAAAGTGCAGATTGCTGAAAAAATTACCGGTGTTCATGATCTGTATTTTGTATTCAATGGCAAAGCTTCAACAGATATTATGTACTTCGATTACTGGACCTTTCTTGAAAATAATGAGTTATGAGAAAAAAAGTTTTATATATCGTATTCAGCTTACTTCTGATCAGCAAAAGCTTTGCACAGGTAGCGGAAGTTTCAAGTCCTGATGGTCAATTAAAGCTTCATGTTTTTTCAGAAGATGGAAAAGCAATGTATAATGTGATCCTTCAGGGAAAAACAATGCTTGAAAAATCTCCTTTGGGATTGATAACCAACGAATCCGATTTTTCAAAGAATCTGAAATTTACCGTCAGTCAAAAAGAGGTGGTTTCTAAGAAATACACGAACGGGAAAATCAAAAAATCTGAGATTGATTACAAAGCCAATACTTTATCGGTTAATTTCATCAATACAGATCAGCATGAGATAGGCATTGAATTTCAGGTGAGCAACAACAATATTGCTTTCCGTTATAATATTCCACCGATGAAAGAGCGGCTGAGTGTTGTGGTACAGTCAGAAACCACAGGATACAGATTTCCGTCACAGACCACTACTTTTCTTTCCCCTATGATGAAGCCGATGACAGGCTTTGCCCGCACAGCGCCAAGTTATGAAAGCGGTTATAAAGCTGATGCTGAGTTGGGAATACCATCCGATTACGGGTATGTTTTCCCTGGTCTTTTCCATATCGGAAATGAAGGCTGGGTATTGCTTTCCGAGACCGGAGTGAACAGTTCGTATTGTGCTTCACACCTTGAAGCCACAGCAGAAAAAAGCCTTTACAAAGTAGCGTATCCGAATATTGCTGAAAATAATGGTTTCGGAAGTACCGGAGCAGCAGTGTCACTTCCAGGAAAAACACCGTGGAGAACTATTACGGTGGGAAGTTCATTGAAACCCATCGTAGAAACCACCATTCCTTTTGATGTTGTAGATCTGATGTATGAGCCTTCACAGGATTATCAGTTCGGGAAATCTACCTGGAGCTGGATTCTCTGGCAGGATAAAAGTATGAACTATGATGATCAGGTGAAATTCATAGACCTTGCTGCGACTTTGAAATATCAGTTTATTCTCATCGATGCGCTTTGGGATAAAAATATAGGTAAGGACCGTATGAAAGAACTTATTCAATATGCAAAATCCAGAAATGTAGGAGTATTGCTTTGGTACAATTCCAACGGAGCAGCCAATGATGCACCCATGGGACCAAGAAATAAAATGAGCTCATCCGTTGAACGTAAAAAGGAAATGAAATGGCTGAAAGAAGTAGGAGTAAAAGGCCTGAAAGTGGATTTCTTCGGAGGAGACAAACAGGAAACCATGCGTCTTTACGAAGATATTTTATCAGATGCCAATGATTTTGGATTAACCATTATTTTTCATGGAGCCACGGTACCGAGAGGCTGGGAAGTAATGTATCCGAATTATGCAGGAAGCGAAGCTGTTCTTGCCTCAGAAATGCTCTATTTTTCAGAAGATGTACGTAAGCAGGAAGCTTTTTTTGCCACACTTCATCCATTCATCAGAAATACGGTGGGAAGTATGGAGTTCGGGGGAACTTTTCTCAATAAATACTTAACGGAATTCAACAGGGATAAAAATAAAAGACACACCACGGATGGCTTTCAGCTGGCTACAGCAGTACTGTTTCAGAATCCGGTTCAGATGTTTGGCATCATGCCGAATAACCTGACCGATGCACCGGAATTTCAGCTCAACTTTATGAAAGAAGTTCCGACACTTTGGGATGAAACGGTCTTCATAGACGGCTATCCCGGGAAATATGCCGTGGTTGCGAGAAGACATGCAGATCATTGGTATGTAGCTGGTGTAAATGCTGAAAAACAATCCAAAAAACTGAAAATAAAGCTTCCGATGTTCGCCGGGAAGACCGTAAAACTCATCAATGATGATGCAAAAGGAAACACTTTAGAGAAAGAAGTAAAAGTAAGCGTAAAAGGAGATTTCAGCATTGAAATGCAGCCGCAAGGAGGTTTTGTTATGAAAAATTAACAGGAGTAAACCTTATAGGTTTTGAAAACCTATAAGGTTTGAACTGAGTAAAAAGAATACAAAGTTTTTAAAAATTTAAAAAACTGATTATGAATTATATAAAAATATTTTTTCTTGTCACATTGCTTGGGTTTTCTTTACAGATCACTGCAACAGAGCCGTTCATCAGCACTGAGAAAAAAAACGAAAATATTGTTTTAAAAGAAAAAGCGCTCAATCTTTCGATTTTTACCAATTCCGGAATAGATCAGGGGATTATGAGAGCTGTGAGAAACCTGCAGACTGATTTTCAGAAAGTGACAGGAGAGCAGCCGGTAATTCTTGACCAGACTTCAGGATTGCAGTCTCCTTTAATTATAATTGGAACTGTCGGGACAAAATCCGTCATTGATGATTTAATCAGGCAAAAGAAGCTTGATGGAAAAGCATTAACAGGGAAAAGAGAAAAATATATCATTCAGAATATCAGCAATCCTTTTCCGGGCGTTTCTGAAGCCATTGTGATTGCAGGAAGTGATAAAAGGGGAACGATCTACGGGATTTATGAAATGTCTCAGCAGATAGGTGTTTCACCATGGTATTATTGGGCTGATGTTCCGGTTCCGGTAAAAGAAAATGTATATTTCAAAAAAGGAATGTATACCGATGGTGAGCCTGCTGTAGCATACCGTGGTATTTTCCTTAACGATGAGGAACCTTCACTCGGAGGCTGGGCAAGAGCTACATTTGGCGGGGTAAACAGTAAGTTTTACGAAAAAGTTTTTGAGCTGATCCTGCGCCTTAAAGGAAACTATATCTGGCCGGCGATGTGGGGAAAAGCATTTTATGACGATGATCCTCTGAGCGGGCCGTTAGCAAACGAAATGGGTATTGTCATGGGAACTTCCCACCATGAGCCTATGGCTTTGGCACAGACCGACTGGCACAGGTATATCAAAAAAAATAACCTTCCGAATGTCTGGGATTATGCTAAAAATGCGGAAGTTTTACAGAAATTCTGGAAATCAGGCCTCGAAAGAAGCAAAAACTGGGAAAAGCTCGTTACGGTAGGAATGCGCGGCGATGGTGATGAAGCGATGGGAGAGGGAACCAATATTTCCTTGCTGGAGAAAATCGTAAAAGACCAGCGTAAGATCATTGCTGAGATTACCGGAAAAAAGGCTGAGAAAACACCCCAGGTCTGGGCACTGTATAAAGAAGTTCAGGACTATTATGATAAAGGAATGCGGGTTCCTGATGATGTTATCCTGCTGTTCTGTGACGATAACTGGGGAAATGTAAGAAAGCTTCCGGATCTTTCAAAACCTTTGCATAAAGGAGGCTATGGAATCTATTACCACTTCGATTATGTAGGCGGCCCGAGAAATTCCAAATGGATCAATATCAGTCCTATCCAGAGAGTCTGGGAACAGATGAACCTTTCCTATGAACACAAGGTGGATAAGCTTTGGGTTGTCAATGTAGGAGATTTAAAACCTATGGAGTTTCCCATCAGCTTTTTTCTGGAAATGGCCTGGAATCCAAAGCAGTTTAACGCTAAAAACCTTTTGGAATATACTGAGAAATGGGCTGCTCAGCAGTTCGGTGAAAAATACGCCGGAGAAATTGCCAGGATGATTAATCTCTATTCCAAATACAACAGAAGAGTAACACCCGAAACTCTTGACAGCAAAACGTACAGCCTGGAAAATTATCATGAATTTGAAACGGTTTTAAATGATTACAGAGCGCTGGCAGTAGAAGCCCTGCGTTTAAAAGAACAGATTCCTTCCGAATATCAGGATGCTTATTATCAGTTGGTTCTGTACCCGATTGATGCCTGCAGCAACCTATACGAAATGTATTACGCTGTAGCAAAAAACAGGGAACTGGCAGTAAAAAAAGATCCGGAAGCCAATTTCTATGCGGATAAAGTGAAGGCATGCTTTGAAAGAAACGCCTATCTGGACAATCAATACAATAATGTGATTGCAGGCGGGAAATGGAAACATATGATGGATCAGATGAGGATTGGGTACAAAAGCTGGGCAGACGGGAAAGAAAATATAATGCCCGAAGTCACCTATATTTCCGAAGCTGAGGTTCTCAAAGAAAAAGTATTTCAGGAAAAAGAGGGCTATGTATCCATTGAAGCAGAAAACTTTGCAAGGCAGCATCAATCAGACAGAATTCATTGGGAAGTGATTCCTGATTTCGGAAAAACAAAATCCGGAGTAACAACATTTCCGCAGAATGCCTATCCAAAAGCGGATGAAAATATCTGGCTGGAATATGATATTAACTTTGAATCCAAAGGAGATTTTGAGGTTGAACTTCTTTTAGCACCTACCTTAAATTTTAATCATAATAAAGGACTACGATACGAAATTTCGTTTGATGATCAGCCTGCACAGGTTGTGAATTTTAATGGCCATTACAAAGGAGAATTGGGAAGATGGCAGTCCGAACATATTATTAAGTCAGTTACCAAACATTCGGTGCCGCAATCAGGAAAACATACTTTACGTTTCAGAGTGCTCGAACCCGGAATTGTCCTGGAAAAAATACTGATCAACACCAGAGGTTTAAAACCTTCTTACCTGGGCGCCCCGGAAAGTGAAATGGTTCACTAAATGACCAAATACTCATCACAAACAACACTTTAATTATGAAGCAATAATCTTAATTCATCAATCTGAAATACAGTTTTATTTCAATTATTTACACTCAAAATCACAAATATTTAAACCAAAACATTATGAAAAAACTTTTAACCTTTGTTACCATTCATTCTATATGTTTGTTTTTCAGCTGTATGCTATATGGACAGCTTACTACCGTAAAAATTGACAAGAATATTCCTTATCAGAAAATAAGAGGATTCGGAGGATTTGTCTGCAGCCCTCAGTTTGCCTATAATCATATGACAACATCTGAGATTCAGACGCTTTGGGGAGCTTCCAGTGAAGGCGGATATAATATTATGAGACTCTATATTCCCGAAAACAGCAACAACTGGAGTTCTGTACTGGCTACAGCTCAGCTTGCCAAATCAATGGGACTTACCATTTTTGCCAGCCCGTGGACCATGCCTGCAGCCTGGAAAACCAACAATCATGTCAATGCTGTTTATACGGATGCCAACGGAGTACAGCAGATAGGATATTTAAAGCCGGAAAATTATCAGGATTATGCGCTTTACCTTAACAGTTTTGTTACCTATCTTCAGAACAATGGGGTAGATCTTGATTATATTTCCATTCAAAATGAACCGGATGAAATGGCCCAGTATCAGGGATGCATCTGGACACCTGCACAAATTGCTAATTTTATCAAGAATTACGGACAGCTCATCAACTGTAAAGTGATTGCCCCGGAAAGCGTTGGATTTACGGATAATTTTGCCAGTGCTTTGCTGGATCCTGCGGCAATGGCCAATTTTGAAGTGTATGGCGGGCATCAGTATGGGCTTATCCAGTCTACCTACAAACAATTTCAAAATTATAACAAAGAAATCTGGCAGACAGAATATCTGATCAACTGGAATTCTTCATCTACCCAGCCGGCACGAGATTTCAGCTGGAATACAGATGCATTTACTTTTGCCACCAGCGTCAACAATGCATTATTGGGAAATATCAATGCATGGATCCATTATTCTGCCAAACGGTATTATGGTTTAATGGGTGACGGAACCTACGGAACTGCCGCAGGCGTAATGACCAAAAGAGGCTATATCCTTTCACATTATGCCAAGTACACCACAGGGAAAACAAGAATAGAGGCGAAATGGGATGACAAAACCGGTGTTTTACAAGGTTCTTCCTATATTTCCCAGGATGGAAATCAGGTCGTTCTTATGGTTATCAATCCTTCTCAGAATGCTTATAGTCTGAAGGTTGATCTGCCTTTTTACACGACTTCAGGCACAAAAGTATTGACCAATACACAATCCAATATGGTCAGCACACCCATTTCTATGAGTACGGCAACATTCCGGCCTGCTGCTGATATCAGCCCTTCCAGTGTCATGACTTTTGTTTTTAATAAAAGCGGCGACAGACCTGCCTCTCTGATGACAGGCGGTGACATTCATTATAATAAAATTGAAACACAGACGGCCACCAGCGCAGCATTTGGTACAGGATTCAATATCAGCAACACAACGGTGACGTTCTCCAATCCAAGTCCTCTTATCAGTAATAATATGACAGCGGCTAACGGATACCTGCAGCTTCATGACAGGTACAATAAACTGATCCTGCATGTAAACAGTTATACAACGGCGGGACAAAGCTATTCTGACAATACAACCTTATACTATATCAACAGCCAGGGCGTAACGAAATTTTATAATTACGGAAAGATTAATTTTCCGCAGGGAGGAAATTTTGATATCACATTCGATATTTCAAGACAGGTTCTTACAGACGGCTGCAAAGGAATTTTAGGACTGAGAAATTCCAACTACAGCTCTGTGCTTACCCTTAATCTTGGGGATGTTTATTTCAATGTGGGAAATGAAATTGCTTCTAAATTCGGAGGAACCTATTCTGCAAGTGACAGCTATCTGATGGATGCGCTGGAAAACGGTTATTATACCTCAGTAGATTTCAGAACGGCAGCAGGGGTTACTTCCTCCAATAACTGGCAGCCTATGAGCGCCAATACCAACAGTATTTATTATGTGAATTCCAATGTAAGTTCATCTGCCAATAATGTGATTTCAGGTACAGCCTGTTCAAATCTTGTCCTTTCCGGCCAGGGTATGGATTTTCAGGTGCCGTTTAATTTTACTGCAAATACTGCTTTTTACAGCCGTACATTTAATGGCTACGATGTGCTGATCTTACCATTTCAGGCCAATATACCATCCGGAGTTGCTGCTTATGTGATGTCACCCGGAACAGGCACCATTACCTGTACTGCAATTTCAAACGGGATCATTCCTGCGAATACTCCGGTCATCATCAATGCGACAGGGAATATTACTTTCAACGGTTCAGGAAATGTTTCCACACCTAAAGCGATCACTGTCAATCAGATGAATGGAGTTTATCAGAGCATCAAAGTTCCGGCCAATGCCTATGTTTTGAAAACAGAAAACGGAGTAACAGGCTTCTATAAAGTAACTGCCGGAAGTGAGCCTGTAATAGGTTCTTTCAAAGCCTATCTGACAGAAGAAAATACCTATTCTGCCAACGTTCTTCCTTTAAATTTCGGATCGTTAAGCACCAGAAATATTTCTGCTGAAGCTAAAAAAGGCCAAGTTAAAATATATCCGAATCCTGTAAAAGCAGATCTTTTCATTGATTCTGATTTTTCAGAAGCTACTGTAACCATTTTTGATGGAAAAGGAAGTGTTATCAGGTCCGGATTGAAAATAAATTCAGGGAAAAACCATATGAATGTGGCAGATTTCCCGGCCGGTATTTATTTTATTGAGGTTACTCATAAAAACAATACGGTGGTAAAACAAAAATTTGTCAAAGAGTAAACTGAATCCAAAGCCAGCATAAGATCAGCTTATGATAATTTGATCAATATCTACTTGATGATGGATTAATAATAAAAGATTGAAACAGATAAGCATAAAGAATAGACACAATCATCTGTGAAAATCCGTGAAATCTGTGGTTAGAAATTATTAACCACAAAAGCCAAAAACCATATGAATGTGGCAGATTTCCCGGCCGGTATTTATTTTATTGAGGTTACTCATAAAAATAATGCGGTGGTAAAACAAAAATTTGTCAAAGAGTAAACTGAATCCAAAGCCAGCATAAGACTAGCTTATGCCGGCTTTATCAATATCCATTTGATGATGGATTAATAATAAAAGATTGAAACAGATAAGCATAAAAAATAGACACAGTCATCTGTGAAAATCCGTGAAATCTGTGGTTAGAAATTATTAACCGAAAAAGCCACAAAGTTTTTAGGACTTTATTGAAACCATACTATTTATGAAAAGACTTATATTAACCCTATATGCAACATTGGCTGCACCTTTATTTTTTGCTCAGAGCCATTATAAATACCCGTTCAGGAATCCGGATCTTCCGGTTAATGAAAGAATTGAAAACCTTCTAAATTTACTGACAACAGAAGAAAAGATAGGAATGATGATGGATAATTCCCAGGCAGTTCCCCGGCTGGAAATTCCTGCTTACGGATGGTGGAATGAAGCGCTGCATGGGGTGGCAAGAGCAGGAACTGCTACTGTTTTCCCCCAGGCGGTCGGAATGGCAGCCACATGGGATGTTCCGGAACATTTTAAAACTTTCGAGATGATTTCCGATGAAGCACGGGCAAAATACAACAGGTCTTTTGATGAAGCTCAAAAAACGGGACGGTACGAAGGGCTAACCTTCTGGACACCCAACATCAATATTTTCCGCGACCCGAGATGGGGAAGAGGCCAGGAAACCTATGGTGAAGATCCTTATCTTACCTCTGTTCTGGGCGTTGCAGCAGTAAAAGGCTTGCAGGGAAATGATCCCAGATATTTTAAGACCCATGCCTGCGCCAAACATTTTGCGGTACACAGCGGACCGGAATGGAACCGCCATTCCTATAACGCGGAAATTTCAAAAAGAGATCTGTATGAAACCTATCTTCCCGCTTTCAAAGCATTGGTTCAGGAAGGAAATGTAAGAGAAGTAATGTGTGCCTACAATGCTTTTGACGGCCAGCCGTGTTGTGCAAACAATACTTTGCTTACTGAAATTCTCCGTGGAAAATGGAAGTATGATGGAATGGTTGTCTCGGATTGCTGGGCACTGGCTGATTTCTTCCAGAAAAAATACCACGGCACTCATCCTGACGAAAAAACAACCGCAGCAGATGCCCTGAAACATTCCACAGATCTGGAATGCGGAGATACCTATAACAATTTAACCAAATCCCTTGCAAGCGGACTGATTACCGAAAAAGATATCGATGCGTCGATGCGCAGAATCCTGAAAGGCTGGTTTGAACTGGGAATGCTTGATCCGAAATCTTCCGTTCACTGGAATACAATTCCGTACTCTGTAGTTGATTCTGAGAAGCATAAAAAACAGGCACTGAAAATGGCCCAAAAATCAATGGTGCTGATGAAAAATGAAAAGAATGTCCTGCCTCTCAGCAGGAATATTAAAAAAATTGCCGTTGTAGGTCCGAATGCTGATGACGGATTGATGCAGTTAGGAAACTATAACGGAACCCCTTCTTCAATTGTAACGATTTTAGACGGAATCAAAACCAAATTCCCGACTGCTGAAATTATTTACGAAAAAGGAAGTGAAGTGGCAGATTCTTCATCCAGAACGTCACTCTATCAGAATTTTATCAGTCAGAAAAATGGTGCGAAGGGAATGAAAGTAGAATTTTTCAATAATAATGAATTCAAAGGCCAGCCGGCCAATACTTCAGTGAATTCCACATCAATCAGCTACAACAGCTTTGGCGGAACCCAGCTTGCGCCCAATGTAGGAAGAGAAAATACTTCAGCAATCATTTCAGGAGTTTTCAAAAGTACTTATACGGGAGATGTCGTGTTTTCTGCTTCCACCTCTGATGTCTATACCCTTTTCGTGGACGGAAAAGAAATTGCCACAAGAAAAGGACCTGATGCCAGACACCCTTCAGAGTTTCCTGTAAAAATGGAAAAAGGAAAAGAATACCAGGTAGAACTGCGTCATACACAAAAAGGAAAATATGTGAGCATCACCTTTGAAGTGTACAGAAAAGATCCTGTGAATTTTGCTGCAGTAAAAGAAAGGGTAAAAAATGCAGACGTCATTGTCTTTGCAGGCGGACTTTCACCAAGCCTGGAAGGTGAAGAAATGATGGTGAATGCAGAAGGCTTCAAAGGAGGTGACAAAACTTCGATTGCCCTTCCTAAAGTCCAGCGGGATTTATTGGCGGAGCTTAGAAAAACAGGCAAACCTGTTGTTTTTGTTCTTTGTACCGGAAGTGCTCTGGGCTTGGAGCAGGATGAAAAAAATTATGATGTTCTGTTGAATGCCTGGTATGGCGGACAATCCGGAGGAACTGCCGTAGCAGATGTTTTGGCAGGTGATTATAACCCTTCCGGAAAATTACCTATTACTTTTTATAAAAACCTTGAACAGCTGGACAACGCTCTTTCAAAGACAAGCAAGCACGAGGGATTTGAAAATTATGATATGCAGGGGAGAACATACCGTTATATGACGGAAAAACCTCTTTATCCGTTCGGGCACGGTCTGAGCTATTCAAAATTTGTTTACGGAGATTCAAAACTGAGTAAAAATACGATTAGTACCAACGAAAGCGTGACGATTACAGTTCCCATAACCAATATTTCAGAAAGGGATGGTGAAGAAGTCGTTCAGGTCTATATCAAAAGAAATAATGATGCCCAGGCACCGGTAAAAACTTTAAGAGCTTTCGAAAGAACTTTAATCAGATCTAAAGAAACAAAAAATATTCAGCTGACGCTTTCCAAAGACTCATTTGCCTTCTATGATGAAAAAGCAGATGATCTGGTTTCAAAACCCGGCGATTATACCATTTTTTATGGCGGAACTTCTGATGATGCAGGGTTGAAAAGCATTCCGTTAAAAGTAAAATAACAAGATTAATCCAGAACAGAATTGAACCTTTGCCTTCAGGCTATAGTTTTCAAAATACGATCTCTATGACAACAAAAAATAAAATATTTTCCATCGCGATTTCCCTCAGTGCCGCTTTCTTTTCGGCTCAGAATAATACGGTCTATAACCTGGATCTGAAAGAAACCCCTGCAAATATTAAAATACAATCCACCATGTACGGGATTTTCTTTGAAGACATCAATTTTGCGGCAGACGGAGGAATATATGCCGAACTGATTAAAAACCGAAGTTTTGAATTTGACGAACCCTTCACAGGATGGAAGCAGCCCAATACAAAAACACTTTCTCCTAACCTGGATTCCGGATTTCTGACCATTTATTCTGATCCTTCCAAAACCAATAAAAATTACGCAAGAATTACTGTTCTGAACGATAAAAATTATATTCTGGAAAATGAAGGATTCAGAGGAATAGGGCTTCATCAGGGAGAACAATATGATTTCAGTTTTGATCTGGAGAATGTTTCAGGAAATATTGCTGCAGTCAATGCAAGCCTTGTTGATGAAAACGGAAAGGAAATCACTTCCGCCTCTATCCTTGTAAGAGGAAAGGGATGGCAGAAATATACAGCGGTTTTCAAATCACCGCAAACCGTTGAAAAAGCAAAATTGTGTATCACATTTACCGGAAACGGTATCGTGAATATGGATATGATTTCACTTTTTCCCCAGAATACCTGGAAAGGCAGAAAAGGAGGCTTACGAAAAGATCTCGTTCAGAAATTATACGATTTGCAGCCGGGATTTTTACGGTTTCCGGGTGGCTGCATTGTAGAAGGAAGAACTTTGGCAGAACGGTATCAGTGGAAAAAAACAGTAGGAAATGTGGCCGACCGCGAGTATCTTATCAATAAATGGAGTACAGGATTTCCGCATCGCCTTACACCGGATTACGGACAGTCTTTTGGATTAGGATTTTTTGAATATTTCCAGCTTTCCGAAGATCTGGGTGCAGAACCCGTTCCTATTCTGAGCTGTGGAATGGCATGCCAGTTCAATACGGCAGAACTGGTAAAAATGGAGGACCTTGATCCTTACGTTCAGGATGCTCTGGATCTGATTGAATTTGCCAACGGAGATCCCAAAACAACAAAATGGGGGGAACTTCGTGCTGAAATGGGGCATCCGAAACCTTTTAATTTAAAATTTATTGGAGTAGGAAATGAACAGTGGGGAGCAGATTATATTGAACGCTATAAAGTGTTTGAAAAAGCCATTCATGCCAAATACCCTGACATTAAGATTATTTCCGGAAGCGGACCGTCACCCGATGGCGAATTCTTTGAATATGGCTGGAAAGAACTGAAGCAGCTTAACGCACAGATGGTAGATGAGCATTATTACAACTCTCCCGAATGGTTCATGAAAAATGCAGGAAGATATGACCATTATGACCGTTCCGGACCCAAAGTGTTTGCCGGAGAATATGCTGCTCAGTCTGTAGGAGTGGTAAAGCCTGACAATAAGAATAACTGGCTGACCGCCCTTTCGGAAGCCGCTTTTATGACCGGTCTTGAAAGAAATGCAGATGTGGTCTATATGACTTCCTATGCACCGCTTTTTGCCCATGCTGATGGCTGGCAATGGACGCCCGATCTCATTTGGTTCAATAATCTGAAATCCTACGCCACCCCGAATTATTATGTTCAGAAATTATTCTCTAACAATAAAGGAACGGATGTACTGAAAATAGAAAGTAACGGAAAAGCTGTATCCGGGCAGGAAAAGTTATACGCTACAGCAGTGAAGGATGCAAAAACAAATGAGATCATTATTAAAATGGTCAATACTGATACTCAGGCTAAAACGGTAAATATCAAACCCGGAACTCTGAAAATCGGTAAAAAAATAACCAAAATCTTTTTATCTGCACCACAGCTTTCTACTGAAAATAATTTCGATGCTGAACCCATAAAACCTAAAGAAGAGATTTCTGAACCCAAAAATGGTGAAATTTCAACAGAAATCCCTGCCAATTCTTTAATGGTTTTAAAAGTGAAAGTAATTTAATTAATTGTATTTCATATGGTTATAAAAAATAAGTGTGTTTTTTACATTTATTTAAAATAGAATCTTATATTTGTTTTTATCTCATCAGGAGAAATTAAAATCTCAATCATCAAAAACGTTTCACCACCATGAAAAAATATGTTATCGGGCTGGACTATGGTACAGATTCCGTACGGGCCGTCCTTATTGATACTGAAAACGGTTCCGAAATAACTTCTTCAGTCAGCTACTACCAGAGATGGAAGGAAGGTAAATTTTGTAATCCCTCAGTCAATAGTTTCAGACAGCATCCTTCAGATCATATAGAAGGTCTGGAACAGACTATTTCAGAAGTAGTAAAAGAAAGCGGGATACCGGCAGAGCAGATCGTTAGCATTTGTATTGATACCACGGGCTCTTCACCGCTTCCAGTAACAAAGGAAGGAAAAGCATTAGCACTGACTCATGGATTTGAAGAGAATCCCAATGCGATGATGGTTTTATGGAAAGACCACACCGCTATCCGGGAAGCCGAAGAAATCAATACCCTGGCGAGAACCTGGGGTGGGGAAGATTATACAAGGTTTGAAGGAGGTATTTATTCTTCAGAATGGTTTTGGGCCAAAATACTACACATCAGCAGAGTGGATGCAGGGGTAAAAAACGCTGCTTATACCTGGATGGAACACTGTGATTATCTTACCTATCTTTTATCAGATCATAAAGATCTGGCAACCTTTAAAAGAAGCCGTTGTGCAGCAGGTCACAAAGCCATGTGGCACGAATCATGGGACGGTCTGCCTTCTGAAGAATTTCTCAACAGGCTTGATCCTTCTCTGGGAGAACTTAGAGAAAGATTATATGAAAAAACCTATACCTCAGACGAAATTGCCGGCCGCCTGAATGAAGAATGGGCTGAAAAAACAGGACTAACAACCAATACCATAATTACCGTAGGAACTTTCGACGCCCATTCAGGAGCGGTGGGAGCAAAAGTGGAAGAAAACACCCTGATCAGGATCATGGGAACTTCCACCTGTGATATTATGGTGGCCTCAGGAGAAGCCATCGGAGATACAACCGTAAAAGGAATCTGCGGTCAGGTTGACGGCTCTGTAATTCCCGGATTAATAGGACTTGAAGCAGGGCAATCTGCTTTTGGAGATGTGCTGGCATGGTATAAAGACATTCTGATGTGGCCGGTTCACCAGGTGATGATGCATTCCGAAAGTATTTCAGAGGAGCAGAAAACAAAGCTCGCTGAAGAGATGGAGGCAGGACTTATCAGAAAATTAACCCTTGAGGCAGAAAAAATTCCTCTTTCAGATACCGTTCCGGTTGCCTTGGACTGGGTAAACGGAAGAAGAACACCGGATGCAGACCAGGAACTTAAGGCAGCCATCAGTCAGCTTTCTCTGGGAACAAAGGCACCTCATATTTTCAAAGCCTTGGTCAATGCTATTTGTTTCGGAGCTAAAAAGATTGTTGACCGTTTTGAAGAAGAAGGTCTGAAAATCAATAAAGTGATCGGGATCGGAGGAGTGGCAAGGAAGTCACCGTTTATCATGCAGACACTTGCTAATGTTCTGGATATGCCAATTGCTGTTGCCGCTTCAGACCAGACTCCTGCTCTGGGGGCTGCTGTTTATGCTGCCGTATCAGCAGGAATTTATCCGACCGTTCAGGAAGCCAGCATGAAAATGGGCTCCGGTTTTGAAGCGGAATACCAACCCAAAGCCGAAGAAGTGCAGCACTACAGAGAATTAATGCAGCAATACCAGAAGCTCGCTGATTTTGTAGAACATAATACCCGATTGAAAAATAACAGGAAAGAACTTCAGAACTCCTGATCTCACATTTTAACCTTTTGAATTAGACTCAAAATGAATACCTATAAAGAACTCCAAAGAGAATGTTATGAAGCCAACATGCAGCTGAATGCACTGAAGCTGGTTGTCTATACCTTCGGAAATGTAAGTGCCGTAGACCGTGAGAAGGGCATTTTCGCCATTAAACCAAGCGGTGTTCCGTATGAAATTTTAAAGCCGGAAGATATGGTGATCTTAGACTTTGACGCCAATGTTATTGAAGGCAGGCTCAGACCTTCTTCCGATACAAAAACACATGCTTATCTGTACAAAAACTGGGAAAATATCGGTGGGATTTCTCACACTCATGCTATCTATTCCGTGGCGTGGGCACAGGCGCAAATGGATATTCCTGTTTTCGGAACCACCCATGCAGACCATCTTACGACAGATATTCCCTGCGCTCCACCTATGCGTGATGATCTGATCGAAGGAAACTACGAATACAATACAGGAATACAGATTCTGGATTGTTTTAAAGAAAAACAGCTCTCTCCTGAAGAAGTGGAAATGGTTCTTATTGGAAATCACGGGCCCTTTACCTGGGGCAAAAATGCAGAAAAAGCTGTCTACAACAGTAAAGTGCTGGAAACCATTGCCGAAATGGCTTATCTCACCAGGCAGATAAATCCTGATGCAGAACGTCTGAAAGACTCACTCATCAAAAAACACTATGAACGTAAACACGGCAAGAATGCTTACTACGGACAGGAATTGAAACACTAAACACTTCAACATAAACAACTATTAACGATCAACAAAATTATGTTAACACCTCTCAATACCAAAGAAATCTGGTTCATCACAGGAAGTCAGCATTTATACGGACCTGAAACACTGGCTCAGGTAGCAGACCACTCAAAAAAAATTGGGGAAGAACTTGAAAAATCTTCTTTCATTCCGGTAAAAATCATTGTAAAGCCAACGGTAAAAACTACCGAAGAGATATTTGAAACCATTGCAGCTGCCAATCATGCAGAAAACTGCATAGGTGTGATCACATGGATGCACACCTTTTCACCCGCCAAAATGTGGATCAGAGGATTAAAAATTTTACAGAAACCTCTTTTGCATCTGCATACCCAGTTCAACAGGGATATCCCGTGGTCTACGATGGATATGGATTTTATGAATCTCAACCAGGCCGCTCATGGAGATCGTGAATTTGGCTTTATGGTCAGTAGGCTCCGAAAGAGCAGGAAAGTAGTGGTAGGGCACTGGTCAGAAGAAAGAGTTCAGAAGCAGATCGGTGACTGGAGCCGTGTTGCTGCCGGCTGGGACGACTGGCAGGGTGCTAAATTTGCACGCTTCGGAGATAATATGAGATTTGTAGCCGTTACAGATGGTGACAAAGTGGAAGCTGAAACTAAATTTGGCTTTTCAGTCAATACCTGGGGGATCGGAGATCTTGTCGGAGTTATCAATTCTGTAAGTGAAGGGGAAATAAAAAGCCTTATGGAAGAATATGAATCTTCTTATTACATGGCAGCATCTCTTTTGCAAGGAGGAGCCCACAGAAGTTCATTGCACACCGCTGCAAAAATTGAATTAGGGCTTGAAAAGTTCTTAAAAGATGGAGGATTTAAAGGATTCTCTGATACCTTTGAAGACCTTCACGGGCTGGAGCAGCTGCCAGGAATTGCAGTTCAGCGCCTGATGCAGAAAGGATACGGATTTGCAGGAGAAGGAGACTGGAAAACAGCGGCATTGGTGCGTGCCATGAAAACAATGGGGCAGGGCCTTGAAGGAGGAAATGCTTTTATGGAAGATTACACCTATCATTTAGACCCTTCCAATCCTTCCATTTTAGGTTCCCACATGTTGGAAGTAGACCCTGTTCTGGCAGCCGGAAAACCTTCATGTGAGATTCATCCGCTGGGAATCGGTGGAAAAGCAGATCCGGTTCGTCTCGTATTCAATTCCAGAGGAAATATTGATTCTCTGAATGCTGCCCTGATGGATTTTGGAAACCATTTCAGGCTGCTGATCAACAAAACCAGAGCATTGGAAATTACCGAAGAGCTGCCAAAACTGCCGGTAGCAAGAGTTTTATGGAAACCTCTGCCTGATTTATATACGGCTGCAGAAGCCTGGATACTGGCGGGTGGGGCACACCATACATGTTACAGTGAAAATATTTCAGCAGAGCAGCTGGAAGATTTTGCTGAAATAGCAGGGATTGAATCATTGGTCATTGATGAAGATACCAGAATGCGTGATTTTAAAAATACACTTCGTTGGAATGAAATGTATTATCGTTAATTAATTTTAAAAAATATGTAAATAATTATGAGAAAAACAATATATAATAGCATTTTTATTTTATTATTTTTAATTATTTTCGGATGCAAAAAAGAAAATAATAAACAGGATATTTCAGGAAAAATGGAGAATGTTCATACTGCAGATTATGGAGTTACGCTAAAAGGCGATTCTATTAAAAAATACACGTTGACCAATAAAAACGGGATGAAAGTTGAGGTCATCAACTTCGGAGGAATTATCACTTCTTTAACAGCTCCGGACAGAAACGGGAAATACGAAGATGTAGTACTCGGCTTTACAAAACCAGAAGGGTATTTCAATGGCAATCCATATTATTTCGGTGCATTGATCGGAAGATATGGCAACAGAATTGCCAATGCAAAATTCTCATTGGAAGGTAAAGCAAACGAAATCGACAAAAATGATGGTCCCAACAGCCTTCACGGAGGAAAAGAAGGATTTCATACCAGATTCTGGAATATTGAACCGGTAAAAGATGCAAAATTTCCAACGTTGAAATTAACCTACACCAGCGCAGACGGTGAAGAAGGATATCCGGGGAAATTAACAACAACCGTTTTTTACACGCTTACAGACGACAATGCATTGGAAATTTCGTATGAAGCTGAAACAGATAAGCCTACTGTAGTGAATCTTACCCAGCATTCCTATTTTAACCTGTCAGGAAATTTTACCAAAACGATTACCGATCATGAACTGCAGATTAATGCAGATCATTTTCTTCCGGTGAATGAAACCCTGATTCCTACAGGTGAACAGAAAGCAGTAAAAGGAACTCCCTTTGATTTTACGGTTTCAAAGTCTATCGGAAAAGATATCAATGCAGACGACGATCAGCTGAAAAAAGGAAAAGGATATGACCACAACTGGATTCTGAATGGAAAAGGCCTCAGAAGTATTGCCAAAGTGTATCACCAGGGAACAGGAAGACTGATGGAGGTCTTCACGGATGAACCCGGAGTGCAGTTTTATTCCGGAAATTTTCTTGACGGAAAGTTTGATACCAAAACCGGTGGCAAGAATGAATTCAGAACAGGATTCTGCCTGGAGACCCAGCATTTCCCGGATTCACCGAATCAGCCTTCTTTTCCTTCCACAGAATTGAAACCCGGGCAGAAATACCAGTCTAAAACCATCTATAAATTCTCCGTTAAAAACTAAACTATGGGAAAATTAGCAACTATTGATATCATCATATTCCTGATCTATTTTGTAGTGGTCGCTTCCTACGGATTATGGATCTATAAAAAGAAAAAATCTGAATCTACAGGAAGCAAGGATTATTTCCTTGCTGAAGGATCTTTGACCTGGTGGGCGATCGGAGCCAGCTTAATAGCCTCCAATATTTCTGCTGAGCAGTTTATCGGGATGAGCGGTGAAGGTTTCTTTGTCGGAATTGCTGTTGCCGCTTACGAATGGATTGCTGCCGTTGCACTGATCATCATTGCAGTATGGTTTATACCGATCTATCTTAAAAATAAGATCTATACCATGCCCCAGTTTTTGGAAAGAAGGTATAATAAATCGGTTTCACTGATTATGGCTGTATTCTGGCTGTTTCTGTATGTTATTGTGAATCTTACTTCCATTCTCTATCTTGGTGCTCTTGCCATTGATACTTTGTTGGGAGGAGAACATCTTCACGGTATTATGATCGCCCTTTTGCTTATGGCCCTTCTGATCGGCCTTGGAGGAATGAAAGTGATAGGATATACAGATGTTATACAGGTCGCAGTCCTTATTATCGGAGGTTTTGCAACGGTCTATATGGCTCTGCAGATTGTAGACCAGAGAATCAACGGAGCGGCTGTCGGGAATGCTCTGGCTGGTTTCAATACCCTGCTCAATGAGGCTCCGCAGCATTTTAAGCTGATTCTTGAAAAACCGACCACCACAACGACTACTTTGGCAATGCCTCAGAATCTGGATGTACAGAAATATGTGGTGTTACCAGGTCTGGCCATGTATTTTGCCGGTCAGTGGATTGTCAACCTGAATTATTGGGGTTGTAATCAGTATATTACGCAAAGAGCTTTGGGAGCAGATCTGAAAACGGCAAGAACAGGAATTTTATTTGCAGGTTTCCTGAAGCTATTCATGCCGGTTATTGTGATGCTTCCCGGGATCGCTGCTTATGTATTATATTCCAAAGGGCATCTTCCGGGATTCAACGGAGTGAAAGACGGAGCATACTCTGCAATATTGGGATTCTTGCCTGCAGGGCTTAAAGGATTGGCCATTGCAGCTTTAACGGCAGCGATTGTCGCTTCACTGGCTGGAAAAGTAAACAGTATCTCAACCATTTTTACCCTGGATATCTATAAGAAATACCTTAAAACAGATGCTACCGAAATCCAGATGGTGAGAACCGGAAGATGGGTGATCATTATTGCGATGATGGCTGCACTGGCCTTCACTTGGACAGATGTTTTGGGAATTGGGGGAGAAGGTGGATTCACATTTATTCAGAAGTATACAGGCTTTATCAGTCCGGGAGTTTTTGCCATGTTCCTTTTGGGAATGTTCTGGAAAAGAACGACTGGTACGGCTGCTTTGGTAGGAGTGATTTTAGGCTTTGTTCTTGCGATTTTCTTCAACAGCTTTGCCGTAGAAATTTTCGGAAAAGAGACCTGGATGTATACAGCATTCACTTATGAAAAGCTTGAGAACGGAGTGGTTCATACCATTACCGAAATTCCTTTCCTGATCAATATGGGGTGGTCGTTTTTTATCACCATAATCGCAATGATACTGATCAGCCTAGCAGGTCCTAAAATTAACCCTAAAGCCTTTGCTATTGATGCAACAATGTTTAAAGTGGACAACAGAACTTTGGTTTTGATTGTGATGACATTGCTTCTACTGACTGCCTTGTATGTGAGGTTTTGGTAGAAATTGAATATATGACAAAAAGTGAATGGTCAATAGTGAATCCGTTTCACTTGTCAATTTTAGAAAATCACCATTGACTTGCGAAGCAAAATTGACTTTTCACATACAATAAAAAAACAGGATGCTTTTTAAGCATCCTGTTTTTTTATTGATATCAGTTCATCCCAATATATTTGAACTTGAACAGTTGACAGGATGTACCGTAATAATCCCAAAGATGTAAGTTTGAATTGCCGTCCATGGTACAGTTGGGGATATCCCAGCCACGCGTGGCATCTACCTTGGATAGGATTTTGTAATAACCATTGGAAGCAGCGACTACCTGCCAGCTCTGTGCATCATTACCATAGTTCTGCCAGAGCCGGATTGAAGTTCCCAGTGTATTGCTGTTGCTGGCCAGGTCAATGCAGCGGTTTGTTGCGCTGGCTTTGGATACAAAACGCCAGTAGCCATTGCCTGCATCAATAGCAACCCACCGTTGTGCAGCAGCACCATTCCTCGTCCATGGTCTTAACACTGCGCCATTGGCGTCTTCTCCGGATTTCAGATCAAGCACTTTATTGACATCGGTCTGAAACTCGATTTCGTAAATACCATTGTTGACCAGGCTGCTGTTTGTATTACAGTTTCCAACAGGATAATTGGAGGATGCATATTGCTGGAACCACTGTTTAACTGGTGCGGCACAGGCTTCCCAATCGTTGTTGTAGGCCGTTCCAGCATTAGGGTCGCCCTTATGGAGGAGATTATCCGGGGCAAGAACATTCCAGCTTACATTGCCGGATTGATCCACGATGTATTTTAAATTGGCACCAAATCCGCTTCCGCCTGCTGTACCGGTGTTACCAATGCCGAAGGTACCATATCCCTGAGGTGCCCAGTCGGTTTCAGTAATGGCGATCGGTGCGATGTCTGCAACCGGTTTAACATTGATATTCCATGCATTTTGAAAGGATTGATAGTTGCTGAGACCACCCCAGTAACCGGGATAAATATGAACAGCATAGCCAATATTACCACCTGTGATCTGATTGTTGACATAGCCTTGATAGTGCGATTGCCAGCCTGTACCCGGAATCCAGCAAACATTATTGGCTCCGTTGTTGCGAATGATGTTAACTAATGGCTGGAAGAAGTTTTTAAGTGCTGCAAAGTGCTCGTTCCCCGTTGATCCCCATGTGCCGTTTGTCCCCAGAATCTCAACAGGTTCGTTCGCTAATTCGAACATCACATTATCAGCATTTTTTAGGCTCGGATGTTGTGACAAAAAGGTCCATACGGTTTTAAGATAGTTATGATAGGCATCGTTCACAGCAATACGATTGGGGCATACGCCTGGCGGACGTAGGATGACATACATTCCCAGGCTGCGGGCATGGTTGATCAGTGGGATTATCACCTGATCTGTATAGGTAACCAGACGGTTATAATTGAATCTTGAGATATCATTCTCAGGGATGGCCGGTCCGGGATCATTGGTCCAATACGGATCAATATGAAGGCGGATGTAATTGAGATACCAGCCATCAGCAGCGCTGCTGAGCTTGTTCATGACAGCCTTATTATAGTTCAGAGCACCCTGTACATTGTAATTGTCCCAGGTACAGTAGCCGGAATTAGCACCATACTGACAGCCGTTGAACCAGGGGCTGGGTGTTATGGCAACACCATGTAAGATAACATTATTGTCGCAGGGATCTTTAAGGTATCTGCCTCCAACATGCAGCATTGGTGTTGCTGCCAATGCTCTTGCGCTGGCACTTAGGTTTTGTTCAGATTCTTCTTGTAAAAACTTTTCTTCCATCCGGGAGCAGCCTGAAAGGATGATTAACAGAAGAGAGGCTAGAAGTAGCCACATTTTGTTTGTTTTCATAATTGATATATTTAAAGGTTTGGATTTTATAGTCATTAGTTTATCTATTCCCTACCTAATCAGATATATTGAACAGATAAAAAAAATTTAATTTTTATTGACGCAGGATTTGAAAAAGGATTGATGTTATATTTTTCTATTAAACTGGCTAACTTCTCGTTTCCCAAATTTATTTACCTAATTTTTCATCACTGGTTTCGGTAGAAGAATAGAACTCTTTCTATTCAGTTTCGAATTTGAGCCTATCTCTCTCTTTTTGGTTTTTCCATATATAAAAATATGGAATTGTTAAAATTCAACTACTGTTAAATATGGTTATTAGTTTTGTATAAAAATAAATAATTTATTAAATATAAATCAATGTTTTATTAAAAATTAATAAAATATTACATATCATAAATAGGGTTATAAACCATATAATTATAATGCTTTTTGTGGTAGGAGAAAAGAAAAAACCTTATCATAAATTTTGTTAAGATAGTTCTGAAAAAAGATAAAATAAGTGTTTGACTTGCTTGAAATTTTCGATAAGAGCATAAAAAAAATCTCACAAAAGTGAGATTTTAATAAGGGTATGCGGAATTTATAACTATAAATTGCTAATTTTCTACAAAGTCTTTCTAAATTATACAGGCTGTATATTAGATCTTAAACATAAATCCCTGGGAGATTTTCTTGTTGTATTTTTTTTCGTCAAAACGGTAAAGAAAAGAACCTTTTCTGGATGAGGTCATGTCCTTTTTATTGGTATTGACAAGGATATCCATGCTGTTGATTTTGCTTGTGAAATTCCGCTTGTCGAATTTTTCATTAAAAATAGCCTCATAAAGATTCTGAAGATCCTTCATCGTGAATTTTTCGGGAAGAAGCTCAAACCCTATAGGCCCTGTTGAAGCTCTTCTTCTCAGCCTTGCCACAGCATCTTTTACCATTTCATTATGATCGAAAATAAGGTCAGGTGCTTTCTGAAGTTCAACCCATTTTGCACTGTACTGCTCATTGATCTGAATATCTTTCTCAATATTGATCAGCGCGTAATAGGAAATTGACATGATTCTCGCTGTCGGTTCACGTTTAATTTCCGTATAACATTTCAACTGCTCAAGATAAATATTCTCAAGACCGGTCAATGTATACAAAACCCTGTTGGCTGCCTCATCAGAAGTCTCGTCACTACCGATAAAACCACCCATGAGCGACCATTCACCCATCTGCGGTTCAAAATTTCTTTTTACCAAAAGGATTTTAAGATTTTCACCGTCAAAACCGAAAATTATGCAGTCAACGGCAACAAGGTGTTTGGGATATTGGGAGTAATCCTCAGTCATCTTTTATATTTTATACAAAGGTAAAGCTTTTATGGATATACAAATGTGATTCATACACTTTTTAATCTGAATCATTTATTTCATTAAAATTATGGTTAAAGGATATTTTGGGAGTTGAAGCAGTCATCAAAACTGGAAAATACCACTGAAATCAGGTTAATTGCATATGAATTGAATGTTAAAATTGTGTTAAAATCAAAATAAGATTTAATAATAATCAAACAAAATAGCTTAGCGTTAAAAATACGATAAGGTATTTGTTATATCGTTGACATTCTTGCTAAAACATATCCTGAAATCATTTTCATAGGGAGTCATGTGATTGTATGGTTTTATCTTTCTGTAAATTGATTATCTTATTTTTTATGATAAGGGTATGCTTTTTTTGTTATTTTTAGGGCTTTAATAAAGGATTTAAATGAAAAAATGAATGGCACGGGCTCAAAAAATGTTTGGTATATTGATTCTTTCCATTATTTTAGAAATGTTGAATTAACATTTATCCATGACTCCAAAACTTTCAGTTCTTTTATTGTGTTTTGCTTCATTTACCTCAGCTCAGGTTAAGGAGAAAATTCATTATTTTCCTTTGGAAACTGTCAGGTTATCAGAGAGTGTTTTCAATAAAGCCATGGTGGCAGACCGGAAATATCTCATGGCTATAGAACCGGATAGGTTGCTGGCTCCTTACCTCAAAGAAGCCGGACTGAGACCAAAGGCAGGAAATTATCCCAATTGGGAAAATACAGGACTGGATGGCCACATAGGAGGACACTATATTTCCGCTTTATCCCTGATGTACGCCTCCACAGGAGATTCTGCAATAAAACAGAGGATTGATTATATGATCAGTGAACTGGAACGCTGCCAGAAAGCATCTCCAGACGGATATATGTCAGGAATTCCGGATGGAAAAAAAATATGGAAAGAGATTAAACAGGGAAACATACGTGCTTCAGGCTTCGGTTTGAACGACCGGTGGGTACCTTTATATAATATTCACAAGCTGTATGCAGGATTACGCGATGCCTATTGGTATGCAAAAAGTGAAAAAGCAAGGGCAATGCTTATCAGGCTTACGGATTGGATGGTGAACGAAGTTTCAGGCCTTTCTGAAGAACAGATACAGGATATGTTGCGCAGTGAACATGGAGGGCTTAATGAAGTTTTTGCTGACGTCTATGATATTACCCACGATAAAAAATATCTGCAGCTGGCTCACCGCTTTTCCCATCAGGCTATCCTTAATCCTCTTCTGGAAGGAGAGGATAAGCTTACAGGCCTCCATGCCAATACACAGATTCCGAAAGTAATAGGATACAAACGTATTGCTGATCTTGAAAACAATAAATCATGGAGCAATGCCGCTGATTTTTTCTGGCATAATATTACAGAGAAAAGATCATCCGTCATCGGCGGAAACAGTGTCAGTGAACATTTTAACCCTGTTAATGATTTCAGCAGCATGATAAAAAGTATTGAAGGTCCGGAAACCTGCAATACCTACAATATGCTCAAGCTGACCAAAGAGCTTTATGCAACACTGCCCGAATCTTACTATATAGATTATTACGAAAAAGCATTATACAATCATATCCTTTCTACGGAAAATTATGATCAGGGAGGGTTCGTTTACTTTACCCCGATGCGCCCCGGGCACTACCGTGTTTATTCACAGCCTCAGACCAGCTTCTGGTGCTGTGTAGGTTCCGGAATGGAAAATCATGCCAAATATGGGGAAATGATTTATGCCCGGTCGGATAAGGATTTATATGTGAACCTGTTTATCCCTTCCACACTGACATGGAAGCAGCAAAAAGTAGTACTCCGTCAGGTCAATAACTTCCCGGAAGTTCCTGAAACAACATTGATCTTTGATGCTGCAGGAAAGTCAGAGTTTGATTTAAAACTGAGATGCCCGGAATGGACCACTCCTTCGGAAGTGAAAATTATGATCAACGGAAAACAGGAGAAAGTGCAGCGTGGTTCCGACGGCTATTTTACACTGACTAAAAAATGGAAAAAAGGAGATGTTGTGAAAATGGCTTTACCCATGCATCTTTCCGCAGAACAATTACCTGACCGCTCCAATTATTATGCATTTAAATACGGTCCTGTAGTGCTTGCCGCAGAATACGGAACCGAAAACCAGCAGGGACTTCTTGCTGATGACAGCAGGGGCGGACATATTGCCCACGGCCCGCAGATCCCTTTAAACGAAATTCCCGTTATCCTTGGAAATCCTTCCGAGGTTGTCAATCATGTTGAACCGAATCATGAAAATCTGAATTTTACCCTTACAGGACTTTACCCGTCTGAAAAATTTAAAGAAGGCTTACGTCTTATGCCGTTTTACAATATTCAGGCAAAAAGATATATCCTGTACTGGCCACAGGCTGATAAAAATGGAATAGAAAATACATTGAAGCAGAGAGCAAGAGAGGAGGCAGAAACCAGAAAGCTGGATATGATCACTGCAGATAAGATCCAGCTGGGAGAGCAGCAGCCGGAATCAGATCATTTTATAGAAAGCAAAGACTCAGGCACAGGATATATGGAAGACCGCCATTTCCGTGATGCCAAAGGCTGGTTCAGCTACCAGATGAAAAATAATGAGAAAAATGGCTCATACCTTTACCTCCTGTATTTTGATGCCAATACCAACCGTACGCTGAATGTTGAGATCAATGGTAAAAAAATCATCACTCAAAACCTGGAAGGAAAATCCGGAAGCTCACCTCAATATCTTGTCGTTCCGATACCGGATTCAGAAAAGAATAAAGAAAATCTTACCGTAAAATTCCTGGCAGAGGAAAAACGAATGACTGCTAAAGTCATTGAAGCCCGTTTACTGACAGGGAATTACGAAAAGAAATAAATACTGAAACAAATCTAAAAACAGATTTTTCCCATGAAAAACAGAACCCTATACTTATTATTTTTTCTGGCAGCAATTTGCAGTTTTCATGCAAAAGTAAAGCTGCCTGCTTTGGTTTCGGATGGAATGATCCTTCAGAGAAACCAGGACCTGAAGATCTGGGGATATGCAGATGCAGGAGAAAAAATTACCATTAAGTTTATCAATAAGACGTATAATACCACAGCTGATCAAAACGGAAACTGGACCCTTATGCTTCCAAAGCTTAATGCCGGCGGTCCGTTTATCATGACTATTAATGAGATCACCCTTAAAGATATTCTTATTGGCGATGTATGGGTAGCTTCAGGACAATCCAATATGGAGCTTCCGATGCGCAGACTGACGCCTCTTTATGAAAATGAAATTAAAAATGCGGATAATCAGAATATAAGATTTTTCACGGTTCCGCAGAAATACAATTTTAAAGCTCCGCAAAATGATCTTAACGGAGGAAAATGGGAAAGTACAAACCCTCAGACCATTCTTAATTTTTCCGGAGTTGCTTATTTTTTTGCCAAAGAACTGAACGAAAAAAATAAAGTTCCTGTAGGAATCATTCATACCAGTCTGGGAGGCTCTCCCGTTCAGGCCTGGATGGATGAAAAATCACTGAAAAAATATCCGGAATATCTGGCTGAAGCAGAAAAATGGAAAAATGATGACCTGATACAATCTACGGAATCCCAGGAAAGATCATTGAGCAAAGCATGGTATGCAGAGCTTGATCAGAGTGACATCGGGCTGAATCAGCACTGGGAAAAGGATAACGCAAATGATTCCGGATGGAAAACCACGATGGTGCCGGGATCATGGGAGGATCAGGAAGGTCCGTTTGACGGTTCTGTATGGTTCCGCAAAGAAATTATTCTGCCCAAAGGAGCAGATCAGAAAACAGCATTTTTAAATCTGGGAAGGATAAAAGACGCTGATGTTACTTACATCAACGGAATCAAAGTAGGAAATGTTACCTATGAATATCCGCCACGTTGGTACGACATTCCGAAGGGTGTTTTAAAAGAAGGAAAGAATATCATTACAGTAAGAGTGACCAATGGCAGCGGAAAAGGACAGTTTATCGCTGATAAGCCGTATTACCTGGAAATTGACGGGCAAAAGACAGATCTGAAAGGCGAATGGAAATATAAAATAGGCGCCAAAATGGAAAAAATGGCTCCCGGACAAACATTTATCCGCTGGAAACCGGTGGGACTTTATAATGCCATGATTCATCCGCTGATCAATTATAAAATCAAAGGATTTATCTGGTACCAGGGTGAAAGCAATACAGGGAAACCAAAAGAATACAGAGATTTGCTGTCAACAATGATCTCAGACTGGCGTTCAAAATGGAACAAAAATGATCTGCCGTTCTTCATTGTACAGCTGGCCAATTTCATGGAGAAAAAAGAAGAACCCCTTGAAAGCAACTGGGCTGAACTGAGAGAACAGCAACGACAGGTTTCTCTCCATGTTCCTTATGCAGGACTGGCAGTAACCATTGATCTGGGAGAATGGAATGATATTCATCCGCTCAATAAAAAAGCAGTGGGTGACAGGCTGGCTTTACAGGCCCTGAAAATCGGGGAAGGCAAAAAAATCATTGCTGACGGACCCGTTTATCAGTCGATGAAAACAGAAGAAAATACCATTATCATATCTTTTAAACCCGGAACGGATGATCTGGTACAGGGAAATCTTAAAGGTTTTTCCATACAGCAGAAAGACGGCAGCTACCAGTGGGCAAAAGCAGAAGCAAAAGGTAATAAGGTCATTGTATGGAATGATCAGGTAACCAGCCCTGTTAATGTACGCTACGATTGGGCAGATAACCCGGATGGAAACCTTAAAAACAAAAGTGGGCTTCCTGCTTCACCTTTTACAACAGAAGAAAATTAAATTTAACATAGAAAACCTTATCAAATTCAATGGATAATCAGCCACAAAAAATATCGGTAATAGAGAAAGTGGGGTACAGTCTGGGAGACCTGGCAGCCAACCTTGTTTTTCAGACCTTAGTTACCTATCTGACCTATTTTTACACAGATATTTACGGACTCAAAGCAGAGGATGCCTCTGTGATCACCCTTACCGTAGGTTTAATTGCCGGTTTTGGCTTTAATCCGCTTATCGGAGCACTGGCAGACCGAACAAGCTCACGATGGGGAAAATTCCGTCCATGGATTTTATTTACAGCTGTACCCCTTGGTATTGCAGCACTGCTGGCCTTCAGCACCCCTCACTTTTCCTATCAGGGTAAAATGATCTATGCCGCGGTTACTTATTCATTATTACTTTTATTGTACGCATCCAATAACTTACCTTATGCTGCTTTGAGCGGTGTTATTACGGGAGATATGGGGGAAAGGAACAGTATTTCTTCTTACCGTTTTGTAGCAGTAATGTTTGCCCAGTTTTTTGTCCAGGTGTTTATGCTTCCCATTATTTTATATGTAGGACATGGAGACAAGGCACAGGGAATTGAAACTGTTATGACATGGCTGGCTGTAATCGGATCAGTAATGTTGTTGATCACCTTTTTTACCACCAAAGAAAGAATCATTCCCAAACCGGAACAGAAATCAAGTCTGAAAGAGGATTTAAAAGATTTATTCCAGAACAGACCGTGGATCATTATGCTTACCGTGACAGCATTTATATTTATCACGCTGGCCATGAAAGGAGGATCTTATGTATACTATTTTAACAATTATGTGGATGAAAATGCGCTGAAAAGTTTGATCTCACCCATTACCTCATTTTTTAATGCTGCTGGAATGAATTTCTTCGGAGAAGATCCAAAGTCTGCAGGATTCGGATTGTTTAATGCAGGAGGAATTGTGATGATGATCGTTGGGATTACCTTCTCTAAAAGACTGGCAGACAGATTTGGAAAACGTGACACTTTTATTGCCTCATTATTCATCTCTACGCTGTTTATCCTGGCTTTTATATTTTATCCGCCGAAAGCGGTAGGAATCATGTTCTTATCACAGATTTTACACGGATTTTTTTACGGAATCAGTACGCCGCTTTTATGGGCTATGATTGCTGATGTGGCCGACTATTCGGAATGGAAAAACAACCGCAGGGCAACGGCTATTATCTTTTCCGCGATGATGGTAGGACTGAAAGTAGGTCTCAGCATCGGAAGCTCTTTAGTAGCATTGATCATAGGAAAATACGGATACATTTCAGTACACGGGAACGAACAGGTTATTCAGCCTGAAACAGTGGCTGCAGGAGCCAAAATGCTGGTGAGTATATTTCCGTCCATACCGTTTTTCATTGCCTGCGGACTGCTTTTAGGGTATAAGATCAACAAAAAAATGGAAGTTCAGATTGAAAAAGATCTGGCGGAAAGAAGAAAATAAAAACTATCAATATGAAACGTATTTTAATTGGTTTGGCAGCTTTTGCCGTCTCCGGTCTGTCGGCGCAGAAATCTGACGGTTCCTTGAAAAAAGCTTTTCAGGATAAATTCTACATCGGCACCGCTATGAGTCTTCCCCAGATTGACGGGACAGACCAGAAGGCAGTAGCGATCATCAGAAAACAGTTCAGTTCCATTGTTGCCGAAAATTGCATGAAATCTATGTTTCTGCAGCCTCAGGAAGGGAAGTTCTTTTTTGATGATGCCGATAAGTTTGTCGATTTCGGGATGAAAAACAATATGTTCATCATCGGGCATACGTTAATCTGGCATTCACAGCTTCCAAAATGGTTTTTTTCAGATAAAAGTGGGAAAGACGTTTCTCCGGAAGTATTGAAACAACGTATGAAAAGCCACATTACAACAGTAGTTTCCCGTTACAAAGGAAAAGTAAAAGGATGGGATGTGGTGAATGAGGCCATTCTTGAAGATGGATCTTACAGGAAAAGTAAGTTTTACGAAATCCTGGGTGAAGATTTTATTCCTTTGGCATTTCAGTATGCACAGGAAGCCGATCCCAATGCCGAATTATACTACAACGATTATAATGAATGGTATCCTGAAAAGGTGAAAACGGTCATCAAAATGGTTGAAAATCTTAAATCAAGAGGAATCCGTATTGATGGGGTAGGAATGCAGGCCCACGTCGGCATGGACACCCCTTCAATGGATGAATATGAAAAAGCAATACTGGCTTATTCCAATGCAGGCGTTAAAGTTAATATTACCGAGCTGGAAATTAGTGCATTACCCTCTCCATGGGGAAGCTCTGCCAATGTTTCAGATACTGTTGCCTATCAGAAAGAAATGAACCCTTACACGAAAGGCCTTCCCAATGAGGTAGAAATGAAATGGGAAAAGCGTTACCTCGATTTCTTTGGTTTGTTTTTGAAACACAAGGATAAAATAAGAAGAGTAACCTTATGGGGCGTTACCGATAAGCAGTCCTGGAAAAACGATTTTCCGGTGAAAGGAAGAACAGATTACCCATTACTTTTTGACAGGAAAGACCAGGAAAAACCTTTGGTACAAAAAATAATAAAGTTGGCAGAGAAAAATTAAAATCAATAGAATTTTTACTTAATGAAAAAATCAAAATATTTATTCCCGGAAGATTATATGGCAGACCCTTCCGTTCACGTTTTTGAAGATAAAATCTATATCTATCCCTCTCACGACCGTGAAAGCGGAATTGAAGAAAACGACAACGGAGACCATTTTGACATGAATGATTATCATGTCTTTTCAATGGATGATGTGGATGGTGGTGAAATTAAAGATCATGGCGTAGTACTTTCGGTAAAAGATATTCCATGGGCGGGAAGACAGCTTTGGGATTGCGATGTTGCCTTTAAAAATGGGAAATTTTATATGTATTTTCCTCTGAAAGATCAGAATGATATCTTCAGAATAGGAGTTGCAGTAAGTGATAAACCTTACGGTCCCTTTATTCCTGAAAAACATCCGATGATGGGAAGTTACAGCATCGATCCCTGCATTTTTGAAGATAAAGGAAAATATTATATGTACTTCGGAGGAATCTGGGGTGGACAATTACAGCGCTACAGAGATAATAAAGCCCTTGAATCCGCTGTAATTCCTGAAAATGATGAACCTGCGATTCACTCAAAGGTGGCTCTGCTGAGCGATGATATGCTGGAATTTGCGGAAGCGCCTAAAGACGTTATCATCCTCGATGAAAACGGGAAACCACTGCTTCATGGAGATAAGCACCGTTTTTTTGAAGCATCATGGATGCATCAGTACAACGGTAAATATTATTTTTCTTATTCTACGGGAGACACCCACCTGATTTGCTATGCAACCGGAGATAATCCTTACGGTCCGTTTACTTTTCAGGGAGAAATCCTTACTCCGGTGGTAGGGTGGACTACTCATCACAGCATTGTGGAATTCAAAGGGAAATGGTACCTGTTTTTCCATGATTCTGTGCCAAGTGGAGGCAAAACATGGTTAAGAAGTATGAAAGTGATTGAACTGGAATACGATCATGAAGGCAAAATCAAAACGATTGAAGGTCTGGAAGGACAGTCATAGTCATCTTTAATCATTTAAAATTTTTCAATGCGATATCTGAGATTATACATTCTATTTTTTCTGATTATTCCGTTACTCATTTTCGCGGAAGACGGAAGTCAGCTATGGCTTCGGTTTCCTGCAAAAAACGGCATATCAGCAGATAAAATCATTTCCAAAGGGAACAATCCTACGCTGAACATTGCCAGAAAAGAGCTGAGCAGCCACTGGCAGGGGCAGGCGGTGGAACTTCGCATGGAAAATAAAGAGAAAAATCTGAAAGACGGCTACAGAATTGTTTCTACACCTGAAAAAATTGTTATTTCTGCAGGCAAGGAAATAGGACTGTTGTATGGCGTCTATCATATTTTACGCTTACAGCAGACAAAAGCCGATCTGTCTCACCTGAACAGTGTTGAAAAACCTTCATACGATGTAAGGGTTCTTGACCATTGGGACAATCTCGACGGAAGTATTGAAAGAGGATATGCCGGAAGATCACTCTGGAAATGGGAAGATTTACCCGGGAAAATTTCTCCGCGCTACGAAGAATATGCAAGAGCCAATGCTTCTGTGGGAATCAATTCCGTTGTTTTGAATAATGTGAATGCATCACCCAATATGCTTAGGGAAGATTATCTTAAAAAAGTCAGGGTTCTGGCTGATATTTTCAGACCTTATGGCATAAAGGTATATCTTTCCGTGAATTTTTCTTCACCTAAAGTGCTGGGCGGATTACAGAACTCAGATCCACTTAATAAAAATGTACAAAAATGGTGGAAAGATAAAGCTGCTGAAATTTATAAGTTAATTCCCGATTTCGGCGGATTTTTGGTGAAAGCCAATTCCGAAGGGCAGCCGGGACCTCAGGATTACGGAAGAACCCATGCAGACGGAGCCAATATGATGGCAGATGCCCTGAAACCTTACCATGGAATTGTGATGTGGAGAGCATTTGTCTACAGTCCGAGCAAAGACGACAGAGCCAAACAGGCTTATCTTGAATTTGTGCCTCTGGACGGTAAATTCAGGGATAATGTGATTATTCAGATCAAAAACGGTCCTGTTGATTTCCAACCCCGTGAAGCGTTTAATCCTCTTTTCGGCGCTTTGAAGAAAACTTCGGAAATGGTAGAGTTTCAGATCACACAGGAATATCTGGGCTTTTCAAATCATCTGGTTTTTCTTGCCCCTTTATTCAAAGAAACACTGGAAAGCGATACTTATTCTGACGGTCAGGGATCCACGATTGCGAAAATTACGGACGGAACATTAAGACCAGCAAAAATTACAGCCATTTCAGCCGTTGCCAATATCGGGGAAGATACAAACTGGACGGGGCATCATTTTGCCCAGGCCAACTGGTATGCATTCGGCAGATTAGCATGGAACCATCAGCTGAGCTCAGAGCAGATTGCAGATGAATGGATTAAAATGACGTTTACCGATGATCAGAACTTCCTGAATCCGGTCAAGGAAATGATGCTTTCTTCCAGGGAAACTGCCGTGGATTATATGATGCCTTTGGGACTGCACCATATTTTCGCCGGAGGACATCATTATGGGCCTGAGCCGTGGGGAGATTATAAAGGCGGAAGACCGGATTGGTCACCTGTCTATTACCATCAGGCTGATGCTCAGGGAGTAGGTTTCAACAGAACAAAAACGGGAAGCAATGCGGTTTCGCAATATTTTCCGCCACTTAATGAAAAGTATGGAAATATCTCAACCTGCCCGGAAAATCTTATCCTATGGTTTCATCATGTTCCATGGGATTATACAATGAAAGACGGGAAAACGTTGTGGGATGAATTGTGCTATACGTATGATTCAGGAGTGAAAAAGGTAAGGGACTATCAGAAGATATGGGACAAGATGGAGCCTTATATAGACAAACAGAGGTTTGCTGATGTTCAGTCCAAGCTCAGAATTCAGTCCAGGGACGCGGTATGGTGGAAAGATGCCTGCCTGCTGTATTTCCAGACTTTCTCCAAAAAGCCTATTCCTTATGACATAGAACGCCCTGTTCATGAGCTGGAAGATCTGAAAAAGATCAAACTTGATATGACCCATCACAATTAAAAAATGAGGCAGCTCTCATTTCCGATCAGGAAAAAGAGCTGCCTCATAAAAAAAACTGTACGTGAAAATTGTATTCCGTATAATCCGGAACGTGTATATAATTAGTTTGAAAATGTGAATTTATTTTAGAGAAATTATTTTATTAAAAACATTTCCTTTTTCTTCAACACGGATGATATATTGATCTGCTGTTTTTGGATCCAGGTCAAAAGTAAGATCCACTTTGCCGTCAGCATATTCTTTGTTCGAAGTATAATAGGTTGTATTGGAAAGATCATATACTGAAATGCTTACAGGCCCTTTTACATCAGACATACGCAGCTTTGCCATATGCCCGGAAACGGAATATTCAGGCTTGTTGACTGCGCTTACTGGTGTTTTTTCCACTTCTATTTCATTTCCGTCTGTGATTTTTATTCTGTATTTTTCTATTTTCACTTCCGATTCTGCTACCAGATAATACGTTCCCGGCTCAAAATTCTGAAGGTCATAGGTCTTTGTCACATGGTCCCCATCGGCAAGATTTTCAGAGAATAACTCGTCATGTGCGCTGTTGTAAACAAAAACAGATACACTTCTGGCATTTGAAAGCTCAAAGCTTAAAGTTTTGGCTTGTACGTTTCCAAAGGAAAGGGAAAAATCTCTGTCCTTACTCATTACATTTGCTGAGAACAATAAGGCTCCTGCAAAAAATACGGCTTTTAATAATGTGCTCATGGGTTAAGGCTTTTAGAATTACTATTACAAAGCTATGGCAGCAATACTTCTCAGGCTATAATTAAATTCCCATATTTATGTACTATATTAACTTAATTTAATGTTATTGGCGTATTATTTGTTAATTTTGCATATTAAATTATTTATTTTTGGTCTATGAAACATGTAAACCCTTCTTTTGAAGCAATCAGGCCGACTATAGGAAGCAGTTTTACCAGCCTGAAATTTCTGGCCAATGAGAATATAAAATCCCATGTCTGGCATTACCATCCCGAAATTGAACTGATTTTTGTCTGCAAAGGTTCCGGGAAAAGACAGATCGGAAGCAGTATTACCTATTTTTCAGATGGAGACCTGGTTCTGATAGGAAGCAATCTTCCCCACTGCGGACTCACCAATGAAAATACTTACAATGATTACGAGATGGTGATCCAGTTTAAGCCTGATTTTTTAGGAGAACCGATCTGGGACATACCGGAGATGCAACGGATTTCGGCTTTGCTGGAAAAGTCAAAAGCAGGGATTGTATTCGGAGAAGAGATGAAGAAAAAAATCGGGAGAGAGATTGTTGAGATGCATGAAGCTTCCTCTCTGGACAAGCTGTGCAGATTTCTGAAGATATTGGATGAGCTGTCCGTTACCCAGGATTACAGGATTCTGAATGCAGGAAAATATTATCTGCAGACCCAGATTGAAGACAATGAAAGAATCAATCTGATATTTAATTATGTGAAAGATCATTTCAAAGAAGCTATTACGCTGGAAGAAGTGGCTGATCTTGCCCATATGAAAGTACCGTCTTTTTGCCGCTACTTTAAAAAAATTACGAACAAAACTTTCACCCGGTTTGTGAACGAGTACAGGATTACCCACGCTCTAAAGCTTCTTGCAGAACAGCCTTTAAGCATTACGGAAGTATCCTTTGAATCCGGGTTTAATAATTTCAGCTATTTTAATAAAACTTTTAAAGAATATATCCAAAAAAGCCCTTCCCAATACAGGAAAGAATTTAATTATTTCACGGAATAATTTTCTACAGGCAATAAAATTTACATTCTCATGATGATTTATTAAAATATAAGTGTAAATTTAACACTTATAAATAATAATCACATTTATGAAATTTTTTATTGATACCGCCAATCTGGCAATGATAGAGGAAGCTCATGCCCTTGGAGTTCTGGACGGGGTAACCACCAATCCTTCGTTGATGGCAAAAGAGGGAATTTCCGGAAAACAGAATATACATCATCATTACCTTGAAATCTGTAAAATCGTGGACGGGGATGTGAGCGCTGAAGTGTTGGGAATTACTTTCGAAGAAATGGTTAAAGAAGGTGAAGAGCTTGCTGCATTACATCCAAGAATTGTTGTAAAAGTTCCAATGACTCAAGATGGAATCAAAGCCATCCGCTATTTTTCTGAAAAAGGGATAAAGACAAACTGTACGCTTGTTTTCTCTTCCGGGCAGGCATTGCTGGCTGCCAAAGCAGGAGCCACCTATGTTTCTCCGTTTCTGGGAAGGCTGGATGATGTTTCTACAGATGGCCTTCACCTGATCTCGGAAATCAGAGAGATTTATGACAATTACGCTTTTCAGACACAAATACTGGCTGCTTCTGTCCGACACAGCATGCATATTGTTAATTGTGCAAAGATCGGAGCTGATGTGGTGACCTGTCCGCTGGCTCCTATACTTTCTCTTCTTAAACATCCGCTGACAGATTCAGGATTGGATCAGTTTATCAAAGATTCACAAAAAATGAAATAAGATCAGGCAGAGAAAAGATGGTTATGCATGAACAGTTAATCAACCCCACTGTAGAAAAGTTTAAAAACGAGTTCAAATCAGAACCCGAACATATTTTCCTTTCTCCCGGAAGAATCAATATTATTGGTGAGCATGTAGACTATAGCGACGGATTTGTACTTCCTGCTGCCATAGATAAATACATCTGTTTTGCTGTCCGCAAGCTGCCCCAGACCCATTTTTGTACGATCATAGCAAAAGACCTCGGAGAAGAATATACATTTGATGTCACGATGGAGGTAAAACCGGATCAGCAGATGTGGATGAATTATATTCTGGGCGTTTTCAGCCAGTTGCAAAAGCCGGAAAACCGGTTTTGCGGAATGGAAATTGTTTTCAGCAGTACCATCCCGATGGGAGCCGGACTTTCTTCTTCCGCAGCCCTTGAATGTGGTTTTGCCTACATTCTCAATGAGCTTTTTGATCTTCAGCTGTCCAAAAAAGAGATTGCAGTGATCGGGCAAAAATCAGAACATACTTTTGCAGGAGTCAAGTGCGGAATTATGGATCAGTTTGCTTCCGTTTTCGGAAAGGAAGATAAAGTGATCATGCTCGACTGCCATTCCCTGGAACATCAATATTTTGATGCTGATCTTAAAGGATACAGCCTGCTACTTTTTGACAGCTGTGTAAAGCATAGCCATCTGACATCCGGTTATAATGATAGACGTAAAGATGTTGAACACGGGAAAAAAGTCTTATGGAAAAACTTTCCGGAAATTGAAAAATTCAGAGATTTTACGTTGGCAATGCTTGAGCATGTAAAAGAAGAAATGGGAAGTATTTCATACAAAAGATGTCTTTACCTGCTGAAAGAAATTCAGAGGGTAGAAATAGCAGCAAAAACTATTTCAGAAGGAAATATGGAGTATCTGGGAACTCTTCTCACGGAAACCCATGCCGGGTTATCTGCTGAATTTGAGGTCAGCTGTAATGAACTTGATTTTTTAGTGAAAAATGCATTGCGACAGGAAGGAGTATTGGGAGCAAGAATTATGGGTGGCGGTTTCGGAGGCTGCAGCATCAACCTTATCCGGGAAAATAAAGCTGAAGAAGTGATCGGAACCATCAGTGAAAAATATCTTGAACATTTCAACATCCGGATGAAAGTTTATCAAGTTAAAATTTCCGATGGGATAAAAGAATATACTAATGAATACATCATTTGACCGTAATAAGCATCCCCACAGAAGATACAATCCTCTTTTGAATGAATGGATACTGGTTTCTCCACAACGGGCAAACAGGCCATGGCAGGGGCAGAGAGAGGAAACGGCAGAAGAAAACCGCCCTTCTTACGATCCTGACTGCTATCTGTGCTCCGGAAATAGGAGAGCTAATGGAAGCCACAATCCTGCCTATAAAGGAACATATATTTTTGATAATGATTTCGGAGCATTGCTGAATGAAGAAGTTGATTTTTCTGAAGAATCCTCCGGATTTTTTACCCTTCTTCCGGAACGCGGAATCAACAGGGTAGTCTGTTTTTCTGACGACCACAGCCTTACCTTACCGGAAATGTCAGTGGAACAGATAAAGAATGTAGTGGATGTATGGCAGAAGCAGTTCAATGAACTGGCGGCTCTGGACTCTATCAACTATGTTCAGATTTTTGAAAACAAAGGCAGCATCATGGGCTGCAGCAATCCTCATCCGCATGGCCAGATATGGGCACAGTCGTCTATTCCGGCTATGGTTCAGAAAACTCAGGATCAACTGAAATCTTATTTTGAAAAGAATAAAAGAACATTGCTGGAAGACTATCTTCAACAGGAAATTTCAGCTGCAGAGCGCATTGTCACAGAAAATGAACATTTTACCGCATTGGTGCCGTTTTGGGCATCGTGGCCTTACGAAACAATGATTATCAGTAAACAGAAAAGAGAAAATATTGCGGCATTTTCTGAAGATGAAAAAGAAGCTCTTGCAGCTGTACTCAAGGATCTGACCACGATATATGACAATCTTTTTGAAACATCATTTCCTTATTCTGCGGGAATTCACCAATCTCCTACAGATGGAAAGGAACACCCGGAATGGCATTTTCATATGCATTTTTATCCTCCGTTGCTCAGGAGCGCGGAAGTTAAAAAATTTATGGTAGGATATGAAATGCTTGCAGAACCTCAGCGGGACATTACCCCGGAACAAAGTGCTGCAATATTAAGAAACCTTCCCACGATTCATTACAAGAAAAAATAATAAATCAATATCTTTGAAAAAGAATAAGCAAATTGTGATTCTGATACCTGCAGAATATTGCTTTTCCCAATAAAATTATGGAAGAGATTAAATTAATTGTGACGGACATGGATGGGACATTCCTCAATTCCAGCCATGAAATGAGTCCTGAGTTTTCGGAGGTTTACCAAGAACTGAAAAAAAGAAATATTCTTTTTGTACCTGCAAGCGGCAGACAGATGCCGGGAATTACCCATTATTTCGGAGAGATAGAAAGCGAAATCGGTTTTATTGCCGAAAATGGAGGCTATGTTATCTATAAAGATCAGGAGCTTTTTGCCGATACACTGGAATACAAATATATTGTTGAGATCATCAAAGCGGTCCGCGAAATACCGGGAGCCAAAGCCGTATTGTCAGCTAAAAAAATGGCTTATTATGAAACCGAAGATCAGCAGTTTGTAGACTTTTTCTCCAAGTATTATACTGAAAATATGAAGAAGGATGACCTGACGGAAAAAATTGATGATACCGCCTTTAAAATAGCAGTCTACCATCCTGAAGGTTCTGAAAAATATCTGTATCCGGCTCTTAAAAGATTTGAAGAATTCGGTTTGGAAGTGGTGGTTTCCGGAGAATATTGGCTGGATGTCATGAATAAGGATATCAATAAAGGAAATGCGCTGAAAATCCTTCAGAAATCGTTGGGGATCTCTCCTGAAAATACGATGGCTTTCGGAGATTATATGAACGATATAGAAATGCTGAAGAATGCCAAATATTCTTACGCCATGAAAAATGCCCATCCGAACGTAAAGCAGGTAGCTAACTTTGAAGCCTGTACCAATGACAGCTTTGGAGTCCTGAAAACGATTAAGGATTACCTTCATCTGAATTAATATCTTCTCTAAAAACTAACCCATATATATGAACAAACCCACCGGAAGAAAACCTGCCAAACCCTGCTATGAGCATATCGGCGGAAAATTAGGACAGCTTCTGCTGGAACAATTTGTAGAGAAAGGGTGGATTGCCAAGGATAATCCTGCAGACCAGCAATATTACATTACTGATAAAGGAGTGGAGGAATTTACGAAACTCGGTCTCGACCTTTCACAAATAAAAGCAGAGTAACCATCAGTAGAAGAGAAAATCTTTAGAGGAAACCAGAAAGACATTGCGTATAAATGCCTTGTACCTTTCTGAACAGAAAAAGATGAACTTTAAAGGTTCATCTTTAGTGTTTTAAAAGAGATCAGTATTTAAACTGATAAACTCTATTTTTGATATGATAGTTAAAAGGGAGTACAACAGCATTGTACTTCTTGCTTTTTAAGGCTCAAGTCCAGGACCTCCACATGAATTATAAGGAACGCATGTTAATTTATCATTTACAAAACATAACCTGACACAATTTGAACCTCCAAGAATGTTTTTTAATTCTGCTTTTTGAAGCTTTTTTACATTTTTCATATTAATAATATTTATTTTGTAAAACAAATCTCAAAAATAATTATTAGATAATAGTAAAATTAACAGATTTTAACTTTAAGAATTAAATATTATTTTTCATTGTTGTCTGGTAAACAACAAACCGGTAATTGACTTCTTAAAATCGTAAATTCCTTTTGTGTTTCTTATACTCTCTTCGTCCATTGCTTTCACCATAATTTTATTTCTTTATTTCGCATATTTACCCTTTTTATACGTTTTTTTATCAAAATGATTTCGGTTTTAGGAGCTATTTTTGTGACAGTAATCAAAATGAGTTGTATAGGCTCAAAGATGATTAAGGACATAAGAGATCCTAGATATTTTTTATCATTTGTGTATAAACTGCATCGGTATAGGTGCAGTTTTTTTGGAATACACATGACCGTTTTCACGGAAAGTTCTGTAAGATCTTTTTGTTACTTTTATTATAACAAGTATTCCCTCATGATGATGCAGTTTTTGTAGGTTTACTTTAAATTCAAAATAGAAATATAAAATTGTAAAATATTATATTACTGCCTTAGCCGTTTCATTTATATAAAATACGACAATGGAAGCATTTATAATAGAGCCATTTCTCAATGCTGATAATGGTATTTCTTATATCAATACCAAAAGCATATCGGAGTTGTTGTCACTACGACCTACTGAGCTGCTTCAACCACATAGAACGGAATTTAATGTCATTTATCTTTTCGAAGAAGGCGAGGGGAAGCATACTATAGATTTTAACACAATTGATATAGAACGCAAGTGTATGCTTTTTGTTACTCAAAATCAAGTTACTCAGTTTCATGAGCCTTTTAACTACAAGGGTAAGGTATTGATTTTTACTGAAGACTTTTTTTGTAAAAATAATTTATTTCAGACCCAGTTTTTTGGGCAGACTGATTTGTTTAATGATCCATTAAATTTGCCATATTTTAATGTAGAGGAAAGATTTGATGAGATTTCTTCCTTGTTCGGCTTTATAAATGATGAGCTTAAGAGGCCTTATCATGAAGCTCAATCCGCAATTTTAAATAATTATTTGTTCAATATCCTTTTGATCGGCGAAAAATTATCTGAATATAAAGATAGAGAGCTTGCTGTTTCCAAGAACAGGCTTTTACTGTCAAAATTTAAATCTATGGTTAATAAAAATATCCACCAAAAACATACTTTAGAATTTTATGTAGAAAATTTAAATGTGAGCCTGCGAACACTTCAAAATGCTTTTCTAGAGGAAGAGAAGCAGACACCAAAGCAATGGCTGATAAACAGAATGATTCTGGAAATCAAAAGAAACCTTTGTTACCACGATAAAAGTATAAGTGAAATTGCATACAGGTTGGGCTTTAAAGAAGTAACAAATTTCATTAAGTTTTTTAAATCTAAAACAGGTTTAACTCCATCGCAATTTAGATCCCTTTCTTCCAAAAAATAGTTTCTTTTTCATAACATTTTTGGTCTGGTTATTTGCGTATGCTCTTCAACCGGTCTGTCAATCTCTGTATTGAACATCGTGATCATCATATTTGTCCACAATATCATAATCGAATGAAAAGTAAAAATGACATCAAAAAAGGTATCATTTTTTTTCGGAAATTGATAACTAACGCGAGGTTATTTACCATATTATTGCGTTTTCATGATAACGTCGTTTTAAAAAAAATATATTGATAGGTATTCTCACAATCATTATGAGTCACTTTTTTTACCTCATATTCTGTGTCTTCATTTCCTGTACAATGGAAGCTGAAAAGAAGAAAAATTTAAGAGTCTCTTTTGAAATTTGCAATTATGCAAATATAAATGACCAGACAAAATCATTGGGACATCCTAAGCTTCAGGAGTTTTTAAAGGTATTTAATTTTAAACCTGTGTTTTTGGTATTAGGGAACAATAACTCAAAAACAGAAGGAAATAATATAGTTTGCAGCTGCGGTCAAAAGATGAGAGAATTAAATTTAATGGTTAAGGATTGCAAAGTATGCCTCAGCCCATTGATGAACCCAGCATCTATTAAAATTTTGATTTCATGTTTGGCAGTTTCAATAACTACAATTATCGGGCTAATCGTATTTATCAGAGTAAAAGCAAATGCAAACAATTCAGATGTTTATTTGCTTGAAAAAAGTATAAATATAAACCCCACAGAAATAAACGATGCTAAATTACTAAGCTCAATTAATACTAATACAGAGCTGTTAATTCTGGCAAAGCTAAATAATTTTGAAGATAATAACATGTTTACGAAAAAGGGGGTTACCCTGGGCAATCTTGCTACAGAATTTGGGACGAATGTAAAATACTTATCTGCGATTATTAAAAAACATAAATCTGATAGCTTTAAGACCTATATTAATACGCTTAGGATAAATTACATAATCAGTAAGATGGAAAGTGACATGACTTACAAAAAATATAAGATAAGCTATCTTGCAGAAATTACTGGCTTTGCTACCGCTTCTTCATTCACCAAAACTTTTAAAGAAATTACAGGCCTCCCACCATCCTTATATTTTGAAAATAAAAAATGATAAATTGGTTCCCGAGTAATAAACTAATTGCAGATTTCAGAAAATGAAATCAGGTGGGTATACTTTTTTTTCCAGTTGGCTATCGTATTCCTGCTCAATTTAAAGATTGAAGCAGTTTTCGTATTGCTTAAACGGTTTTCAATCTGATAATTTAAAATCTTTGAAATACTGCGTTTATTATAGGCTTTGTGTTTTTGATTCAAACTAAACGTGCTCTTATCAATGCCTCCAAAAATTTTTTGATTCAGCTCAATTATATCGAATTGAGATAGCTCATTTTTACTTAATATCGGCAGGCAGACATCTTTCCTGTTCGGAAATTTTTGTTCAAGTATATCTAAAAAGATCAGCTTATAGTTTGGTGTAAGATTCTTCTCCATATAAATTATATTTATTTGATTTAAGCTTCTCTACTTTCATATTTGGATACCCACTTATACAGGGTTGTCTTTGGGATTCCGTACCTATTTATAATCTGTAATTTTGTCATTTCTCCGGAAGAAATCTTCTCCATAATAAATGCTATTATTTCCACTGTATATAAGTTTTTGCGCAATTCTGTCCTTGCTGGCTTTTTCGCTTCATAATTTTCTGTGCCGGGACGAAGCTTTGCTTTAGGAGAATACAATATCAGGTGCTGGGTGTAAATTCTGAAAAAATCGTACTTTAAAAGCTTGCTCCAGCTGAGAAGAACCTCTGTATCCAAAGTTTCGGCTTCATACATTTTGTTGATTTCGTTCAGATCACATTTGAAAAACGCGCAGATACAGCTTGTTTCGAGTCCTGATTCCATGACTTTTAAGCCAATCATTTTCCCGATATGTATTTTCTTATAATTCATACTCTATGCAAATAATCAGGCAAAGCCTTTTAAGTTTAACGGTTGGATACTAGTCAGAAACTTTATATACAGATACAGACACTTTACTATCGGTAAGTAATGATAAATTAACGTTTCCAGTTTCAACAGCAAATGTTATGGTCTCACCTGCGTTCAGGGGAACAATAGCTCCAAGAGTCGTAGAGGTAACAGGTACCGAAGCAAGTGTGACACTAAGAATAGATACACGGACAGCATCAATAATTTTCTGCTCAAATACAGCATTGCCATTTTTCAGGATGCCTAGTCTTTTGCCCCCTAACACACTTAAATCAACTCCTCCTGCCAATTGCACCTCATATTTAACTTCATAAAGTCCTGTTTTTGGTGCTGTATAAACTCCATTGTTGAGAAGCGTTGGAACTCCTGCCTTAGTGTCTGTTGATGTAAGGCTTATTTTATTCCAGCTTGTCCCGGAAATGCCCAGGTTTATTAGAGACCAAGCACCATTTTTGCTTGCAAACAGAGCTGTTCCTGTTCCGCCTGACTCCTTGTTGCCATTAAAGGCTGCCCAGACATTGTTAGGGGCATCATAATAGTAATATCCGGATGCTGTGATATTTACTGTTTTGGGGGTTGAAGTTCCGACAGGTGCTGTAACATATACTATAGCTCCATTTTGAATATTACCATAAACAGAATCTTTAGCTTTTAGTTGATCACCTGTAATCCGTGGAGGTAACAGTCCGTCAATTGAAGTGGTTATAGTTGGACTTCCTACAATATCCATCGTTGCAGCAGGATTGGCAGTGTTCACCCCCACCTGTGCATAAAATAACGATGTTATGACTAGACTGAATGCTAATAGCGAGTTTTTTTTCATGGTATATATTAGATTTGGTTGTAACAATTTTTACTGTTGTTAATGCTTACACAGCTTAAAGATGTTCTAACATTTAACAGTGTAAAAGTCAACACAAAATCGCAGGCACACAAACGAATATCTATCCATTTTCGGAAATCTTATAGTATAAATTTCCGAAAAACAGCTACATTTTTGAAAGTAATAATGATCAGTATGGCAAAGGAAAAGAAGATTACTGAATTGCTGTTCAAAGACTATACATATAAATTTGAAAATGAAACTCGAAGGCAGATATAAGTTTTCCTATTATTTATTTTTAAAATGGCTTACCTGTATCTCAATTCAGAATATGACTATTCAAATAATAAATTGTATCATTTTTATGCGCTTTTATATCAATAGTTTTGGTTAAAAAAGGCTTTAATTTGTTCCAATAAAAATAAAATTCAGTTGAAGTTTAGGCTGACTGATTTAATTTTTTTTGTAAATAATTTTTTTTTTTCATCATTTGTGTTGTTGCCACACCTAATATAGCTGGTGTGGCTTTCTTTTATTTAAAATTTAAGTTTAATGGCGATAAGATGCACCAATGAAATAATGTTTTGCTGCAGTATCCTGTATTCCATAATTAATCCCGGCGTCCAGTTTAAAATCTCGTGCAACTTCTATTTGCACTGCTGCGTTGATGTAGTTTGATAACTGATGAGACTTAAAATCGTAAGTATAATACGTTTCTGCTATCCCGTCAACCCCTTTAAATAACTCATGGCTGACAGTCAGTGTTTGTAAAAATTCAGTATGCATTGCCGGTTGATCCAGATCTTTGAGCCTGTCAATTTCTACTTGCATTCCAAGTTTCCATTCACCAGGCAGTTTGTACGACATAGGGACAATCAGGCCGCCTTCAAAGCGGCTTTCTTCATCATATTTTGAGGTCGGAAATTTGACATAGGGCAGTATAGCCAGGGCAAAATCCCCTTTGTCATTTCCTATTATATTCTGTTTTATTCTCAGGGTTACATCACCAATTCCGTTACTGGTCACTGCAGAGCCATCAGTGATATCTTTTTCTTTTTGCCAGCCATAGGTCTGGAAACCAATTTGTATTGCTGTACTGCCTGTAATCCCGATCTTTAGGTTGGCCTGATTGATGAGTAATGTATTCGTCTTCTTTAGGTCAGACTTCTCATTTATCAGCCTTATTATATCCGTTTCGTACTGAAAATGTCCTGCATCCACCGTATAAGGAGATTCAGTCACATCCGGACGGTCGGTTTCCATTTCTCTCATCTGAGCACGTGGTACCGGATTAAAAATCGAGTAATTCTGATGTGGTTTTTCTTGTTGTCCGGTGCATATAAAAGGAAGGAATATGGCACCAAAAGCTAGTTTCAAAAATAAAAGTGAGTTGTTCATGGTTTTTTTCTTTAATGCTTCTGATAAATTTGATGGCTGTAACAGGAATTATCCAAGAATAAGACCATTATCAATGAAAAAATAATATGTGGTACTTTTTATTAATCTTTATTAAAGTATGTTCCGGACATTTTGTTTTGTGGACTAAAATCAATAGTTTTATTATATGATTTAATTATTGGCTCGGATAAAGAGTTACAGGCGCTGATATTTTAAAATAATTTTATCCCTGTCATGTTTATACCCATAAATAATGACCAACAATCAAAAATCAATTTATAGTGCACTTGCCGCTAACCTGTTAATTGCGTTAACAAAGTTTATTGCAGGCGGATTTACAAACAGTTCTTCCATGATTTCTGAAGGTATCCATTCAACAGTGGATACCGCCAATCAGTTGTTGCTTTTATACGGTATGAAAAGAAGTAAAAAAGCAGCAGACCAGGCCCATCCTTTTGGGTATGGCAAAGAACTCTATTTCTGGTCTTTTGTGGTTTCCATCTTAATATTTGGTCTGGGAGGAGCTTTATCGATTTACCAGGGAATTGCCCACATTCTGGAACCTGAATTGATGAAAGACCCGTTCTGGAATTATATTGTATTGGTTATTTCCCTTATTTTCGAAGGAACTTCTTTATTTATTGCCGTAAAAGAATTTAATAAAACCCGCAACGGAATGAGATGGTGGGATGCGATTATAAAAAGCAAAGATCCTTCGAGCTTTCTCGTTGTTTTTGAAGATGGTGCAGCAGTAGCAGGGCTGATCATTGTAATGATATTGATGTGGATCAGTCATTCGCTGCAAATCCCGGAATTAGACGGGCTTGCATCGGTAATTGTAGGATTTTTACTGGTTTTTGTTTCTTTTATTCTGGCCAGGGAAAGCAGAAGCTTGCTGATGGGAGAGGGGATTGCCTCCGAAACCAGAGAAAAGCTTGCACAACTAGCTGAGAAAGATCCAGCAGTGGTAAAAACGAAAAACATACTATCTACATACCAGTCGCCGGAGGAAGTAATATTGATGCTCATCATAGATTTTGAAGAACATCTTGATACAGAGGAGATTACTGAAGCTATACAACGCATTCGTGAAAATATAAAAAATGAATTTCCACTTGTTCGGTTTGTAATTATTCAGCCAGAATAGTAAAGGATATCTGCTGGTTTCAATTCAATGATTTATTTCTGATTTAAGGATGATAAAAGCTTGCGAGAAACTTAAAACGCAGAGGGAGCCCTTATTCCGGGCACTATCGGATCTGTAAACGTCACATAGTTTTTCTGTTGTCCAGGGTTATTCTTTATAATGAATAGCTTTGTCAATCTCTATAGGATTGTTATACTTTCTGATGATTTGCTGCATGCTTTTTGTCTGAGTATTCAGCTCATCAACAGTGTGGATCTCTTTTCCATTGATATTGATCTTCAAATTAGTATTTGCTTTGCTGAAATTATTTCTTTCAAAAGCAAAAGGATCATTGTAAAAATCGAGGGATAGCTTATTTTTCTGCTTTTCATTGATGGGTATCGCCCTGTTTCCGAAGTTGGATTCTACAAAATTATCCGTTGAAAAAGTATCCGGAAGCTTCTGACTTTTTATCAGGCTGTAAATAAAATTTTTTTTTGAATCTGAAAGTTCAAAAATCAGCCCCGGAAGCCCACGGAATTTATAAGGACCTTCATTGAAAGGGATATCCTTACAGAACCAGGCTGTCCAATTTCTGCCTCCAAATCGGGTAAAAGCTTTTTGCAGGGTGTAATTTTCCATTTTTTTTGTCTCTTCCGAAATAACCCAGCTTATTTTATCCGTTGTTTTAAATGAATAATACCCTTCTTTAATCGCAATGAAATTTGTATTGTCATACGTGTTGATCTTTCTCTTCACGATCTGTCCGGACATATCGGTATAGCTGTTGTTGGTCCCGAATTTTTTATTTAGAGAATCGGTTTCCAGTAAATTATAGCCATAAAATTTAACCTCCTTTGGACTAATGTCAAGAAGCATGTTCAATTTTTCATATCCTGCATCGGCCGAATCCATTTTGTACTGTAGCTCATAAACAAATCTATGGGTCTGCGAGTGAATAAATATAATAAAGAACAATGCTGTTAATGCAAAAATATTTTTCATAAACTGATTACTTATAAGATAATAACATATATAATTTTTAAAATACACTTTCATTCTTTTAATCATTGCTGATCACTTAAACAGTCATAAGGGCTGATAGAGACCAATTTATCTGAAACAGCTTGATTGTTCCGCTTATACCTTTTCACCTTTATGGGATAAAAAATAAAAATACACAATTTTAATGTGATATAAAAATAATCATCAGAAAACTAATGTGTTAACTCACAGATTATTAATGCTAATACAAGTTAATGAATCGTTCCCGGCAGGTAAAAAATATTTTAATGTTTATTTTTTATTGTATAATATTATACTTTATATTTAAAAAATAAGTATATTTGTATACTAATTGACAGTTATGAATTATGCTCTGATAAAAGAGGTTGTTGAATTGGTCGAACAGTTTGAAACCCAAAATAAAAATAATCCCGGTTACAGTAATGATGTAAACGGTTTCAAAGAGTGGGTGGCGGCTTCGCTTGAAAATAGCTATGATGACGCTGAACCTGACTGGGAAGGTAAAAAAGATGGAAGGAGTGCCGAGAGTGTTATCAATACTTTGATTGTGCACATGAACCGGTATGCAAAATCATATTCTAAAGCTGCCATACATGACTCCATGTTTTCCAGCCAGGAAGATTTTATTTATCTGATTACCCTTAAATCCTTTGGAGCGATGTCCAAAACAGAACTAATAAAAATCAATGTACATGATAAACCTGCAGGCATACAGATTATAAACCGCTTGATTCATCAGGGCTGGGCAGAGCAGAGTGATTCCGATACGGATAAAAGGACGAAAGTCATTAAAATCACTGAAAAAGGACTCAAAATACTGGAAGACAGAATGGATAAGATCCGTCAGGCATCACAGATTGTTACGGGAGATCTTACACATAAGGAAAAGATGAAGCTTATTGATCTGCTTTCCAAGCTAAATCATTTCCATCATTCAATATACTGCAAGAACCTGGATTCTAAAGAACTTTTAGAGGTTGCCTACAGTCACCTGAACAAAAATTAAATGCAAGATATTTATTGATACAGGATTATTGCAAAGGAAACGGTAAAAAGAGAATGCATGAAAACAGAAAAACCAAAAAAGAAAATAGCGGTTATAGGTTCTGGGTTTTCCGGACTTTCAGCGGCTGCCTATGCGGCGAAATCAGGAAATGAAGTGCATGTTTTTGAAAAACATTCAGGGCCCGGAGGACGTGCAAGGCAGTTTACAACTCCTCAGGGTTATGTTTTCGATATGGGGCCGAGCTGGTATTGGATGCCTGATATTATTGAAAATTTTTTTGCTGATTTTGGCTATAAAACCAAAGATTTTTTTACACTTATTTCACTGGATCCCCAGTTTGAAATGATTTTTCCGGATGAGAAGATCTGTGTCCCTCAAAACAATAGTGATATCAGGCAATTATTCGAGAATGTTGAAAAGGGAGCCGGGGACAGATATGATAAGTTTATGGAGTCTGCCCAATATAAATATGAAATTGGAATGCAGCAGTTTATAGATAAGCCTTGTCACAGCTGGATGGAATTTGTTTCACCGAAAATAGCTGTCAGTGCCCTAAAGCTTAATCTCCTTACCAATTTCAGGAGTTATGTTTCGCGGTACTTTACGGACCCTAAACTCAGAGCCCTGATGGAATTTCCTGTTATATTTCTCGGTGCTTCCCCTAAAAATATTCCTGCCATGTATAGCCTGATGAACTATGGTGGCTATGCATTAGGCACATGGTATCCTATAGGCGGTTTTTATCAGCTCGTTGTAGCCATGCAGGAAATTGCAGAAGATCAGGGAGTTATTTTTCATTTTAATAAGACGGTTCAGAAAATTAAGACTGAAGGAACAAGAGCCCATTCATTGATCATTGATCATGAAGAGCATGAATTTGATGCTGTGATTGCCTCTTCCGATTACCATCATACAGAAACCCTCCTTTCCAAACATCTGAGGAATTATAATAAAGAATACTGGCACAGCAGAACATTTGCCCCCTCGTGTCTTATTTATTATCTGGGTATAAAAGGTAAAGTTCCCAATTTAAAACATCATACCCTGTTTTTTGAAAACGATCTTGATGATCATATAGAATGTATTTACGAGAACAAAAAATGGCCAGGCAAACCACTGTTTTATTGTTGCAGTCCATCGCAAACAGATCCTGGAGTTGCCCCGGAGAATTGCGAAAATCTATTTTTACTGATGCCACTGGCTACCGGAATCAATGATGAGGAAGAGCTGCGTGAAAAATACTTAATGGAAATGCTTCTCAGAATTGAAAAGCATACCGGAGCAAAGGATCTGATGTCAAGAATAGACTATAAAAGGAGTTATTGTGTAAGCGATTTTATTTCTGATTATAATGCTTATCAGGGTAATGCTTATGGCCTGGCCAATACTTTATCACAAACTGCCGTGCTAAAGCCCAAAATCAATAATGCCAGGGTTCATAATCTTTATTATACCGGACAGTTAACTGTTCCCGGTCCGGGAGTTCCCCCTTCCATTATTTCAGGAAAAATTGTAGCAGCCGAAGTGAATAACCTTAAAGTTAAAAAGAATGAAAAGATTATTTGATGAGTTGTCTTATGATGTGAGCAAACGTACTACTCAAAAATACAGCACCAGTTTCTCTCTTGGAATATTGGCCCTCAATCCTTCCATAAGATCAGCTATTTATTCCATTTACGGCTATGTCCGTCTTGCGGATGAAATTGTTGACAGCTTTCACGGTTATGATAAGGAGAAATTACTTTTAAGGTTAAAAATAGAAACCGGCCATGCCCTCGAAGAAGGTATTTCTCTTAATCCCATTTTGCAGTCTTTTCAGGAAACCGTTCGTCATTACAGGATCGACAGAAATCTCATTGAACAGTTTTTGCACAGCATGGAAATGGACCTGCAAAAAGTCAATTATAATTCGGAATTATACAAAGAATATATTTACGGATCTGCAGAAGTGGTGGGGCTGATGTGCCTGCATATATTTACGGAAGGAAATAAGCAAAAATTTGAAGAACTTAAACCTTTTGCCATGAAGTTGGGTTCTGCATTTCAGAAGGTGAATTTTTTAAGGGATCTCAAAGAAGACTATCAGATGCTGGGGCGCACGTATTTTCCGGGCATTAATATGTCAGTGTTCGATAATTCCGTAAAATATAAAATTGAAAAAGAGATTGAAGCCGAATTTAAAGAAGCCTTAACAGGAATCAAAAAGTTACCCGGCGCTTCAATGTTTGGGGTTTATCTGGCTTACCGCTATTACCTTTCATTATTTGAGAAGATAAAAAGGACAAGTTCCCAGAAAATCCTCACGAACAGAGTCAGAATTCCTAATTCTCAGAAAATTTTTCTCGCATTTAAAAGCTATATACGGTATAAGTCTGCGTATCTGTGATGAAATATCCATTGAACATTAAAGAATTTACCAACTTTAAAAATCAAATAAATGCGTTATCAATTATATAGAGAACAACAATTAGACTGCGATATAGAAACCGCATGGAATTTTTTTTCTTCACCGTTGAATTTATCAGAAATAACCCCTGAGGATATGAATTTTACAGTGGTTTCTGAATTGGCGGATCAGCCAATTTACGAAGGTATGGAAATAGACTATCGTGTATCTCCGTTACTGAAAATTCCCATGCGCTGGAAAACGCAAATCATACAGGTTGAGACGCAAAAGAGCTTCACCGATTTTCAAAAAGAAGGTCCGTACAAATACTGGAATCATCTGCATGAGTTTTTTCCCAATGATAACGGAGTTCTGATGAAAGATACGGTGGATTATGAATTGCCTCTGGGAATATTGGGAACAGTAGCACATTCCTTATTTGTACGCAGACAACTGGAGAATATATTTAATTTCCGGTACAGGTTTCTGGAAAATCTTTTTAATCAGAAAAATAAGTAACATGAACCTATTAATTGTATTACTGGTATTTGTTTCGATGGAGGGAGCTACCTGGCTGATCCACAAATATATCATGCATGGCTTTTTATGGGTACTGCACCGTGACCATCATGACCACAGTAATGAGGGCTCTCTTGAAAGAAATGATCTTTTTTTTGTCATTTTTGCTACTCCTGCCATTGCCTTGCTGTATGCAGGCGTCAGACAGGATTTCAGTTCCTTGTTCTTTATAGGACTGGGAATAAGTTTGTACGGCATGGCTTATTTTTTTGTTCATGATATATTCATCCATCAGAGAACCAAAATCTTCAGGAATACCCGTAACCGCTACCTGCTGGCCATACGCCGTGCCCATAAGCAGCATCATAAACATGTAGGGAAGGAGAGGGGAGAATGCTTCGGATTTTTGTGGGTTCCTGTTAAATATTTTAAAATGTATTTTAATAAAAAATGATGGCCTATACCTATATCTTAATCAATTTTTTTACTGTTATCATTTGCTTTATAGCGTCTTTTGACAGAAGGGTGCAGTTTAATCGGTTCTTTGGAACCTTTTTACTGTCCGGTACCGTTGTGGCCTTGCCATTCATAGGCTGGGATATCTGGTTTACCAAAATGGGGGTATGGAGGTTTGATACCAGATATACGCTGGGTATTGTAATAGCTGGCTTACCCCTGGAGGAGTGGCTGTTTTTTTATTGTATTCCCTTTGCCTGCGTATTTACCTATTATTGCCTGGATAAATTTTTTGATCTCAGCTGGGCCCATTCATTCAACACTATTATTGTATTCGTAACGGTTATCTTTTTAAGCGTAACGGGGCTTCTTTATTACGATAAAATTTATACTTTAATAACCGTTTTGATAACTATTCTGACCCTCTGTTATCTCCATTTTATAGTTAAAAAGCAATGGATTGGGCAGGCGAGTCTTGTTTATCTGATTCTGATGCCCGGATTCTTCGCTGTCAACGGTATACTGACAGGTTCTGTTATTCCTTCGCCGGTAGTCATTTATAATCCGACTGATTTTCTCGGGATCAGGATGTTTACCATTCCGGTAGAAGATATGGTATATGGTTACAGCCAGTTTCTGCTTAATATTTATTTCTTTACCACTTTCAAAAAATATACACATCATGAAAAATAAAATAAATACCGGACTGCTTATTTCTATGAGCATTCTGGTTATATTATTTTCCTGTTCTTCAATTCCTGAAAAAGCTGAGCCGGTAAGCCGTTTTGATGTCAACCGTTATCTTGGTACATGGTATGAAATCGCCCGTTTTGATTCCCGTTTCGAAAAAGATCTGGATAATGCTATGGCTCAGTACACTCTTAATGATGATGGCAATGTTAAGGTGAAGAACAGTGGTTATAACTTTAAAAAGAACAAATGGGTTTGTGCAGAAGGTATTGCTAAATTCAGAGGGAATAAAGAAACGGCAGCACTGAAAGTGAGTTTTTTCGGCCCTTTTTATGCGGGCTATAACGTCATTGCCCTTGATGAAAACTATAGATACGCTCTGGTAGCCGGGAAAAACCTGAATTATTTATGGATTTTGTCAAGAGAAAAATCAATGCCGGAAGCCATCAGACGGGAGTATATAAAAAAAGCTCAGAGCATAGGATATGATACGTCGAGGCTTATCTGGGTAAAGCATGATAAAAAAAGTCCTTTCGAACATGAAAAATAAAGTTTCGGTATTTTGGTTCAGACGGGATCTCAGGCTGGAAGATAACATGGGGCTGCATCATGCCCTCAGGTCAGGATATCCGGTGCTGCCCATATTTATTTTTGATCCATTCATTCTTGAGAAGCTTGAAAGCAGGAAAGACCGCAGGGTCGATTATATCCATCAGGCTTTAAGCGGGATCAACAGGACATTAAAAAGATACCATTCGAAATTAGAGACCTGCTATGGCAATCCGGTAGAGGTTTTTAAGGAATTATCAGAAAGGTTCGATATCCGAGGAGTTTTTTGTAACAGAGATTATGAACCGGATGCTATAGAGAGGGATAAAGAGATATATTATTTTTTAGGGCAGCGAAATATTCCCTTTAAAGCTTACAAGGATCAGGTGATTTTTGATAAAGACAACATTCTTAAAAAGGATGGACTCCCATATACAGTCTATACCCCTTATTCGGCGAAATGGAAAGAAACCTTGCTGCCCGATCATTACAAAGCAGTGCTGCTGGATTTTCAGAAGTTGCTCCCTCAGGAATATTCAGATATAATAACCTTACAGCAAATAGGCTTTGAAAGAACGGATATTGATTTTAAGCCGCCGGAATTAGATCCCCTCATTATAGATCAATATGATAAATACCGGGATTTTCCTGCTTTACAGCATACCACACAATTGGGAATAGCTTTGCGTTTTGGCACCATCAGCATCAGAAAATGTGTTGGTTTTGCCTTAAAACACAATTCAGTATGGCTGTCAGAGCTTATCTGGCGTGAGTTTTTTATGCAGATCCTGTATCATTATCCCCAGGTGGTTAATCAGTCATTCAAAAAAAGCTATGAGCAGATCCGGTGGAGAAATAATGAAGAAGAGTTTAAACGCTGGTGTGAGGGAAAAACCGGCTATCCTATTGTGGATGCCGGAATGAGACAGCTTAATGAGTCGGGCTATATGCACAACCGGGTAAGGATGATCACAGCAGGCTTTTTGTGTAAGCACTTACTGATCGACTGGAGATGGGGAGAGGCTTATTTCGCTTCAAAACTCAACGATTACGATCTGGCATCGAATAACGGAAACTGGCAGTGGGCTGCAGGCTGCGGCTGTGATGCAGCTCCCTATTTCAGAGTTTTTAATCCCAATATTCAACTTAAGAAGTTTGATAAAGATCTGCTCTATGTAAAAAAGTGGCTGCCCGAACTTGGCACTCCATCTTATCCCAGCCCAATGGTAGAACACCAATATGCAAGGGAACGTGCCTTAGTACTGTACAGGAATACATTACAAGGGATTTAATATAAGAGCCGGCTATTGTACACAATTTAACCAATGTTTGAAAAAGTGAACCTTAATAATAAATCATTAGTAAAATATGAAAACGCCAGTCAGATTTTTAATTGATATTGCTGCTAAGCATCCTGATGGTCATGAAGCATTCTCGTTATTTCTAAGGCTGCATGAAAAAGAACTCATTGAGTATGAGAAAAATTTCATTAAAACGATATGTAACGCAGCCATTGAATATCTTGATCTTCCGCTGGAGGAAAAGCGCAAGATGATTGAAAAATATTTTGAGTCCATTTTAAATGAGAATTAAAAAGGTTTCATGATCTGTTGGCAACTTTAAAACTGGCCCACCTTATCTATTTTTTACTGAAGCGAAAGCCCTGACAGGAAACGTTCCCACGCCTTTGAATTTTGGAGGCGCAGCTGTAAAGGTGAAATTCTCATCAGGCAAAAGCCCCAGATTGCACAGATGTTCCACGATCAGTATTTGTGCACCCAGTAAAATAGAATGTACCGGACGGGTTCGGCCTGCTGTATCATCGATGTTGTGAGAGTCGATGCCAACCAGTTTTACAGCACAGCTTTTAAGGTATTCTGCTGCGGATTCTGTCAGATAAGGATGATTACCATAATAGCGTTCTGTATTCCAGTGCTCATCCCATCCTGTATGAATCAATACTGCCTTATTCCTGATTTCTCTGTTCTGGAGATGTTCCCCGGTTATTTCTAAGGTTTCATGGTAGGGGACTCTGATGACAACGGCTTCCAGTTCTGCAAAAGATTTGAGGCTCATTTCAGAAACATCTTTTCCATTTTCAAAACGATGAAAAGGACAGTCAAAATAGGTTCCTGTATTGGTGACCATTTCAATCTTTCCGATTTGAAATGTAGTTCCTTCATCATAGTACTGTTTTGAATTCTCCCTGGATAGATAATCACATATAACAGGCGCAGGAAGCCCCTTATAAGTGACAAGTCCATTTTCAATCGTGTGGCTGAGGTCAATCAATAATTCCTCTCCGGAATTGGGTAGAAACGACATACGTTTATGCGGCTCACTCAAAATCTCTTTACCCAGAATATTCACCTTACCCGCCATCAGAAGCCGGAGGTCCTGGACAATATAATCTGCAAGTTCCTTATCGCTGATATCATCCCCTGTGATATCCAGCCTGAAGTCTTCACCTTTAAGTCTTCCGCCATTAGTAAAAAATACTTCAAAATCAAATTTTACTCTTTTGTCCATATTGAATTGCTTTTGTTGTGCAGACAAAATTGCTGAAAGTTATATTGTATCTACTTGACTTAAATCAATCTGATTTATTTTTTTACTCCTGATCCTGCTCAACGTTTCCGGGCTGATGCCGAGATAAGATGCCACATGAAAAAGGGGTATTCTGTTTTCAGATTCGGAGAATTGTTCGAGGAAATAATGATAGCGTTCATTGGCATCAAAAAGTAAAAAAGAACTTTCACGCCGGCATTTTTTTATATATTCTTTTTTTAATATATCATTGATCAGGATTTGCCATTTGTTGTCCTGATCCAACAGTTCATTGATCAGTATTTTGGGAATAGACACTACCTCACAGTCTTCCAGACACTGGAAGTAGAGCTTTGTTGGCTCATCAGTAAGAAAGCTTGTGAAAGCCGTCATAAAATCCTGTTCGAAAAAAAACTCTGTATTGATCTCCCTTATGTCTTTTTGATAGTAGCTTCGTACAATTCCTTTTGTAATGAAGAATAAAGTATGGACAGTTGATGCCGTGTTGATCACGATATCTTCTTTACGGAAATTCAGTACTGTAACCTTGGACAATAAATGCTCCTTTTCGTCCTGTGAGAGAGGAAATCGTATCGAAATAAAATCAATGAAGCTCTGTAATGATGAATATGACATTATTTCTCTTATATTTAAGCTTAGGTACTTGCTAAATTAATTAAAAATAAGTTGCGAAGGAAATACCATAACTGAATAGTAATACAGCAGGAGAGACCGTAATTGGAAAAAGCATAGTCAAATTCACTCTGACAGAGATTTCTATCCTCTTTTAGCAATCCATTTTTGTAGTATAGCAACCACATTTTTGTTAGAAATTTTCGCCAGCTATTAATTCGGATTACTGTTTTTAATAAAACAATCATATTTAACAGGACGTTGTCCGATAAAAAAATAATATAATGAAACGGTGTGATTTTTGTAAAATAAAAATCATAACCCACTTAATAAAAAATATTATGAACGTAAAACGTACATTTGGAACAATACTTACAATCCTTGGAATTGCAGGTATGATTTATACCGGATATGAATTGATCAACAAAAGTTCTGCATATACTACGTTATCCGTAGTGGGCGTGATCGGTCTGATTTTCTTTTTCTCCGGAATAGGCCTGGTAAGGAATACAAAGGATGAAGCATAAACCTGGATAAAGTCAGATCCGGCAATCCGGAAGTGGAAGAACATTCATGGGAATTCCCTTCTTTGTTCATTTCAAACTTCCTTAAAAATATCCTGTATTTTGTAAAAAGTACGGAAACAGATATTGTTGTGATTGAATTTTATGAATTTTATAATTGGAACTGAAAAATAATAAGTCAAACTCCTTAATACCAACTGAATATGGAAAATATTTTGGTCATGGACTTAATTCAGCAACTGAAAGACGTTGAGAAAGCAGATCTGTGGATTGACGAAAATTTTGAGAAGAAGCTTTTAAAGGTTAATGCTGAGACCGCTTTTGAGCGTCCTATTGCCGATATGCACAGTGTTGCGGAGCTTATCTCTCATTTAACCGAATGGCGAAAAGAGGTTTTAAGCAGGCTTCAAGGAAATCCGAGAGGCCTTGAAATGAGTGATGCAGCAAATTGGCGAAGTAATGAAGAGCTTAAAGAAGAGGGGTGGGAAAATCTTCTGAATAAATTTTATACCAGCCAACAACAGCTGATAGCATTTCTGGCAGAAAAAGATGACCGGTATTTACACAGCTCGTATCCACATGCAGATGTGTCATTTCCGCACAATTACCAATATCTGGCCACCGGACTGATTCATCACGATTTTTATCATCTGGGACAAATAGGTATCACTATTAAATTTCTAACGAAATAATACAATTTAAACGAAGAAAGCATTAGCCCTATGTGATGTCGTTTCAGAACTTAATGCATTTTATCGAAAGTTGCCTTGGAACCATCAAAAAATAGGTTCTGAAGAAGCTCCTTAATGGTAAAGCTCTTAACATGCCGGATCAGGTGACATCTGATGAACAAAACAATTTGCCTAATGAAAATAATTCTCTGGAAGGGGCTTGCTAATCAGTCCCTTGAATATTTTAAAATCGAAAAAAAAGATAAGTCATTAGCGGTTTATTCAAGAATTCTTGGTACTAGTGAGGGCACAGTTTTCGCGGTCAGCTATCATTTGCTGCTTGATGATAACTGGCTTATCAATGAATTTACAATAGATACTGAAATAAACTCCATCACAACTTCTTATACCGGAAAAAAAAGAGGTGCTACCTGGGAAATTAATAACATACCTGAACCTGAATTTGCGAACATACATTTTATTGATATTTCCCTGAGCCCTTTTACAAATTCATTGCCTATCAATCATCTGGTGTTTAAAGAAAATGTACCACAGGATATTGATGTTATTTATATAGATGTTTTACAGGGTCATATAAAACCGGCAAAGCAGAGATATACAAAACTGGATACGTTCAGCTTTTCCTATGAAAATAGGGACTCTGACTTTAAGGCAATATTAACAGTTGATGCCAACGGTTTTGTTGAAAATTATCCCGGACTTTTTGAAAGAATAGGTCAGGCTTAATTCTAATCATAAGAAGTTGATGAATTACACTGTTAATAATAACATCGTCACTTTTGATTCACAGTACCATTTAGAAACTCCCGATACGTTTTCCATTCTTAATTTTAATGTTGTCAAATTTTTTAGCTGTGTTAATTCCTAAAAGTACATGGCAGGGTGCTGGCTATACTCATTATTATCCCCAAAAATAAGTTTCAAACTCAGTGTTAATAGATTATTAGCAATAAATATCTACGTATTTATCGATATATGTCGATGCGAATTCTTTATAATTTTCATCGAATGTCGGTAATTTTGTAATAAGATAATTATTTAATGAATTTTTAATTTATAAAATATTATTAGCTATAAAATGATTAAGACGGTACACCATTTCAGATAATTATTGTGCCAAATTACAATACCATAATGTAGCCAAAGATTTTCGGACTTAAGAACATAAATGAACACCATATTCAGTTTCCTCTCCATTCTCTGGTCCCTGGAATCATAGGAAGAGGCTTTTTTAACTTTATTTTTTTAATTAAACTAAGAACTAAGAATGAAAAAAACACTTTTTTTATTGACCTTTTCAATATATGCGTCAATTGTAGCTCAAGTGGGTATTGGAACCTCAACTCCTCAAAAAAATCTTCATGTAAATGGTTCATTACAAGTTACAAATGAGCTTAATGTCGGGGGTAATAGTAATACGGCGGGCTCAGCAGGTCTGGTTGGTCAGGTACTGAAATCAAATGGACCAGGTGCTGCACCTTCATGGCAAACTTTAGCAGGCGTTCCGACATCAACGGGAACAGTAATAGTTGTTAATGGGCAGTTTTTAGTTGCGCAGGAAATTACTGTTCAAATGACTGCTGATATGACGGCCACCGGCTCTCCGGGCGCTACGGTAGCCAATCCCATCGGCAATCTCAATAATGAAATTATTGATAACGAAAATCTTTATACAGGAACGGCTGCAAACAATTCTTTTAAAGTTTCTGCTGACGGGGTTTATCAGATTAATATGAACGTGCAGATTTCCACTGCCAACGGAACCTCACCGGTTATTGGCATATGGAATAATAATACCGGATTGTGGGTAGCCAGAGTAAATGACACGTTTGCAGCGCCGACCGGCGGATTACAAACCTATACTTTAATTACTTCGATTCCGATGCAGGCAGCAAATACCTATTCATTTAGAGCTATCAATACGCAGGATTACACGCTCAAGTATTCAAGCTCCGGTTCTACGGGTTCAGGTCCTGTTACGCAAGTTTCTGTAAGACGATTGAAATAAGCAGGTACAATACAAATGAAAAGTTAACCATATTTTTAAAATCAACACTTAATTTTAGAAAGACAAATAAGCACCTGATTAAAGGTGCTTATTTGTCTGATTTTCACTTTGGATAAACAGGGAGATCGGCAATACTATTCGTGTTATGGCTTCCTGGTATATGAGTAATACCTGCTTTTTAAAATTCATACCTGCTATTTTTATTGGATTGAAATGTAGCTTCCATTGTTGATCTGAATATAATTCGCAGAATAAAATTAATATGATGATAATATTTTTAATTATTGTTATTTATATGAATAATGTTTAATTTTTCATTAAATTTATGAAGTACTGATTGTAATTGTTTTACATTCTTATGCTCAGAATAAAAATTGTTTATTAGATGTGCTAAAAAATATATGTATCGTTTTCTATTACCTTTTTTTTTATTACTATCCTGTGTATTTTATGCTCAGCAGCTATCTCCTTCAGAAATAGATCAGTTACAAAAAGATAAGTATTATCAATATTTTCAGGAAGAAAAATTCTATGAAGGTATAGAGTTTAGCCAAAAAACAATTAAGCTGTCAGAGAGAATTAATTATACTAAAGGGAAAGCCCGGGGATATATTTATATTGCGGGTTTTTTGCATTCCCTGGGAAAATATAATGAAGTGCTGCAATATCTTCAAAAAGCAGAGAGTCTGGCTTCTGAATACGAAGATGACCCGGATTTACTGTCATCATTGTTTACATTGTATGGGAAAAACTATCATGTACTGGGTTTTACTGAAAAATCAAATGAAAGCTATGATAAGGCATTAGCAGAAGCATTTAAATTAAAAGACAAAAAGCAGAAACAAAAACAGCTGCATCTTATTTATGGAAGTAAGGCTGTCAATTTTGGGCTGCTCAAGGATAATGATTCAATGTATTATTATGTCCACAAAGCATATAAAATTTCTCCCCGGGTAGTGGAAGCCACTAACCTTACCCATTATTTTATCACTCAAAAAAAGAACGAAGATTCTGCAAAATTTTACTTGGATAAAGCTGAAAGTCTTTTGAAAAAGTCTACGGAGACGTTTGATTATCTGGTGTTTAATTATATGTCAGGATGCTATTATAAGTATAAAGGTGAGTACAGTAAAGCCTTAGCGTTTTTTGAGAATTCTCTTGAAGCATCCGTTAAAATGAAGAGGCCTAAAAATATAATGAAGAATTATAAAGAAATAGCTGAAATCTATAGTTCCCAAAACAACGTTTATAAAGCCAATGAATATTTACTGAAATACACCAAACTCAGAGATAGTTTAGCTGAAAATAATGTGATCGCTATACAGGCTACCGAAAAAAAAATTATAAATGATGAAAAGAAACAGAATCAGAATTCAAACATGAAGCTGTATTATCTTTTAGGAGGATTATTTTTAGGAGTTATCATTATTATCAGTGTACTGAGTTTTTCACATTATACGAAAAATAAGAAAAAAGACTTTTTGCTTACGAAAAATACAGCAGCTATTTTACAGCAGGATCAGCAGGTGAAAGAGCTGAAGAAAAAAGTCAATGAAAGTTTTGAAGAAGTCATACAACTGGCAAAAGAAAACAGCCCGGAATTCTGGGGCCGTTTTCAGGAGGTATACCCCGATTTTCGCGTAAGAATATTGGCGGTTAACCCTAATTTGAAAACCTCGGAACTTATCCTATGTGCTTATATTTACCTGGGATTTAATACAAAAGATATTGCTCAATATACTTTTAAAGCTGTACAGACGATAAAAAATAATAAATATAACCTTAGAAAAAGACTGAATGTTCCGCAGCAAGAAGATCTCATATTATGGATGAGAATAATTTAGGGCAGCTGAATTTTCAGTACAAATTTACCCATCAGTCTTTCTAATGCAAAAGGATTGCTTCTGTATAAAATAACGATAGTGCTGCATAAAGCTTATTTGAGTTGTTAAGTGTCTGTTATTATTGTATTTAGCATAAAAGGTACCTCGTTGGTACCTTCTTTTTTTTGTTTTCAACGCTGACTTCTTTTGCTTTGTGGTTTGAATTTCAAAATTCTCTGTCAACACTAAAATTAAAACGCGATGAAAAAAAATGCCTATTTCTGCTTTAAAATGATCCTATACCGTACAACGAACAACTAGGTATAGGACCTACAACAATCGAGTACAATTCATATGTAATAATTGCGGTTTTAAATAAGCGCCATTATTACCCATGTCTTTAAGAATTATTAATCAATGGTACTTAATTCAGCATGTTAGCAAAGCAAAACCAAAAAAGAAAAAAGAAAAACCTTACTATATGTTATTTATTAATCGGGAGTGCTGTCATCATTATTCCATTTGTCTGCAGGATGCTATCGGCTTCAAATAAAAAGCAAAAAAACATACAAGCCCCATTACTGAGACAGAAAACCAGTGAAGCTTTTGATGAAATAATGTATCTGGCCAGGCACAACAGTCCTGAATTTTGGGGGTATTTCCAGGAAAAATATCCGGATTTTCAGAAAAAGTTATTGGAGATTAATTCTAACCTCAAAGTTTCTGAGCTTATTTTATGTGCTTATATCTATTTGGGATTTAATACAAAAGATATTGCAGAGTATACCTTTAAAGCTGTACAGACCGTAAAAAATAACAAATACAATTTAAGAAAAAGGCTTTCCGTACCAGCAAAAGATGATATGGTTGTATGGTTTCGGAATAATCTCGATAATTAATCATAATTCTGATTATCAGTGTATTGTATATTGAAGTACTCTGTTGGTACCTCTGATTTTTGCTTCCGATAGAATTTTTTTATTGATTTGTGAGTGCAAACAAATGATAAAAAGTGCCCGGAACTTTATTTAGAAATCACCTCATAAAATGTAGAGTTATTTCTGTAAAATTTCGATAACCTTAAAAACACACATAAGAGATGAAAATAATGCAACACCTGCTTATACCTTTTTCTATATGGGTATAATAATCTAAATTCTTAATAAGATGGTCTGGGAGATGTAGTCTGCCTTTTCCTTCTTCCTGATTTTTGATTAAACAGACATTCTAAAAAAAACAACACAATGAAAAAAAATGTAATTTCTTCAGGAATTTTCCTGATTTCAACTTTCTCGTTTGCTCAAGTTGGTATAAATACTTCTACTCCGAATCCTGATGCAGCATTGGATATAGTGTCAGTCAGCAAAGGACTTCTGCCTCCAAGATTAGCATTAGTTTCCACAGTTTCTCCGGCGCCACTATCGGTTCACGTAGCGGGAATGGTAGTGTATAACACGGCAACAGCAAATGATGTGGTTCCGGCATTATATTATGATGACGGTACCAAATGGGTATTGGCAAAAAGCTCAGGAATCACTACCAATATGCTGAGCTCAACGGGCAATACGATTACTTCTACAGTGAACGGAGTTGCAGCGAGCACTACGGCTGTAAATGCAGTAAGCAATACCTCTTCGGGAAATACCTTATCTACAACGGTCAATGGAGTGGTGGGTGCTGGTGTTCCTATAATTAACAGTAATGCACTGTCATTATCCGGGAGCAGCTTAACAAGTACTGTAAATGGGGTTTCAAGTACTGCATTGAACCTGGCTCCCGCTATTACGGCAGCTACCACGAACCTGTTAAGCAGTTCGGGTAACACGATGACCTCAACGGTCAACGGGATTGCGCGTACAGCACCTATCATCAACAGTGTGACCAACACGGTTTCAGGAAATACACTGACTACCACGGTAAACGGGATTTCTTCAAGCTCCGTTACCCTTCCGCAGGGAGTTAATATTTATAATTCTGATGGAACTCTTACGGGTGACAGAATGGTTTCGACCAATAACAAAATGCTGTGGTTTCAAAATGGAACTGCCAATACAAACAATCATATAGCATTTGATATTAATGTAGCTGTCCCGGGCAGCACAAGGCTGATTACAAGAGGAAGCAGTAGCTCATTGATCAGAGCTTTGATTGCCTCCAGCCGAATGTTGGATATGGAGCTTTTAACAGATGGGACCTCCAGGTTACTGTCTACCGGAAGCACGGAATTATTCGTAGGGACCAATACATCCTCCGGACCCTTGGTTTTTGGAGTAGGTACCAACAGAGCGGTATTAGCAACTAACGGAAATTTTGGAATAGGAACAACTGCTCCTTCGCAAAAGCTGCATGTTATTGGTAATATTTTGGCCTCGGGAACAATAACTCCGGATTATGTATTTGAAAAGCATTTTGACGGCATATCGAAACTAAAGCCGTCTTATACAATGATGGAACTGGATCAGGTGGAAGAATATACACGCCTTAATAAGCATTTGCCTGGAGTTCCTTCTGCTTCTGAAATAGAAGCTCAGGGCGGAATTATACTTAACAGGGCCGCAGAAATAAACCTGGAAAAAATAGAGGAGCTGTATCTGTATGTTTTTGAATTAAAGAAAGAAATAAAAACTTTAAAAGAAAAAAATATGCAGCTGGAAAAAAGCATTAACAACAATCAGTAATGTATCCCTGATACAGAAGATACGGCTGCAATAGATGAAATTTCATCCCTGCTCTCAGCAATAATGTGCAGCACATCCGAAATCCGGAATTTGCAGATACGGATGGAAACGTAACTTCCAACCATCAGCTACCGAATACGCTTTCGTGAACAATAGAATCAATATATAAAAACCTATTCCTATTAAATTATAAAAAATATCATGATGAAAAATATAGTATTTACGACTTTACTTACATTACCATTTGCTGTTTATTCGCAAACGGGAAATGTGGGAATTAATACCTCCTTACCGGGAAGTACCCTTACAATAAATGGCTCTATAGCCGGACAATATAAAAATGTATCAGCTTCTACAACACTTGGGGTAAACGATTTTTATATGGCATTTAACGGCAGTACTCCTGCTACATTTACCCTGCCGGTAGCTGTGGCAGCCAGTCCTGCTGCTGGAAATATCCTGGGAAGGGTATATTATATTAAAAATACCGGAACAGGTCAGCTCACCATTGCAGCAGGTGGAACGGAATTGATAGATAACCAGTCGGGAGCAGGAGTGGCAAACTTTAAGCTGAATCCTGGTGGCTATGCTATGATTATCAGCAAAGGAACAGTTTCAGGTACCACATGGGAGCTGGCTACATTCATCGACAAAACAACGGCAACCATTGCCGCGCTGGGAGCCACGGATACGGTAACTTATACAGGAACTGCATTTACCGCTTTTAATAACAGTACTCCACAAATTATCCCATTTTCGGTAGGAGATGTTATTGTTAATCAGGGAGGATCTGTATCATGGAATGACGCAGGAGATTACTGGCAGATTTTGGAATCTGGAGTTTACAAAATAGAAGGATATTCCTATTTTGGGAGTGGCGGTGCGCCTTCGGGTGCTTTTCAATGGACGGGGATTAACCTGAATATTACTAAAAATGGGACAGCCGTTACGAATATTATTGGTGGTAATCGGGGAAATTTTATGGATATCATTGCCCAGTCAGCGAATACACCGATTAATGTCAACTGTATAGTGCATTTGAATGCAGGAGACCGGGTTTATCTGACGATGAATTGGGGAGCCGGAGATAAACCTACTACAAATGTACAAATTACGGCTCCTAATTCCCTTGTAGAAAGCAGGAATTTCTCAATGCAACAACTGTCTGTCCCTTAATATCATGAATACAATGCATCACAATGAAAAGGAAATGAGAGAATTTATTTTAGAGCTAATTGACACCAGGCAAAAAAGTATTTCACAAATTTCCAGAGAAAATGATATTTCTAAGAAAAATATTTATAAATGGATGGTTTATAGGTGGATAGAAAAACATGTAAAAAAAACTAACCTTCAATAAGATGGATATAGATTTTAAAGAAATACATATAGGAAAGTATATTAGAGAACAGATGGAACAGAAAGAAATTTCTATGGAAAGGGTATGCAATTTTTTCAAAACCGGGGAAAAAGAGGTAATAAGGATGTATGGGAATAAAAGTATAGACACAGATTCTCTCCTGAAATGGTGCAAACTGCTGGAATTTGATTTTTTTAGACTGTATGTAAATCATCTTTTATTGTATGACGGGATCTCTCAAACTAAAAGCAATAAGAAAATAAGGCAAAGTGGTGAAAAGATTATTTTCCGGAAAAATATTTATACCAAGGAAATCAAGGAATTTCTGGTAAGTCTGGTCACTTCTAATCAAAAGACTGTATCGCAGATCACTGAAGAGTATAATATTCCAAGAACTACACTGTATAAGTGGTTAAGAAAACATTAAAATCTATTATTATGAGGACACCCAACTATCAAAAAATTTATTCCGATCTTTTAAAATATAAAGGCCTGGAAAAAGAGATTATGATTCCACAATTGGATAAAAGCATTGATATTATTAAATTCAATAACCTGATATCCAGAAGAGTAGGAGAGAAAAAATCATATATCACCCAACAGTCAAAATCTTATGATGAAGAATCTATCATTGTATTGCTTCGTTATCAAAAGGAATATGATCTTAATAATACACAATTAGCTAATGAGTATAGTCTCAGCAGAAATACTGTAGCAAAATGGAAGAAGATTTATCAGGAAAAGATATGATAAATTTTCCGTAACCCAACTGGATTTTAAATTAAGGTGTACAACCATTCAGAGTTTAGAAGAAAAAAAATAAGCAGCCTCATTTTGAGACTGCTTATTTTGTTTTTAATTTGTCAATACATTTACTGTTTCCAGAAAGTCCAGACATTCCCGTTAAAAACAGCTAACTGTTTATTAAAAGTATCATACACGATCATTCCCGGGGCCGGATTGATGATATTAAGATGGGGACTGGCAACTTTCGGCAGAATCATTGCCTTATTGCTGTCTTCCAAAACCAAAATACCCGGAGTAGATGTTGGAGTTCCTATAGATGTTTTGGCAGCTGTATTTTCTGTAGCTGTATTTTGGATAGTCACCCCATCTACACTGGTAAGCGGATCAACAGTGGTTCCTGAAGTATCTATCGAGAGATCTTTCCATCCTGAAGCATATTTTACCTTCACTTTTTTATCGGTAAGGTCATAGGCCATTGTCCCGTTTACAACACCTGTTACAGCTCCCGTTGAGGTCACCCAGGGTAGTACTATTCCCCGGTTGGCAGTTCCAAAATCCATTGAAGCGGATGGAGACGAAACGGCTGTTTTCCCTATGGCAACCTGGGAAAAAGCGATCCCGGAAAATAAAGTCAATATAATTGCGGATATATTTTTCATCTTGAATGTATTAAATGTTAATTAATTAGTAGGACAGGTTTGGGTATTAAAGCAAGCCCATCCGGCAGCAGTTCCATTGGTGTTGACCTGTAAACAATCCAGGGTAATATTATACACCATCATTCCTTCTACCAGATCGGCAGCCGGAATAGCAGTAATCTGTGCAGAGGTCAGCCTGTTGAGTACAAAACCTTTTGTTTTGGCTTCAAGAACCGTCCATGCCCCTTTTCTTACCATCGGCCAGTTATTGCCTCCTGTAGTGGCTCCGGCTCTTGCCAGGGAAGTAATTCCCATAGGAGAGTCTAAAGCTGTTCCTGCTGTTACCGCCGGCTTGTAACATACTGCCTGAGTATCCGTATCTGTTGCCGTATTATTGGTATTATTGACTTCCGTTATGTTAGACGGAGGAGTAATGGTTGCTGTATTAACAAGGTTTCCAGAATAGGCAAAAGGTATATTTACTACAACTGTATAAGTTACACTACCTCCAACAGGAAGGCTCACCAGATCATTAATTGCGCCTGATTGCGTTCCGGATACGGAGGTAGTGGCTCCGCCTGCAACAACTGCAGTATAACTAACATTCGCAGGTGGAATTCCTGCAGGAACAGGATCTGAAACCGTAGCCCCTAGAACTCCAAATGGCCCACTGTTACTTACTGTTACAGTATAAGTGGTAGCGGTACCGGGAGCATAGGTTGAAACTCCGTCTGTTTTGGTTACAGCAAGATCAGCACTGAAAACGATAGGGGTAGCAACACAATGTGCACCGTCATTTCCGGAACTGGCAGGAGCATCAGAGATCAGAACCCTCTGTCCTGTGGTAAGATTAAACTGATAAAAGCCTCCTATATTATTTACACCATACATTTCACCTGTACTGGAACCGAACATGGCTCCAAAATTAACAGCTCCTGGCGTAATTCCTATCGGGACCACAGCTCCTGTAGTCGGATTAATGGATACCAGCTGTCCATTTGTTGAATTAACACCATACAACAGCCCTGTAGTGATGTTGTAGGCTATGTCAGATAAAGTAATACTTGCTGAAAGCGTAATTAATGTGGCAGTTAACGTTGTCAGGTTTATTCTGTAAATCTGATTACCGTTGGTATTTATTTTTACATAGTAATTCCCCAGATTGTCTATGTCTCCGGAATTATAGATAACTGCACCAGGTAAACCTGCTACCGCCCCGAGTGTATTATAGGTGCCATCGGCATTGATACGGATAATTGTATTAGAGTTGGCAAGCATTCCATACATGAAACCATCAAGCGGATTGATGCCTATTGCATTATAATTTGTAGCGGAAGCGGGTCCTATCTGTGTATAGGTAAACGGATTGGTAGCCGTATCTACATTGTACAATGTATTAAATTGAGAAAGGTATATATTGGTAGTACATCCGAATCCCGTTAAACACTGAGTATCCTGAATCGCCGAATTAGCTGAAATTCCTACTCCTTGTCCCTGATCCGCACCTGAATCTGCAGCGCCGCCGGAGTTTACTATTACGGGTACCCCTTGGGCGTTAACAGCTCCTGCAATACTTCCATTTGGATTTAACTGGGAAACAAGTACATTTTCATCACCTTCAAGAGAATCATAACAGCCATCTCCGTCGGAATCCAGATCCAGATAATCCGGTGTTCCATCTCCGTCGGTATCTCTGTGATTGCAGAAAGTAACTGTATTCTGTGAAATAGTGATCAATCCTCTATTTCCTGCATTTCCAGCACCTGCACCAGCGGTACTGGTAAATGCTGTATAGTCCCATGTATAAGTATTACCATAATTTACATCAAAAGGCAATGTTGAAGCTGTAGCCCCCGTATTGGTAGTATTCTGGAATTGCATCCTTGAATAATATCCGTTCCCCAGAATCGCTCCGGCATTAGAGGCATTAAAAGATGAAAATAAATTGAGCGGTGTATTGCTGCTATAAGAAGAAGTTCCCGTTACTGTAGGCAAACTTCCAATGGTAGTGGTGTAATTTCCCAATTGGGTAATTCTGCTGGTGCTTAGCAGATATCTGAACCATGAGTCTGGTGTATTAGGTGAGGCACCCGTCTGATCTTCAGCAGTTGTATTATTAGCAGGTAATCCGGTATACAAAGAAGTTGTATTGGGAAGTATTCTGAATTCAGTTGTTGAAGTATTGAATACACTCCAGGTATGGTTCTGTGCATTCACCGTATTGTTAAGGTCAGAATAGGCGAAAGGAACATTAAAACTGCTTCCTAATGATGCTACCGCAGGACCGGAAGTTAAAGTATATACCAGATTAAAGTTTCCGCCGTTGACACCTATGGTAGCTCCTGCCAGAGTGCTGGCCATATTCAGGGTATAAACACTTTGAGAGGTACAAAAGCCCTCATCTGTATCTAAAATGCCGTCATTATCATCATCCAGATCCACGGTATTGTCGATCCCGTCACCATCTGTATCAGTAACAACCGGTGTTGGTGTTACACTGGCAGTATTATTTGTGCTATCAGGATCCGGAAGATCTCCGGAAATAGTAGCTGTGTTCGTATAGCTACCTGCGCTTTTTACGGTTGCATTAACTTGTAAAGTAGCACTTGCTCCAGCACTTAGGTTTCCTATCGTCCATACTCCGGTTCCGCTATTATAAGTCCCGGTAGAGGTTGTAGAGCTAACATAAGTGTATCCTGAGGGAAGAAGGTCATTTACCACTACGTTGGTATTATTGGAAGCTCCCGTATTATTAGCCGTTACAGTGAAACTAATAGTGCTCCCTGCAGCCGGTGTTGAGTTATTAACTGTTTTTGTAACTCCCAAGTTAGATTCTAAAGCAGTTACTCCCAGCATATAGCCTTCTCCTGCTGTATTTGTCGCTCCGTGCCAGTTTGTACCTGTATTGGCAGCAGCTCCACGTGTAAATATTCTTAGGGTTATAGTTGTTATACCCGTTCCTGATACCAAAACGGTTCCCCTGGAAGCATTGGCGGCGGCACCATCAGGAGTTGTGGCTGAATTTAGTATCTGAGTAGAAGTAACATTCAAAAGAGCTGTACCCGATACCTTTGAAAAAGTTACCGGCACATTAGAAGACACATAATCAAATTCAGCTGTATAAGACTGTCCGTTCGATGTCCCTCCGAGTGCATTAATCTGTAAATATGGATTATTAACCGGTCTGCTAAAAGTAAGGGTTAAATCCGCCATTTGCCAACGTTGATTTGTGGCTCTTCCGGCAGCTGACAGCGGCTGAACATTGGTGGAAAAATTGATAGCCCTGTTTGTGGTAATGTCAATACCAGTCCCTACCGGTGCATCGCTGCTCGTAAAAGGAGTATTAACAGTTGTATTTCCGAAAGCATTCATTAATGTCAGAATAGGTTCTCCCGGATATCCCATAAAAACAGCTCCGTTATAGCCGGCAAAATTGGTTTGTGTATACTGCTGGTTGCTCATAGTATACGTAACATTCAAAGCACTGGGGTTTGCATAAGTAGCATAAGTGCTACCAGTAGGGTTGTCTGTGTTGTTTCGCAGCCTGATTACTGTACTCCCTACAACATTCGTTACATTGGTAGTGGGGTTGCTGTCACCTGCGGCCATCTCTAGGGAAGGAGATTGAGCTTTTGAACAAACCGTGGACAATACCACTATCAATAAAAAAAGTTTACCCCTAATAGCTTCCTGGCCATAACTGGGTTTAGAAAATAAGTTTTTTATCATGATTTACATTTTATTAGCATAAAAATAATACTTATTATTGATATTATGATGAATTTCCAAAAAAAATAAATTATTAATGTAATTTTTAATGAAAATTAAAAATAATTATTAAAATTGATATTATTTTCACATTTTTAACAAAAACAGCTTGCAAATCAACAATAGAAGAGTTGGGTAAAGCTAATTGCTGATACTTCGAAATGTCTGGTGGGCTGGCCATGAAATTAAAAATTGTATTTTTTAGATGAATTCTCGGGAGATGAGCGCAGTTTCGGAGAGCATTAGTTCCTAAAGGACAAAGCATTAATGCTTTGGAAATGTTATCTTTTTTGACTTCAAACCTCACTTATTTTTGTAACGGATCTTTGGCATGGCACCTTAAATTATTAATTTCTTTTTATATTTGTGGTTCGAAACTAGAGTTCTTTGGTTTATATCTAAATTACTTTTTTGAATTCATTAGCCTCCGATTACAAATCAATGATAAGGTGTGCACTTGTATTAAAAGTGAACGCTGCGAAACTGAAAGCTTCAAAAAACATCCAGTCAAACATTAAGCTTCATTTAAAACAGACACCGGCAAAATATTAATATGATTATTAAAATCAATAAAAAATAATCATAAGAATTGAATATTAATTTTAAACACATATTATCTCAGAAATCTATTTATATAGCGGTTCTGTCGACCTGTTTAATTGCCGCTGCTGCATTTGCCGTTCTGAGTGTTCTCATTACTCATGACAGCCGGAAAAACAATGAAGAATTTGCACGGAAAACATTTTTCCGGAAATACGAAACCATAGAAAAAGAATTCAGGAATATAGAGGATTATCAGTACCTGCTTCGGGCTTTGATCCAGAAAGACGGATTGAAAAATTATAAAGAATATTCTTCCGTTCTAAACGACCTGAACCGGAAACGCAATCTGCTTCCTTACAGCTGGTATGCCTACTACAACCATGCTTCCGGGAAATTTGAAAGTGAGAGTTCTTTATCGTATCTGTTCAGAAAAAAAGAACAGAAAGGGAAATATATAAAAATAGAAAATAACGGCTCCGGGCATTTCAGAGATTTTCTCACCACCCGTAAAGACAGCATGTACTGGGTAAGTTATGACTCTCTTGCGCTGCCCGGACAGGATATGCTCTACTATGGTTCTGCGGTAAGTCTGGATGACCTTCACGAATACTTTATCAATATAGATAAAACGCCCAACAATTATGCCTATGTTTTCACCAGAGAAGGGGTCTGCATTACCCATCCTGATAAGAAATATTTAGGTAAAAATATCTTTGATTTCACCAGCATTAAACCCAAAGACACCATAGCCGGTAAAACAAAATCCGGGTATACCGAAGCAAGCACGGTCTCCGAATACCTGAACGTAGAGGTAACCCGTTTTATAAAGCCCCTGAAAACCGATAATTTTGAAGGATATGCAGTTGTAAACCATGTCAATTTCCTTATAGATGAGAGTGTCAATAAAACAAAAACCTACACCGTTTATATCTTTCTGGCAGCCCTGTTTCTTATCGTAACCGTTTTTATTTTATTTCAGAGATCCACAGCGTTGGCATACCGTGAAAAAGAAAAGATCCAGTCTGAAAAAAATCTCCTGCTGGTAGATAACGAGAAAATGCACAAGGCAGAAGCCCTGCACCAGCTTCAGCAGCTTAAAAATAACATTAATCCCCATTTCCTGTTCAACTCGCTGAATTCTCTTTATATGCTCATCGGGCTTAATAAAGAAAATGCGCAGAAATTTACCATGAACCTTTCCAGGATTTACCGGTATCTTATTGTACCTCCCGGAGAAAGCATCGTTCCTGTTGCACAGGAAATCAGTTTTATCCGGCAGTATATGGACCTTTTGAAAAGCCGGTTTGATGAGGAACTTAGTTTTGATCTCATCATCCATAACCGGGAAAGTCTGGAAAAAAGGATTCCCTATCTCTCTCTTCAGATGATCGTGGAAAATGCCATCAAGCACAATATTGCTACCATAGATCATCCGTTAAACATTATTATTGCTGTTGAGCACGATGGTGTCAGTGTTAAAAATACATGGCAGCCAAAGACAGAAGAAAATGTTCAGGGTGAGAAATTCGGAATTGATTATTTGAATCAGGTTTATGATTATTTTAAAAATAATTCTGTTAATATTTCAGTAGATGGTGAATATTTCATATGTTTTTTACCCTTATTGGAATAAAAAATGAAATCCACTCACTCCCAAAAATACACCTCTCACTCCCTATTAATGTTGATATTATTTCTTTACCTATAGTTTTGCGGGCAGAAACATGGGATATCTAATAATTTGGAATGAATAGGACTATTTTAATGAAGAACTACAGACTGGCACTGTATTTAGGACTTGCTTTAGCCTCACCGGCAGCACTTGCACAGAAAAAAGACACTTTAAAAACAGATAAAGAAAAATCAGAGAAAACAGATTCTTCAAAAAAAGCAAAGAAAATTGATGATCTGATCAAAAAAGGAACTTATAAAAAAGGCCTTCTGAATACCATTCAGGTAAAAACAGATGTCTATTTTGAAATTCCCGACAGCCTGATGGGACGTCAGTTTCTGGTGGTCAATAAACTGTCACAGGTTCCGATGCAGGTGAACGAAGCCGGTTTGAATAAAGGAATGAACTATGAAAACAAAGTCATTTCCTTTCACCGGGACACCGTAGCCAAAAAGGTTTGGGTGAAAACGGTTGTTCCCCAGGTATCATCACCTAAAAACGATGCCATTACAAGATCTGTTCAAGATAACTTTTCAGAATCTGTGATTGAGGTTTTTGATATTGAAGCCCAAAACAATGACTCTACCTCTGTAGCCATTAAAGTCAATAAAATTTTTGACGGAAATCAGAAAAGCTTCAACGATGTTCTGGCCAATGTAGGCCTTGGAGGATCTGTAAAGTCAAACCTTTCCTACATAGAAAAAGTAAAAACCTTTCCTCAGAACCTTGTGGTGAAGTCTCAGCTGACGACATCGGTAAACGAAGGAGGTGTGGATCTGCCGGTAACACTTGGTGTGACTACCAATCTCGTTTTGCTTTCCAAAATACCGATGCAGCCAAGAACAGCTGATTCAAGAGTCGGTTTTTTCAGTGAAAAGCACTGGACATTCAACGACCGTCAGCAGAAAATGGATGAAAAGCAGCTCATTACCAGATGGAGGCTTGAGCCCAAAGACGAAGATAAAGAAAGATACTTAAGAGGTGAGCTGGTAGAACCCAAAAAACCGATTGTTTATTATATAGATCCGTCAACCCCAAAACAATGGCGCGAAAAGATCATAGCAGGGGTCTATGACTGGCAGACAGCTTTTGAAAAGGCAGGCTTTAAAAACGCTGTTATCGCCAAAATGCCAGATGAAAAAGATGAAGACTTTGACATTGATGACGTAAGATATTCTGTGATCACATATGCTGCCTCACCTAAGGCCAATGCGATGGGGCCGTCGGTAGTGGATCCGAGAAGTGGTGAAATCATTGAATCGGATATCATATGGTGGCATAATGTGATGACTTCCCTCCAGGAATGGATGAGAATCCAGACAGGACCAATAGATCCTAAGGCCAGAGGAAACACATTCAGTGATGAACACATGGGAGAAGCCATTCGTTTTGTATCCTCCCATGAAGTAGGACATACCTTCGGGCTTAAGCACAATATGGGAGCGTCTTTCGCATTTCCCGTAGAATCGCTTCGTTCAAAAGAATTTACCGACAAAATGGGTGGAACTGCGCCTTCCATCATGGATTATGCACGTTACAATTACGTCGCTCAGCCGGAAGACGGAGTTACAGCAATCACTCCAAAGATCGGGGTCTATGATAAATATGCTATTGAGTGGGGCTACCGTTGGTATCCGGATGAGATATCCGAGAAAAAGGGACTCAGGAATTTAATAGAAAAACATCAGGATGATCCTATGTATTTCTATGGTGAACAGCAGAATTATTTGGAAACCATCGATCCGCGGTCACAGTCTGAAGATCTGGGTGACGATGCCATGAAAGCCGGGGAATACGGGATCAAAAATTTAAAGATCGTTGTGAAGAACCTTCTGACATGGACTTACGAAGACGGTAAAAGCTATACCGATGCCGGAAAGCTGTACCTGGGAGCAATAGGGCAGTGGGACCTTTACACAGGTCATGTTATGGCAAACGTAGGAGGTATTTATCTGAATAATACAGTCTTTGGAAACAATAAAAAAGCCTACGAAGCAGTACCCGCCGAGACCCAGAGAAGAGCTGTAGATTATCTCATTAAAAATGCAATAGAGCTTCCTGAGTGGCTGTTCTTCAATCCTATTACAGAGAAGACCTACCCGGTGAAAAACTCACCGATGGGGCCATTTGAGCAGACTCCGTATACTTTGGCAAGAGGCATGCAGTACGGGAATATTTACTCGCTGTTTATGGATGACCGACTGCTCAGAATGATCGAAAATGAATTAAAGCACGAGGTATCAGGCTCAAAAGAAGAAATCTACACCGTAGAAAATTTATTTGATCAGGTTCGCGGAGCCATTTTCAGCAAAAAGGGAAGTTTAACCATCCTTGAAAAGATGACCCAGAAAAACTATGTAGATGCTTTAATTGTTTCCGTCAATAAATTATTTGAAAAAACAGCAGCCAAAGCTTTAAAGGTTGAAAATACACTGAACGTCCCGATGATCTGTAACTTCCATGAAGAAGATCACGGTCTCAGGAATATCAACTATTCATCCATGAAAAGAGTATCTGAAGTCACCACTTATAAAAGAGCGGAACTGCAGAAAATACTGAACTTATTATATAAAACTAACAACAAAGGAGATGAAGCTTCCAGGGCTCATTACGCAGACTTGATCATCCGGATAAAAGAGGCTTTAAACAAATAATCAGCTATGAAAAAAACTCTAATACTTTTACCTCTTTTGGCGGCTCAGATTGCGTTGGCCCAGGAAAAGAAAACCATTACAGGGAAAATTGAAGACGAAAACACTTCCGGTGTTATTGCAGGAGCATCTGTAAAAATAGAAACACAGTCCGTTTCCACCAAAACCGATCTTGAAGGAATTATTGAAAGTGTATCCGTAGGTACGGTAACCGACAAGAACGGAAAATTTATCCTCGAAATTCCTGCAGACACCAAGTCCGTACTTATCAGCTATCCGGGCTATGAGTCCAGGATCATTCAGATTACAGAAGATAAGACCAATTATACGGTAAGACTGATTCCTGAAGTTACAGACAAAAATAAAATTCAGGAAGTCATCATTACCGGATATCAGAAAATTGAAAAACGTAAGCAGACTTCTGCGGTTTCTACCGTAAAGATGGACAATATCAACCAGGCCGGTGTTGCCAGTGTAGATCAGATGATGGCGGGACAGATCGCCGGAGTTGTGGTGACCCCTGAAACAGGAGCGCCCGGAAGCCCTGCGAAAATAAGAATCAGAGGAACAGCTTCCCTTTCCGGTCCGCAGGATCCGTTATGGGTGGTTGACGGTCTTCCGTTAGAAGGAAATGATGTTCCTAATTTCAGCGATAAAGATAATATAGACCAGCTTCAGAACTTTTCTATTGCAGGACTGAACCCTAATGATATTGAGGATATTACCATCCTGAAAGATGCAGCCGCTACAGCCATTTATGGAGCCAGAGCTGCAAACGGTGTGATTTCCATCACCACAAAAAAAGGGAAGAAAGGAACAATGAGGCTGAACTTTTCGGCAGATACTTTCGTGACATCACGCCCTGATTTCAGCAGACTGAATCTGTTGAACGCCTCTGAAAAAGTTGATCTTGAATTAATGCTTGCCGGCCGTGCCGACCTTACATACCGTGCCGATAAAGGAGAGGTGATGAGAATTTTAATGAAAAACGGCCAGCTTGATGCCTACAGAAATGGAGGTTTGGGCGCATTGAGTTCAATGACCCGCCAGCAGATTGACGGTTTAAGAGCCAACAACACAGACTGGGGGAAATTATTGTACAGAAACGCCATTAATAAGCAGTATGGAGTAAGCCTTTCGGGAGGCAGCGACCGTTCGGATTATTATTTCTCACTGGGGTATTATGAAGAAGAAGGAACAACCATAGGGACAGGTTTTGAAAGATATAACCTTACTTTAAAGAATAATTACAAAATAAGCGATAAGTTAAATGCAGGAATCGCTATTTTCGGAACACGCAGCGAGAAAGAGTCGTTTATGACAGATGCAGATGCATCAGCGAGCCCGGTTAATTATTCAAGAAATGCCAATCCGTATATGAAGCCTTTCAATCCGGATGGAAGCTATAACTATGATAAGGATATAGACGGTTTTGCAGATACCTATATTCCTTTCAATTTTCTTGAAGAAAGAGAGAATACAGAGTATACGCTGAAGAACCAGTCATTAAAGGCGATATTGGATTTAGAGTATAAAGTATCCAAAAGCCTCAGGTTTACTTCACAGCTTGGAATTCAGTATGATACCAATAAGACGGAAAAATACGCCGGACAGGAAACATACTTTACCAGAAAGATGAAAGAAGCCACCCGTTACTATAAAGATGGCGCCTACCGTTATTTCCTGCCAGCCGGAGATATTAAGCAAAACTGGAATAATGATTTCTATCAATACAACTGGAAATTACAGGGGTTATACAGTACGAGAATTAATTCGGTACATGAGATCGATTTGATGGCAGGAACCGAAATCCGTAAAACAGAAGATAATACTACGGTTACCAGAGCTTTTGGTTTTAACAGTCTTACGAAAACAGGAACCCCGATTATATTTCCCAACTCTGATTTCGCCGGAGATAAAAAATACGAAACCTATCGTGAAATGCCTACTGTAGAGAACGCTTATGCTTCTATGTTTGCTACGGCTTCCTATACCTATGATCAGAAGTATACGTTTTTCGGAAGTGTGAGATATGATGGGACCAACCTTTTTGGTGTCAATAAAAAGTACAAATACCTGCCAATATGGGCCATTTCCGGTTCCTGGCTGGTGACAAAGGAAAACTTTATGAAGAATGTACCTCTTATTTCTAATCTGAGATTAAGGACTTCCTATGGTTTACAGGGAAATATTGACCGTAATACATCACCGTTTTTTATTGGCGAATATGGGGAAGCCAACATTCTTCCCGGAACAAAAGAAGAAATTATTAATGTAATCACTGCTCCGAATGATAAGCTCCGCTGGGAAAAAACAACCAATGTGAATGTAGGACTTGATCTGGGATTGTTTAAAAACCGTATTAACCTTACTGCCGATGTATACAGCAGAAAAGGAACGGATATGATCAGTATGAGAGAAACACCCCTTGAAACAGGATTCAATTATACGATGATGAACTGGGGGAGCTTAACCAACAAAGGTTTTGAATTGGCAGTTTCTACCAGAAACATCGATAATGAAAACTTCAAATGGTCAACTACCGTCAACTTTGCTCACAATAAAAGTAACGTAATTACTGAGCAGCCCCGTCAAAACTCAATGCTTCCTTCAAGAGAAGGACTTCCTGTAAATGCTGTATTTGCTTTGAAAACAGCAGGAATGGATGAGAATGGGAACCCTATGTTCTGGAAAGGAAATGAAAAGGTGAAAATTGAAGATTTCTTTAAACTCTATGATGTGTATGAAGAATTCCTTCCCGGGCAGCTGGTAGGGACAAAGCTTACCGCTGAAGAAATGAGAGGCCTTTTTACATACGTTGGAGACAGAGATCCTAAATTTACCGGAGGTATTATAAACACCTTTAAAGTACATAATTTCGATCTGACTGTTTCAGCAGCTTTCAACTTTAAACAGACGGTGATGAGATCGCCTTCTTACAGAGGAATGAATTTAGACAGAGGAAGAAACTACACAAGGGATATCTATGAGGCGGGAGTTTCGCTTCCGGCCATAACAAGTCCTGATATGGAAAGCAATCCGGGATGGATGGGAAACAAATGGCTTACCGACAGTCCGAACAACACCTATGGCCTGCTTGATATATGGGCAAAAGAGATCAGTTACCTGAGAATCAGCAGTATCCGTTTAGGATATACACTTCCTAAAGAATTTACCAATCCTATGGGAATCAGCAGTCTGAGACTGAGTGTGGAAGGGCGCAACCTGTTTGTATTCAGTAACGGGTATAAAGGATATTTTGATCCGGAAACCTATGGTAATATTTATGCACAGCCTATTGCCAAATCAGTGACAATTGGCTTTAATGTTTCTTTTTAAAACTTGAAAAAATGAGAAAAATAACTACATTCATTGCTCTGGCAGTAATCAGCTTTACAAGTATTGGCTGCGACCGCTTTCTGGATATACAGCCTGAAGGGAAAGTGATTCCGGTTAGCGTTGAAGATTACAGAAAAATACTGACATCCGCATATTCCAAATATCCTATTCATAGATCCCTTTCTGCACTTCGTACAGATGAGATGGTGATAGACGAAAATACCAGTGATTTCCCTTACTATCGTGAGCTGGCTATGTGGAAGGACAGTAATTATGATGCTGAAACAAAAGAATTTCAGTGGGCAGATTTTTATACAGTAATCTTCTATCTGAACCAGGCGATCAATGAAGGAAGTAAGACCATGAAAGATTCTCCTGAAAAAAATCAGATTCTGGCAGAAGCCTATGCGTTGCGTGCTTATTCCTATTTTGATTTGGTTAATTTGTATGCAAAACCTTATAATGCTGCTACGGCTTCCGCGGACAGGGGAGTTCCTATCAGTTTAAAAGCTGACATGGAAGCCGTATTAAAGCCCTCTACGGTGCAGGAAGTCTACAATCAGATTCATGAGGATATGGGAAAAGCAGAGGGTCTTATGGTGGAACAGCAGCAGGCTGCCGGCGCCAACTATAAATTTTCTAAAAATGCGCTGATGGCTTTTAATGCAAGGCTTGCTCTTTATCAGGGAGACTGGAATAAAGCACTGCAGTACGCACAAGCAGTATTGAGCATAAAAGCGGAATTAAGTAATTTAAATACCAGCAATACTGCTCCCAACCATTATATGTCCGTAGAATCTATCCTGGCATTAGATAATCCGTTGAATACCAATGTGCAAAATGTAATTTTTGCCTCCCTGGAATTGATTTCAAAATATAATTCTGCTACAGACAAAAGATTTGGAATCTATTTTGAAAAAAACAACAGCAGGTATAAAGTTATTAAAGGGGGAAGCAATAATTTCAGGGTATCTTTCAGAACAGCTGAATTATATTTTATAAAATCTGAAGCATTATTAAAACTCAACAGGCTTGATGAAGCTAAAGAAGCATTGCTGAAAGTTTTAGCCAACAGATATACTCCTGCAGGATATACCGCAGTTCAGAACGAGATCAGTCCAATGAATGCTTCACAATTCATGAGCTATCTTCTGGATGAAAGATTCAGGGAGTTTGCTCTCGAAGGCCACAGATGGTTCGATCTGAGAAGAGCAGACCAGAAAAAAATTATTCATATCGTCAACGGTGCGGAATATATTCTTCAGCAGAATGACCCGAGATATACCATAGAATATCCGATGAGTGCCAAGAAGAACAATCCGAATTTATAAAACATTCATATTAACACCCCTGAAACCGCTTGAACGTAATAGTTTTAGCGGTTTTTTTGTACTTTTGTAATGTTATGAAAATCGCCATTATAGAAGATGAATTACTGGCTGTTAATTATCTCAAAGATTTATTGGATAAACAAAGCATAGTCCCTGTTACGGAGACTGTGATTCTCCGCTCAAAAAAGCAGGCTATAGACTTCTTCAAAAACCATTCGGCAGATCTTATCTTTATGGATATCCATTTGGGAGACGGAATGAGTCTGGAGATTTTCGAACAGGTGGAACTCTTTACACCCATTATCTTTATCACCGCATTTGATGAATATGCGATACGTGTTTTCAGACATTTTACCATAGATTACCTTCTGAAGCCTTTTGAAGAGAGTGATCTGCATCAGGCGTTACGGAAATTCATTTCCATAAGGTCTAATTTCGATCCGGAACCTGTTTTACAGTCTATTTCCACATTACGTCAGGCAGAAAATCCTGGAAAGATGGATCACTTTATGGTGCGGGAAGGAAATAAGCTGAAGTCAATAGACGAGTATCATACCGCTTATTTTTTTGCCTCGGGAAAATATCTTTTTCTCACAACGATGGACAGCCGGACCTATATTTATGATGATACCATTAAAGATATCATTCACAAACTGAATCCGGAACTTTTTTTTAAAATCAACCGTAAGTTTATCATCAATAAAAATGCAATTGTTGAGATCATCAAGCATTCCAGCCAGAAAGTAGAACTGAAACTGTCGCCTGCCCCTGAAATCAATTCTGATGTATTTATCAGCAAAAGACAAATCACGGAATGCTTAAGCTGGCTGAAAAACTAGCTGTTATCAGAACATCAGCAACTTACCCATTTCCGGACTGCATAAGTGTCTTTTTCCGTTTTTAGAGGTGCAAAAATCAAAAAACTTGAAGCATGATTGTATCCGAAAAACTGGAATTGTTGATGAAAATATCCTGCTGCAATTTTAAACTTTTTAAACATTTCCGGACCGGATTTCTTTTGAAAGAAATAAATTATTACAAAAACGGTCGTTCTTTTTGCAATCTTAGGTCATTTTTAGGCTCAATCACGTATATATTTGCTGTCATTTAATTAACAGATTGAATGTTTTTCTGAGTATAATAAGTTTTTTGCAATATTTTTTTTAAAAATTGATTTATAAGCCTATATGTGTGGTATGTAGGCGTAAAATGATTAAAAAAATAAATGTTTTTCGAAATTTTGTAAGTATTTTTGGCGGTACTTAAATATAAAATAAACCCCAAGTACTGATTCATCTTATGATCTTAATTGTTGATGATAACCAAAGCAATCTCTATTCATTAAAAAAACTGCTGGAATCTAAAGATTTTCAGGTAGATACAGCCAATTCAGGAGAAGAAGCATTAGGCAAAGCAATAAAAAATAACTATGCACTCATTATTCTGGATGTACAGATGCCAGGCATGGATGGATTTGAAGTGGCTGAAACATTAGCAGACTACAGTAAAACGAAAGAAGTTCCCATCATATTTTTATCCGCAGTCAATACAGAAAAGAAATTTATAACCCGCGGATATGCTTCAGGAGGTAAGGATTACGTGACAAAGCCTGTAGATCCTGAAATTCTTTTGCTTAAAGTGAAAACATTTTATAGTCTCCAGGAGCAGAACCTTGCCATGAAAAAGACCCAGCAGAGTCTGGAGCTCGAGGTCAAAGGCAGACGTGAATCGCAGGTGACCATGAAGTCCCAGATTGATCATTTTCAGCTCATGCTTGAATCACTTCCGCAGATTGCGTTTACACTCAATGAAGATGGGAATATAGAATTTGTCAACTGCAAGTGGCACCAATATTCGGATACAGATGTGGATTTTCCCGAAGTGCATCCCGATGACCTTAATATCAGAGAAGAATTTAACCGCTGCCGGAAAAAGGGCCAGGCACTCGAGCTCGAGGCCAGAATAAAAAAAGTGGATTCCGGAGAATACAGATATCATCTCTTGCGGATAACCCCGGTGAATGATGGAAACGTCATCAAAAACTGGGTGGGAACCTTCACCGATATTGATGATCAGAAAAGGGTCGAAAAAGAAAAAGATGAATTCCTGAGTATTGCCAGTCATGAGTTGAAGACACCTTTAACCAGTATAAAAGCCTATGTTCAGCTTCTGGACCGTAAATTAAAACTCGATAAGCAAAGTGCTGAAGCAGGCTTCATGAGCAAGGTTCAGGATCAGATCGAAAAACTGAATAATCTGATTACTGATCTGTTGGATGTTTCGAAAATAGAAAATGGGAAACTTAAAATCAATAAAAAACCAACCAGCCTTGAAAACATCATAAGCAATGCGGTTGAAACTATTATCCAGACTCATGACGAAAATAAAGTCAAGATAAAACGACATGGTATAAATCCGGATATCCTGATTCCCCTGGATGAAGTACGCATAGAACAGGTTCTCATTAATTTCCTTACCAATGCCATTAAATACTCTCCCCAGAATAACCAGATTATAGTCACTACGTTTGTGGACGAAGAAAAGCAGGAGGTAAAAGTGAGCATCACGGATTTCGGAATAGGAATTCCCGACTTTAAGCAGGATGCCGTATTTCGAAAATTCTACCGTGTAGAAGAATCCTCGCTGCAGTTTCAGGGAATGGGGATCGGATTGTTTATCTGTTCAGAAATCATCAAACAGCACCACGGAACCATAGGAGTATCCAGTAAAGTAGGAGAAGGATCTACTTTCTATTTCACTTTACCTTTAAACTAATATCTCATGCCGAAAAAAATAATCAGAAATCTTCAGTTTGGGGTCGGGATATCTTTGTTGATCCTGATTGCAAGTTCAGTTGCATCTTATCTGAGTATTCAAAGACAGATGGATCATCGTGAAAGTCTTTCTCAGAGCAGAAGATCCATAACTGCTGTAAAAGACGTTCTTGTTGCCCTGTTAGACGCTGAAACAGGAAACAGAGGTTACCAGCTCACAGGAAGAGAAAGCTTTCTGGAGCCTTATAATCGCAGCTTAAATGAATATGGCAAAGCTATACAACGCGCAAGAGCTCTGGATATTTCAGACAAAAACCAGTTGGAACGTTTAGATGCCTTAGAGAAAAATGTTGAAAGTAACGTTAACAATCTAAAACACTTTGTACAGAACAGAAAGAACGGTATTGTAATGACCCAGCAGCAGATCCTGCAAAGCAAAAGCTATATGGATAAATGCCGCCAGATCGTAGGCGATTTTGTACAGTATGAAGAAAGGCAGCTTGAAATTAAAAATAAAGATCTCAACCGCTCATCCCGTACAACTGTTATGTTTATTGTTGTTTCGGCAATAGCGGCAATAATTGTTACCATATTTTTTTATTTTAAGCTCAGAGCAGATCTTATCCGGAGAGACAAATTAGAAAAAGAATTAAGATCAAAAGATCTGGAAATAAGCAGACGTGTAAGTGCCGTTCAGCAGATTGCAAATAGAGTAGCCAATGGCGATTACAGTCAGAAAGCAGTAGACCATTCGCAGGATGATCTCGGAGATCTGGTAGATTCCCTGAACCATATGACCGATTCCCTTAAGAAATCCTTCGAACAGATTAATAAAAGTGACTGGCGCCAGAAAGGCTTAGCCTTACTTAACGAATCTCTGGTAGGTAATAAGTCTGTGAAAGAAGTCTCTGATATATCTTTAAACCAGCTTGTAGAATACAGTAAGTGCATCAATGGTGCTTTATACCTGTTTGATGAAGGGATTCTTAAGCTTAGCACAGCTTTCGGCCTGGAAAGTACAATGAAAAAAACTTTCGAACCGGGAGAAGGAATGGTAGGTCAGGCTTTTGCCAATGAAAAAATGCAGGTTTATAACAACCTTCGTGAAGATGATTTTGCCGTAAGCTTTGCCAGCAGCAGGATAAAAATTAACAGCATATTATTAATTCCTGTTCATGCGGACGGCCACTGTATCGGAATACTGGAGTTGGGATCAACCTCAGATTTCGATGAAGACAAAATTAATTATTTCGCCGAAAGCAGCCGTAATATCGGAATTGCCTTAAATGCAGCCAAAGGTCGCGAAAAAGAACAGCAGCTTCTGGAGGAAACACAGGCACAGTCGGAAGAATTACAGGTGCAGCATGCCGAACTGGAAAATCTTAATACCGAACTGGAAGCCCAGACCCAAAAGCTTCAGGCATCCGAAGAAGAACTGAAAGTACAGCAGGAAGAACTGATGCAGGCCAATGCCGAACTGGAAGAACGTTCAAGAATGCTCGAAGAAAAAAATCACCTGATTGCAGAAAGAAACAGCGAAATCCAGAAAAAAGTAGAAGAACTTGCCTTAAGTACAAAATACAAATCCGAATTTTTAGCCAATATGTCCCATGAACTCAGGACTCCGCTAAATTCCATTCTTCTCCTTTCAAGATTAATGGCCGAAAATCCTGATGAAAATCTGAATGAAGATCAGATAGAGTCGGCAAAAGTTATTCAGAGCTCCGGAAGCAGCCTTCTTACGCTTATTGATGAGATTCTTGACCTGGCTAAAATAGAATCAGGTAAAATGTCACTGGAATATGAGGACGTTGTGATTGATGATGTGGTGACAGATCTGAAAAGTCTCTTCAATCCGGTTATTCAGGAGAAAAAGATCAGATTTGATATCCATATAGACACGGATGTTGAAAAAACAATTGAGACCGACAGGCTTAGGGTAGATCAGGTGCTGCGTAACCTTTTGTCAAATGCTTTAAAATTTACTACAGAAGGAAGCATTGATCTGAACATAGCCAAAGATCCTAACAATAAAGACTTTATTATTTTCACTGTAAAGGATACCGGAATCGGAATCCCGGAAGAAAAGCAGGCCATTATTTTCGAAGCATTCCAGCAGGCAGACGGCTCTACACGCCGAAGATTTGGCGGGACCGGATTGGGACTGTCCATAAGCCGTGAAATTGCAAGACTGCTTGGAGGAGAATTGACCCTGAAAAGTAAAGTGGATGAAGGAAGTGAATTCAGCCTGATTATTCCTGTAAAACCTGTAGCTGAAACACTTCAGCCTGAAACAGACCAACACTTGGTGGATATCATTCGTGAAGATGTTGAAGTGATTCAGAATATTTTAGGAGACACAGAATCCCAGACGGCTTTACCTGCAGAGGTATTGCCGATTCCGGACGCTATAGACGATGACCGGGATGCAATAACTGCACAGGATAAGGTAATTTTAATTGTTGAAGATGATATTCATTTCGCAAAAGCGCTCCTCAAATACGCCCGAATGAACCAGTACAAAGGAGTAGTGGTAGTAAGAGGAGATTATGCCTTATCCGCAGCCGTTCAGTATCATCCGCAGGCTATTTTACTCGATGTTCAGTTACCGGTGAAAGATGGGTGGCAGGTGATGGATGAGCTTAAATCGAATGCTTCAACCATGCATATTCCTGTACATATGATGTCCGTATTGCAGCTTGAAAAAGAAAGTCTGATGAAAGGGGCTATTGACTTCATTAATAAGCCTATGGCGCTCGATAAAATGACTGATGTCTTCAGGAAAATTGAAGAAGCCCTTCTGAAATCTCCGCAAAAGGTTTTAATCGTAGAAAACAATGCTAAACATGCCAGCGCGCTTGCTTACTTCCTGAGTAATTTCAATATTTCCTTATCAGTAGAAAATAATGTTGAAGACAGCGTGAAAGCCTTAACGTCATCCCATGTGGACTGCGTTATTTTAGAAACTTCAAAAGGTAATGAATACCAGATTATTGAATCTATTAAAAGCTATGAAGGACTGGAAAACCTGCCGATCATCATTTTTACAGAACACAGTTTATCCAAATCCGAAGAACTTAAGATCAAGCAGTATGCGGATTCCATTGTGGTAAAAACCGCCCATTCTTACGAAAGGATTTTAGATGAAGTAGGTTTATTCCTACATTTGGTGGAAGAAAAAAATAATTATGTTGAAACCGCAAGAAACAAAGTTTTAGGATCATTGACTGAAGTGCTAAGCGGCAAAAAAATCCTGATTACCGATGATGATGTCCGTAATATCTTCTCTTTAACCAAGGCTTTAGAAAAATATAAAGTTGAGGTCGTTGTTGCCATGGATGGTAAGCACGCCCTGCAGCAGATTAAAGAACATAAAGATATAGACGTTATTTTAATGGATATGATGATGCCTGAAATGGATGGCTATGAAACCATAAAAGAGATCAGAAAAATGCCAGCCTTTACAAGGCTTCCTATTATTGCCATTACCGCAAAGTCCATGATTGGAGACCGTGAAAAATGCATCGTGGCAGGTGCTTCAGATTATATCTCGAAACCTGTGGATATCGATCAGTTATTGTCCTTACTGCGTGTCTGGTTATATGAAAGTTAAATGATGAATAAGAAAATTTTAATTGTGGACGATGATCCACGCAATATATTTGCACTCAAACTGACCCTGAAATCCCGTGGATATCAGATTGAAAGTTGTATCAGCGCTCAGGTAGCTATTCAGATTTTAAAAGAAAATGAAATAGATATCGTGCTTATGGATATGATGATGCCTGAAATGGACGGGTATGAAGCCATAAAAATGATCAGAAATACGCCGGTTATCAGCCATATTCCTGTAATCGCCGTTACAGCACAGGCAATGCCGGAAGACCGTCAGAAATGTCTCGATGCCGGTGCTCAGGATTATGTATCAAAACCGATTGATGTAGATCAGCTGATTGCAGCCATAGAAAAGCTTCCATAATGTTAGAGCCCAGTATTGTAAAAGATGAAGAAGTAGAATACCTCATAAAAGATGTTTATGAGATGTACGGCTATGACTTTTCCCAGTACAGCAGAGCTTCTTTTAAGCGTCGGGTAAACCGCATCTGCCTGATCGACAGATTTACCAGCTTTGCAGAGCTCAGGTATACCATTCTTAATGATCCGGAATACCTGAAGCGCTTTGTAGAAGAAATAACGGTGAATGTTACAGAAATGTTCCGCGATCCGCATTTCTTTAAATCTCTCAGGGAAAAGATCTTGCCACAGCTCGGAACCTATCCGCTGATCAGGATTTGGGTGGCCGGATGCTCTACCGGTGAAGAAGCTTATTCCATGGCCATACTGCTTAAAGAAGCTAATCTTTACCATAAGTCGCTGATCTACGGTACGGATCTCAACCCATCTGTTCTGGAAACCGCCCGTTCAGGAGTTTTTCCGTTACAGCAGATGAAAACCTATTCGGAGAACTACATCTTATCCGGTGGCAAAAAAGATTTTTCAGATTATTATACCGCGAACTATGACAGTGTAAGATTTGACAAAAGTTTACAGGAAAAACTGATTTTATCTACCCACAACCTGGTTTCGGACAGCTCTTTTAACAGCTTTCAGCTGATCATCTGCAGAAATGTACTGATCTATTTTGACAGGGAACTGCAGGAGCGTGTTTTTAAGCTTTTTGATAACAGTCTTGAAAATTTAGGCTATCTCGCACTGGGAGCAAAAGAAACCATCAGGTTTTCCAAACTGGACAGGAATTACCATCAGGTAGATGACCAGCGCATCTGGAAGAAGGCAGAGCATATGTAATACACTGATTATGGAAACAGAAAACACAAAGACAGAATTAGTTGTGATAGGAGGATCTGCAGGAAGCCTGCAGGTTATTCTTGAGATGCTTAAAAAATTAAAAAACGGGCTGGGTATTCCCATTGTTCTGGTACTGCATCGCAAGGCCTATTCAAACAATATCCTGCAGACGCTGCTGCAGCAGTTCATTTCCATAGAGGTCGTGGAAATTGATGATAAAACGGAAATTCAGAACAATAAGGTCTACGTAGTTCCTGCAGATTATCACCTGCTGTTCGAAAACAAAAATATGATGTCGCTGGATTTTTCTGAAAAAATGAACTATTCACGCCCATCTATTGATGTGACCTTCAAATCTGCTGCGGAAGTATATGGTGAAAGCCTGGTAGGCGTTCTGCTGTCAGGCGCCAATGCTGATGGAGTGGAAGGTTTAGGATTTATCAAAAAAAATAAAGGAAAAGTCTGGATCCAGGAGCCGGAAACAGCCGAGGTAGATTATATGCCTAAGCATGCGCTGCTGGAAGTTGCCTGTGATCTGATCATTACACCGGATAATCTGGCAGGCTATATCAATCAATTATAAAATACAGTATAACAACCCTAAGATTTAAATAGAAAGAATATGAGCGCAAAGAAGATTTTGATTTTTGATGATGATACCACTATTTTAGAGATCATTACCATCATTTTTGAGGAGAATGGGTATCAGGTCGAAATTTCAGAAACATCTCATGATATTTTAGAAAAAGTTTCGCAGTTTCAGCCAGATGTTATTCTCATGGATAACTGGATTCCAAAAATCGGAGGTGTTCAGGCCACCCAGCTTCTGAAAAGTCATGAAGAGTTCAGGTCAATCCCGGTTATTTATGTAACCGCTAACAATGACATTGTGAGACTGGCAGAAGAAGCTCAAGCTGATGATTATGTGGCTAAACCATTTAACCTTGATGATCTGGAAGATAAAGTAGCGAAATATTTAGAAGCATAGAAAATGTTTTCTCATGCATCTTTTAGAATAAATTTCATTTTTATTTTGGACAATTAAACGAATTGGAATCCATATAAAAATTTAATAGCATCATAGTAAACAAAACAATCCTTACATCATCTGTAAGGATTTTCTGATTTAAATAATCCTTCTGACAGGCAGATACCTTGTTTCCTCAAAATGTCTGATTCTTTCACGGATAAGATCAACAGTGCATTTTCCGTTGTTAATCTCGGTAATCAGTGCTGATAAAAATAATTTCAGTTGAGGATAAAGTAATATTTTGTTTGTAAATGTAGCAACAATGATGGTCTTTTTAGATACGATATTCTGTGTAAAAGTATATTCACCTTCTAAATCAACGGTTGAGTAAAAGTGGTCCGTTATACTGATAGACAAATACCGGTGTATCAGTTCTATATTTTGTAACATGTTTTCCATCTGGCGTGTTTATATGATATACAATAATATTTATGCCAGAATTGCTTTTTAGCAATTTTTTTTATTGATCATCAGCTGAAACAAAGATGATCATTGAATATTTTAAAATAAACATTATCTTGCTGTTTCAGGGAATTGCAGAAAATTCTATAAACTGATAAAATTATACCTGCTTTTGACATGTTGAAAGATATCATCGCCAAAAATCTTACCGTTATTTTTTGTGGAATCAATCCAGGGTTGAAATCTGCCGAAGACGGCCATCATTTTTCCGGCAGGAGCAACCGCTTCTGGAAAGTAATGCACAAAGCCGGGTTTACACCATACCAGATTGAAGCTGAAAACGACAGGGAGATTTTAGATTTCGGATACGGGCTCACAACTGCTGTCGCAAGGGCAACATCCCGGGCCGATGAGCTTTCAAAAGATGAATTTGATAGTTCGCTGGAGCTTTTTAAAACAAAAATGACAGCATTTCAGCCCAGATATATTGTATTTCTCGGTAAGGCAGCATATCAGGCTTTCTCCAAAAAGAAACAGATCCTGTGGGGCCCGCAGACTGAAGATTTTTGTGGGGCCAGGGTCTGGGTTTTACCCAATACAAGCGGTTTAAACCGCGGATTTACCTTAGATAATCTGATTGAATCCTATAGCGCGTTTTATACTGAAATTCAAAATGATCAAATGCAGTAAGAGAAAGCAACGGGATCTTCCGCACTAATTTAGAAATGTATTCACCAGATTTCCTATTTTTGCCAAAAACCTACCATCCATGAAGAATGTCCTGAGCTGGATATTAATTGCATTTCTTACGGTGTCTCTTTTGAATAACTGTTTCAGCAGTAGCGTTCAAAAGGAAATCAGGGAGAAATCCTCATTCCTTGCTGAGCTGAGGAAATTATATTCTTCCGGAGACTCTTCCAAATGGCCGAAACCTATCCTTGATCCCCAAGCTCTCCCTTACTTTTCTGAAATAGGACACCTGCCGGAAATTCAGTTTCCTGCGGATAATCCCTATTCCGAAGATAAAGCACTGTTGGGGAAAACACTTTTCTTTGATCCGCGTCTTTCCCAATCCAATCAGATTGCATGCGCTTCCTGCCATGATCCCGAATTGGGATGGTGTGATAACCGGACCTTTTCTTTTGGGCACGACAGGCAGCTTGGTACCAGAAACGCGATGAGCATTCTGAATGTAGCATATGCAAAGTCATTATTTTGGGACGGCCGAGCTGCATCTCTTGAAGAGCAGTCCGAAATGCCGATTCGTGATGAAAGAGAAATGAACGGGCACATTGATCTTGCAGCAGGAAAAATAGCAAAGATTAAAGGCTATGAAATATTATTTGAAAAAGCATTTGGAGATAAAATCGTTTCAAAGGACAGAATTTCCAAAGCAATAGCCGCTTTTGAAAGAACCATAAAAAGCCGAACGTCTAAATTTGATCAGTTTATTGATGGGAAAGCAGAAGTTTATTCTGATGATGAACTGATGGGCTTACATCTTTTCCGGACCAAAGCCCAGTGTATGAACTGCCACAGCTCCGGTTATTTTTCCAATAATCAGTTCGAAAATGTAGGAACCTCTTTATTGGGTTCAAAAGAAGAGGATCTGGGGAGATATCTGGTGACCAAAAATCCGGAAGATGCCGGAAAATTCCGTGTACCCGGATTGCGTGAAGTGTCAAGAACCGGACCCTGGATGCATAACGGCTCCATGACAACCCTCACGGAAGTGATCCAGTTTTACAGCAAAGGAAATCCTGAACATTCTCAAAAACGGTCAACCGTTCATCAGGGAATAGCACTTGCTTCTGAAAAATCAGGCTTTGTAAGGCTGCTTGATCTTACGGATGAAGAAATTGCCCAGCTGGAAGCATTTCTAAGAACTTTATCTACAAAGCCGGAAAGAGTGCTGCCTCCTGAGTTACCCAGATAAGATACTCCTCGCATAAATGGTAATTAACGCTCTGTCGGTTTAGGATGTCAAGCTTTTTTGCTACATTTATATACCCATAATCCTCAATAATGATCCACTTATGAATATTGAACTTTTTTCAAAAAATGCTTTGGTAGGGGCAGCTACCCAGGGAATAGGCGCAGGAATAGCATTGGAGCTGGCCAAATGCGGTGCTAATGTAACGGTAATGGCCCGCAATGAAGTAAAACTTAAAAAGATGATGTCTTCATTGCCTGTTATCAATTCCGGTCAGAAACATCAGTACCTGGTGGCCGATTTTTCCAACTTTGAAGAGTACAGAACCATTATTTCCGGATATTTTAAGAGCAGCTCTATCGATATTCTGGTCAACAATACCAATGGTCCGGAACCGGGAATGGCGCTGGACAAAAATGTTGATGATTACCAGAAAGCATTTGATCTGCTTTTTAAAACGGTTTGTGAAACAACTTTACTGGCTTTACCGCATATGATCAAGCAGAAAAGCGGACGGATCATCAATGTTTCTTCACTGTCTGTAAAAGAACCGATCAATAATTTATCCCTTTCCAATTCCATCCGTTCAGCGGTAATCGCCTGGGCAAAGACATTATCCAATGAAGTGGCACAGCACCAGATCACTGTTAACAATATTCTGACAGGATATTTTGATACGGAACGCATCCAGAACCTGATCAGCCATGAATCCCGGCAGACGGGCAAATCCCAAGAGGAAATAAAAAAAGCCAGAGAAAATAAAATCCCGATGAAAAGGCTGGGTAAAACTGAAGAATATGGTCATCTGGCTGCTTTTCTGGCTTCAGAATATTCATCTTACCTTACCGGAGCCAGTATTCCTTTGGATGGAGGACTGAACAATACTTATTGATAAGTACTATAAGATTTTGATTTAAAATGAGATATGTAGTCTTTAAAATGAATAACCAAAATGAAAAATAAGGTTAAAATTTTATGAGAAGAATATGACCCAGTCCGAGCTTGCTGAAAAATCCGGACTTTCATTACGGACGGTTCAGCGTATTGAGGGCGGAAATATTCCTAAAGGATTTACTCTGAAGTCTATTGCCGGGAATTTGGAAACAAAATGACCATGTAATAATTACCCAGTCTGGGTTGTCTTACTATGTATTGAAACCACATAGTATATGAAGAACTGGTCTTTTAAAAAATGGAATACCGTTTTAGGATGGGTGATTTTCGTTATCGCACTGATTACCTATTTCTCCACCATGGAACATTATCTCAGTTTCTGGGACTGCGGCGAGTACATTTCCTCAGCTGTAAAACTTGAAGTAACGCACGCTCCCGGAGCCGCTTTATTCCAGATTATGGGGGCTATGGCCAGTATATTTGCATTGGGAAATGAACAGAATTATGCTATTGTGATCAATGCGATGTCTGCATTGTTCAGTGCATTGACGATTTTATTCTTATTCTGGACGATTACCCATTTTGTAAGACGGCTGTTGAACAAGGATTTTGATGAAATTACAAAACACCAGGAAATCTCCATTCTTTTTGCGGGAGCGGTAGGAGCTTTATGCTTTACGTTCTCGGATACCTTCTGGTTTTCTGCAGTAGAAGGAGAGGTGTATTCCATGGCTTCCCTATTTATTGCCCTGCTGGTATGGCTCATTACCAAATGGGAAAACGAATACCTGGCGAAAGACAGTGAAAGGTGGATCATCCTTATTTTCTTTGTATTGGGACTTTCTGTAGGAGTACACATGATGGGGATGCTTGCGGTACCGGCTGTTTGCCTGGTATATTATGCAAGAAATTACAAATTCACCTGGAAAAACTTTATCTGGGCCAATGCGATCACACTGGGAATCCTGATCATTGTTTTCAAAATTATTTTCCCGTTGATCATGACCATGTTCGGAAGACTGGAGATATTCTTCGTCAACGGACTTGGACTTCCTTTCCACTCAGGAACTATTGCTGCATTTATTTTAATGACAGCAGCTTGTTATTTTATCATTAAATATGCAAGAAGAGCGAAGAAAAATATATATCAGACTGCAGCATTGTCGGTCGTTTTTATGATCATTGGTTTCTCATGCTGGATGGTTATTCCTATCAGGGCC
>Ga0182006_1000049_pt1 | contig 184514 bp, 120 predicted proteins | sample Sormic07211104_1_FD_123022 | JGI IMG/M metagenome (GOLD analysis project Ga0182006, IMG submission 123022) | Rhizosphere microbial communities from Sorghum bicolor, Mead, Nebraska, USA - 072115-104_1 MetaG | ecosystem: Host-associated > Plants > Roots > Rhizosphere | place: USA: Nebraska...
CATACGAGATCATGCACGCCGAAACACCGAAAGCCAGTAACGCGACAACCAGCGCCGATAGCGCCTTGCTTCGCTTGCTGCTACGCAAGGCCAGCGCAACGTAATACCCCCACATATCTTCCCTTTCTCCCCGTCCGTCAGCGGTACAGAGCAATATTAGTGCCAAGCGATTGCGAGCCGGCCCTCCTCATCCGGAGGCCCGGGGCCTGGCTGGGCGGCTGTCCCCGGACACTTGTGCCCGGACAATCCGGACACTCTTGAGCTAAGGTGCGGCACACCAGATCCAGGGGAATCGTCCATGCGTCGTCTGCTGCTACTCATCGCCATGTTGTTCGCCCTACCCGCGTTCGCCGCGCACGAGCCGATGTCGGACCCGCCAGTGCGCGTGGGCATCGTGATGTTCGACGGCGTCCAGATCATCGACTTCGCAGGGCCTTACGAGGTCTTCGGCAATGCCGGCTTTGGCGTGGTGGCGCCCGCGCCGCCTTCATCGTGTACCCCGATGAGCAATTGGCCGTCATCGTGCTGACCAACCTGGTGGGGTCGAACCCGCAGAACTTCATACCGAAAATCGCGGCATCGTACCGGAACGTCAAGCAATGAGCGGCGCGGCGACGAAGCGTCGGCGTTGCAGGACCACTTCCGCCAGCCGATGAGAGGCGCATAGGCATAGGGAACGAATTCCTCCGGCTAAGCTTGGGGATTCTCCCGGGCGTATTGTGTTGGCGACACACGCACATGCCGCGTAAACGCGACACTGAACGTGCTCGCAGAACCATAGCCCACTTGCTCCGCGATCTCGGCTATTCGCCCGTGTCCACGACGCAGCAGGTCTTTTGCCAGCGCCATGCGCCAGGCCAATAGATAGTCCATGGGAGTGACGCCGACTTCGCGACTGAACCGCACGAAGAACGTCGTGCGTGACAGTGCCGCTTCCTTTGCCAGTTCGGACACCGTCCACGCATGTGACGGTCGCTCGTGCATGAGGCGGATAGCGGTAGCAAGACGTGTATCGGCAAGGCCCCGAACCAGTCCGGGCGATGCACCCGTAGCCGTTGTCACACGGAAGGCTTCGATAAGCAGCAACTCAACAAGCCTGGCCAGTACCGCCTCGCGCGCCGGACGCAGCTCGCGCGACTCGTCCCGTACGAGCTGGACGAGCGTCGCCAAGCGGTGTTCACCGCGCACATGAATCACCCGGGGCAGCAAGGCAACCAGCAAGGCGGCGTCGGGCGAGGCAAAGCTGCAGTGCCCAACGAGCATCCGTACGTTGGCTGGCTCGTCTTGCGCGCCTATCCTGAATTCCCCGCTCGCCAGGCACACGGGCGGTTCCGATTCGACGCCTTCGGGCGGTGGGTCCAGGCTGCTCATTCCCACGGTATGGCTCAGCGGAACCAGAATGAAGTCGCCCGAGGACAGTTCGATGGGATCGTCGTCGTCGATAGTGACGCGGCATCCGCCCTGCAGCACCACGCAATAGAACGGGTCATCCGGCTTCGACCGGCTCACTCGCCACGACCCCGCACCGAGCACCTGCTTGGAGAACCGGGTGATCGGCTGGAGCAATGTGACCACTTCAGTGAGGGGGTCGACCAAATCCGTACTCCCGCTAATGAAATCCGTACCATTGAAGGTAGTTAGTTCCGACGCCGAAGCCTATCGTGCCTTCATTGCACTTGGCAATGAAGGAGTTCCTGGATGAAGACGGTTTTGATTACGGGGTGTTCCTCAGGCTTTGGCCTGGAGATTGCGCGCTACTTTCTCGAACGCGACTGGGACGTGGTGGCGACCATGCGCACCCCGCGCAACGACCTCCTCCCGCCCTCGGCCCGCTTGCGCATCCTGCCTTTGGATGTAACCGACGAGGCGAGCATTCGCCACGCGGTGGAGGCTGCCGGGCCGATCGATGCAGTCGTCAACAATGCAGGCATCGGCACCGCAGCGCCGGCCGAACTGCTCTCCATGGAGGTCGTACGCGACGTCTTCGAGACCAATACCTTCGGGACGATGGCGGTCACCCAGGCGGTGCTGCCCCAGTTCCGCGAACGCAAAGCAGGCGTTATCGTCAACGTCACCTCGAGCATTACCCTCAAGCCCTTGCCGCTGGTCTCCGCTTATCGTGCGAGCAAGGCGGCCGTGAACGCCTTCACCGAGACACTTGCGGCGGAAGTGGCAGGGTTCGGTATTCGTGCGCACATCGTGCTACCAGGGCGCGCTCCCGATACCCGCTTCGGCGACAACGGGCGCGGGAATGGACGCATGCACGGCTTCGACCACGAAGCCTATGCGGGCATTGCGCAGCAGCTCATGGCTGGGCTGACGGACACCTCGGCGCCGATCACCAAGGTCGAGGATGTCACCGAGGCCGTCTGGCACGCCGTCACCGATGCCACGGCACCCCTGCGGATCTTTGCGGGTGCCGATGCAAAGGCCTGGGCGGCGGAAGTGTAGGAGCCGGCTTCGCCGGCGATGGGTGCTTGCCCTTGACGGGCAATCGCCGCTGAAGCGGCTCCTACATGAAGCGACACGGTTTCAATCTGAAGCGATACGGTTCCAACCTGAAGCGACACGGTTCCAACCTGAGGCGATACGGCTCCAACCTGAAGCCGTATCGCTCAGGTCAAGGCGTGTCTTACTTGCAAGTCTGCGTAGAAACGCCGAGTAACGAAGGCAGAACACGCGGCGTCACGACAAGGCGATCCAGGTCAGGTGAGAAACCCTGTGAATTGCCAAGCTGGATGGTGTTCTGGCCTGCATGAAGCGGTACTTCCAGTACCTTGGCCACGGGGTCATCGAAACTGCTGCCATCCAGACTCAGTTCTTGCGCCGCCTTTCCATTGATTGAGAGGAAGAACGACCGCGGTCCCTTCGTGGCGTAGTCGATTTCAAGCTGGTAGACGCCCGCATAGGGAACCGTGACGTTCGTGAACGTCACGCTATTCGCGCTGCCACCGCCGATATTTCCCGCCTTGGCCAGGCCGGAGGCGTAGTTGCTGAAACCGGCGGAAACAGTGCCGCTGAGAGTAGCGGCTTCCGCTTCGTAGGTCGTGCTGTCTGGCAAGGGGGCGTCACCACGACCACTGATCACGATCCGGTCGAGATCCGGCGGATAGCTGACGGTGTTGCCGAAGCGAATGTGGTTCAACCCCTTCTGCAGGCAAACGGGGACGGTGCTGCTCGAGGGCAACTGGAAGCTGCTACCTCCTGAGTTGAAGGTGCGGAACGGACCATCATTCACTTGGTAGAGGTACGAACGCAGACCGAGGGTGAGTGAGTCGATCTGCATCAGGTACGTGCCGCTATGCGGCGCATATACTCCGTCGATGCTTACCGTATTGTTGGCACCGAGCCCCAATCCGCCAACTTTGAAGCCGTTCGAACAGCCTGGGCACGCATACGGAGCGGCATTGCCACTCAGACTGCCCTTCTCCGCTTCGTAACTGGTCGTCGGTGTCGGCGCGACATGACCCGGCAGCGACTCGACCAGTAACAACTGCGTGCCGTGTGCTGGCAAGACGACCTGATGGTCAGCGATCGACGGTCCGAGCTCTTGATGACTCCAAAGGTCGCGCATACGACGAGCACCGGTCAGGCCGAGGACATGCCAGGGTAAGGTAGCTACCGTCGTCGTGGCATTCATGTTGAAAAGGGCCACGTAGTAGCGGCCGTCTCCCAGGTCCGTCATCCAGACGTTGATGTCGCCGGCCAGCACCTGCCTGGGCTGCTTGCCAGACTGATCAACGGCGATCACCTCATCGTTGGTCGCAAGACGCTTGCCGACCTCATCCAGGCGCGTGAGGTCCCCGCCAAGGTAAAGCGGCGCGTTCGCTATCGACCATATCGTCATGGCAGAGCGTTTCTCGTCGATGCTCAGGCCATCGAGGTCGCCGTCGCCGATATCCAGCGAGTCGAGATCATTCCAGCCCGTCGTCGGTCCCGAGGTATCCTGCCAGGACGGAAGATCGCGCAAACGCTTCTCGATGCGCGGCCAGTTAGTCAGCGTGGCGCAACGGCTTTCGCACTCCACGTCATCGTCGATGCGACGTCCGTTGGCATAGGTTTTCCAGACATCCTGATAGTCCTTGTCGACCTGCCAGGACACCGTCAGCCAGATCGGGCGGCCGCTCCTTGCGATGGCTTTCGACCACGCGGCGACATCATCCCGATTGTCGATGCTGAGGTCATCGCTGTATGAGCCTGGCGTCACACCATCCAGCTTGATGAAATCGACACCCCACGAGGCGAACAAGGCCACCACCGAATCCATGTACTCCTGCGCACCCGGCTTGGAGAAGTCGATCTTGTAGTGATACGGCGAGGTCCCTGGTCCACCGAACGCGTTGCCGGCGCGGTATGGCACCGCGAGGATGTCAGTGATGTGATACGGCGTACCGAGGATGGGTGAATTGGCCTGCACAGCCGGCTGTTCGACGCCAGGAATCCAGTAGATGCCAGCCTTCTGACCGTTGGCGTGGATGTGGTCGATCATCGCCTTGATGTCAGGAAACGTCGTGGGATCCGGCGTGGGACGCCCATTGGCATCGAATCCGCCCTGCCAGCCCGAATCAAGGTTGATGTACGTATACCCGTGCGCCTGCAGGCCCGACGACGCCATTGCATCGGACTGCTTGACCATATTCGCCTGGGTCAGGAAAGCAGGCTCGAGCGTCTGCTGGCTGAAGCTGCTCCAGCCAAGATAAGGCTTTTGACCCACGCCGTTCACCTGGGCGGATGCACCGGCGGCAAGAGACAACAGTCCGCAGGCAAGAGCCAGACGGGTCAAGGAAGGAAAATGAACATGCATAGCGCGACTCTCCTGTGCAGACGAAGGAGGCGCCTGCGAGTGGGCGCCTGTCGAAATCCATGAGACAAACGTTCCCCGAAGAGCAGGTCACCCTGCTCCCTCTTCAGTAGTCATTGGCCGGTCAAGATCCCCGCTCGATTCAATTGTAGTATTTAATGATTATATGTTCGCAAGCTGCGCCGCAGCATTCGTGCGCGGTGTGCAACGCGATACCGATGCGAACATCATTGCCTTGATCTGGTTCTCACTTTCGAAGCAACACCTCTGCAACACTCGGCGAAGTCGCACGAGCCATTGCCGAAATTTAGACGTCTAAATTTTCCCAGAGGAGCGCTTCCGATCATGAAGCTCGGCGCACTGCGCATACGCGTTCAGACACTGCTGGCTGCAGCCAGCCTCACGGCCATGGCCGCCACCTTTCCATCGACGGCAGCCGAACAAACCCAGTCGTCGACCCGACAAGCCGACGGGCCCACTGCCATGGCGCGCGCTCGGGTCGCAGCGGACGTCTTGATGAGTTCCTATGAGCCCGACAAGGCCTGGTTCCCGTCCAGCTGGTGGAACTCGGCCGTGGCCCTGCAGACCGTCGGCGACTACATGCAACGTACGGGTGATCGCCGCTACCTCGGTCAACTCAACAATACCTTTGAGAAAGACAAGGGCGTCTTTCCCGCTGGCGTGCTATCCGGCGATCCGCTGCTGGGTAACTTCACCAGCCGTGCCATCGACGATTCCGAATGGTGGGCGCTCACGTGGTTGCAGGCATATGACCTGACCCACGATGCCAAATACCTGAACATGGCGGTGACCATCGCCAATTACGTGGACGGTTACTGGGACACCGGCACCTGCGGTGGAGGTGTCTGGTGGGACGGCGAACGCACTTACAAGAATGCGATCACCAACGGGCTGTGGATCCGACTCACCGCCGAATTGCACAACCGGATCCCCGGCGACACGCTGTGGTTGGGTCGATCCAGAACGGCCTGGACGTGGTTCCAGGGCAGCGGGATGATCAATGCCAATGGCCTGGTCAACGACGGCCTTACCAATGTCTGCACCAACAACGGCCAGAACGTATGGAGCTACAACCAGGGCCTCGCCATCGGCGCTGGCCTGGAACTGTGGCGCGCCACCCGGGACCCGCAGGTGCTCACGTCCGTGCGGCGCCTGGCCGATGCCGCGATCGGACCGAATGCGCTCGTGACCGATGGCGTCCTGACCGAAACCTGTGATGCCGCGGACCAGACCTGCGACGACAACGGCAAGCAGTTCAAGGGCATCTTCATGCGCTACTGGACCGACCTTGTCGACACCACGCATGATCGCCGCTACGCGGCCTTCCTCGACCAGCAAGCCGCAAGCATCTGGGATGACGACCGCGATGCCGCGGGCCGCCTCGGCACCCGCTGGTCCGGCGCTGCCAACGACGACCACCCCAACGTGTTCGACTGGCGCACCCAGGCGAGCGCGCTCAGCGTCCTTATCGGCGATGTACCGGTCTTGACGCCGCTGGCGTCGTTGGCAGCAACTATGTCGCCGGCACAACCGGTGATCATGCCGGCAGCCTCGGGCGTGACAACCATACCCATCAACCTCGGTACGTCGGCGACCGGGTTCTTTCCGCTACTGGCGCTCGCCTCTATCGACACACCCTCTGGATGGAGCGCCTCACCACGCGCCTCGCTCGTACGGTTGCAACCTCACGGCAATGCGATCCCGGTTAGCAGCTCCGCAGCACTGAAAGTCACGGTACCAAGTGCGGCGACCGACGGGCACCACATGATCACGGCCAACCTGGTGGCTGCCGGGCTGCGCTTCACAACCCAGGCCGACGTGCTGGTCGCGCACACGATCGACTTCGACACCGGCACCGTCGATGAAAACCCGTGGTTGTTCGACGCCGATGGTTCGCAGAGCAATGGCGTGCAGAATCGTTTCGCCGACGGCAATGCGCATTTCACCTATCGGTTCCCCTTCCCCGCCGACACCACCTCGGCGCACGTCACCCTGACCATCGACGCCGAGTTCCTGGTGCAGGCCAGCTCCGACAACGAGCACTGGACGACCGTGCTGCAGGAGACGCAACCGGTCACCGACGGGTCGAACAAAGCCACACGAAGCATCGACCTGACGCCGTTTCTTGGCACCGGCGCCGACGGCTCGAAGCCTGTTTACCTGAAGGTGTCCGATGCCTTCCCCAACGATGGCTGGGGTGGGCGGGTGTATCACGTGACGGCGAATATCGTGGAGTGATCCGACGAATGTGAGCAATTACGGCAAGGGGAGTCACGCTTAGGAAGCAACGGTATCCGCGTGTGGTAAACGTGGATTTCCTCTCAGGGAGAACGTCGATATGAAGATGGTATTCGTTGGTCTGGTTCTCATCGCGGCAGCCGCGTCTGCAAACGCTGGCGGCATCGGCAACCGCGGGGATGTGAGTCATGCCCCCAGCAATGCGCCGGTCTGCCCCGATGGGCAAGTGGCCCAGTTCGTAGGCGTCATCAACGGTAAGGCTACCTGGCGATGCGTACCCGCCTGACCTCGGCCTGAGGTTCGCGTGGCGGCCCCTGCGCCGTCTTGAAAAGAAACCCGCCTATTGAGCGGGTTTCTTTTCATAGACCGAACGAACTAAGTAAGCCCGTTCGTCTACAGCGCCTGCTCACCCGGCGCCTTGTCCCCATCGCCAAGCTTCCGGTAGATCCTCACGAAGATCTCTTCGGCGACGAGCATCGCGACAATGACGACGATGAGCGCAACGACACCGTGGAACGCCCCCAGGAACCGGACGTCATCGCCAAACATCTGCACGATCGCTTCGAGGATAACGAACTTCGATCCGAACAACACCAGCCACGCGAAGAAGAACCTGAGAAACGTCATGAACCTGCCCGGACGTGCCTTGAAGAAGGCCCCTACTTTGTGTTCCAGGGCCATCGTCAGTTTCAGGAGTAGCTGCAAGACGATTGCCGCGAGCAACGACGTGGTGAACGTGTCGATGAACACGTTCTTCCAGTACTCGGCGAAGAGGTTCAGTACGACCAGGTCGATCAGGATGGCCGTGACGTAGCGAACATACACGCGCTGCCGGTTGGTCGGCGTCGCCACGACTGCCGGCATGAGTGCTTCACTAGACATGGCTGTGAACCCTTGTTGGCAGAGAGGGCATTCCCTCTCATGCACAGCATCTCAGAGATCGACGCACTCGCTGTCAGTAGTTTCACCTAGTCCGTTTAGGTACAAGTGCCCTAGGCAGCACGGCGCCGATGGCACAGCCTTCGATCTTCACCGATCGCTCCCAGTAGGTGTCTGACAAGGGGGAGAGCCGTGGTTCGCGGATCGCGCATCGGCAGGCATTCATTACCCATCGCCCTGGCCATGGTCGCGATTGCATGCGTCAACAACGGGTGCACGCTCGGACCCGATTACGTTCGTCCGGAGGCCGACGTCCCGGCGGGGTATCGCTTCTCGGACTTAACCTCGCAGGGCTCCTCTTCCGCGACGTCCACGCTGGCTACGGTTCCGGCCTGGTGGCGAACCTTTGGCGATGCCGAACTCGATGCACTGGTCGCCGAGGGGCTAGCAGCCAATCATGACCTTCGCATCGCCACGGCACGCGTGGACGAGTTCGCCGCGGTCGTCGTCGGCACCAGGGCACAAGGCCTTCCGCAGCTGGGCTATGGCGCGAGCGCCACCCGGCAGCGCGCCAGTCAGGACCTGACGAGGCTGCCGGCCAGCGTGAGCCCCATCAGTAACAACTATTCGGCGGTCTTGTCTGCCAGTTGGGAGGTGGATCTTTGGGGGCGCGTGCGGCGCGAAACCGAAGCGGCGAAAGCCAACCTTTTCGCCACCGAACAGGCGCGTCTCGGCGTCGCCCTGACACTGGTTTCCACCATCGTTTCCGGTTACATCACGCTGCTCGACCTCGACCGCCAGCTCGAGGTTTCGCGGGCGACACTCGAAGGTCGCCGCCTCAATGTCGAGGTGTTTCAGATGCGCCTGGATGGCGGCGCGGTTTCCGAGTTCGAGATGATGCAGGTGACGGCCGAGTACGAGACCGCAGTGGCGTCCATTCCCGTTATCGAGCAGGCCATCGCCCAGCAAGAGCACGCCCTGTCGGTTCTGGTAGGGCGCAATCCGGGCCCGATCCGGCGCGGCCGTTCGCTCCAGCAGTTGATCGCTCCACCCGTCCTGGCGGGCCTGCCATCGGACCTGATCACCCGACGGCCCGATATCCTGCAGGCGGAGCAACAACTGGTCGCTGCGAACGCACTGATCGGCGCGGCGCGGGCCCTTTATTTTCCCTCCGTGGCACTGACCGGCGCCGGCGGCGGAGCCAGCCGGGCACTCGACCATCTGTTCACCGGCCCCGCGCGCACCTGGTCGTTCTCCGGGCAGTTGCTTGGTCCCCTTTTCGCCGGCGGAGCCATCGACGCGGCAAATCGGCAGGCCGAGGCCCGACGCGAGCAGGCATTGGACGCTTACCAGCAGACCATTCAGAGCGCGTTCCGTGATGTCGACGACGCGCTGGCGGCGATCCAGGCACGGCGAGCGCTCGTCGCCTCGCTCGAGCGGCAGGTCGTCGCACTGAAACGGGCGGTCGTGCTCACCCGCTACCGCTACGACAACGGCTACACCGATTACCTCGAAGTGCTCGACACCGAACGCGGCCTCTTCTCGGCAGAACTGTCGCTGAGTTCGGCACGCGGCGATGGTCTGCGCGCACTCGTCGACCTGTACCGCGCATTGGGCGGCGACTGGATCGAGCAGGTCGCGCCGTTGCCGCTTGCACAGCAGCCTGCCCGCCAGGACCGGACGGTCGATGCGTCAGGCCTTGCCGCTTCCCACTCCGATCTCCACTGAATCCGACGCCGAGGGCGACGATGTCTACCGACACAACCAGCGAAGCCGCGACGCCGGTCTCCACGCCCGCCAAGGAAGCGACCAATGCGGCCGCAACGAGCGCACGGCGGGTTCGACGCATGGTCCGCCTGGCGCTCTTGGTGCTGATCGTCATGTTCCTCTACCACGTGTTCGCCGATCGCATCACGCCCTACACGTCGCAGGCAGCGATCGACACCTTCGTCGTACAGATCGCGCCGGAGGTCTCGGGGCCGGTGGTGTCGGTGGACGTCTCCGACAACCATGAGGTAAAGAAGGGCCAGGTCCTGTTCCGCATCGACCCGCGCCCCTTTCAGATCGCCCTGCAGGTCGCGCAAGCCAACGTGTCGCTGGCGACCCAGGCCGCGGATGCCTCGGCGGCGGACGTGCGCGTGGCCGAGGCCCAGCTGAGCCGGCAACGCGTGGACCTGGCAGCGTCCCAGCAACTGGGCAAGATCGTGCTGGACCTGTCGGCAAAGCGGGCCTTGTCGGAGACCTCGGCCATCCGCGCCCGAGCCGATATCGCGAAGACGAAAGCCGAGATCAGCCGAGGCGAGGCCGAGACCGAGCGCGCACGCATTCGTATGGGAGACACCGGAAACAGCAATGCCCAGATTCGCCAGGCTCTGGCTGCGTTGGCGCAGGCCGAGCTCGACCTGAGCCACAGCACGGTCGTCGCCCCCAGCGATGGCGTCGTCACCAACCTGCGCTTGTCACCAGGGCAGTTCGCCAGCCGCGGCACGCCCGTCCTCAGTTTCGTCGCCAACGGGCCGCGCTGGATCAGTGCCGCCATGCGCGAGAACCAACTGGGTCGTATCGCGCCGGGCAACCGCGCCTACGTCGTGTTCGACGATCGTCCCGGTAGTGTTTATCCAGCTCACGTGGATAGTGTCGGCTGGGGCATTGCGCAGGGCGGCGAGGCCCCGACCGGGCAGCTGCCGACGGTCAGCGCGCCCAGTGGCTGGCTGCGCGAGCCGCAGCGTTTTCCGGTGCGCGTCGTCCTGGATGCGTCACCCACGCCCTCCGAGCCGCTCGCACCGGGCCGTAGCGGCGCGCAGGCGAACGTCGTGGTGCTCACCAGCGAAGGCTCCGTCATGAATCCGCTGGCACGCCTGTGGATAAGGATGGTCGCCATCCTCAGCTACCTGCGATGAGCACGAACGACGCGACACTGCATGCCGCCTTGCGGTTCGCCGTGGGTGTCACCCTTGCCTTTGTCGTCAGCGAGGCGATGCGTTGGTCGCCCAGTTTCCTGGCGCCTGTGTTCACCGCCGTGTTGCTTGCCAACCTCCCGATCCGGCCCACGCTCAAGATGGCCGTCGGGCTGATGGTCGTTATTACCGTCGCGTCGCTGTTCTCTCTGGCGATGGCATCGCTGCTTCGCGGCACGCCGACCGTGCTGTTCGGACTGATCGCGCTATGCGTCTTCGCAGCCTTCCATGCGATCGTCAGCGGACGTCCGGCGCTGCCCGCGATGTTGCTGTTGATCTGCCTGGCGACGATTCCGGTAGTGGTGATGATCGCGCCTGACCAGGCTGGGGTACTTCCGGCAGCCCTGATCCGCAGCATGCTGGTCGCCCTGCTGGCGATCCAGGTCGTCTATGTGCCCTGGCCCCTCACAGCCGCCCCCAGGCCGCCGCCACCTGCTGCCGCGCGGAGCGCGTCGCCGGGAGCGTTGGCCGCCGCTGGCGTCGCCATCGTGATGCCGCTGATGCTGGTCTATCTGTTATTCGGCCTTGCCGACGTGCTACCGGTGATGATCGCAACGGTCATGCTCGTGGCCAATTTCGATCTGCAGCGTGGGCGCATGCATGCGCTGGGCATGATCGTCGGCAATACCGTCGGTGGCCTGCTTGGACTGCTGTTGCACAGCCTGCTGGTGACCACGCCTACCCTTCCCTTTCTCTGCGTACTGATGTTCGCGGTGTTATTGGGCTTCGGACAGCGCACCAGCGTCGGCGGTCCGTCGGCCGGGCTGGCAGTGCTGACCTGTAACGCCATGCTGATCATTCTCAGCACGGCCATTTCATCGGACGCCGGAACGCTATCGTTGTGGTTGATACGCGTTCTCCAGTTCACGCTGGCCGGCGCCTTTGCCGTGGGTACGATGAGCCTGGTCTGGCATCGCCGGGGAGCCTAGAAGCGGTGCCCCACTTCCAGGAAGATGTTGTGCTCGCCGCCCTGCCGCGCGCCGACACCAAACAGGATCGGGCCGATCCATGAGTTGATACCCACGTAGATACTTCCGTTCAGGAGCGAATTGCCCCAACTCATCTGGGAACGATCGATCCACGCGTTGCCATATTCGAGCGTAGCCCCGAGCAGAACGTCCTGATTGAGGAAGCGGCCAGTGCGGTAGGAATAGCCCAGCAGGACTTCGGCGTAATCCTGGCCAGTCAACTCGTTCGACACGAAGCCAGCCAACCGGGAAAATCCGCCGGCCCGATAGAGGCTCTGTATCGGCGCCACACCCCTTGTGGTCACGTGGTAACGAACACCCAGCTGTACCGAGTGCTTGCCGAAGAGTTGCGCGTCGATGCCGTCGAAATCCAGCTGCTCGAAGTTCGTGTCCGCGCCAAGCCCGGTACGCGACCAGGTGTATCGGGTACGCGCCAGGTAACCGTCGCGAGGGAAGTAGAAGCTGTCAAGGCGATCCACCGTCGCTTCAAGGTAGGCCTGACCTCCCTGGAAATGCGTTCGCGGTATGGTGGGATCGCCGATCTGGATCTTGACGTTTCCCGCTTCGCGTTGGTAGCCAGCCGTCACCGCACCGTAGTTGCCAAACTCACGACCGAAGGCAGCCCCGAAGATGCCCTGGTGGACATTGTATTCGGCTGTCCTGTTACCTCGGCTGTCGAACGAGTTGATGTCGTAGGAGCGATACTGCAAACGGGTGGCAAAGAAGTACTTCCCCTCCGTACCGAGCGGCTGGTAGTACTCGGTAAGGAAACCCGATTCACTTCCCAGGGAAAGCAGATACCGTATCTCGCCGCCGCTATCGTTGATCGGCGAATGCAGGATGCCGACCCGCATGCTTATGTCGAATCGCCCCTGAAAATCACCGCTGGTACTCAGGCCGGCTTCAAGGTAGTTGGGGCCCTGAAGCTTTTCGCTAACATGGATTATCACACCGTTCTGGCCGTTCTCCTGCACGATCTCGTAGGTCACCTGGGAGAGCGTCGTCAAACCATAGACCCTGTACAGCGAGTCCTCGGCGCGTTTCGCGTCGAACGGCTGGCCCACAGGAATATCGACTCGTGAAAGCAGCATGCTGTCGCGGTAGCGACTGTGATTGTCGAGCCGGACAAACTGCACGATCGGCGGTGGGCTCTGCTTGCCACGGCGCATGTCGACGTTCTGCGCATAGGCTGCCTCCGAAATCGACAGGCGAGTCAGCGCGGGGGTGGCCGAGTCAGCACCCTCTTTACCGATGGCGAGCGCTTCCGGCCCCTTGGCGAAGGATGCCGTGGCCACGCGGTCACCCAGCGGCGGGCTGATCAGGACATCGCGATCGGTCAGGGTGGCGAGCTGCTCGCGCGTATTGCGAACGGTAAGCAGGCCAGTCACCTGGCCGGTGATCTCGAGCACATTCGACTGCGGCGTAACGGTGGCCAGCGGCGTACCCACATCCACCGCGATAACGATATCCGCGCCCATTGCGCGTGCTATGTCGACAGGTACGTTACGTGCGACGCCACCGTCGACAACGACATGCGAGCCGATCCGAACCGGGGGGAAAACGCCTGGGATCGACATGCTTGCCCGCATCGCCAAGGCAAGATCGCCATGATCGATAACCACCGCGTCACCCGAGTTGATGTCCGCCGCGACGGCGCGGTACGGGATAGGCAGCTTGTCGAAGTTCTCGATGGTCGCGACCGGCTCGATCATTTTCTCGAACAGCAGAAGGATGCGCTCGCCTGCGAGTAGCCCGCTGGTGATGACCAGGCCCTTCGAACCGACGCCGACGCCCGGCGCGGACACCACGAGGGCGTCGTCCGTCTTGCGCCGATAAGAGCGTTCACGGCGGTCGAGGGAATCGTTGAAAAGGCGATCCCAGTCCAGCGCCAGGACGAACGTCTGGATCTCGTCGACCGACTTACCGGAAGCATAGAGCGCCCCCACGAGCGCGCCCATGCTCGTGCCGGCGATGCAGTCCACTGGGACGTGCAATTGTTCGAGCTTGCGCAGCACCGCGATGTGAGCAATGCCTCGCGCGCCGCCCCCGCCCAGCACGAGGCCAACACGCGGACGATTTTCTGGCTGCACCGGTCGCGCCCGGCACGCGAGCGACGCGTCCTCCGCACGAACCTTGGCTACGGGTAGTGCCAATAGCGCGGCCAGCAGCGCCAGACAGGCGAAGACAGGGAGGCGACGCGTCATCATGGGGGCAGTGAGGCACGCATGACGTTGACTCCGGCCAGGGACGCGGACGTGCCGCCGATTGACCTAAGCGTAAGCCGTTGGCTTGCACGTGAATCCGGTAGTAGTACTTAGTAGGCGCTACGCAAGAATGCCGATGCGATATCTGTTTCAGCGACGAAGCTATGGTGTCGACGATTCGTCACGATTTCCGGAGCTGCGCAGATGAACATCCCATCCAGGCTGGCGTTGGCTTTGACGATGGTGGCAACCGTCGCCGCACCCTGCACTTTCGCGCAGCAAACTCCCGCCGCTTACCCGGCCAAGGGACAAAGTGCCGACAAGCAAAGGGCCGACCAGGACGCGTGCATGTCCTGGGCACGATCGAACGCGCCGACGCAAGCGGTGCCCGCGCAACAAACGGGACCGGCGGTGGGTGGCGGACAACGCCTTGCCGGAGCCGCTCGCGGTGCGGCCGCAGGTGCCGTGATCGGCGGCGTGGCTAACGGTGACTCGGGTCGAGGCGCCGGTGTCGGCGCCACGGCAGGCGTGGTCGCAGGCGGTGTTCGCGCACGCCGGGCAAGAGCGGAGCAGAATCAGGCTGCATCCCAAGTCCAGGCGCAGAACGATGCGTCGTTGACGCAGGCTTATGGTGCGTGCATGAAAGGACGTGGCTACACGATCAACTGATCGTACAGCCACACCTTTCGATCTCAGGGCCTGCTCTTTGCCTTCGGCGTGACCTGCACGGCGATGCCTTCAACGTAGGTCATTCTGACCAGATCGCCCACCTTCAGTTGCGACATGCGTGCCTGTCGTGCGGGGTCGGTGACTTCGATCTTGCGCTGCTTGCCGTCGGGACCCGTGAGCGTGACCGTGTGCGTTTTCAGGTCGAGGGCCGTAATCCTGCTGGTGATGGAAATCGATTGGCCTACCTCACCACCGGGTTTGGCGCCCTTGGGGGCACGTGCGCTGTCGCTCTCGGTCTCTACGCTTGGCATAGCCCCGCTATTCGCGGGCAGCAGCTCGAGCGCCGTAGCGGCCTGGTAAGTCACCGTGACGATGTCACCCGCGCGTAGCTGGGCGAGGTTACGGACCTCCGGCCCTGCCTCGATCGTGAATTCGGTCCCCTTGGCGTCGCGCAGTGTCACGAAGCGACTCGCCTGGTCGACGTTCGTCACGGTTGCCGACTCGGTTTCTTCGTGGCGTGCGAGTTCGAATGCCTTGCCATGAACCGTCGAAGCCATGGCAGGCTCCGCCGCCTGTGCCATCGCCTCGCCGGGTACGGCCAGGGCGAGGCAGGTAGCCGTCGAGAAGAGCACCGGAAGAAGGAATTTGTTCATGCGATCTCTCCAGGACGGACACGTGGGAATACCGGCACGACTCGGCTTTGCTAGGGGTTGTCGCTATCCAGGCGTGCCCTGAGTCGCGTGCCCGCCGCGTCCAGCACCTTGCCGATATCGGCCCAGGTGAGGTTTTCTTTCTGGACGTCCTGCCCTTCAAGGGGATCGATGACCACGGCGAGCTGTTTGCCGGAGGAGTCCAGCAACTCGGCCTCCAGCGTGGCCGAGGAGATATTGAGGTTGGGTCCGGCTGTGGCCGCGTTCTTCGCTGTGCTGATCACGAAGCCGACGGGTGTGTAGCCGAGGATGCCGCGCTTCTTCTTCTCCGCGGTCACATTGGTGACGGCAAGGCGCAACCGGAGAACGTTCGGGCCAGCGGTGTCGACCACGGGATACTTCGGTTCGAGATGCTTGATCAGCGCCTTGCGCAGGTTCTCCGTCACCGCAGACAACTCGTTCGGGTCGATGCCCTGGTAGGTGGAGTCTTTCGCATACCAGACGAGGATCGGATCGATCTGAACCTTCGTGAAGCCTTTGAGGCTTCCTCCGGGCGCGATGTAGATGAAAGATCCCGGATGCTTGGCATCGGGCTGCAACGTCGGGTAGGTGTCAAGGAAGCCGCTTTGCGGAGGCACCGTGGCTGCGGTAGCCACGGTGAGGACGAACAGGCCGGCAATAAGGCACAGGGCACGACGCATGGGGAGCTCCTCTCAGCCGCGCCCAGGGATGCGCTTCGAACCCCTCGTCACAGCCCGCTTCACGGTGCCGTTGTGGCGCCGACTAGCGAGAAGCTTAAATCCGTGAGGCATGCGACGAGCCGGTAGTACTACCTAGGATTTACCCCGTAAGAGTTCGGCTGGTCCAGGTCGTCGATACGCTCAGTCAGAGAGCGAGCCCCTGCATACCGGATGCCCCGGCAAAGACAGGAGTCTGTCCGACCTGAAGGAGCCGTCCATCGGGCAGGATCAGGAATGTATCGACGTTGCCACCCAGGGAGTTACCCGCATACAGGAACAAACCGTCCGCGGAGGCCTTGATATCCGTGGGCGCTGCTCCTGCTTCCAGCGAGCCGGCTACACCGCCATTGACGAGGGCTAGCGAGCCGTCATTGCCGATGCGATATGCGCTGATGTTTCCCTTGCCTGCGTTGGCCGAGAAAGCAAAATGCCCAGACACCGTCAACCAGCAGGCGGCAGCCTGATGATTTGCGATGTCACTCGAAATGGCATGGAGGGTGCCGTCATGACCGATGTCGTACGAGGTGGCAGCCGAGCCGGCAGCCTCTGAGGTAACCAGATGTCCGCGGGCGTCGAAGTCGAAGCCGAACGGCTGGGGGTCATTGGAAGGAGTGATGACTGGATCGCGGGCGAGGCTCCCGTCACGCGCCAAACCGAACAGTTCGAACCAGCCCTTGGCGGACGCATCCTTTACCGAGACAGTGAGCCAGCGGCCATCGGGGGAGACCTGGAGTTGCGCTGGTGTCATGCCGACGTTGGGCTGGTTGCCGACCAGCGGGGTGTCGGTTCCAATCAACCGAGTTTGTGCTGGTAGCGCTACCAGCTGTCCACCCGGCGTTATCTGGAACGCGGTGATGGTGGATGTGCCCGCGCTGTTGAGAACATACAAACGATTCCCCTGCTGCGCGACGCTCACGGGATAGCTGCCACCGGATGGCTGGACGTCGACCAGGTGCAGTCGGCTACCGTCGATGGCGAACACCGAGATCTGGTTGCTACCGGCATTGGTGGCGAAGAGCCAACGTCCATCGTCGCTCTTGAGCAAGGCATTCTGAGAACCCAGGGGGTCCGGCGGTGGCGCAGTGGTTCCCACACCTACGCCTTTGCCACCGGTGGATACGACGGTGGTCTTTTCCAGGCCGCCGAAGAAATTTCGCTTGAGGACAGCGACGCTGTTGCCTTGAATATCATTGGACATGACGTACACGTACGGCGAGTCGAAGCGCCGAAGGTCGAGCGAGCGGTCCTGGGCCTGCGCAGCGCTGGCTGTAGCCAGCACCCCGACCAGGGCGGCGGCAAGTTTTTGCGAAGCATTCATGATCACGTCTCCCATCGAGCCGAATGGCTCCATAGGCTTTCGCTCCCGAAAACGCCCCGGTTACATGACCGTTCTCGAAACGTGCTCGCCGTCACGGACTGCCATTCCTGTACGATAACGATTCTCACTACGAATGGCGCGCAACATGCTCCCCCGTGCAACCCGGTGGCTCGCAAGCCTGGCAATTCTCCTGCTGCTCCCTACGACGTGCCTGGCCGCCGAGCCCTACGCCGCCGACGCACAAACCGCGTGGCGCTTGCTCGACTACATCGCGGTGGACTATGCCGGCGCGGTTGACCATGGCGTCGTCTCCAGCCCGGCCGAGTACGCCGAGCAGCAGGAGTTCGCAGCGACCGTCTCGGCGCGGATCGCCGCCTTGCCAGAAAAACCCGGGAAGACCGCGCTGATCGACCAAGCGGATGCACTGCGAAAAGCTATCGCGTCCAAAGCGGAAGCCAGAGATGTCGCGGAGGCTTCACATCGGTTGGCCGCCTCTCTGTTGGCTGCATACCCGGTACCCCTCGCGCCGGCGCGCACGCCGGACTTCGCTCACGGCGCGGAGCTTTTCCAGCAGAACTGCGTTGCGTGCCACGGCGCCACGGGCCATGGCGACGGCCCCGCCGCGAAAGCACTGGCGACGCCGCCGATTGCCTTCACCGACCAGGATCGCGCTCGCGAACGCAGCGTGTTCTCGCTGTACCAGATCGTGACGCAAGGCGTGGACGGCACGCCCATGCCCAGCTTTGCCAGCCTCTCCGACGACGATCGTTGGTCGTTGGCGCTGTATGTCAGCCACTTCGCTGTACCGGATCCTGTCGCGGCTGCCGGTGAGGGTCTCTGGCAGCACGACGCGAACATGCACAAGGAAGTCCCCGACCTCACCTCGCTCGTCACCACCACGCCTTCAGCCCTTGGCAAGCGCATCGGTCAGCAACAGGCCGACGAGATCATGGGTTATCTCCGTCGCCACCCGGACGTGCTCGCGCCGAAGGTTTCGGTGTCATCGTTGTCCGTGGTGCGCGAGAAGCTCAAGGCGAGCCTGACGGCGTACCGTGCCGGCGACAAACCAGGAGCGAGCACGCTGGCACTTTCCGCCTACCTGGACGGTTTCGAGCCGATCGAACCCTTGTTGGGCACCCGCGACGGCGCCTTGCTAGAGCACATCGAAGGCTCGATGGGCGAATACCGGGCGGCCATCGAGCACGGGGCAAGCGTTGACGATCTGACGAACCGCGAACAGGTGCTCAGTAACTTGCTGGACGACGCAGAGGCCGCGCTATCGCCCCATGCCAGCAGCAGCCTTTCCACCTTCATTGGCGCGGCCACCATCCTTCTCCGGGAGGGACTGGAGGCACTGCTGATCGTGGTCGCCATGGTCGCGTTCCTGCGCAAGGCCGAACGGATGGAAGTCATGCCCTATGTTCACGCCGGTTGGACGGGTGCGCTGGCAGCCGGCTTCCTTACCTGGATCGTCGCGACGTGGATGATCGGCATCAGTGGCGCCAGTCGCGAACTGACCGAAGGCTTCGGTTCGGTGTTCGCCGCGGTCGTGCTTCTTTCCATTGGCATATGGATGCACGGCAAATCCCAGGCCGGTCAGTGGCAGCGCTATATCCGCGAACGCATGGCGACGGCGCTGTCGGGCCGCTCGGCGTGGTTCCTGTTCGGACTGGCCTTTATCGTGGTGTATCGCGAGGTGTTCGAGACAATTCTTTTCTATGCCGCGCTGTGGACACCTGGCAGCGGCGCCGCGCTTCTGGCTGGCGCCGTCACCGCCTGCATCGCGCTCGCGATCATTGCCTGGGCACTGCTTCGATACAGTCGCATCCTGCCGATCGCCAAGTTCTTCAACTACAGCTCGTGGCTGATGGCGATATTGACCGTGGTCCTCGCGGGAAAAGGTATCGCCGCGCTACAGGAGGCCGGGATTGTCGGCATCCGACCGCTCGCCGGCGTGCCTCGCCTGGAGTTGATTGGCGTATTCCCGACGCTTCAGAGCATCGCGGCTCAAGGCCTCATGGTGGCAGCCGTGATCGCCGGTTTCTGGGCCAACCACCGGAAGGCCCTGCGAGAGAGTTCCGGGAAAAGTGCTTAGGCGCTCGGTCGTTTCGCCGGGAGCACCGGCGCGCCGTAATACTGATCGATCAGTTGCTGCCTCGAGATAGGCAGCGCGATGAAATCCGCACCCTCCCGCGCAGCAGGCGGGAGGAAGAGAAGCACGGCGCCGCCACCGCGCGTCTCGAGCAATTCCAGCATCACGATGAACGCGCGCAGGGAGGCCCTGGGAAGCCCCCTCACCCCCCAGATGCGCGGATCCAGCTGACCCTCGCGCATGATGCGTTCCGCATGGCTCTTGCAGTACAGGAGCGGAATGTTGCGTTGATGCGTTTCGGGATGCTCCGTCGCGTAATAACCTCCTGTCGCCTTCCCATCGCGAAGCTCCATGATGGTCCAGAAGGGCTCGCCGGTCCCCGTCTCATCGGGGAGCGCCGCGGCGGCCAGGCGTTTGGCGAGGAGGTCGCCGACCGACGGCAGCTCCACCGGACTTAACAGATCGATGCCGTACTGGTTGGCGAGGACGTCCGCGCCCATTTGATAGCCGCTGCGGGAGACCACCAGGCCGATGGTGTTTCCGATGTCAGCCAGCTTGAACCCAAACTCACCGATGCGCCCCTTATCGACGGGGCGTTGGGGATCGTTGCATTCGATAGCGACCTTGTGGCGAACGCCGGCTCTCTCGAATTCGTAATAAACATCGAACTGGTGGAATGCCTGGGATCGACCGCGGATCCTCACGTTCTGCGCAACCAGAATCCCTTCCCCCTTGAGACTCAGAAGCAGATTGTAAACGTACCGGACCTCTGCCTCGAACGCGCGCAAGTCTTCCACGTCTTCCCCTGAATTCAGCTGGCTAATGTCCGGGCTCAGACAGGCTTATACGTCGGTCAAGGCGGTTCGGCAACAGCGACAGCACCGACGCGAGCGCATTGAATGCCGTCACGATGGCGAGAATCAGGGTGATCATGTACTGGCGCATGCCCACCGCGGTCGCGTCGACGTCCGACCAGTCCGGCGCCCACGTGGATCGACGATAGCGAAGCCATTCGCATCCCGATCGAAGCCAGTCCGCGACATCGGGGTTTTCAGCCGACGGCGTTGGATCGCGCATACAGGCCAGAGCAATCTCCTCAGGCGACGCCAGGGTGGCACCCGTGGCGAGGTCACGGGTAACCCGGCGTAGCGTCGCGCACCGCGGCTCGAAGTTACCGAGGCATTCCTCGGCTACCACTTGCTGAAACGCCCACTGATTCCTGGCATTGCCTTGTCGCAACAAGGACTGTTCATGACGGTCCTGCCTCTCACTGATAAAACCCATGGAGGTCGAAAGGGAAAGCGCCACCGCCGCGAATGAAATGGTCGCGTACAAGATGTTTATACCGAGTAGCCACTTTCTCGACAGTCGCCCGGCATTGAGCACGCCGATGGTCGCTGCAAGTAGCACGAACCCGGCCACGTTCAACAAGGATGCCCGGAAGAATTCGGAACTCCCCTCATCGAGCGGTGTCTTTCCTCCCAACAGCAGGCAGACGCCTCCTGCGGCGGCAATGACCAAGGCGAATACCAGACGCATCGACCTCGCGGAAACACCCAGTCTGTCCTCTCCCAGCATGCGTCTCGCCTCCCGCTGTCGTGGTGGGTCAAGTTACGGCGGCGGCGTCTCAGTACGTGAGACGGCTCATCCTAGAGACGCTCCGCGTGACCTGACGACTCCCAACACATCCGTACGTGCGCCTGTGCCGTGCATTGCACCCCCATGTGCATCAGTGCACCGATCGCCTCCATGCCATGCGCCACGCGCTGGCAATCCACGGTGTCGGCTTCGTGGATGAAGTCGGCGAGCAACCGTGTGAGGCTCCGTGCGTACTGAAGCCACTCGGTAGCTTCATTCATCAGGTCGTGCGATGTGGCTTCGGGGTCGATGTGGTAATGGAATCCGGGATGCGTGTTTTGAGGTTTCGATGTAGCCATGTCGCTCTCCTTGCTCGCCGCCCTCCCCGCTATCCAGGTGCGGCACGCTACGCACTGCGCAACGTGCCGCGGATCACACGGATGCGCGGGTTCATCGGCTGCCCGTGTCCGGGCGCCGTGCGGCTTGATTGACGAAGTGGGTTCCGGGGACAGCCGAGCCTGTTCTCAGGTCACACGGCGACGCGCCGCGTTGCTCGGCCGAGAAAAAACTCAGGAAAACGGCTGCCGCCGCGGTTCTTCAACCGTGTCTGCAGGGACTGCAGAGCGCCCGGTAACCGATGGGGATGTCGCCGGGGGGATTCGGCGGGCGAACGACTACCGTATGATCTGGCGTAGCCATATCAACTTCCTATGAGTTGGTTTTGGTTAGCGGGTCAGGGGTGTCTCACCACCCTTGGCCCGCGCTTCTCACCGCATGGAGCGATGGTTGCCTGCGAGGCTTTGACAGCGACGACGCAGGCAACGGGGATGACCGTATCAAATCAACTTGAAGTTGTCTGTAGGTGCAACTGAAGATGCGTCGTCGAACGTGCCAATCAGCCGTTCCGACACCGTGAAGTTCTCGCACAAGCGATCAAGCTCCGCGTACTGCTCGGCGAAGCGTTTGCGGAACGCCTCATAGGCGGACGCGCTTGTCCACCGGTCGACCGTCACGTACCGATACGGGTGCTCTGTGTCTTTCAGGAGCTGGGTATCGGCGAATCCATCCGCCTCGCGGAAAAGACGTACCCAGATGCCGCTCGCGCTGTAGTACTCGACAAAGCGCTCTTCGCTATCAGAAGCGACTTGGAATTCCCACAGGCAGACGTAACTCATCCAAGGTCCTCGACGGGGAGTGCCTCTCCAAGTCATTCCCCTTCGGGCGGCTCCCAGAGTTCCACCTTGTTGCCCTCGAGGTCCATTACCCAACCGAACTTGCCGTACTCGGAGTAATCCGCTATCTCGAGCACGTTGCAGCCCTCATCGCGTAATGCCTGGAGCAAGGCGTCCAGATCCGCTACGCGGTAGTTGACCATGAAGGTCGAGGTGCTTGGCGCAAACTGGTCGCCGCCTGCTGCACCGATGGACCAGGCAGTGGTTCCCTTCACGGGGTTCCCCGCGTCATCGGTCCAGGGGAACGCGGCGCCGCCCCACACCTGAACGTCGATCCCGAGGTGATCCTTGTACCAGGCACGCAATGCGACCGGATCTCGCGCCTGAAAGAAGATTCCACCGACACCCGTGACTCTTTTCATCTTGGCCTCCGATCACAAAAGCTTTCGATAGACGATAAACCCGGATTTCTCCGCGACTTTGTCGTAAAGGTACATGGCGGTGGCATTTGACTCGTGCGTTTGCCAGTACACGCGCCCTGCTCCGAGCTCCGTCGCACGCGCGTAGACCGCTTCGATGAGTGCACGAGCGACGCCCCGGCCTCGCGCGTTCTCGGCAGTAAAGACATCCTGGAGATAGCAGTTCGGCTGGATCTGCGTGGTGCTTCGATGCAGGAGAAAGTGCGAAAGACCGATCAGCTCGCCCGCTTGCTCTGCAACCACCGCGTACATCGGCTCGTAACCGTCGAAAAAACGACGCCAGGTCGCGGCCGTAATCTCCGCCGGCAATGCCGTTTTGCCCTCGCGGCCGTAAAACGCGTTGTAGCCGTCCCAGAGAACCTTCCATGCATGGAAGTCATCTGGTGTGGCGGGGCGGATTGTCAGCTGACCCGATGTTTCCATGGTGGTTTCCGTTTAGGCCTCGCGCTCGGCTGCAATCGCCCGCAACTGGCGCTCGAATTCCTCAGGAGGCTGGCCTCCCGAGATCAGGTACTGGTCATTGACGATCACCGCCGGTACGCCGGTAATCCCGCGGCTCTGCCAGAGCGCCTCGTCCCGACGCACTTCCACTGCGTAGCGGTCGGACTCGAGCACCGCGCGCGCTTCGGTCTTGTCCAGGCCAACCTTCCCGGCCGCCTCGACGAGTGCGTCATGGTTGCCCGGGTCAGTCTGGTCGGTGAAGTTCACGACAAACAACTGGCGTTTCAGCTCGTGCTGCTTTCCTTCCCCCGCGGCCCAGGCCAGCAGGCGATGCGCATCGAAGGTGTTGTAGATGCGACTCGCGTCGGAGGTGTTCATGGTGAATCCCACCGCCGCCGCGCGCGCCTTGATGCGCTCGCGATTGACCCGCGCTTCGTCGGCCGGGATGCGGTACTTCGCGACGACGTGCTCCACCGTGTTTTCACCACCGGCCGGCATGTTCGGGTTCAGTTCGAAGGGGTGGAAGGTAATCTCCGGCTCGATCACGTCGTGCAGGCGCTCCAGCGCGCGCTCAAGGCCACCGAGGCCGATGACGCACCAGGGGCATGCGATATCCGAGACGAAATCGATCTTCATTTTCTGTGGCATGGGGCAAGAACCTTTTTCAATTGCAGCCGATCGTACACTTCTCTAAACGCCGGTGTGTTGCCCGGTTACCATGCGTCATTGCGCGCCATAAGATGACCCCATGCAACTTCCCCTGTCTTATCGTGTTATCGCCACGGTGCTGGCTTTCCTGGCCGTTCCCGTCACGGGCTGCGCCAATGCCAACGCCAGCGAGCCCGCGGCACCCCTGGCCGTCGCGCCGGTGCCCTCCAACGGCCTGGCCGCTACACCCCCGATGGGCTGGAACAGCTGGAACCATTTCGCCGGCCGGATCACCGCGGCGGACGTGCGCTCCATGGCGGACGCCATAGTGACCAATGGCATGCGGGAGGCGGGCTACGTCTACGTCAATATCGACGACACCTGGGAAGGCGATCGGAATGCAGCCGGCGACATCCAGCCCAACGACAAGTTTGGCGACATGAAGGCCCTCGCGGACTACGTGCACGCACGCGGCCTGAAGCTCGGCATCTACTCGTCACCGGGGGCGAAGACCTGCGCGGTCTTCGCGGGCAGCCATGGGCACGAGGAGCAGGATGCACGCCAGTTCGCCGCCTGGGGTGTCGACTATCTGAAGTACGACTACTGCGGCGCCCGCGATATCTACCCGGTGACCCAACGTAACCAGGAAATGCTGTTCCGCAAGATGGGTGCGGCCCTGCTCAAGGCAGGCCGGCCGGTCGTCTACAGCCTCTCGCAGTCGGGCGAGTTCGACATCTGGCGTTGGGGCCCGCAGACCGGCGCCAACCTGTGGCGGACCACGCCGGATATCAGCGATGACTGGAGTTCGATGTCCCAGCGGGGTTTCCGCCAGCTCGAGCTCAGCGCCTGGTCGGGGCCGGGGCATTGGTCGGACCCAGACATGCTGGAGATCGGCAACGGCGGCATGAGCACGGACGAATACCGAACGCAGATGAGCCTGTGGTCGATGCTCCCGGCGCCGCTGCTTGCCGGCAATGACCTGCGCACGATGGATGCGGCGACGCGGGAGATCCTGCTCAATCGCGAAGTGATCGCCGTGGATCAGGATCCCGCCGGGCATCCGGCGCGCCGCCTCGAACGCCAGGGTGATGTAGAGGTGCTCGTGCGCGATATGGCCGATGGGTCGGTGGTGGTCGGCTTCTTCAATCGGGGCGAGAAAGCGACGGTGCGGCTGCCTTGGCGGAGGCTGGGGAATCGTTTCGGTAACGCGGCGCAGGCTCGTGACCTCTGGCTGCACACGGCGATCGACACGACGGCGCCGTTCGTGGCCACGCTTCCACGCCATGGTGCGAGTCTGATTCGCGTTAGTACGGTCACGCACTGAACGCTACGAACAACCTAGCTCGACCACTCCCGCAAGGCTTCCAGAAACACGTGCAGCCGCGACGGCAGGAACCGCCGCGTCGGATAGACCACGTGGATCGGAATCTCCGGAGATGACCACTCGGGCAGTAACCGTACGAGTTCGCCGCTGGCGACCTTTTCGTCGCAGAACTCCGACGGCAAAAGGCCCACGCCGTGGCCGCGGTAGACAAACGCGCTGACGCTGTCGAAGTCTCTCCCGGAGAGGGGGCCGCTCACGTGCACCTTGACCAGTCGTCGGCCCTTCACCAGTTGCCACTCGGTTTGATTGTTGCGTCCGTTGAGGACGATGCACTTGTGCGTGGAGAGATCCTCGATTTTCATCGGCACCGCATGGTTCGCCAGATAGGCAGGTGTCGCGACGACATGGCGCACGCTCGTGCCGATCCTCTGGCTGACCAGGGTGGAATCGCTGAGGCCGCCGAAGCGGATGGCCACGTCGATGTTCTCGGCGATCAGGTCGAGCATCGTGTTCGTGACATAGAGCTCCACTTCGATCAGTGGAAAGCTCTTCATGAAGCCGGACAGGAAATCGTAGAACGGCGCCTGGCCGAACAGGAACGGTACTGAGATGCGCAGCTGCCCCTCGGGCTGCTTCTGCGTCTGCGTGAGCGCGCGTTCCGCGTCGTAGAGCTGCGCCAGGGGCTCGCCGCACTCATCCAGGTAGGCACGGCCTTGCACCGTAAGACTGAGTTTGCGGGTGGTCCGCTGCAACAGGGTCACGCCGAGCTGGTCTTCCAGGGCGCCAACCCGGCGGCTGACCGTCGAGACTGGCATACCCAACGCGCGCGCCGCGCGGCTGAAGCTACCGAGCTGGGCCACCCGGACGAATACCGCGATGTCATTGAGGTCGAGCATGACCTCACTTTCCCATATATGGGAAAGAGATTCCACATTATCCCGTCTAATCAAGGGGTGCGTGAACGCGCAGACTTTCTCCCAGATTCCTCACTCTCTCGGAGAACATCATGAAATCCAGCCCGACCATCGTTATCACCGGCGCATCGCAAGGCATCGGCGCCGGCCTCGTCAATCGCTTCCTCGAGCGCGGCTACAACGTCGTGGCGACGTCCCGCGACATCAGCAAGTCGACGAACGTGCCGACGTCCGAGCGTGTGCTCCGGGTGGATGGCGACGTCGCCGACCCCGCCACCGCGGCCAAGGTCGTCGAGGCTGCACTGGCGACCTTCGGCTCGGTCGATGCACTGGTCAACAATGCCGGCGTCTTCATCCCGAAGCCGTTCGTCGACATGACGGTCGATGAGTACCGCAAGCTGCAATCGGTGAACATGGATGGCTTCGTCTTCATGACCCAGCACGTCCTGCGCCAGATGATCGCCCAGGGCACGGGTGGCAGTGTGGTGAGCATCACCTCGCCGTTGACGACCAGCCCGATTACCGGCGTACCCGCCGCGGCGACGATGATCACCAAGGGTGGCATCGAAGCCGCCTCGCGCAACATCGCGATGGAATATGCCCCCCAGGGGATCCGCGTGAACATGGTTGCGCCGGGTATCGTCGACACGCCGATGCATGCGACCGGCGACAAGAACGTCCTCGCTACGCTTTCGCCACTTCACGGCATCTCCAGCGTCGATGAGGTCGTCGATGCCGTTGTCTACGTGACCGAAGCGCCGCGCGTGACCGGCGAAACGATCCGCGTCGATGGCGGTGGCCACCTCGGGAAATGGTAATGAAGCGCGGGGTTTTGTAGGGGAACACCTACACGAACTTGCGACCACCCTTGCCGGGACGACGCATCGATCCGGCCTGAGGAAATCGATGCAAGTGGCTGTTCTTAAGACAATGAAGTAAGCGAACTCGTAAGTACGTAAGCACTTTCGCTAATTAATGCGCAACTTAGTCTTGCCGATGGCCGAAGCCTCCGTTAGATTTCGCGCCCAGACCACCGTACAGGGGGCGTCGCCTTTCGTGACGCTGCGGTAGGTCCGAAAGAGGCAAGGGATTGAGTCTCCATATCGAGGACGTGCCGGGGATGCTGCCCCGGCAGGACGAACGACAGCGCTGGAGCGCAAGGGCGTGGATTAGCGCCCTGGCCCTTGCGTTCGCGCTGCCTGCGGGCGCCACAACGCCCCCGCCCTCTCCTTCTTACGATTGCCTGATCGAACCGGCGCAGACGGTCGAGCTCGGCACGCCCGTGACCGGGATGGTCGACAAGGTGCTGGTCCAGCGCGGCGACCGGGTCAAGCGTGGCCAGGTGCTCGCCGTACTCGAGTCGCACGCCGAACAGGCGGCGGCCGACCTGGCCCATTACAAGTCCCAGCTCGCCGGCCCTACCCAGATGGCGGAGGCGAAGATCGAGTTCGCCGATCGCAAGTTTGCTCGCCGCCGCGACATGGCGGCCGAGAAACTGATGTCGCCCCAGGATCGCGACGATGCCGAAGCGGAGCTCCGCACGGCCAAGGCCGAGCTGCAGACCGCGAAAGAGAATCGCGAAGTGTCGCGCCTGGAGTTCAACCAGCAGAGCGCGCAGCTCGCTCTGCGCACCATACGCAGTCCGTTCGACGGCGTCGTGGTCGACCAGATGATCTGGCCCGGCGAGACCGTCGAACCCGGCGCCACTAAACACGCCATCCTCAAAGTCGCGCGCGTCGATCCCTTGCGGGTCCGCGTCGTGATGCCCATGCGCGCCTTCGGCGAACCCAAATTGGGCGCGACGGTGCGAGTGACCTCCGAGGTCCAGCCGGATAAACCCTATACCGCACGTGTCGCCAACATCGATCGCGTCATCGACGCGGCCAGCGGCACGTTCGTCGTTCTCCTCGATCTTTCCAACAGCGCGCTCGACCTACCGTCGGGCGTGAAGTGCAAGGCTCAATTCGCGGTAACGGTGCACTGACGCACCGGCAATTCAAAACATCAAAACATCTCCCTTCGTGTGAGTGGCGGGCAGCCACCGAGGAAGCAAAACATGGAATCGTCGTCGAATCGTTCGTCGGGCAGGGAACTGAACCAGGAAGCCGCAGCGCCGGAGAACGCGCCTGCCGCGATCCGGTTCGAAGCACTGGAACCGAGGGTGTTGTTGTCGGGGGATGCCAATCCCGCAGCCATCGCATTCGACGGCGCATTGACCACGCCGGGGCAGCAGAACCACTACGAATTCACGCTGCAGCAGAGCGGCACGATCGTGCTGGACAGCCTGACCTCTCGCAGCGACATCAGTTGGGAGCTCAGTAACGCCGCTGGCAAGATCGGGAGCAACGCGTTCCAGTACACCTACAGTGGTTCGCACGTCTTCTCGCTAGCCGCCGGCACGTACAGCCTCTCGGTGAGCGGTAACAACGATAGTGTCGGTTCCTACGCCATGCGCATCATCGACGCGGCGGCCGCACAACCCGTCACTCGTGATACGGATGTCACCGGAACCCTCTCGCAGGGCACCGAGGCCGCGGTGTACCGCTTCGATGCCACTGCCGGCCAGAAGTTTTCGATGCAGGCCCAGTCTTTCGCCGGCGGTGCGGTCAACTGGCGAATCATCGACCCGACGGGTACCGACCTGACCGGTTCGGAACCCTTCTCGGCAAGTGACACGGGCTTCACCGCAACGCGCGCCGGCCAGTACCTGATGGTCGTCGATGGCCACGATGACAATACCGCCGCGGTGAACTTCGGTTTCCGCCTGCATGCGATCGACGATGTGGACGCGGCGCTTCAGCTCAACCAGGTGGTCAGTCGCGATTATCCCGTCGGCAGCCAGCAGCTGCGTTATCACTTCGATCTCGACACCCCGACGAAGGTTCTCTTCGACAACCTTGGCGATAGCTCGGTCTTGTGGAGCCTGGACGGCCCCGGCGGCATTCACTACGGCACAAGCGCCGGTTCGGACTATTACAGCAACGCGATGGGTCTTTCCGCCGGGTCCTGGACGCTGACCATGACCGCGGGATACAGCGCTGCACGCGGCAACATAGCCTTCGCGCTTCGTGATGCCGGTAGCGCAAAAGAAGTGGTCGAGGGCACCACCGTCGCGGACACGATGGCTGCCGATGGCAGCATGTCCACATATCGGCTCAGCGTGCAGAAGGGCGAAAGCTACGACCTTTCGGCCCTGCGCAGCAGCAAGAACTCGGCGTTGTGGAGCCTGCTCGACGCGTACGGCAATTACATCGACTACAACGGGTTCCCCAGTGACAGTTATCGCTTCACCGCGACAAGTACCGGCGACTACCTGCTGCTGATACAGCAAAACGGTAGCGTGGGTGACAGCACGACGGCCGATGTCGGCTTCGCCTTCGATCACGTCCCCGACCTTTCCCTGGCGCTCGCAGCGGACTCGCTGCGTACGGGAGCCCAGGTCGCCGGCTCGATCGGCAAGCCCGGCCAGCGCAGCGTGTACCACTTCCACCTCGACGCACGGACGACACTGTTCTTCGACGGACTGTCAGGCAGCGGTATGACCTGGCGGTTGGATGGTAACGGGATATCGTTGCTCAACAACCAGTCCATCGCCAATGCGACGTCGTTCGCTTCGTTGGCCGCCGGTGATTACACCGTGACCATCGACAGCCCGAACGGTGCCGTCGGTAACTACGCCTTCAGCGTGACCGACCTGTCGGCCGCCGCGACGCTGGGACTCGACACGGCACAGGCTGCCGGCCTGGACCAGGGGGCTCGTACCAACGCATGGCGCTTCGACGCCACCGCCGGTGCCACGTATGCCCTGTCCTGGTCGTCGCAGACCACGAACATCGGCTGGCGCGTCGTGGACGCGAGCGGCAACACCGTGGTCACACGTCGCACCGCCGGGGCTTCGAATGGCAGCTTCACGTTAACCACGACCGGCGCCTACTACCTCGTCCTGGACACTGCGTCGGACGTTGCAGCAAGCATGACGCTCACCCAGACTGCCCCGGGCACCGTCCCGGTGCTGCCGGATGGGGAGCCCCTGCCGCTCGATACGGCACTGGGCGGCAGTTTCACGGCAGCGACTGGCACGCGCGTGTTCCGCTTCCACGTCGCCACCGACGGCTTGTATCTGATCGACGGCCGCGGCGGATTCAGCAGCGCCGGATGGAAGATCGATGGCGCGGACGGCTCGTCGCGTTCGGGAACGGACCTTGGCGGCAACAGCTGGGCCTACCTGGCCGCGGGCGATTACGCCCTGACCATTCGCGCATCCAGCGGCAGCACCCTGCAAAACAGCGGTAGCTACGCGTTTGCCGTGCTGCGCATGGATACGCAGCCGGTAGCGGTCTACGACCAGACCATACCGATCACCCTGTCACCGGGTACGTCCGCCTTTGTACGCCGAATTCCTGCCGGTAGCGGAACGGCGATCCTTGCGCACGGCGCGACCTTCGGTTTCCAGCTGTTTGACGACCATGGCAGGGCGGTTCCCACGGCTAACGACCCGGACCAGGGCACCTTCTGGAACATCGATCCGTCGGCTACCTACTATCTGGTGGGCAGTGGCTCCCAGAGCTCGACCCAGTCCGACCAGGTCGCCTTCTCGATCGTCACGCGCGATACCCATCCGCTACCGATGAACGATGTTGTCGCCGGCACACTGACCGGCCTTGGCCAGGCGGCGGCGTATACCTTCGTCGTCGACACACCGCGTTTCGTGCTGTTCGACGCGCTGACGGGCAGTTCGTCGAACGTGCACTGGCGCCTGCGCAATCAGAAGGGTGTGTTGTTCAATAACGGGGACGGCGCCGGGTACGACCGTAACGGCATCTGGCTTCCTGCCGGCGAATACACGATCAACCTGTGGAACACGGCAAGCGCCGCACAGGGCTATCGCTTCCGCTTGCTCGACGGCAGCGTGGCGGCGGACATCGCAACCGGCGCGCCCACCGTCGCGACGGCGCCCGGCGATCAGGCCCAGCTGTATCGCCTGCAGGCCCAGGCCGGTGACCGCTTCTACTTCTCCTCCGACAATACCGTCAATGGTTCATGGGTCGTCTACGGGCCGAACGGTAACGTTATTGCGCAGTACTACAACTTCAGCGCGGTCAGTAACCTCACCCTTCCGGTGGCCGGCGACTATCTGATCGTCATGATGCCCAACGGAACGCAGGCGCCCGTGTCGTTCTCGTTCACCCTCGGACGCCATGCCGTGATCGGTGGCAGCGCGACGCTCGACACCCCGGTCACCGGTACCGTGGCGAGCATCGGCGAGGTGCACGCCTACGGGTTCACGCTCGATAGCGACCGCCTGGTCACCCTGCTTCCACGGGAAGGCTCCGGCTCCGCGGTGTGGTCGCTGATCGGTCCCAACGGTGCCGTGTTCAGCAGTCGATACCTGAGCGACGGACCGATCACATCGCGTCTTCCGCCAGGCAACTACACACTCAGCGTCGAATACTTCAGCCTGGACACCGGGAGCTTTGGCTTCACCCTCGCCACGCCTGTCGGCAGTCCGGCGCTGCCCTCGGGCAGCCCGGACACCGTCACCGCCCTGCCCGCCGCCGGTGCCAGCCGCGCCTACTCGGTCGACGCCACCGACGGCGATTACCTCATCCAGGCAACCGGCAGCTACTCGACGTGGACGCTGTACGACGATCTGGGCAAACAGGTCGCCAACGGCGGAAGTTACAACGGCTACGGCAACCGCCTGCACCTCGCCACCGCGCACTACACCCTCGTCTTCCATGTCGAGAGGCAGGACGTGTCGTCCGCCTCGACGATTTCACTGTTGGCGGTGATCTCGACAACGGCGTTGCCAGTCGAGGGCGTCAATACCGCGTCGGTGACGAACCCCGGGCAGGTGGTCAATTACACCTTCACGACCACGCAGGCGAGCTTGTTGTTCCTGGACGCGATCAACGTGCGTACCGATGTGCTGTGGACGCTGACCGGCCCCGACGGCACGCAGTTCGACCGGTACCCGCTCGATCATCAGTTCCAGACCTTTCCGCGCAAGCTCGGTGCCATCGGTACCTACACGCTGTCGCTGTTCTCGCCCGGCACAAGCGCCAGCGACATGGCCTTCGATTTTCACCTCAGCGCCGACATGCCTGCGCTTACGATCGACGAGGCCGTCACGGTCGAGGTTCCTTCGTCCGAGGGCCGCAGCATCGTCCGTCTGGACATGGCGGCGGGCGACCTCGTGCGCCTGTTGAATATTGGCCAGGGCATGGCCTATCGGATCTTCGACGCGAACGGAACGTTGGTGTCGAACGGCTCGATCCCGGTGGAATCGTTCACGCTACCGCCCCTTCCGCCCGGTACGTATTACCTGGCGGTCTTCGGGAGCGCCGACGGCGATACGGTTCCCGGTCCGACCTTCGCACTCGTCCAGACCCACGGTGACCAGGGCGTTGTCGCCCTCGGAACGTCCGTTGCCGGCCAGACCCACCTGGCCGATGTTCCGGCATGGCATGACATCGACCTGGCGCAGGCGACCCGCCTGATCGTTCGCCTTTCGGACAGTCAGGCCAGCTGGCGTATCACCAGCGCGGACGGCAGCGTATTCGCCAGCGGCACGGGAACGCAGGCCGTACCGGTCTCGCTCGGCAGCGGCACCTATCGCTTCGAAGTAAGCACCGTGACGCCCTCGTCCTACACCTTCAGGCTCGATCCGGTGGAGGCCCTCGCCGCTATCACCGCGGGCGCCGATGCGCAGGGTGTCTTCGACGACAGCGGCCAGGCCGTCTTCCGGATTGTCAGCGACGACGATCTTGCCGATCTTCGCCTTTCCGCCGCCGAGGGCGTGCACGTCACGGTCTACGACGGCCGCGGCGCGGTGGTATATGCCGGTGACGGCCGGGCGTTCGATGCCTTGATCGCCAGCGGCGTCGTTGCAGGAACGGATCGTGTCGTGGTCATCGACGGGCCCACCGGCACGGCGTGGCTGGTCCACACGATTCAGAATCCCGCCGATGCCGGACACGCCGTACAGCCGGCGCTCCCGGGCGACATTCTCTCCGGCACGCTCGCACACGCAGGCGACACCTCCGTCTACGGCCTGAGCCTCCCCTACGGCACCTTCCTTCCCGTCGATGCCTTGGTGGCAGGCCTGGCAAACGCCGGACTCCACTGGACCCTGGTCAGTGCCGACGGCACGACCCACCTGAGCGACGCGTCCAGCCAGGCGGATCGGGCGATCGCGCTGGCAGCGGGTGATTACTCGCTCACCCTGGTCGCGATGTCCGACGCGGTGGACTATCGCTTCGTCATCCTCGATACGGCCGCGCTGCCGCTGGCCGCGACGATCGGCGAAGCCACGGACGTGGCTATCGATAGCGATGCGATGTCCGGTGGCATCCGGTTCGACCTGACCAGCCCTCGTGCCTTGCAGCTCGAGGTCGCCATGGATGGCAGCAGCGGCTGGTCACTATTCGACATGCATGGCCGCCGCGTCGCCTCGGGCGTTGCCGGCGAAACCGTGACGACTGGCGTGCTGGCCAGTGGCCTGTATACCTTGCTTGTTACGCGCGCGGATGGCGCCAATGGCGTGCTCAACGGCAACGTCCAGATCGTCGGGCTCACGCCATCGACGCTGCAGCTGGGCGTCACGAACGAGGTGACGCTCGCCCACACCGGGGATGCCGATGTACGTCGGCTCCATCTGGCAGCGGACAGCCTCCTGCTGCTGAGTGGCCTGAACGATACGATGAGGTTTCGCTTCGTCCCTGTCGGTGCCCTGCCCGGCGGCTGGTTGACGCGCGCCGACCTGACCGCCGACACCCTTGCGCTCTATGCGGGCGACTTCGATGTCGAGTTCAGCGCAACGGTGGATGAGGCATCGCTTACCATCACGGTGATCGACCTCAATCAGGTCCCGGCGCCGACATTGGTTGAATCCCTGCCTGGCAACGGTCAGACGCGTGCGTGGCATATCGACGCGCAGCAGGGTGCGGACACCCTGCAGATCACTGCCGACGACGCCAATGGCCTGGAACGTTTCCGCTGGACACTGTTCGCCGGAAGCGCGGTGGTCGCTACGGGCAATGGCGCCATCGACTACCTGGCCACATCCGTGCCGCCGGGTGGCTTTACCCTCGTCGTCACCTCCGACGACGAATCTTCCGACACAACACTGACGATCGACATCGCTCGCGGCGTCATGCCGACCATCGATCTTTCGACGCCGGTGTATTACACCGGCGACAATCTCGCCCACTCGTATCACCTGCATATCGCGACGCCCGGCGTGTACGTGGCGCTGGGCGCCTACGACAACGTGCATCTGTACGACAGCACGGGCCAGTTGGTAACAGCGAACTATTTCCTAGGCAGGCTCGACGTCGGCGACTACGTGCTTTCCCTTGGGCCGGCGCCCACCGATGCCGGTGGCGTGGTCTACCTGTTGTCCGCCGACAATCCCGTGCTTCCCGAAACGGCGGTGCTCGACGTCGGTACCTTCGGCCAGGCGTTCCGCTTGCCCGCCAATGCCGATCCACAGACCATCAATGTCCTGTTCTCGGGTACGCATTATTGGGAGGTGGTCGACGGCAACGGCAATTCGATCGACTCCGGCGGCGGCGACCTTTCGGCACAGTACTCACTGCCAAACGGCGGATGGCTGCTTATCGATCGTCGCGACCCCGACGTCGCCTTGACGATCACCGCCACCATCGCCGCGCAGGTCACCAGTGTGACGCCCGTCGAACTCGACACGTTCGTACCGGTCGATCTCGATTCGGCACCATCGCAACGCGAGATCTTCAGCTTTTCGCTCGACGAGGACGGCACGATCCTCATCGTGCCCCGTGGTAACGCGCAGGGCTATTACCAGGTCGTCGACGAGAGCGGCACGGTTGTCTACAACTCCTCGCTGGCCTGGGGCGAGCAGCGCCTGGCCCTGGGCAAGGGGCAGTACAGGATCAACGTGAGCACCCAGCAAGGCGGGGGTGCCTCGTTCACCAACGCGGTGATGGCCAACGCATCCGAGACCGAGGCCGGCGCCGGATTCATCATACGGAGCACCACCACCGCGCCGCTGCTCACCACCACACACGCCGTGGATGCGGCGGTCGGCGAGAGCAACGATGCCATTATCGTTCGCCTGCATGGAGTGTTCGGCGACACGCTGATCATCGATGGCAGTGCAGTGGACAGCAACGTCCAGTGGGACATTTACGACGCGCTCGGCAACAACGTCTATGCCTCTGGCGAGGCCACAAGAACGTTCACCCTGGTGCGCCCGGATGATTACTACCTCATCCTGCGGACAAACGACGGCCAGCCCGGGAACGCGCACTTCGCGCTCAGCGTGCAGGCGCCGGAAGGTACGGGTCCCGCGCCGGTAGTGGCGCTTCCTGACCAGCCTGTCGAGATCCAGGTCGACGGTTCCCAGTCCAGCACGGTGCTCTTCCACGCCGACGGCACGACGCCACTGGCTATCATTTCCCAGAGCCAGGTATGGAGCCTGCCGTGGGCGGTGCTCGATGCGTCGGGTAACGTCGTCCGTTCCGGTTCCGGCTTCGACGAGACCACCGGCGGCATGATGTTGTTACCCGAAGGCGATTATCGCCTGGTGTTGAACAGTCAAGGCGGCAACCAGGACGTATTCCTGACACTGACATCGCCTGCCTCCGCACGCGCCTACGACCCGGCCGAACGCGGCATGTCTTCTGGCATGTACGCCATGCAGGTCAAGGCAGGTCAGACCTATCGTTTCCGCTCCGCCTACGATGCTTCGACCACGCTATACCGTGGCGACTGGACGCAAGGCACGACGATCAGCGCCCGGATCGACTACAACGCGTCCATCGAGTCATTCACCGCCGACAGCGATGGCGTTTGGTACTTTTTTGTCAACCGAGGCGGATACATCGGCGAAGCGCTCTACGTCCTCGATCCGTCGCCGGCCGTGATCGATTCCGACGAGACGATCAATCTGCGCGGATTCAACGACGTTGCCACGCGCACGCTGCATATCGACCAGGAAGGCTACTGGTATATCGGCTTTGCCGATACCTACAGTAACGTGACACTCTCGCTGAACGGGCCAGGCATAAGCAGCCAGCTTAGCAGCGGCTACGGTACCGGCGGCATGCTTGTGAAGCTCGGTCCTGGCGACTACACGCTCGACCTGACCCAGGGCTCGCCGGGTTACCAATACGGCTTCAGCGTCACCGCGATTATTCATGCGGCACAAGCACCGGTGATCCTCGGCACGCAGATGCAGGCCGTGGACGTCGGCACGCGCGAGGTAACCCGGGTCGACTTCGATGCGATCGGCGCACGCACATGGGCGGTGGTCGACGGGTATGCCTCGGTCCAGTGGACCTTGTACGACGCGAATGGAGACCAGCTCCGCAGTGGCTACGGCAGCGGGATCATCGCATTCGGTGAGTTGACCCCGGGCGCGCATTACTCGCTGGCGCTGCTCAGCCAGAGCGGATCGAGTGTATCCCTGTCCATGCGGGTCTTCTCGCCCGATACGGGCGCGGCACCGCTTCGGATCAATGGCAACGCCACGACGACAACGGACGAAGACGGTTTTGCCATGTTGCCGGTCGATCTTGGCGACAACACGTCCAACGGCCTGACCATCGCTTTCCCGGGCCTGGATTCGGGCAACTGGTTCCTGCTCGACGCCGAGGGCAACATCGTCGCGAACGACGCTGCCGGCGCCCAGGCAAACATCAGTGGATCCGGCATCTTCTATCTGGTTTTCACCGGAGCGCCCGCCGGCACGAGCATCCATCCGACGCTCCGCGTCGTTCCTTCGAGCCTGTTCGAAGGCTTTGGTGGTGACCAGGCGACGGACCGCTACTTCACCGTCGACACACCGACGCATGTCTACCTCGACGTGATCCAGTATTACGCCGTTGACACGCACTGGTCGCTGCTTCGCGATGGTCAGGTGGTTGCCGAAGGCATGCTCGACTACGACTCGGTCAGCCGCCTGGGCGTGCTGGAGTTGCAGCCTGGCGTGTACCAGTTGCACTTCGACGGGAACGTTAACGGTCTTTCCGGCCGCTTCATCGACCTTGGCGCGAGCCCCTTGATTGCGGACGGCCAGTGGGTCTCCGCGTCGTCGCCACCCAATAACGCGGCGACCTATCGGTTCCAGGCTCAGGCCGGCCAGGCTCTCAACCTTCCGGTCGAGAACACGTATGGCAACGTGTGGACGGTCTACGACGCGTTCGGCCACGTCGTGTCGCCGGATGCGAATGGCCAGGTCACGTTGTCCCGTGCGGGAACGTTCTACCTCGTACGCGACCTGTTGTCGTCCAGCTACACGTCGTATGGATTTACGTTCCTGCTGACCACGCCGGTGCTACCGATCACGCTGGGCCAGGACGTTTCGCCTCTCCTGCAGGCCCACGACAGCGTCGACTACACGCTCGATGGGCATGCGGGCCAGGTGATTATCCTGTCGTCGCAGCAAGGCGCGATCGCCGGACGTATCGATGTGCTGGACGAGCATGGTGTACTCGTCTATTCGCGTGGTCCGGCAAGGCTGGACATCCAGGCGATCCTTCTTCCCGCGAATGGTCGATACACCATCCGCGTAAGCAACGATGGCGATGACGCGACCTACGTGCCGTTCCGTTTGACGGATATCGGCGTTCCTGCCCCGTTGACCGACAACCAGCCGGTAAACGTGCAGGTCGATGCGAACGAAACCCATGCCTGGGCGGTCGACGTCAACGACAAGGGCGCGCTCTTCCTGACCGGCGACTCCTCCTACTACTACCAGCCGTGGACGCTTTACAGCGTCAACGGCGACGTGGCCGCCAGGGGAAGCTTCGGGCAGACCGGTGCCATCACCGACCTGCGCCCGGGTCGCTATTTCTTTGTCTTCACGGCGGTCACGGGCTACTCGTACAGCTTCCAGCTGGGCAGTGCCGCCCCGGCCCTGCCGATCGGCAGCAACCTCTCCGGCAACCTTCCGGCGGACGGCAGTGCGACGGCCTGGTCGGTACACCTGGACACGCAGGGCTCTCTGCTCATCGACGGCCTGAGCGGTGATTCGTCGGTCCAGTGGGAGCTTTACGGAAAGGACGGCCTGCTGCGTAGCGGCGTCATCCACGGCTACGATTACAACGTCGATAGCCTGTTCCACCTCGACGCAGGCGATTACGAACTGCGACTGAAGGGCAATGCCGGAGCCGCCTACAGTTTCCGTGCTCTGGCACCTTCGGCCGTGGTGTCCACCGCAGTGGACACCACCGTCGTATCGCATATCGACGAAACACGTGGCAGCGCGATGTATGCCTTCGACCTGGTCGCGGGCGAGCGCTACTACCTCGACATCCTTCCCGGTGCGTTCTACGACGATAACGCTCATGGCGCCAGTTACTGGACCCTGTACGACCCGGCCGGTAACGCCGTGTCCTCGCGGCAATCGATGGGCTACGTTCATTCGGTGAACGACCCCACCACGGGTAAGGTTCGGTACTACCTGGACGGTACGGGCATCGCGCTGGGCACCCTTGCCTTGGGTGGCAAATACACGCTCGTCGTGGATCGCGTCGGCCCGGACGGCACCCTTGCCGGCGATACGACGTTCCGTATGGTGCACGTGCCTCAGCCGCCAACGGTCGACCTGGGCGCGCTGGTGACAAAGGCAGCCCCCGACCTCACGGTGAACCAGATAACCGTTTCGCCGTCCGAGGACGTACGCACCGGGCAGACCGTGGATCTCTCATGGGTTGTCGAGAACCGTGGCGACCGTGACACGGGCGGTGTCTGGAACGATCGCATCATTGTTCGCAACTCCGATACCGGTGAGATCCTGCTCACCCTGACCGTGCCCTACGAGGACAGCGGAAGCCTGGGTAGTGGCGAGGCCGTGACGCGGCACATCGCGCTCACTCTTCCTGCCGGAAGCCGCGCCGTCGGCAAGCTTTCCATCACGGTGATCGCCGACGCCGACAACACGGTCGGCGAGAACAATGCCGCTGGTACCGGCGAAACCAACAACAGCGCACGCACGGATATCGACGTGGCGCTTGCCGGTACCCCGGACCTGACCGTACGGGACGTGGTCCTCAGCCCTGCCACTGGCTTCGTCGCCGGCCAGCAGGTTGCGGTCGACTGGAACCTTGTCAACGCGGGTGACCTTGAAATCACCGCGCCGTTCAGTGAGACCGTCGAGATCCGCAATACGTCGACCGGTCGCGTGGTGGCCACGGTTACGGTGCGTGACCTTCTGACCCAGGGGCCCATCGCCGCTGGCGACAGCCGCGCGCGCCATATCGACTTCACCTGGCCATCGGGTATCGACGCCGCGGGTACGTATTCGATCCGGATCGTCGCCGATGCGCTGGGCGAAATCGCGGAGGGCAACGCGGACGGCACGGCTGAAACCAACAACACCGCCATCTTGACGACCGTTGCCGGGCCTGACCTCACCGTTCGCAACCTCACGGTGGTCACGACGCAAGTAAGCGCCGGCGGCCTGGTCACGGTGACCTGGGAGGATCGCAACGACGGCAGCAGCCCGACCGCGGCCATGTTCACCGACCGAATCACGGTCGCCCGGGCCGACAACGGCATGGTGCTCGTCGACGTCGTCATGCCATACGACCCGAACGCCATCGTCGATGGCCGCCAGAATGGTCCGATCGGCGCCGGTGAAAGCCGCCTACGCAGCTACACATTCCGTCTCCCGGACGGCCTCCGTGGCGCCGGCAACCTGTCCATCACGGTCAATACCGACCAGACACTGGCCGGCAACGGCGTGCTGTTCGAGGCGAACCTCGACGGCAATGCCGAAACCAACAATGCGGCAGCGACGCATGTAACGTCCGCGACCACCCAGTATGCCCACCTGCAGGTGTCGGGCGTCAGCGTGCCCTCCAGTGCGATCACCGGCCAACCCGTGAATATCGCCTGGACCGTATCCAACAGCGGCAATGTCGCCACGTCGGATGGATGGACCGACCAGATTGTCATCAGCCGGGACGGCATCTTCGGTAACGGCGACGACATCGTCATCGGCAGCCTGCGCCATACCGGTGCCCTCGGCAGCGGTGGCAGCTACACGCAGAATCTCGCGGTCATCCTTCCCCAGCTTGCCGACGGCACGTACTACATTGGCATCCGCGCCGATGCCCTCGGTGAAGTCCTGCTTCCCGATACGCGCTCGGACGCCCAGTCCGGCCTCAACGCGGTTTCCGTCAATGCGGCTTATGCAGACCTGACGATGGGCGCGGTAAGCGCTCCCGCCACGGCGCAGAGTGGTGAGAACCTGCGTGTCACCTGGACGGTGACCAACAACGGTAACTCGCCCACCGACCTGGCGCAGTGGACCGATCGTGTCATCCTCTCGCGCTCACCGACCGGGGGTAGCGGGGACATCGTCCTGCAAGGCACGACGGTGCACTCGGGAACGCTCGCCGTCGGAGCGAACTACACCGGCGTAGCGACGGTCAGCCTTCCGCGTGATCTTGTCGGTACGTATTACGTGATCGTGCAGACCAACTTCGGCAACACGGTGACCGAGTTGGGTCGTACCACCAACAACTCGGCCGTGTCCCAGGCGGTGACAGTGAGCCTCGCACCGGTGGCGAATCTCACGGTCACCAACGTGCAGGGGCCGGGCATCGTTCGTCCGGGCGACACTGTCCAACTGACCTACACGGCTGGCAACGGCGGCAACGCGAATATCACCACGGCGTGGCGCGACAGGGCCTACCTGGTCGATGCTGCCGGCACCCGCTACGAAGTGGGCAGCCAGCTCTACACCGAAGCCTTAGCGGCAGGCGCTACCGCCTCCCGTACGATCGCCGTCGCCGTCCCTTCGTGGCTGCCGGAAGGCAACTACACATGGCTCCTGGTCGCCGATAGCGACAACACGGTGTACGAACGCGACGGCGAAGGCGACAACAGCGTCGCGGGTACCCAGGCGGTGACCATCGCCCGTCCCGACCTCGCGGTCGGCATCGTCAGTGGCCCGTCGCTGGTGCAGTCGGGTGACACCGTGCATGTCGCATGGAACGTAAGCAACCACGGCGGCACGGCGAGTGGCGGCTGGGTCGATCGCGTCTACCTTTCCAAGGACGGGCAGCTCGTCCAGGTCGCCGAGGTGGCCCACGCGGGCGACCTGGCGAACGGCCAGACCTATGCCGCCTCGGCAGACGTGGTGATTCCGCTCATCGCGCGCGGTGATTACGAGATCGTCGTCATCACAGACGCCAGCCATCTCATCGATGACCACTCGCGCGACGACAATACGGCGCGCGACGCTATCACCGTTCAGTTGGCGCCCCACGCCGACCTTGTGGTGAGCGCCGTGCAGGCGCCGACCACGTTGATCGCCGACCCGGCCACACTTGCAGTGAGCTGGACGGTAACCAATCGTGGTACGGGTGCCGGCGACTCGACCGGCTGGATCGACCGCATCATCCTGTCCAGTGACGATATCGTCGGCAATGGCGATGACCGCGTCGTCGGCGAGGTTCGGCACGACGGTGCACTGGCCGTGGACGGCAGCTACCAGGGTGACTTCAGCACCCTGCTGCCGCCGGGACTAGTTGGGCGCTACAAGCTGTTCGTGGTCACCGACGCGACGAAGCAGGTATTCCAGGACGGCGCGACGGCCAACGACACGGCGGACGCCGGTCACACCGTCGACGTCATGGCCAAGCCGTATGCCGACCTCGTCGTCCAGAACGTGACGACCCAGGGCGTCGCGGTCAGCGGCCAGCCGCTCACCGTGACCTGGACCGTGGCCAACCAGGGTATCGGCATCACCGACCAGGCCGAATGGTCGGACAGCATCTGGCTGAGCACCAATCCGGACGGCACGGGCAATCCGGTTCAGCTAGGCGGGGCGAGCCATATCGGCCAGCTCGAAGTCGGCGACCACTATGTCCGCAGCATCAACGTGGCGATTCCGAACGGCCTCTCAGGCACCTGGTACGTCAATGTGCGGACCAGCGGGCCCTTCGAGTTCGTCTACGGCAACAACAACGAAGGCCATAGCGTAGCGGTGCCGGTGCAGCTCGCGCCCTCGCCCGACCTCTTCGTGCAGGCAGTGAGCATGCCTGCGACCGCGGTCGAAGGCAGCGTGATCGATGTGAAGTGGACCGTCGTCAACCAGGGCGATGCCCTGGCGAACGGTCCGTGGGTGGACACGGTGAAGCTCGTTGCCAACGACGGCAGTCCCGACATCCTGCTGGGTACGTACACATACGATCGCCCGCTCGAGGCGGGCAAGACGTATGAGCGCATCGAGCAGGTGCGGCTCCCGGCGAAGCTGACCGGCCAGTATCATCTCGAAGTCATCACCAACAGCAATCTGGGCCACGATGGCGCCCAGGTCTATGAGTACGGTGCAGCACGCGACAACAACCTGACGATCGCTTCCGATGCAACGCTGATCTCCCTGCAGGCCCGGCCGGACCTTCAGGTGGACACGGTTGCCATTCCGGACACCGTCACCGCCGGCACCAAGGTCGGTATCCAGTACACCATTGTCAATCAGGGCACCATGCCGGCCAGTGGTCACTGGCGCGACAAGGTCTACCTGTCACTCGATGGCACCCTCAGCGGTGACGACGTGCTTGTCGGCGTGTACGACAACGGCAGCGCACTGGCGCCGACCGAGCGCTACACCAATGCGACGGGCTCGATCGACATCCCGGTGACCTTCCGCGGCGACGCGTACCTGATTGTCGTGACCGACGGCGACAACAACGTCGACGAGTACCCGAACGAGGGTGTGAAAAACCAGAAGGCGGTGAAGTTCCACGTTGACCCCGTTCCGTTCGCCGACCTGGTCACCAGCAACGTGGTTGCTCCGGATCAGGCCGTCCATGGCGCGACCATCCAGGTCGACTACAAGGTCACCAACAGCGGCAGCGCCACCACCCGTGGCGTCGACGCGGCGACCAACAGCTGGACGGACACCGTGTGGCTGGCCAAGGATGCGAATCGTCCCGGTGCCAACCGTGGCGACATCCTGATCGGTCAGGTCACGCACACGGGCAACCTCGCCGTGGGTGACGGCTACCTGGGCAGCCTGCGCGTAACCATTCCGGACAACGTCCTCAGCGGCCAGTACTACATCACCGTCTGGAGCGATGCGTACGACAGCATCCTCGAGGACACGGTGGCGAACAACGGCGACCCGAACGATCTGGACGGCAACAACTACCTGGCCCGACAGATCGCCGTGCTCGGCATCACGCCGCCGGACCTCACCGTGACCCAGGTCACCGCACCGGTCAACGTCGATGCGGGTGGAAACTTCAGCTTCAGCTACTCCGTGCAGAACACCGGAGATCTCTTCACCGGTAGCTGGACCGACACGATCTACGTGGCCGACAACGCGGACCTGTCCAAGGCGACGAAGATCTGGCAGATCGGCACCTATTCGCAGACGCGCACGCTCAACAACGGCGAGAAGTACACGGTCAACCAGACCGTGCAGCTCGCTCCGTCGATGACCGGTCTCTATGTGATCGTGCAGACCGATGCGTTGGCCACTATCCGTGAGGTCAACGAAACCAACAATATCGCGTCGGCTACCACGAACATCGTGACGCACCCGGCCGACCTGCAGGTGACCTCGGTCGTCATTCCACCGCAGAACTACTCCGGTGAACCGACGCCGGTCACCTGGACGGTAACCAACAAGGGCGAAGCGGTGTGGCCGGGTACCTCGGCATGGGTGGATTCGGTCTACATCAGCACCGATCCGACCTTCATCCCGTCGCGCGCCACGGCACTCGGTGCGTTCACGCACTACAACACCGCCGGCCTTGCCGCAGGCGCGAGCTACACTGTCACGGCGAACATCACGTTGCCGCCGGGCACGGATGGCCGTTACTACATCTACGTCATCACCGACACGGGTACGACGGCGGATCGCCTCGCCACGCCGGCACCGAACAGCAAACCGGTCGACGAGCTCAACAACGGCGGTTTCAACGACAGCGTCCGTGATACCTACAGCCGCACGGTCTTCGAAGGCCTCAACGGCACGAACAACATCGCCGGCGCCGGCATCGACATCACGTACCGCGAGGCGGACCTACAGGTCGACACCATCTCGATCTCCAACCCGACCCCGCAATCCGGCGACCTCGTGACCGTGACCTGGACGGTGACCAATCGCGGTGACCGCGATACGCGCGTCACCAACTGGTCGGATGGCGTCTACCTCTCGGTGGACGACACGCTGGACGCCAGCGACACACCTCTTCCGGAAGGCGACCGCTACAGTAACCCCGGTCGCGTCGTGGGTATTTCGTTCGTCGACGCCAACGGCCAGCCGCGCTACCTCAAGGCAGGCGAGTCGTATACGGCCAGCATCACCTTCCACCTGCCGCAGTCGATCAGTGGCAATTTCCACGTCATCGTCAAGGCCGACACCTCGACCACCAAGGACATGACCGGCGGAGGCCCGAGCTCCATCCGCGACGGGCTGGACGTGCTCAGTGGCAGCGGCCCTGGCAACGTGCTCGAGTTCCGCGACGAAGGCAACAACGTTACGTCGCTCGCCCTGCCGATCACGCTGGCCACGCCGCCCGACCTCACCGTCTCCGCGGTCACGGCACCGGACCATGTCATTGCCGGTCAGCCGCTGGTCGTCGACTACACCGTGCTCAACACCGGTGGCGCGACGCCGAGCGACCAGGGTAACTGGAACGACCTGGTGTACCTGTCGCGCGATCGTTTCCTGGACGTGAACCAGGACCGTTACCTCGGCTACCTGTCGCACAGCGGCGGCCTCGCCGCCGGCGGCAGCTACGACGGCCGCTTCACCGTCACCGCGCCCGGCGACCTGGACGGCACCTGGTACGTGTTCGTGGTCACCGACCCTGCGCGTGCATTCGGCTCCGACGCCAGCGGTGCCGTGCTCGAGTTCGGTAAGGACCAGAACAACGCCACCGCGGCGACACAGCCGGTCATTATCGACAAACCCGATCCGGCCGACCTCAAGGTCGATAACGTCACCGTGCCCGCGCAGGCCCAGGTGGGCCAGCCGGTGACGGTGACGTACACGGTCACCAACGATTCGGACAACACCGCCCACGGCACCTGGACCGACGCGATCTATCTGTCGATCGACAACACCTGGGGGCTGACCGACATCCTCCTCGGCAAGGTGGTGCACAACGGTGACCTCAACGGCCATGGCACCTACAGCGGCACGCTGACCGCGAACCTGCCGCCGTTGAAAGATGGCAGCTGGCGGATCATCGTGCGCCCCGACCTCTACAACGAGGTCTACGAAGGCGACATCAGCTACGGCGCCAGCGGGCTGGTGATGGCCCCGGGCGAGGCCAACAACCTCACCGCCTCCGCTGCAACGATCCAGACCACCGTGCCGGCGATTCAGGTCGCCAGCCCGACCGCAATCGTCCTCGACGACGGCGTGAGCCAGCTGTACAAGGTGAGCGTCGCCGCCGGGCAGACCCTGCGCGTGCTGCTCGACTCGATGGCCGCGTCGGGCGATAACGAGCTGTACATCCGTTACGGCGATATCCCGACCACCTACGCCTACGATGCGTCCTACTCGAACGCGTCGGCCGCCGACCAGCAGGCGATCATCGCCAGCACCCTCGCCGGTGATTACTACATCCTCGTTCGCAGCCGTGGCGGCCATGCCGTGCCGGCTACGCTGCGCGCGGACCTCCTGCCGTTGTCCATCACGGCGGTAACGCCGGACCATGGCGGCGTGAGCGACGACGACCATCGCTGGGTGACGCTCGATATCTACGGTTCCAGCTTCCAGCCGGGCGCCATCGTCAAGCTGAGCCGTCCTGGCATTTACGAAGCCGAGCCAGATCGCTGGCAGGTCATCGACGCCACGCATATTCGTGCGATCTTCGACACGCGTGCCTTCCCATATGGTCTTTACGACGTAACGGTGATCAACCCCAACGGCCAGAGCGTGACCGAGGCCGACCGCTACCTGGTGGAACGCGGCATCGAAGACGACGTGACCATCGGCATCGGTGGCCCGCGCAACCTCGAACCCGGTGACGGCGCGACCTATACCGTCTCGCTGCAGAGCCTGACCAATGTCGATACGCCGTACGTGCGCTTCGACATCGGCGCCGTGGAGATGGGTTACAACCAGTACCTGCTCGATGGCCTGAGCCTGCCCTTCCTGGTGTTCGGCTCCAACGTGGGTGGCTCGCCGTATGGCAATACCACCAACGCGCCGGCGAACAACCAGGCCTATGGCCAGACCCCGTCGAGCCAGTCGCGCACGGATATCCCGTGGTCCTCGCTCGATGGCACGCTGAACACGGCGGGCTACAACCTCGCGCCGGGCTACGCGTTCGACGTGGGTGCCGGCGGCTTCGTCGGCATGACCTTCCGCGTGCAGACCTATCCGGGCCTCACCGCGTGGATCAACCGCGACTTCCCGGGCCTGCGTGACGCGCTCTACGCCACCCACCCGGATTGGAAGGCATCGGGTGTGCTCGACAAGGGCATCGACGGCCTGGACGACCTGCCCGGTGGCCAGGGGCTTGCCGCACGCTTCCGCTCCACCGAGCCGGACGACATCCTCACCAAGCTCGAGCTTCTCGCCGAGTCGTACGAGTTCAACATCGTGGCCTCGGCCACGGCGCTGACCCGCGACCAGTTCGTCGCCGAGCAGACCGCGTATGCGCTGCGCCTGCGTACAGCGATCCTCGCCGATACCACCACGCCGACCACGCTGGCCGTGCTTGCCGCCGATCCGTCCACCTGGGTCAACGGCTGGCTGGCCGCGCTGGAGTCGGGCGGCATGTTGCGCCCGTCCGACCAGGCTGCGCCGATCACCACCAATCCGCAGGTGGTGAGCCTCAACGCGACACTGGCTGCGGGCATCCTGCTTTCGCATGCCGGTGACAGCTACCGCACCCAGGCCGACCTGCTCGGCTTCTTCGCCAAGGTGCAGCAGTGGTACGGCGACACCGCGCAGTACAGCGGTGACAAGAATGCCGCGACAGGTCCGATCGACCACTTCGAGCATCGTGAGGATCAGGACGGCAACGAGGCCGACATCCCCGTGCCGTCGATGGCCAACCCGGCCGACTACGACCTGCACACCGGTCGCACCCTGCAGTTCGAGAACTTCACGGTGTTTGTCGGCGGCCAGTCCGAGCTGGAATACCTGCGCGCGCAGGGCCTGCTCGACGACATGTTCAACCCGCTGCCCGCCAAATCGCTCAACCTCGCGCAGTACCTGCAGCTGATGGCACAACGTAGTGGCGCCGACGACAGCGCGATTGCCGTGCAGGGTCCGCAGGGCGTCGCCACGGCGACCGACGGCACCGCGTACGTGCCTTCGTCCACACCGCTGCCCTATTCGTTCGCCTTCAACAACACGACTGGCCAGGGCGTCGGCCAGATCCGCATCGTGACCCAGCTCGATCCGAACCTCGACGCACGTTCGCTGCGCCTGGGCGACCTCAAGCTCGGCGACATCAACATCCATGTTCCCGCCGACCGCGCGAACTTCCAGGCCGACTTCGATTACAGCGGCACGAAGGGTTACGTGCTTCGTGTGAGCGCGGGCATCGATATCGAATCGCGTATCGCCACCTGGCTGATCCAGGCGATCGATCCGGCCACCGGTGAGGTGATCAAGGATCTCACCCGCGCCCTGCTCGTGCCGACCGACGGCGCGCTCACGACGGGGTTCGTCAGCTATACCATCGCCGCCTCTGCCACAGCGGCGACCGGTGCCAAGGTGGGCACGGCGGCACGGATCTTCTTCGACGACACACCGCCGGTAGACAGCGGCACGCTGAAGGTAACGCTCGATGTCAGCGTGCCGAAGACCACGGTGACGGTGACGAGCATCGGCGCGAATGCGTCCGGTGCGCCGCAGTACAACGTGAAGTGGACCGCGCAGGACGACGCCAGCGGCATCCGTTTCGTTACGGTCTATGTCGCTACCGACGGCGGCGACTTCCGCATCTGGCAGCGCCAGGTCGGGCCCGATCGCAGCGAGGCGGTGTTCACCGGCGAAACCGGGCACACCTACGAGTTCCTCGCCGTGGCGACAGATAACGCCGGCAACCGCGAGGCGGCCAGCGTCACCAACGCGGTACTGCCCGACGATGGCGGCAGACAAACCGTACTGGACGGCCTGGGCGTCACGCCCGGACTGGACCAGACACCCAGTACCCCGGCGGCCGCCCCCGATCGCGACTATCCCGAAAACACCCTCTTCCAGCAGGCAGCACAGCTCCTGCCGGGTGTTATCGCGACGTCGAATCCGGGCGATTACAGCAACGTGCTCTCGCCGTTTACCTCGCGCGGCTTCGCTGACGGGTTCGCTTCGGGCTCCGCGGACATCGGCGCCATGGCGATGGTCGAGCTTGCCGATCACAGCGTGCTGGTCAGTGCCGGTGCGCAGCGCAATGAAGTGTTCAAGTACGGCAAGGACGGCGGTCACTCGGTGACCCCGCTGTTCGTGCTCGACAGCCCCGTGCTCGACATGGCCGTCGACGCGTATGGTCAGCTATGGGTGATGACCGGCAACGAGCTGATCCAGGTCGATGCCAACAGCGGCGCCATCGTTCGTCGCATGCAAGGTCCCAGCGGCCAGCCGCTCACGCACGCCCTCGCCATCGCACCGAACGGCGACATCTACGTCTCGTCCGGTGGCGGTATCGAAGTGTTCCATCCGAACGAAGCCGATGCGTCGAAGGCCTGGCAGCACTTCAGCAACACCCGCGTCGGCGACCTCGCCTTCGGTCCGGACGGCCGCCTGTGGGGCGTGCGCTGGAGTGGCAGCACGATCACGGCGGCGGATCCGAACGGCAGTACGGAGATCGTCAGCTTCCCGATGAGCGGGAAGACCGTCGGCCGCGCGGAGCTTGAGTACCGGTTGACCGGGGTGATCAGCTCCATCGCGTTCGGCCAAGCGGGTACGCCGCTGGCAGGGTTGTTGTTTGCGTCGGGTTCGCTCGCGCAGCACGTCACTGTTGCAGGTGTGACCGATACCACGCATGGCTCGACCACGTGGATGATCGAGCTGGAGTCGCGGCGTGTGCTGCAGCTGGCTGGGAGTGGTACGCAGGCCGAGGCGATCGTTGCGACGAGCGATGGTCGGATTCTGGTGGCGCAGACCAACCATGTGGATGAGATTGCACCGGCGCATGCGCCGAAGGTGGTAGCGACGAGCGTCCCGGATGGGGCGTTGGTGCCGTTGCCGCTTTCTGAGATCGCGGTGGTGTTTGATCAGGATATGTGGACCGGGAGCGACTACGGCAGCGATGGCGGTGACACGGCCAGCGTGCTCGATGCGCGTAACTATCAGTTGATCCTCGGCGATGGAACGACCGCATCCATTCATCCGAATGCCGTGCGCTGGGACGCTTCCAGGCATACGGCTTACCTCGATGTGTCCGGTCTCCCGGCTGGCTCCTATGAACTCGACATCGCCTCGACGCTGCGAAGTGCCACGCTCATGGCATCCGGCGCGTCGTATGCCATGCACTTCACAGCGCTGCGCGACCTCAGCGCCCAGGTACAGCTCACTTTCAGCGGCACGCGTTCGGACCACCTGACGGGTGCGGTTAGCTACGACATAACCCTCACCAACGTGGGTCACGATCCGCTGCGCGCGCCGCTCGTCCTGCTCCTCGATCCGGGCCAGTACTTCGGCATGTCGATTCCTGGGGCGACCAGTGGATCGGGCAACCAGTCCGACCTGTGGATGATCGACCTCTCGGCCCTGCTCGACGCGAGTGGTGGCCTCCTCGCACCCGGTGCGGTGCTTGGCAAGACGACGGTGACGGTCGTACCTCGCTCCATCCTGGATGCTTCGGGGCTGGCAGACCTCGCGGCGTTCGATATCGGGCACGGCGTCTACGCCGTTCCGGCTGCGATCTCGCCGCCCAATGTGTCGGTCGTGCAGAGCGGCCCGATCGTCACGGCTATTCCGGACGCCGGCGATGGCTCCGATGACGGTGATGGCAACCTGGACAGCTCGGCCACCGACGAAGGCCCGGTGAATGGCTTCGTGGACGCCACCGCGGGCGTCGCGTGGAGCGCCACCCTTCTTGCGACGTCCAACGATGGTTCGCCGGTGTATTGGCAAGTCGTCAGCATGCCTGCCGGCATCGTGGCGACCGTCGGCGCGAACACCTATAACGATGCCGTCGGCGCTGCGCTGAACCTCACCTGGACGCCCACCTCGCGTAGCGACGCCGATAACATCATCGTCCTTCGCGTGACCGACCAGCGGGGTGGCACCGCGCTGCTTACCTATCACCTCGCGGTCGCGGGGGGAAACCGCGCACCCGTCCTCGAGCCTACGGTCACCGTGACAGGCATCGAGGGACAGGCTCTGTCCATCCCGGTCGTCGCCAGCGATGCCGATGGCGACGTGCTTACTTACAGTGTCTCGAATCTTCCTGCGGGGGCAAGGTTCGACGCCCGCACCAACACCATTGGGTGGACCCCGGGCTATTCACAGGCTGGTATCTACGACAACATCGTGGTCCGGGTAAGCGACGGCAAGTCCACCCGGGAGCAGCGCATCTCGATCACGGTGACCCAGGCACAGCCTGGCCCCGTGCTCGCAGTGATACCGGCGCAGACGCTGATCGAAGGTTCTCCCTTCGCACTGCAGCTTGCCGGCAGCGTGCCGGGCGGCACCAGCCGTGCCGACGGCACGAAGATCACCCTGAAGTACGCAATCACGAACGGCCCCGGCGGTCTGGCTATCAATGCCGACACCGGTTGGCTGAGCTGGACACCGGGGTACGATCAGCATGGGACCTACAACGTCACCGTGACGCTCATCGCCACGTATGAGCAACCCGATGGCGAGGAAATCCAGAAGACCACCACGGCGGTCCTCGCCCTCAACGTGCTCAATACGAACGGTGTACCGGTGTTCGACGCGAACATCGAGCAGCCATGGCATGTGCTCGAAGGCCAGGCCCTGCGGATCAGCGCCTTCGCTTTCGACCCCGACAATCCGCAGTTCGCACCGCGCGTCCGTCTGTCCCCCACCGGACCGACCCAGGACCAGGGCGGCGCGACCGCCGCGACGGTCAGCTACCGCGTGGAAGGATTGCCCGCGGGGGCCACGTTCGATGCCGACACCCTCGAAATCATCTGGACGCCCGGCTATACGCAGGCCGGTACTTACTACATCACCGTGATTGCAACCGACGATGGTGATGGCACCGGCACATCGGCAACCACCCGCGTCACCATTCCGGTGATCGTGGCGGACACAAACCGTGCGCCGGTCATCGCTCCTGTCACGAATGCATTCGTCGACAAGGGCGCTACGCTGGATATCCCCGTGGACATCACCGATGTCGATGGCAACCCGATCGACCTGACGATCACCGGCCTTCCGCCTTTCGCTACCTTCACCCGCGACCCCAGTTCGCAGGACGGGCGTCTCACGGGCACCCTACACTTCGCCCCAGGCGCCAACAGCCGCGGCGACTACACCATCACGCTTTCCGCTCGCGACAACGGCGACGGCGATACCGGTCGGATCCTGACCCAGGCCGTCAGCTTCGTGGTGACGGTACGTAGCCAGAGCGAACCGCCGGTGCTCACGCTGCCGACGCAGATCGTCGCCGTGGCAGGCCAAGCTATCAGCCTGCCGCTCAGCGTGAGCGATCTCGATCAGGACGCGTTGACTTACGCGCTCGAGGGCGCACCGGCCGGCGCGCTGTTGACCCAGCAGGTCCGCTACGGAACCGCCCTGTTCACATGGACCCCGGGCGCCGACGATATCGGGACACGTGACATCACCTTTGTCGTCTCCGACAGCGGTCTGCCACCGCAGGATCAGGGCTACACCAACCCGGCGAATCCCGTTCCGAACGTTATCCGCCTGACCATCCGCATTGTCGTGCGCGCGGCGAACACCGCGCCTCAGGTGCTCGGCTTGCAGCTCAATGGCGTCCCGGTTGCAGACAGCAGCGACGCATCTATCCCGGTGCGGATCGATACGCAGGAAACAGTGCCGATGGCACTCGACCTGTTCGCCAACGACGCAGACGGCGACGTGATCAGCTGGACGGCGACCGGCCTGCCCTCCGGCATGACCCTCGTTTCCAGCCCGGGGACGGCGGGTCGCGTGGCCCTTGCCTGGACACCCGGCGTACTGGCCGCCCAGGGCGGTAATGTCACACCAGGTGTGTACCGCTTCACTGTTACCGGCAGCGACGGCACGGCTACGTTCAGTCGTGTGTTCGAGATACATGTCGCGAACGTCGATCAGGCGCCGTTGATTCTGCCGATGCCCTTGCAGCTCGTGGACGAGGGAAGCACCCTCTCGTTCACCTTGCGGACCGTCGACCTCGATGGCGATGCAACGAACGTCAACCTGGTCTACGACGCGTCCACCCCGAACGGCGTCTTCTTCAACGGCAGCACCGGCGCGTTCGAGTGGACTCCTGACTACGGCGTGGTGAACAACGCCGTGGATGGAAGCCGCGATTTTGCCTTTACCTTCAAGGTGAGCGACGGCCTGCTGAATTCGCTGCAGACGGTGCACGTACGGGTCTTCGATGTGAACCGCCTACCGATACTGTCGGTTAGCAATCACGCAGCGCTCGTCGGCACGGAGATCACCCTGCCGGTCGACTTTGGCACGGCCAGCGGCAGTCGCGACCTTGTCGTCAACGACCCCGATGGCGCGGCGCAGACCGCCGCGCTCACCGTCGCCTTCCAGGGACTTCCGGAAGGCGCGGTCTACGACAGCGTGACGAAGCAGCTTCGCTGGACACCGGGTCCGGCGCAGGTAGGCGACTTCGTGATCACCGCATCCGTCAATGACGGACGTGGCAGCGTCTCGCGCACGTTCACCCTGCGAGTGGTCGCCGATGCGGCGGCTAACGCGCCGGACGTGGTGATCGACAGTGTCCCCAGTGGCCCGATGCTGCCTGGACAGATCGCGCTGGTGACTGTTCGCGCGGCCTCGTTCAGCCCGGTTGCCTCCGTGGCGGTTCGGGTGCGCGGCGCCGCCGCTGGTTCGGCCGACTGGACCTCCGTCAGCCTCGACAGCAGCGGCCGCATGCGGCTTCCGGTAATGCAGCCGGGCCTGGTCGACATTGAAGTGGTAGCCACGGACGCGGATGGATTTGTCACCGTACGCACTAGCCAGTTGCGTGTTCGCGACCCGGCGGATACGGCCGCGCCGGCACTCGGCTGGGCGGGCGCGCTCGCGGGTGCAACGGCAACGACCCGTCCGTTGACCGTTGGCTCGCCCCTCGACCTGATGGCGACCGTGACCGAGGCCCAGCTCATGGGCTACCGGGTCGAGATCGCGCCGTCCGGCAGTAATGTCTGGACGACCGACGCCAGCGCCGATATCTCGGCGTTGCGCGTCGACCAGGGTCAGGCGCTTGGAACGCTGGATCCCGCTTCGTTCCGCAATGGCCTCTATGCGATCCGCTTCACCGCGTGGGACCTCGCCGGTCGTACCAGCGAGATCGTTGCCTCTGTCGTGATCGACAGCGCAACGAAGGCTGCAGGCGACGCCCTAACCACCGACGCCAGCTGGACACTGGGAGGCCATGCCTTCGCCGTCCAACGCTCCAACGAAGCGTCCGAAGGCGATTTCGGTAACTTCAGCCTCGCAGGGTTCGACACCGGTCTTGCATCCGATCAGCCCGCACTGACCACGACGGGTGGGACGGCTTCCTGGAACGCCGGTGCCCGGGTGTGGCTGCAGCTTCCTTCAGGCTTCCAGGGCGGATCGGGCCTGTTGAACCTTGCCTTCTCCCTCTCCGTCGACACGGTTCGCTCGTCGACTGATGTCGGTGCGCCCGTGTCCTATCGCGCGGTGTTCAGCACAGACCGCGGATGGTCGCTGCAGGCGATCGACGGAGGATCGCTGCAGCGCCAGGGCAGCCATCTCTATGACCAGAACACCGGTCTGCCCTGGTCGCCGTCGGGCTACCAACTGACGGGGCCGGACGGAACGAGCTATACGCTCGACGCCCAGGGCAAGATCACCGCCGTGGCATTCACCGATGGCGTGCAATGGCTCGTATCGGATAGCGGTATCACCGTGGTTGGTGGAGCTTCGAGTGACCGCGTTACGATCCTCCGCGGTGTGGACGGTCGTATCGCGTCGATCACCGGTCCAGGCGATGGCGCGCAGACACTGGTCTATCGCTACGACACGGAAGGTCGCCTCGCGCTGGTCAGGACGTTGAACAGTGCGGATACTGGCAATGCCTATGCTTATGGCGAAGACGGCACACTCCAATCCGACACGATCGCCGCCAATCTCGGCTCGGCCGCTTCGTGGAGCTCGGGAGTGGCGCAGTGGACCGGCAGCCTGACGGCGGACTCCACCCGTACGGTCGCCTTCCAGGTTCGTGACAGCGAACTGGCGGCAACCGTGAAGGTCCCGGGCGCGAGCGGCTCCTTGCTACTTGCCATTCGCTTCTCGGCCTCGGACGCCAATGCGACGCTTCAGGTTGTCGGGGGCGACGTCCTGGGCGACACGCTCATGGGTGGCGTCCGTACCCTCATCGTCCGCGTTACCGAGGCCGGGTTGAAGCTGCTCAGGCTTACCGGCGCAGGTGATGCGTCAGTCACCATCACTGTCGCCGGCGATATAAACGGCGATGGCGTCATTGACGGAACGGATGTTGCCGCATGGAACCAGGCCAAGGCGTCCGGCGCCGTGGCCGGTGACCTGGACGGCAATGGTCTGGTCGACCAGGCCGATCGACAGCTGCTTTACGCCAACTACGGCTGGCGTGAGAACGCCGCGCCGACCGCGGCCACCAGCGACGCCCAGGCGCTTACGCATACTGGGCTTGGCATCGCCATACCGCTGAGTTCGCTCGCTCGCGACGCGGAAGGCGATGACATCTTCTGGACCGTCGCGAGTGCGACGCACGGCACGGCAAGACTTGGAACCGACGGCACCTCGGTGATCTTCACCCCGGACGCTGGCTTTAGCGGCGATGCGGATATCACGCTGTTTGCCGACGATGGCTACACCAAGGGCCAACCGATCCACATGGTGGTGCACGTCAGTGCGGCGCCGGTGACGGGGATTCATCTGGTTCCGACTGAGAATATGGAAACCGGCCAGGTCATCGCCGTGCGGACCATCGTCGACTTCGCGGACCAGACGGGTGTCGATGTCAGCAACGATCCGACGTTCATCACACTGTCTGCCTTCCCGCTGACCTCCGTCGGCGTGGCGGGCGCTTCGGCCATTTCCATCGACGACAGCCGTGACATCGTCGCTGCCATCGGTTCGGGGCCCGCCTTGATCGTCGCCACTCATACCGATGCGAGCGGCCACACCGTACGTGCGGTGCAGTCGATCAACGTCGCTGTTCCAGCCGGCCCCGACGATGCGGTCACGGAAGATGACGATGTCGCCGTGGTGGTCGACGACGTCTATCCGTCGTCGCTTTCGCTGCTTCCCGACGGCACGCGCCAGCTGAAGGTGCACGCCACGACCGAATCGGGCGCCGTCATCGACATCGCCGCACATTCTGAAGGGACCTTGTACTTCTCCAGCGATGAAAGCATTGCGACCGTCGGTGTCGATGGCCTGATCCATGCCCTGGCGACGGGCAAGATCACCATCACGGTGGTCTACGTTCACACCGTGCTCGATGTATTCGGGGTCATCGTCTCCCAGACCATCAGCCAGCGCTCGATCGACCTGCACGTGGACGCTGCACAAACCGTCGGCGACGGTGACGGCGCCCCCCGGGTTATCCAGGTGAGCAAGGATGAAGGCGGCGTTGTCGCCGCGCCGACTGGCGAGACGGTCATGATTGGAGCGGGCGTACTCGCTCAGGACACCAACGTGTCGATCGCCCGGAAGGATGTTCTTGACCCGACCTCGCTCGGCATGGCCGCACCGTCTGCACCCGGGCTTCAGGCGGTTGCCGCTTTCCATCTCGACGTAGGCTCCCAACCGGCCAACGCTCCGCTGCAGCTGGCGATTCCTGTCCAGGTGTCCCAGGCCCAGCAGGGAGATGAGGTCATCTTCCTCCGCAAGGGCACCGTGCTGGGTGCCGACGGCGCCTGGCACGACACATGGTGGCTGGTCGACAACGGCTACGTGGGTGCGGACGGCGTGGCACGGACAGCCAGCCCGCCCTACGACGGACTACGTACGTCCGGCGACTACGTCGTGGTCCGCCGCGTACCTGGCGTGGCTACCGGCACGCTGGATCTCACAGTCGGAATGGGCGACTGGGCAACGTTCGATGGGCTCGGCGTCAGCCTTGCCGGCGGCTCGTTCGGCGTCGACATCATGTCCTCCATGATCGGCATGCTGGCGAGTTCGTCGACGGGTATTACTGCGGGCAGTTACGCCTACGGCGTTCCGCAGTTCGCGGACATCCCGATCCCGACGCTTGATGCCAATTCGAACTATTCGCTCGACGTGGGCGCTCTGCTACCCCCGACACAGACACCGAACGGAAGTGTCGTGTTGCCCAATACCAGCGATATCCAGTTCGACACGACGCAGCAGAAGCTCGTACTCACGATCCAGAACGACAACCCCGGCGATTTCAGCGGAACCATCGTAGTTCGCGTACTTTTTCCAGACGGCACGACCCGCGATATCCAGACCCTTGCGGGCAACGTCAGTGGGCAGGTTTCCATCGATGTGCCTGACGACATCGCCATCGGCAGCGTCCGCTGGCAGCTCGTCCGTATGGTGTCGCAGCAGACGATCACGCCCTCGGGAGATTTGTCCGATGCCCCGCCCCTCGAGTTTGCCGGCAACATCCTGACGATCAAGCTCAAGCCCGACATGGGCGCTGTGCTGACGCGTACCGGTGTCCAGTTCATCCAAGAAAACAAGGTGATCGGTGAGACCAACCTGGTCGATTTCCTGGGTACGCCTAACGATCTGGATGGGACCTACCTCACAGGTGCCAAGGATCGCCCCCTGGCGTTCTCGGGCGACTTGAGCCGCCTCTATATCGGTGGCGATGGTGTGGTGTATGTGATCGACATGGTTAGCTTCCGCCTCATCAGTACGATCGCCATACCCGCCGGTAAGAACATCACCAGCCTTGAAGCCGTCGGTAACCTGCTCATCATCGGCGAGGGCCAGAGTTACGGCGCAGGTGCCGGACACAACCGCCTGCTCGTGATGGACATCCAACCGGGAAGCGCCACGTATAACCACGCGGTGACCATCAGTTCCCCGTTGATCGAGGACTCGCCGTACGGCATAACCGGGCTCACGCTCGGGCCCGACCGCAAGACGCTCGTCGTGGGCGTCCCGCAGAATCCGAACAGCGTCATGCTCGGCAATCCCGCCAAGCGAGGCGACGTACTCATCTTCGACCTGAGCACGCTCGACTTCGATCGCGGCACGATGGCCGATCCGGTTGTGGCGCAGTTGCCGGGGGATGGACTCAGCGGCAAGGCACCCCAGCTGATTGCTGCCACGTCCGACCCTAACCGCTATCTCGTTTCAAACGTCGCCGATTACAACCGCGGCTTGTCAACTCTGGTGTTGACGCGGGACAAAGACGGGTACGTGGTCAGCGCCACCATGACAGCGCTCGATCTGTCGCAGCCCAACGACGCTATCGATACCGATCGTCTGGATATCCAGCGCGCGCAGAGTGCCGTTCTGGTGACCATCGATGGCGTCGAATACGCCATCGTCGCGGACGACAACTACAACTTCAACGATCCGTACTGGAAGGCGATGTTCGAGGCGCCCGACTACGTGTACTCGCCGTACGGGCCGCCGGTGCCCGTCGGCGGCAGCGCGAGCGCCAAGCACGTCGTCGTCGGCGGTAAGCTCGGCATCGTGAAGGACCCGTTCGGCCTCCAGGGAACGCCGCAGTACCTCGGCGCGACTTTGCCGCTGGACGGCTACGGCATCATCAATCTGACGGTGTCGGAAGACGGCAAGGTCCTGGTCGGCCAGTTGAAGGGCGGCTTCGGCACGGTCGACCCGAACAATCAAAATCCGAACAAGAACACGGCCTGGGACGTGGCTGCCTTGATCCAGGCGGCACTTGCGCGCCCCAGTTCAGAAGTCCTGACAGACCATATCGAGCTGCCGCCCGAAGCACAGCAGGAGATCCCGGAGACAGGTGGCGCCGGTTCGACTGCGCCCACTGGCGCGTGGTTCGACGACGCCGACGTGCAAGTCTCGTACACGGGCGACGTGGGCGACCTGCTGTCGATCAACGTCAAGTACCTCGCGGCCGTCGGGTTACTCGTCGATGAGAGCAAGTTGCCAGCGGCAGCGAAGGCCCTTCCGTATAGCGCCCTCACCGCCGCACAGAAGTCCCTGGTGGACGAGATGATGGGGAGGCTCAAGGGCTTTGACCTGACTCCCAACGAAGCATCATCGTACGCGGCAACAACGGCGCACGCTGCCGCTGGCCAGCAGCTGCTTCTCCTGACGGAAACGACAGGCACGGGAACGAGGAAAGCGACGAACCCGATATCCCGCGATGCCAGCGGCAAATCCGTGTCGTTCGCCGATAGCGGATCGCTCTACTTCCTTCCGAACCTTACGGCTGCAGACGAAGCAAGGCTTCGCGCTGGAGAGACGATCACCGAGAAGACGATAAGTGGCTTCGAGATCATATTCCTCGAGATGGACGGTGGAACCACGAAGCTACACAAGCTCACGTTGACCGTCACGGCCAAGGACTACGCGAAAGCATCCGGTACCGTGCTGATGGGTGACCGCCCCACTAGTGACCCGGGCTATTCGAACATCACGCTATCCGGCTCCGTAGGTATCGGCCAGAAGAACGACATCGTCGATGTATACCGCATCGAACAAAGGCTGAAATACCTCGGCTACCCTGCCCTTGGGCTCGCCACGAGCAGCCAGAGCACAATTCAGGAGTTCGTCGTCGACGGCAAGTTCGGCGAAGCGGAGGCACGCGCTCTCTCGCTATTTGAGGAAATCGTCGACGGCCAGACATCCAACTACACGTACAACAAAGATGTATCCGTTGCCGCCAACGATACCCATCTGTCGTGGCTGAACGCGTATAACACGCCGCACTGGATGCAATTCTTCGCTTCCACCGCGACGGGATACGCGACCACGAACGCCGCCTTAAGCGGCTGGGTGAACACGCAGGTAACAGCCACCGCTGGCGCTGTCTTCGGGACCAGCTGGCTGTTTGACTTGATGGTGGCAGCCGGAAAATCGTCGCTCGGTGAGCGCGGCGGAAAGCCGTTGGTCTTCTCCGGCGCGGAAACGGCAAATCAGATCAAGATTGGCAAGAAGCTCAGTGAAAACCATCTGGGTCTCACGCTCAATCTGGGCGTGGACAACGCTTATGTGTCCGACCCGAAGAGCTTCCACGAAACGAAAGACGTCAAGAGCAACCAGTCACAGCAGGCCAGCGACGCGACCTTTATCGACCTTACCGCCGCCCTGGTCGAGCTGAAAAAGAACCCGGCCTTCAGTCTCGCGGCGTTTACCGGAAAGACGTGGAACTACAGCAATGCAGCACTCATGGCGAAGCTGCTGAGCAATAGCGCCGATAACGGAAAGGGCGCGGATAATGAACAAGCCGCGCTCAGCGATTTCCTGTCTGTCTATAACGTCACGCAGAACCAGGGCGCGGCTGGCGCCGCGAACCATGACGGCTCGTACGAGGAACTCGGCAACCTTGTCAAGAATGCGCCGGCCTCGACAGTCATCGGTGCCTTGTTCGGTGACGGTACGCAGGCCAGCGGCTTGATCGATGCGTCGAAGGTGGGCGTCGGCGGTGACGGCTGGAGCTTCCCAATGACCGTGGGCTTCCTCGCCAAGGCCATGAATCAGCCTGAGGACGCGGTGCAGAAGTGGCTCGATCCGCTCAACGCGGCGATGAAACTCATGGAGATCAATACGTCCGATAGGGCCGCTGCATTCCTCGCAACAGTCTTTGCGGAGAGTTGGCAGTTGACCAAGACGGTGGAAGACGCCAGCCGTTACAGCGTCGCTGTCATTCTCGATAACTTCGTCAGTGCGTTTACCAACCAGGGGCCTGACGATGCCAATAACCCCGATGCTCCGATATACCCTCCAAACGCAACCAGGGAGCAAATGATCGCCGCCGACCGGGCTGCACGAGAGCTCAACATTCTTGCGTACTTCAAGAAGTGGGGCGTGTCGGATGGCACTCCCTGGTCGCAGGCCCTCAGGGAGGACTTTGTAAATAGAATCTATTCAACCGATCTCGGCAATGGCGCCTCAAATGGAACATATGCGTCCGGATGGGGTTGGAAGTACCGTGGCTATGGCTTGATCCAGATCACAGGGCACGATCAATTCGCGTTGTTCGCGAACTACATTGCTACGACGTTCCCCAACCTGGTGCAGGCGGAGGCTGGCAAAACCATTGCCCAGACTCTGATCGATAACCCGGGCCTCGTAGCGAGCGACACAACGAACGGGCGCTTACTTGCTGCCTATTCAGCGGCCTGGTACTGGAACAACAAGAAACTGAATGATGTCGTCGACGCCGATCCGACGAAGTTCGATCTGGTGACCGACGTTGTAAACAAGAAATTGAAGGCCAAGTCTCGTGCGCCCCGGAATAAGGCTTTTGCCGACATAACCAAGCTCATCAGCGAGGGCGGAAACCCGTACAACAACATGCGTTCGATCCTGTCGCAGCTGGGCTTTAGTGCGCCAGGAAAATCGGGCTCGGAGAGCGCCTTCTCGATAACGATTCGCCGTCCCACGGCCTTGCCTGTGTCCAACGGCGCCGCGCACCTGGAAGTACCGACAGGTGCAACGTCAGCCGAGGATGCTTCGCCTGTTGACCTCTCCGCGTGGCATCCGCTCACGGCGGACCCGACGATGACCTCGGTCGTCGACGCGGCGCTCGCTCTGGTCCACTCCGGGGAGCCGGGAAGCTCGGCCGTCGGTTCGACGACCAGCACGGCAGCGGGGATCCAGATCGAGCTTGACGACGACGCCCAAGGGTTCGGCTGGTATACGAGCGGCGATGTCGACAATGGCGACTATCTGCCAACTTCGGATCCTAACGTCTGGGTCGCCCGTCCGGGCAGCGCGGCCGATGGCAAGATGGACCTCCTTAGTGTGTTGCTCCATGAATATGGACACTCGCTCGGACTGGATCACTCGACCAATCCCAGTAATTTTATGTATGGAACACTTGCGCCGGGTGTACGGCGACTCCCCACCGCAACCGAGCTGAGGGATCTACTCGCGCGGCGCACGGGGCTGGTGAGCACCAAGGACGAGCCGGCCCCTGTCCACTACGTCGTCGAGGAATCCACCCCAACGGCGCAGGCTGCCATTGTTGCGCAAGGGTCGACGGGAGGCGTCGACGTGGGTGGATGGAACGCTCACGGCGATGTTCAGGCGTCTGGCGAATCCGTTCATCTCAACGAGGGCGACGGTGTCCAGTCGAGGGTAAGCAAGGTCGTGACCGTGACCGATAGCGACCACTTCCTGACCTTCACCGTCGCCCCTGCGCTCTTCGCCAACGACAGCGGCATTCAGGATGCCTTCGAAGCAGCCCTGCTGGATGCCGTCACGGGCCGATCGGTGGCTGGATCCTTAGGGCTCGATGGGACCGATGACGCAGTGAATATCGGTGCCGACGGACGCACCTATGTGGCCGACGGCGTTTCGTACTCTGTATTGGCAGACGGGTCCCGCGTCTACCTTATCGATATCCGGAATGTTCCGGCCGGTACGAACCTGGTACTCACCTTCGACCTCCTCGGCTTCGGTCAGGGGCCGATGAGTTCCGCCACGATCTCCGACATCGCACTTATCGGTGATCCGAATGCGACGGCGGACTATGTCGAGCTCAACGAAGGTTCGCACGCGAGCTTCGATGTCACCGCCAATGATGTAAACACGCGCGGTAGTCATGTAGTCGTCGTATCGGGCCCTTCGCATGGGCAGCTTACGGTCAATGCGGACGGCACCTTCGATTACGTTCCGGATAGTTCCTGGTTTGGAGCGGATCGATTCACCTACCTTCTCGACAATGGAAAGACACAGTCCGATGTCGCCTCCGTTACGATTGAGGTAAGCAAGATCAATCACGCGCCCGTGGCCGCGGATGCGACTATCTCCTCGCTGGAGGAACAGACAATCGCGGGCAACGTCCTGGCGTGGGCGTCAGACAGCGATGGCGACGCGCTTGTTGTGTCGGAGGTTTCCGGACCGAGCCATGGTTCGCTGACCTTGAATCCGGACGGTAGCTTCAGCTATCGCCCCGATGACCTCTATCGTGGCTCGGACAGCTTCAGTTATCGCGTGAGCGACGGATCGCTGACGTCCTCGGTGGCAACGGTGACCATCGTAATGGCACCGATAAACCACTTGCCGACCGCGAACGATTTTGCCGCTACGGTCGCCGAGGATGGCCAGTTGATCCTCGATCCGCTTTCCCACGCGAGCGATGTCGACGGAGATACGCTCACAGCCTCCATCGTCGACGGCCCCAGCCACGGTGCATTGGTCAAGGCAGCCGACGGCAGTTACAGCTATCGGCCTGACGCGTACTACGCAGGCTCCGACTCCTTCACCTTCACGGTGAGCGATGGCCAGGGCGCCTCGAGGTTGGCCAAGGTCACGCTCACCGTTACGCCAGTGAACCATGCGCCGGTCGCCTTGAACGATGTAGCCTCTACAGACCAGGACAAGGCCGTCGTGATTGCCGTGTTGGACAACGATAGCGACATCGACAACAGCACAGGCCTCAATGCCGGCTCACCTCGCGCGGGCAATGCTGGCCTCACCGCCAGGATCGTGAGCCAGCCTGCCAATGGCACGGTCACCTTGAATGCCAACGGGACGCTGACGTACACGCCGCGAAGTGGCTTCGTCGGGACGGATAGCTTCACCTACGTGGCAAACGATGGAGCCTTGGACTCGAGCGTGGCGTCGGTAACGATAACCGTTCGCCAGACTAACCACGCGCCGGTAGCCAAGGACGATGCCTACACGATAGTCCAGGGTAAATCCACGATCCTGGCGCCGCTGGCGAACGATACCGATGCGGACGGGGACAGCCTCCTGGCGCTCATCGCACAGGGGCCCCAGCACGGCACTCTGACGCGAGGCAGCGATGGGTCAATCAGTTACGTGTCCGATGCAAACTGGTCTGGCGTCGACACCTTTACCTATCAGGCGAGCGACGGCAAGGCACTCTCCAATGTCGCGACCGTGCGACTTACGGTGACCTCCGCAGTCAACCGGGCACCGGTCGCAGTGGACGATGCTGTTTCAATGCCGAAGAACACAAGCCTTCTCATCAGTCCGCTGCTGAATGACACCGACGCCGATGGCGATACGTTGTCGATTGCCAAGTACGGCAACCCCGCGCACGGGACGTTGACCGCGAATTTGAATGGCACGTTTACCTATCGGCCCAATGCGGGATTCACAGGCACCGACGTCTTCCGCTACTTCGTGACGGACGGAAAGGTGATTTCAAACCCCGCCACCGTCACGATCACGGTAACGGCTGGCGTTCCCATCGCAACATCGGATAGCTTCACCACTCGCATGGATACGCCGGTGCGCCTGGATGTCCTGGCCAATGACACGGGCATCCTTGGCAATCGCCTGACGGCACAGGTCGTAGTACCACCGAGTCACGGGAGGCTCGCGACCAATGCGGACGGTAGCTATAGCTACACGCCGACCAACGGCTGGTACGGCACGGACGCCTTTAGCTATCGAGTCGTCGATGGAACAGAGAAGTCCGCAGTCGCGACCGTCAGCATCACCGTCGAGAGGGTAAATCACCCACCTATAGCCCAGGACGCGACCTTCCACGTTCAGAAGGATGGAAGCGTACGTATCGATCTGGATGCTCTGGTGCGCGATCCGGATTGCGATGCTCTATCGATTAGCACTTCCAATCCGTCCAAGGGCTCGTTGACACGCAATCGTGACGGGAGCTATACGTACCGGCCTAAGGCGGGGTTCACCGGGGTCGACACATTCATCTACTCGACGAGCGATGGAAAGCTTTCCGCATCGGGCATCGTAACGCTTGTGGTAGCAAAGAACCCCCCGTGCGGAAGTGCGCTCAGTCTCATTTTCGGTTCGTCGGCCGACGGCATAACCTCAGATGCGGACCGTTATATCGTCGTGAACCTGGGTTCGGCGACGCGACCGGTGATCGATTGGACGCAGTCTTCCGGACATAGCTACTCGCTTGAGGGAAGTTCGTTACTCAATTTGCTGACCGACCATCTGACTGAAGCCAACCTGCTATCCGTGAAGACGGGGCTTACGATCAAGAGGGACGAATGGTGAGACATATCCACATTCGGACACGTGGTCAAAGGACGACCCTGTTCACAGCGTGGCTGTTAGTCGTCGCGGCCCTTTGGCCCATCCCTGGCTCGGCGCAGCAACCGGGTCACCGGTATGCGTCGCCCGAGCTGGCCATGGAATCTATCGGTGCGCGGCCCCAGGGCCGCGCAGCAACCGGCGACCTGAATGGCGACGGCCTCGCCGATTGGGCAAACATGGTCACCATCAAGAACGACGGCGGTGACTACAGGCTGCTGCTCATATGCACGAAAGATGCCGATGGCACGTTTCAAATCGCGGCGCGCTCAGTCGCCCAGCCCTTTCCTGACAGGGTTGATACCGATCAAATCCAGATCGAGGGTGGCTATCTTTTCGTATACATGTCTTACACCCGAGGCACGGATATGCCCCAGATGGATATGTGGACCATCCGGTATTGGCGCGACGCGTGGCGGGCGGTCAGCCTTCTCGAAACAGACACCATAGGCGACACCGGCAAATCGATCGTCACCGATACGAACCTGCTCACAGGCAGGACGGTTGTCACTCACAAGAGCGGCGAGAAGATCATTTCATCAAAGACGGGCGTCGCCAAAAAACACTCGACACTGGTGAGCGACCTCTCATTTTGAGAGATAGTTGAAGAACATGATTCTGTTGCGTGCACTCGTGCCATCGACGTTAGCGCTAATGTTCACATCGCTAAGCTCGGCGTCTCGTACAGACGTCGTTCCCGAGGATGCGGCAGCCGCTGTTCACGCTATTTGCCCGAATGCTGCCATCAATACGCCGAACGGTGCCGCAAGTCCTTTGACGGCCGGTGGAGCGATAGCCGTCGCGATGATCGTCGATTGCGACCGCGACCAGAGCGTGGAGATCATGGTTGCGCTGAAGACATCTCAAGGTGATTACAGGGTCACGTACAGGACGAAGCGATGGGGCGCCTCCGATCGGCGATGGGACGACGTCTCGATACGGAACTTTGTTCTCGTCTATTCGCAGGGTTGCGCGGGATCGTGTGATCTCACCTGGAAAAATGAATATAAGTTCAAGCTCATCGAGAGCAAGCTCACTCTCATTGGTGAGGAGCGGCGCGCCCAGTCGCGAGCTGACGACGCGACCGGAACGGTGTCCGACTATGGAAGCAGCACTAATTACCTGACAGGAAGCGAAGTTGTCTGGCGGAAGCTGCTCAAGAAGAGAGTGGAGAAAGTGACCCACTTCGCCCTGGCTGGTCCACTCACTTTTGAGAACTTCGATAGCGACGACGCGGATGAGATGCACTTCCACGTCAAAGGCATGAACGGGTTCATCGATGCCAACTTTCGATACAAGGAGCAGCAATGATGAAGGCGCTCGCAACTCAATCGAACGGATGCAGATACATCCGTATAGCGACGAGACCATAAGTCGCCCCGTCATACGACGTCTGGTGCCTCTCGATCTTCGCCGGACCACAGGGCTTTCCGGAAACATCCGACGCCGTGACGTCCTGGGTCACGACGCTGAGATCGGCGTATCCGCGGCTCTGGGTTGTCGTGGTACCCACCGTGGTTCGTATACCGCGCGTGGCGTCCAGGCACCCGGGATCGTTGCCGCCGTCCGTAAGGAGCTCGACTTGGGTGGCGAAGATCCGGTCGATTCGATCGCCCTTTTGCACGAACAGGGTCAGACGCGTCTCAGCCCACTTGGAGTGGCTGTTATAGGGATAGTGGATATCGCGGACACCGAACGCACGAACGCCTGGCGCCAACACGTAGCGCGCGGTATCCACGGACGACGATCGAAGCGACGAGGCATCTGACAGGAAGTAGCCCGCATCTCGCCGGTGCGCGGCCACGGCGTGCATCCGCTGATTCCAGATGACGACATCGAGATCGAAGTGCTCGCCGTCGTCACGCTTCGCCGTCTGCCCGGACACCTCCGAGGGACTCACCAGCGCCACGATGAACTGGTCCGCCGCGACCGGATCGCGCCGGCACGACGACAAGCCGATATCTGCCCTGGGCGCATGCACGGCCTCGGCTACGGTATCGATAACCGCGCTGTCGCAGACGAGAAGCTCCTTCTCGTCTGCGTAACCCGCCCCACCATACGCGATGGCAAAGAGGACGAATGCCAGGCCGTTACGCCACCTTTTCAGCGCGCTGCCCCGTCAATCACCACCGAATGCAACCCATCCCTCCGCACCTGCCCCGGCCCGAACTGACTCACCTTCCCGTCTTTCAGCACCACGGCGTAATCCGTATGCGCCATCGACACACGCGTGCGATGCCGACCGAGGTAGTTGAGCACTTCGAAGTCGCCCACGGCGCGGACCGAGTCCGGCCTGCCGAGCGTAGCGATCACCTGGTCGCGGCTGGCGCCGACGTCGATCTTCGTGATCTTGTGACCGGTGGTCTGGCAGCCGGTCGCCACGATCGCCAGGGCGATCGCGCAAAGTATCCTTTTCATGGTTTTTCCCCTGTTTCCGGTCGACACCGTCGGCGGACCGTGGGTGCATTGTAGCGTCGCCGGGGCGCACTTGGCACGCCACCTTGGGGGTGCGAAAATACCGCCCGTACAGGGGGAAATTCACAAAGCGCCCGAACCACAACCGGCTATGCCCGCGTTGCGGCGTCGTGTCGTCAGGTCCAAGACGGACCGCCTCCTCCTGCGCCTGGCGAAGGGATTTGAGGTGCGCGTCGAACGGGCTTCCAAGCAGGATCTGATTGCCGCTCCCATCGGGGCGCGGATAAGTGCGGCGCTCGCCCGGTTCCGTCACGGGTTACTTATCCTCGGCGCGCTCCTGCTCATGCCGAATGCGAACGCTGCAGCACCCCAGCAGGTGGTCTCCCTTGGCGAACTCTTCGCCCTCGCACACGACAGCGAGCCCGGCTACGACGCCGCGCGCGCCAACCTCGTCGCCGCCCGGGCGCGCCAACGGCAGGCACTCGGCGCCATGCTGCCCCAGGTATCGATCACCGGAAGCACGAACGGCAACAACCGGCGATACGCCACCCTCGACACGAATACCTCCACGTTGCACGACACCTACCACGCGAACACGGGCCAGCTCAGCATCAACCAGCCCGTGTACCGCAAGGCGAATACCGTGGCGCTCGACCAGGCCAGCCACGCCAGCGACCAGGCCAACTGGCAGCTTGCCGACACCGAACAGCAGCTCTACGCCAAACTGGCCACGAGCTGGTTCGACCTGATGGAGGCACGTGACGCTGTCGATTTCAGCGACGCACAGCGCGACGCCCTCAAGGCGCAGTGGCAGATTGCCCGTCGTGGCGCGGAGCTCGGCGTGAAATCGATTCCCGAAGCGGAGGATGCGCAGGCGAAGTATGAACAGGCCGACGCGGACGCCACCTCGGCGATCATGGATCGCGACACCAAACTTGCTGCGCTGGAGCCCTGGATCGGCAACGCCGACGGACTCGAGCAGCCATGGTTGCGCGAAGACGCGCGCGTGCCCGAGCTGGTCGGCGACAGCATGGATGAATGGGTGGCGCAGGTGGACGAGCATTGTCCGGCCCTGCGCGCCGCTGCTGCCGCGCTAGCCGCTGCCGAGGCGGAAATCGCCAAACAGCGCGCCGGTCACCAGCCGACGCTGGACATCGTCGCGACCTATGGCAACAACGACCAGAATGTCGGCAACTTCCCCGGTCAACCGGGTTATCGCATCCGCACTTTCACGGTTGGCTTGCAACTGAACATCCCGCTTTACTCCGGTGGCGCGCAAAGCGCGAAGGTGGCCGAGGCCATCGCCCTGCGCGACAAGGCACGCGACGATCTGGAGTCCGCCCGCCGCCAGGCCATCATGAATGTGAAGACCGCTTACCTGGGTTGGAAGTCGGGACGCGCCCATGTGACGGCCGCCGATGTCGCGCTGCACTCCGCGCGTCAGGCACTGGCCCTCGCCCAGCGCGGCAGCGTGCATGGCGTGCGTACGGAGGCGGATGTACTGACGGCCCGGCAACAGATGGCCTCGGCACGCCGTGACCGTCGCAAGGGCAGCTATCAGCAGTTGGTGTCCTTCATCAAGCTGCGCGCCGCGCTCGGTGACCTCACGGGTACCGACGTGGACGAGCTCGACGCGCTCTTCGTGCCCAACCGCAACGACCTTGACGTCGCACCCGCCATCGCGTCGGAGGCACAACCATGAACGCCCTGCCCGATGCCCTTGCCGCCGGCCCCACAGAAGAACCGCCCCTGCCCGCCTGGGATCGATTCATCACCGCACGCTCGTCCGATGTTTTCTGCGACGCGTGGCTCACCCTGATCTGCGAGCGCTTTCCTGCCCTGCGCCATGCCGCCGTGCTGGTCGAAGCAGCGGACGGGAAGAGTTACGTGCCGATCGCCGTCTGGCCCGCCGCGGATGCCGACATGTCGCGAATGAGCGAGGCCGCCGGCAAAGCGCTCGCCGAGCGTCGCGTCATTGTCGCTCCCGCCGCGGAACCGGTCGGACACAGCCACGTTGCCATCCCGGTGCAGGCCAATGACCGTGTCGCGGGTACGGTGGTCTTCGAGATGGTTAACGATGTCGCTGTCCTGCCCACGCTGCTTCGTGAAGTGCACTGGGGCAGTGCCTGGCTGACCAACCTGCTCTCGCGCCGCGATCAGGACATGGCAACCGAAGCGGGCGAACGGGCCACCGGCATCGTGCACACCCTGACTGTCGCGCTACGCCACGCGAAGTTCCAGCAGGCTATGTTCGACCTGACCAACGAATTGCGCCGCCGTTTCGCCGCGAGCCGTGTTGCCATCGGCCTGATACGAGATGCGGAGGTACAGCTGTCTGCGCTGTCCGAGGCGGCCACGTTCGAGAAATCCTCGCCGCTGGTGCAGGCCTACCGGGATGCCATGGCCGAGGCCTTCGACCTGGCCCAGATCGTCGAGGCGTCGGGCGATGCCGGCGGGTTCCGCGCGCATGCCGCGCTGTTGCGTCGCACCGGCAGCGCGCATGTCCTGACACTTCCCGTCGTGCATCAACAACGCGTCGTCGCCCTTATCGCGCTCGAACGGGAAGACGCCTTTGGCGAGCCCGAACGGCGCTGGCTGGAAACCTTCGCCGATCTCGTCGCACCCGTGACGGAGCAGCGTATGCAGGCTGAGCGCGGCTCCCTGGCACGCATGCGCGATGAGGGTCGCCGCGCGCTGGCCGCCGTGCTGGGGCCGCGCCATCTGGTCTGGAAGGCGGTGGCGGCCCTGGTCCTGCTGGTTGCCCTGGTGCTTGCCCTGGTTCCCGTGGATTACCGCGTTTCCGCCAAGACCGTGACCGAGGGAGAAATCCAGCGCGTGTCCGCCGCGCCCTTCGAGGGCTTCCTCGCCGAGGGCCTTGTGCGGGCGGGCGATACCGTGCGCGAAGGCCAGCCCGTCGCGCGGCTCGACGATCACGAACTGCGCGTCGAGCGCATTCGCTGGGCCAGCGAGCGCGACCAGTACGACAACAAACTGCGCGAGGCCATGGCCCAGCATGACCTCAGCGCCATCCAGGTGACCGGCGCGCAGCTGGCCGAAGCACAGGCCCAGCAGGACCTTCTCGACGACAAGATCGCCCGTGCAACGGTCCGCGCGCCATATGACGGCGTGGTCGTTTCGGGCGATCTGTCCCAGCAGGCCGGCACGCCGCTGGAGGCAGGCAAGAAGCTTTTCGAGATCGCGCCGCTGCACAGCTACCGGATCATCCTCGAGGTGGACGAGCGCGACATCGGCCCGATCCGCGACGCGCAACGCGGCGAGCTGATGCTCAATGGCCTGGCAGGCGGTGCCGTGCCGATCCATGTGGTCAAGGTCATGCCGGTCGCCACGGCGAAGGACGGCAAGAATCTCTACCGTGTGGAGGCCAGCCTCGATACACCGGACGCTCGTCTGCTTCCCGGCATGGAAGGCGTCGCCAAGATCGAAGTCGGCCGCCATAAGCTCGGCTGGGTCCTCCTGCACAACGCCGTGGACTGGTTGCGCCTGCAAGCCTGGACCTGGGGCCTGTAACGCATGGCACGCACCCCCTTCAGTCCCAGCTGGCACAGCGTCGCGGAACTGAAGCCGCGGCTGATGCCGTATGCAACCGTGCAACGCATGGTGTTTCGCGGCGTCCCCTGGTACGTCGTGCAGGACCAGACAGGGGGCAAGGTCTATCGTCTCACCGCGTCCGCGTATGCCTTTCTCACCGGCATGGACGGTCGCAGCACGGTGCAGGCGCTTTGGGAACGGGCCAATGCCTCCGACGTTCGCGATGCCTGCACGCAGCCGGAGATCGTCGACCTGCTGACCCAGCTGCATGCGGCCGATCTGCTACAGGCCGACGCCATGCCGGACTCGGCATCGTTGCTGGAACGCCAGCGCAAGAAGCGCAGCGACACGATCCGGCAGTGGCTGCTCAACCCCATGAGCCTGAAGATTCCGCTGATCAATCCGGATCGCTTCCTCACCCGCTTCGTGCGTTACGTGGGCTGGTGCTTCGGGCCGTGGGGCGCCGTGCTCTGGGCGGTGGTAGTGTTTCCGGCATTGTTTATGGCCGGCCAGCACTGGCACGACCTGACCGAGAACCTTTCCGACCGCGTGCTCTCCGGCAGCAACCTGATGGTGATGGCCGCGGTCTATCCGGTCGTGAAGCTGGCCCATGAACTTGGCCACGGCTTCGCCACGAAGCGATGGGGAGGATCGGTGCGCGAACTGGGGTTGATGTTCCTGATTTTCGCTCCCGTGCCATACGTGGAAGCGTCGTCGTCGTCGGCCTTCCCCTCGAAATATCGCCGCGCCATCGTCGCCGCGGCGGGCATGCTGGTGGAGCTGTTCCTCGCCGCCCTGGCCCTGCACGTCTGGCTGGCGGCCGAACCAGGCATCCTGCGCGGCGTGGCCTTCAACGTCATGGTGATCTGCGGTGTCTCCACGCTGGTAGTGAACGGTAACCCGTTGCTGCGCTACGACGGCTACTACATCCTTTCCGACCTCATCGAAATCCCCAACATGGCCCAGCGCGGCCAGGCATGGTGGACCTACCTGCTTGACCGCCACGCCTTCGGTTCAAACGATGCCGTGCGACCGGACGAAACGCCTTCCGAACAGCGCTGGTTGTTTTTCTACACTCCCTTGGCCTGGGGGTACCGCACCTTCGTCACCCTCTCCGTGATCTTCGCCGTTGCCAATAAATACTTCTTCGTCGGCGTATTGATGGCCATGTGGAGCGCGTGGGGACTGATCGGGGCGCCCCTGCGCAAGGGCTGGAAGCATCTGACCGCCGCCGGTTCGCTGCAGCGCGTTCGCCAGCGCGCCCTGCGCCGCACGTTCACCGCGCTCGCCGTCGTCGCCGTGGGCGCCCTCTGCGTGCCATTGCCGATGTATAGCCGTTCGCTCGGTGTCGTCTGGCTTCCGGACCAGGCCATGCTGCATGCAGGCGGCAATGGCTTCTTCGTACGCTGGCTGGTTGCACCGGGAAGCACGGTGCACCGCGGGCAGCCCGTGTATGCGCTGGAGAATCCGCAGCTGCGCGCCGAGGTCGAGGTCAACCGCGCCAAGCGCGACGAGGCCCAGGCCAAGTACGACGCCGAACATTTCACCGATCCGACCAAGGCCGCTATTTCTGGTCGACAGCTGGACGAGATTTCTGAAACGCTGGCGCGCAGCGAGGCAAAACTGGCGCGCCTGGTCGGCTTCGCCGGCGACGACGGCACCCTGGTCGTCGCCACGGCGCAGGACATGCCGGGCCATTACTACAAACAGGGCGAGCTGCTCGGCTACGTGCTGCAAGAACGTGAGCTCATCGTTCGCACCGTGGTGCAACAGGACGATATCGACCTTGTGCACACCAAGCTGTCCGGTGTTGGACTGCGGCTGGCCGGCTCGCTCGGCGATGCGTGGTCGACGAAGGTCGCCCGCGCCTTTCCCGGCGGCGTCGACGAGCTTCCCACTGCCGCACTGGGCCTCAACGCCGGCGGCACCATCGCCACCAATCCGAACGACACGAACGGTGTGAAGACGCTACAGCGCGTCTTCGTGGTCGATCTGGCGCTGCCTGCCGGCACCCAGCCGCGCTTCGGCGAACGTGTCCACGTGCGCTTCGAGCATGGCAATGAGCCGCTCGGCTGGCAGGCCCTGCGCCGGTTGCGCCAGGTGTTCCTGAGTCACTTCGATGTCTGATGTGCGGGCCCTTCTCGCTGGCCGGGACATCGAGCTCGGCGACGGCCCATACCTTGAGCGCGTCGATGCGAAGCGCTCGCCATGGGAAGGTCGACTCCGTGCCTGGCTGGCCCGCGTGCCTCGCCTGGACGGTCGCGCCACACGCCGTTTCATCGACGCTACCAATGCCCGCGAGGCCCATGCCCGCGCGCTCGATGACGATGGTCTGCGGGCGAACCTGGCGGAGGAAGCACGACGCATGCGCAGCGAAGGCTTCACCGATGCATGCCTTCCCGCCGCGTTTGCCTTGATCCGCGAGGCTTCGCGACGCACGCTCGGCATGCGTCACCACGACGTGCAACTGATGGCCGGGAGGACATTGCTGCAAGGCCGTCTCGCCGAGATGTCCACCGGCGAAGGCAAGACGCTGGCCGCGACACTCGCGGCGTGCTCGGCAGCTATCACGGGAGCGGCGACACACGTGGTGACTGTGAACGACTATCTCGCCGAGCGCGATGCGGAACACAACCGGCCCCTTTTCGACTTCCTCGGCCTGACCGTTGGCGTGGTGCTTCAAGACATGTCGGTGCCCGATCGCCGTGAGGCCTATGCGCGCCACATCACCTACGTGTCCAACAAGGAACTGACCTTCGATTACCTCAAGGACGTGATCGCCCTGGGCGATGTGTCACGCATGCAGCAGCGTCTTCGTGCGTTTGCCGGTGGTCGGGCCGCGGAGCCGCCGATCCTGCGTGGGCTGCACATCGCGATCATCGACGAGGCCGACAGCGTGCTGATCGACGAGGCGAGCACGCCACTGATCATTTCCGAGACCCTGCCGGACGATCTCGATCCGAGCGTCTACACACGGGCGATCGAGCTGGCGGGATCGCTGGAGGAAGGCCTGCATTTCCGTCGTTCGCAGCATCGCGACATCTGGCTGACCGCCGAGGGCAAGGCAACGGCAGCGCGGCGCGCACACGACTGGGATGGCCTCTGGCGCTCGCGGATGTGGCGCGAGGAGTTCGTCCAGAAGGCACTTTCGGCAATCCATGGATTCCAGCGCGACCAGCACTACATCCTCGCCGAGGGCAAGGTGCAGATCGTCGACGAATCCACCGGACGTGTCATGGCCGACCGCACCTGGGAGCGCGGCCTGCACCAGATGATCGAGTGCAAGGAAGGGTGCGAGATCACCGGACAGCGCCGCACGCTCGCCCAGATCACCTACCAGCGTTTCTTCGGTCGTTACCTGCTGCTCGGCGGCATGACGGGTACGGCGCAGGAAGTCGCCGACGAGGTGAAGAGCAGCTATGACCTGACGGTAACCCGTATTCCGACACACAAACCCACGCGCAGGCGTCGCTTGCGCGATACGGTTTGCTCAACCGGCGAACTGCGCTGGCGAGCCGTGGCCCGGCGCGCCGTGGAAATGGCCGCGCAAGGACGCCCGGTCCTGGTGGGAACGCGCTCGGTCGAAGCGTCCGAGATGCTAGCCGCTCTCTTCGCTGAGCAAGGCGTCGAGCACGCGGTACTCAATGCGAGGCAGGACAAGGACGAAGCCGAAGCGGTAGGACACGCCGGCACACCGGGAAAAATCACGGTCGCCACCAACATGGCCGGGCGCGGCACCGACATCAAGCTCGATCCCGAGGCTGAAGCGGCTGGTGGACTGCATGTCATCCTGACCGAGTTTCACGAATCCGCGCGCGTCGACCGGCAGCTGTTCGGACGCTGCGCACGCCAGGGAAACCCTGGCACCACCGAAGCGGTGGTCAGCGTCGACGACGAACTGTTTGTTCGCTTTGCGCCCGCCGCCGTGCGTCGCCTTGTGAGCGCCGCGGTGCGTGGCGAACGCGGCGGAGGGCGTGTGCTGCGCCGCTACGTCACGTGGCTGCAGGACCGCGCGGAGAAACACTACCGTCGGCAACGCATCGACACGCAGCGGCGCGATGCGGACTGGGTACGTGCGCTGGGGTTCGTGGGGAAGAGTCGTCGGTAGGTCGAGGCCGCGATCAAGAGCATCGCCGATGAATCGGCTCCTACAAAGAGCCGGTGGCGCCGGTTCGGGCTCGGGCGAGGGCAGCGGCCAGGGCCGCGCGGGAATAGGGCTTATGCAGTAACTCCACGTCGCTGGGTGCACCTTTGTCGCCGTGCTGCTGAGCGGTGTAGCCAGAGGCCAATACGACGGCGACGCCGGGGTAGTTTTCCCGCACGTGGCGGGCGAGGTCCAGCCCGTTGATTTCACCGGGCATGATCACGTCACTGAAGACCACGTCGATGTCTTCGCGCGCGGCGAGCACACCGAGTGCCTCGACAGCGTCGCCCGCCTCCACCGTCGAGTATCCCAGGGCGCCCAGCATGGCAACGGATACCTCGCGCACGTTGATGTCGTCGTCGACGACGAGCACCCGACCATCGCCAGTGGCCGTGGGCGCCTGTGTAACCGGCGCAGCGACCGCCACCTCGTCGGTATAAGGCAGGCACAGGTCGATCGTCGTGCCCTGCCCCACTTCACTCGTGACGCTGACAAAACCGCCCGACTGCCTGACAAAGCCGTAGACCTGGCTAAGGCCCAGTCCCGTGCCCTTGCCCATCGCCTTGGTGGTGAAGAACGGGTCGAAGATCCGGGCGGCGGTCTCCGGCGTCATGCCGGTGCCGCTGTCGCGCACGCGGACGACCACGTAGCTTCCCGCTTCGGCCGCCATGGCCAGTGCCTCGCGCGGCGTCAACGTGGTCAGCGCGGTCATGATCGTAAGGCGGCCTCCATGAGGCATGGCATCGCGCGCGTTGATCGCCAGGTTCAGGATGGCGGTTTCGAGCTGATGTGGATCGCTTCGGCAGTACCAGCGCTGGGCGGGTCGCGGAAGTTCAAGCGAGACGGTCTCGCCCAGTGCACGGCCGAGAAGCGTGGCAAAGCCACGCAGCAGATCGTCGACACACACCGGCTGTGCCTGCAGATCCTGCCTACGCGAGAAGGCCAATAGTTGCTGGTTCAGGCTGGCGCCGCGCTCGACGCCCGATTTCGCGGCGGCGAAGAAACGTTGGGCCTTGGCGTTGTTAGTCGGCACCGCGCTTTCCAGCACATCCAGGCTGCCACCGATGACCATGAGGAGGTTGTTGAAGTCATGGGCGATGCCACCGGTGAGCTGACCCACCGCCTCCATCTTCTGCGCCTGACGCAACTGAGTCTCCATGAGGCGCCGTTCGGTGACGTCGCCTACCACGCCGACCAACCGCGCAGGCACGCCGTCACGATGATAGGTGCGGCCGATCACGTGCACCCAGCGGTAGCCGATGCCATCCGCCGAATGGCGCACACGCCTTTCGAAATCGAGCACTCCGGTGGACACCGCAAGCTCGAAGGCAGCCCTCACCTCAGCCTGTTCGTGTGCAAGAAAGGGCAATGACAAGGAATTCAATGAACGAATCCCCGACCCTTCCTCGTCCAGCCCCAGGATGCCCTCCGCCTGCCGCGAAATCGTGACCGTTCCCTGCTCCAGATCGATATCCCAACTGCCCATGCCTGCGGCGTCGAGTGCCACGGCCAGTTGCTCGTTAGTGGCCGCCAGTTCGTGGCTGCGCTGGCGCGCATGAGTCAGATCCGTCGCGATGATGCAGATGACGCGCGGCATGCCCGGCTCGAACGGCAAGTCCACGGCGGACAACGTAACGGGAATCGCGCGCCCATCCGTGCGGTGCAGCGTCACTTCAGCCGCCCTTCCGGCATCGGCGTCGGCGTCGGGTGAGAGCAACTCGGCCACCATCAGCGCGTCGGCACGCTCAAGATAGGGCACTACCGATCGACCGATCATCGACTCGCGCGTCAGGCCAAGCAAGGCGGCAAACCGACGATTGCAGTAAAGCACCACGCCCTCACCCGTCAGGGTGACGGCACCTTCCTGCATGTGTTCCACCAGCACACGGTATGGCCGATCGGCGCTCTCCAGCGTGTAGACGCGCTCACCCTCGGGATGGTGAACGACCACTGCGTCCACTTCCCCGCGGCGAATCGCATCCAGGGTCTCTTCCGCCTCGCGCAGCCTTTCTTCCAGATGCTCGCGGCTGGGCAGATCGTCATCGATATAGTCTTCAGCGCGCACGATCAGCCTTGTTGCGAGTGCCGCGGGGCAAGATCGAGGCCGGCCAGGACTTTGAGCTCATCGGAGAGGTCGCCGATGATCCGGCGCAAAGGCTCCGGCAGTACCTTGACCAGGGTCGGCGTGGCGACGATCTGCAGCTCCCGTGTCGTTTCCGGGCGCTCATAGACGTCGATGACCTCCAGCTCGTACCGGCCGTCGAGATTCTCCTCGCAGATCTTCCGCAGGTTCTCGATCGCACGCGTGGAGCGTGGCGTCGAGCCGGTGATGAAAAGCCGCAATTTGTAGTGTGGCAATGCAGCCGCGGACGACGGGATTTCGGGTGGTGACGACGTCATGAGGCGGATGCCCGCGGGATCATGTCCAGACCCACCAGGACGCGTTCCGCGTTGGACAAGTCACCGATCACGCGTCGCAGTGGCGGCGGCAACCGCCGGATAAGCGTGGGCACCGCGACGATCTGGTCGCCCGCGGCCAACTGCGGCGTGACCTGCAAATCCACGACTTCGATGGTGTAACGTCCTGCCAGGTGCTCCTCGCACAATCGCTTCAGGTTGGCGATGGCGGCCAGCGACTTGGGCGTCTGGCCGGCCACGTACAGGCGCAGATGGACCTGTCCATCGTCACCCGGCAACACATCGTCGATCACTGTCACAGGTCACCTCGCAGCGTCGACATGATCGACCGGTCGGCGTTCCGGCTGATGGCGTGCGCTTCGTCCTGCTCGCTCATGCGGGTCACCTCGGCCTCTTCGCTGTCCAGTTCCGCCTGCAGTTCGGCAATCTGCCGTTCGACGGCAATGCGACGGAGCTCCAGTACCCGCCGCCGGTTGGCGACAGCATCTTGCCTGGCGCGTTCGGCTTCCCGCTCACGAGCCTCCTGCGCCGCGCGTGCGGTACCGGTAAGCACGCCTTCCGGACCGACGTAAACCGGCACCATCTCGATGCCCTGGTCCGTCAGTCGGTATTCCCGCAGCTGCTTGGAATGATTCATGCCACGCGCCTTGAGCAGGGAGAGCACGCGGTTGCGTTCGCCATTGGCCTCCACGTCGGCCAGCGACACCCAGATATCCATGAGCGAAGACACGTTGCGCTCGCTGTCGGTCATGGCGTCGCCCGATGACGACAACGACGTGAAGAGTGCGGTGATCCCGCGGCTCTTGCAGATGTCCGCCAGTCGCAGCAGCGTGGCGTTGACCTCCACCGACGGGCCGCGGAAGGCCGAGATGGGATCGACGACGATGACGCTGGGATTGAAGGTCTCGATATCCCGGTGCATCCGCGCCAGGTGCATCTCGAAGCCGTAGAGGCTCGGGCGGGCAGCTTCGAACTTCAGCAGCCCGGCATCGCGATGTCGCTGCAGATCGATACCTACCGACGCCATGTTGCGGGTGACCTGCGCCGCCGACTCTTCGAAGGCGAAATACAGGGCCCGTTCGCCGCGTGCACAGGCGGCATCGATGAACGAGGCGGCCAGGGTCGACTTGCCCGTACCGGCCGAGCCCGACACCAGCACGCTGGAGCCGCGGTAGTAGCCATGGCGTCCAAGCATGGCGTCCAGCCCCGCGACGCCGGCAGAGATCACTTCCGACGACACCTCGTGCGCAAGTCCCGCCGAGGTGATCGGCAGCACCGTGATGCCCTGCTCGTCGATAAGGAAGGGATATTCGTTCGTCCCGTGGGACGAGCCGCGGTACTTGACCACCCGCAGGCGACGCGTGGTCACCTGGTCGATGACCCGGTTGTCGAGGAGGATCACGCAGTCGGACACGTACTCTTCGATACCGTAGCGCGTGAGCTGACCTTCGCCACGCTCCGCCGTCACGATCGCCGTCACGCCCTTGGCCTTCAGGAAGGCAAACAGGCGGCGAAGTTCCGATCGCAGGGTGGCCGAATCCTCCAGGCCGGCGAACAGGGCTTCGACCGTATCCAGCACGACGCGCTTGGCGCCGATCGTGTCGATGGCGTGACCCAGGCGCACGAAGAGGCCTTCCAGGTCGTAATCGCCGGCCTGCGCGATTTCCCCGCGCTCCAGGCGCACGTAGTCCACGACCAGCTTCTGCCGCGCAACCAGGTCGTCAAGGTCGAATCCGAGCGACGTGACGTTGGTCGATAGTTCTTCCTGACGCTCCTCGAAGCTCATGAACACGCCGGGCTCGCCGAACTCCTCGATGCCCTTGACGAGAAAAGTGATGCCGAAGAGTGTCTTGCCGCAACCGGCGGCACCGCACATCAACGTCGGGCGGCCTTCCGGCAGCCCCCCGAAGGTCAGCGCATCCAGGCCGGCAATGCCGGTGGGCGTTTTTTGCAACGGTGGAGCCTTGTGTGCCCCGTGATCCTGGGCGGCGACCCGGTCGGTCATGCGATACCTTTTCCTTCGCTGGCTGATGAAACACGTGGGGGCCCAAGGGCGCCCCGCATGCAAAATGCCGGGAAAGGGTATCCAGAGCGCGTGAAGCGCCGGTGATCGATCCGCCTACCGGCCGACCGATTGGTCTCCGCGCAAGGTCATGACCGTGCTGGTGACGACTGCGATCAGCTTGCCGTCCTCGCGCGTGATCCTGCATTCGTAGTAGCTCGTCGTCCGGCCCCGATGCACGGCCGTCGCTCTCGCGGTGATCGTCGCCTCCCACAACGGACGGAAGAAATTAATCCTCAGGTCCACCGAGGTGAAGGACTCGTCGTCCTTGAGAGTCACGACATGGGCGGTTCCAATGGCCGCGTCTGCCAGATCGCAAAGCACGCCGCCGTGAATCGTTCCCATGGGATTGGCGTGCCTTGACGGGTCGGTGCGCATTTCCAGCGTGGCTCCGTCCTCGTCGATCGCGACCAGCTGGAATCCAAGCGTGGCGGTAATCGGCGGTGGATAGTTCATGCGGCTCGATTCGCCGGGCGCGAGGGTTCCGTCGATGTGCTTGCGCAGATGTTCGAGGATCGAGAGTGCCATGGTTGCGGCGGCCGGCGTCTTCTGGAATTACGATAGTAATTTCGACCGACCGGGGCACGCAACGCCGCGCTTGATCCACCCTCGGTGACGCGGGGCCGTTTACCTTGGCGCCTCTGCATTCGGGCGCCGACCGCCCTCGATATCTTCCAGTGGCTCAGGCGCCGTTTCGAGGAGCCCTTTGTAGATCCATCCGCCAACGGCGCCACCAAGTATCGGCACCACCCAGAACAGCCACAGCTGAGCCAGCGCCCAACCGCCCTGATACACCGCGACGCCCGTGCTCCGTGCCGGGTTCACCGAGGTGTTCGTCACCGGAATGGAGATGAGGTGGATAAGGGTCAGTGCCAGGCCGATGGCCAGTGGCGCGAAACCAACCGGAGCACGCTTGTGCGTGACACCGAGGATCACGATGAGGAAGAACGCCGTGAGAACAAGCTCGGCGACGGCGGCCGCGGCCAGTGAGAAGCCGCCGGGCGAGTGCTCGCCGTAACCGTTGGAGGCGAACCCCAGCGCGACGTCGAAGCCCGGCTTTCCGCTCGCGATGACGAAGAGCACGCCACCGGCGGCAATGCCGCCGATCACCTGTGCCACGACGTACGGCACCACGTCCTTCGCCGGAAAGCGGCCGGCCGCGAAACAGCCCACCGTCACCGCGGGATTGAAGTGCGCGCCGGAGATATAGCCCACGGCGTACGCCATCGTCAGGACGGTCAGGCCGAAGGCGAGCGCCACGCCCGCGAATCCAATGCCCAGCTCGGGAAAGGCGGCGGCCAGGACCGCGCTGCCGCAACCGCCGAACACCAACCAGAACGTACCGAAGAATTCGGCCAACAGACGCTTGGACATGGGAAGACTCCTTGCGGTGGGTGCCCTGATACTTAGGCCCGGCCTGTACGAAGTCATGCGTACATCTACGGTGTCGAGGCTAGGTAAGCCTTCGCTTGGTAGCGCCTGCCCGTAAGCCTAGTCTGCGGGTGACCTGATACCGGCGTGGGCGCCATCGAGGCCGTGATGCGCGCAGGAGTGCTCTTCAACGAAGCCACCCATGTCGAGCTGTTGCGACGCCTGCGGGTGATCCGGGTTGACGATCGGCGCGAGATGGTGACGCGCATCGCTGTAACGATCGGCGTCGCCTGGGTGCCACTCCTGATCCTGTCACTGATAAGCGGAGATAACGCATCCGTAGCGGCCTTTCTCAGGGACGTGGCCGTGCATGCCCGTTTCCTCATCGCCGTACCGTTGTTCATCGCGGCTGACTACGTGGTACTTCCCCGCCTGGAGTCGATGGCGAGGTACTTCGCCGTCACCAACCTCGTGCCGGCATCGCGGATGGCGGAGTACGACGCGCTGGTCACGCACTGTCGCCGCCTCAGCGCGGGCATCTGGCCATCCGGCGTTCTTCTGGTGACCGTCTACGCCCTGGTCGTTCTGTTGGCCATCCTGGTCCCGAAAAATTTACTGCCCCTGTGGCAGCGCGGCACGCTTCCTACCGGTCTGTCGCTGGCCGGGTGGTGGCATCTCGCGATCAGCCTTCCGCTGCAACTTGGCCTGCTTCTGGCGTGGCTTTGGCGTCTGGGTGTGTGGACGCGGTTTCTCTGGCGCATGGCAAATATGGATCTTTACCTGGTCGCGGCGCATCCCGACCACGCGGGCGGGCTGCAATTCCTGGCGTACTCGCCGAGGGTCTTCTCCACCCTCGCGCTGCCCATCGGTATCGTCGTCGCCGGCACACTGGCGAACAAGGTCATCGCCGGCGCGTCACCTCTGGGCCATGAAGCCACGCCTGTGGTCACGGCGGCGATCACGCTGCTGCTGTTTGCCACGCCACCGCTGGTCTTCACCCATGCGCTACTGGCGGCCTGGCGTGTCGGCGTCTATCGCTACGGCAACCTCGCCGCGCGCGCCGGCGAGACGTTCGAGTACCGCTGGCTAGCCGAAGGCCAGAAGGTAGGCGCCGAGCTGCTGGATCGACCGGACTTCTCGGCCACCACCGACCTCTATGCCATCGTGGCAAACGTCTACGCGATGCGCACGGCCATCTATGACATCCCGTGCTTGCTGTCGGTAGTGGTCGCCACCGTGCTGCCGTTCGTGCCGATCTGGCTCTCCGCCATTCCGTTTTCAGCCATCGTCAACCACCTCGTCGACGCGCTGTTCTGACCGCTCCCGCTGCCATGGCCAACGGCCCTCCACTTCGAGGATCAGCGACCAGCTGAGGAAGGTGCGGATGATAACGAGCAGGCCGAGCGAGAGAACGCTCTGCACCGAACTATCCAGCGCGATGGTGCGCACGATGTCGGCGGCGACGAGGATTTCCAGGCAAAGCAGCAGCGCCCTGCCCAGCCGCTGTTTGTACTGCTTGTAATGCGCCGGTGGATTGGCGACCTGGCGTAGCAGCCCGGTGAGGTAGATCGCCGTGGCGGCGACGATCGCGCAGATGACCAGGACCGTCGCCAGCAACTCGATGCCGAGCGCAGCAACCTCGATCAGGGTATGCACGCTGCTGGCGACTTCCATAGCGATGTCCGTCTCAGTTCGCGTGGAGGAAGCTTAGGCGGCGCCACGCGGTTTGGACGCCGTAGTACCGCGTGCTCAAGGTGCGTATTACTACTGTGGGAGCCGCTTCAGCGGCGATACCTCTGCCCGGTAGGAGCCGATTTATCGGCGATGCCTTTGCTCGGTAGGAGCCGATTTATCGGCGATTCGTGACTTTGTCGCGAGCACCCATCGCCGATGAATCGGCTCCTACAAGGAGCAGAACATCCGCCTCCAAATCAATTAGTTAATGGATATTCCTAAGAGAATTATCACCACAGCAAGAACAGCATCGACCCGCGCACCCCTTCGTGCTACGTTTTTCCCACGTGATTCCGAGCCAAGTCGCCGTCCGTCCTGCGGACAGCATGTCCAAGCCAGGTTTCGAGGGAGCTTCAAGTCATGCCTCTCACTCGTCGCGAGTTTCTGAAGGTCACAGGTGTTGGGCTGGCTGCCGGGAGTATGGGCATGCTCGGTTTCGGCGCCTCCGGCGTAGCGCAAGCCGCCGCGGTGCGACCTTTCAAGCTGGCCCATACCACCGAGACGCGTAACACCTGTACGTACTGCTCGGTGGCCTGCGGCATCCTGATCTACAGCATGGGCGACCGGGCCAAGAATGCCCTCTCGAACATCATCCATATCGAAGGCGACCCGGATCATCCGGTCAATCGCGGCACCTTGTGCCCGAAGGGCTCCGCCCTGCTCGACATCGTGCATGCCCCCACTCGCCTGAAAGCACCTCGCTACCGCAAACCCGGCGGAACCGAGTTCGAGGAAGTGTCCTGGGATTTCGCGCTGGATCGCATCGCCCGGCTGATGAAGGAGGACCGCGACAAGCACTTCATCACGCAGAACGCGGGCGGTACCACCGTCAATCGCTGGACCAGTACGGGCATGCTGGCGGCGTCTGCGTCCTCCAGCGAGACCGCTTACCTGACCTGGAAGGTGGCCCGCTCCCTCGGCATGGTGGTGTTCGACAACCAGGCGCGCGTCTGACACGGACCGACGGTGGCCAGTCTGGCCCCATCATTCGGCCGCGGTGCGATGACCAACACCTGGCAGGATATCCGCAATGCCAACGTCGTTATCGTCATGGGTGGCAACGCTGCCGAAGCACACCCGTGCGGCTTCAAGTGGGTGATCGAAGCGAAGATCGAAAACGGCGCCAAGCTCGTCGTGGTCGACCCGCGCTTCACGCGCACGGCGTCGGTTGCCGACTACTACGCCCCGATCCGCCCGGGCACGGACATCGCATTCCTCAGTGGCGTGATGCGCTACCTGCTGGAGAAGGACGCGATCCAGCATGCGTACGTGCGCGCCTATACCAATGCCAGCCTGCTCGTTGCGGACGGCTTTGCTTTCGAGGATGGCCACTTCAGCGGTTTCAACGCCGAAACCAACACCTACGACAAGTCCACCTGGAACTATGAGCTCGACGAACAGGGTTTCGCCAAGACGGACGACACCTGGCAGAACCCGCGCTGCGTAATCAACCTGCTCAAGCAGCACGTGTCGCGCTACACCCCGGAAATGGTCTCGCGCATCACCGGCACCCCGCAGGACAAGTTCCTGCACGTGTGCGAGCTCATTGCCAGCACCGCCGCCCCGGACAAGGCCATGACCAGCCTGTTCGCGCTGGGCTGGACCCAGCATTCGGTGGGTGCGCAGAACATTCGCGCCATGGCGATGGTCCAGCTGCTGCTGGGCAATATCGGCGTGGCCGGCGGTGGCATGAACGCCCTGCGTGGGCATTCCAACATCCAGGGACTGACCGACGTCGGGCTGCTGTCGAACCAGATGCCCGGCTACCTGAGCCTGCCGACCGAAAAGGAAACCAGCTTCGACGAGTACATGAAGACGAAGCTGTTCAAACCGCTGCGTCCAGGCCAGACCAGCTACTACCAGAATTACGGCAAGTTCGTGGTCAGCCTGCAGAAAGCCCTGTGGGGCGATGCCGCCACCAAGGAAAACAACTGGGGATACGACTGGCTGCCCAAGCTCGACGTGCCGCTGTACGACATCATCAAGGCGTTCGAGATGATGAACAACGGCCAGATGAGCGGCTACATCTGCCAGGGCTTCAACCCGCTGCAGGCCTTCCCGGACCGCGGCAAGATTCGTCGCGGCCTGAGCAAGCTGAAGTTCCTCGTCACGATGGATCCGCTCGATACGGAAACCTCACGTTTCTGGCAGGACTTCGGTCCGCAGAATCCGGCCAAGTCCAGCGAGATCCAGACCGAGGTGTTCCAGCTTCCGGTCACCTGCTTCGCCGAGGAAAACGGCTCGCTGGTCAATTCCGCGCGCTGGCTGCAATGGCACTGGAAGGCAGCCGAAGGCCCAGGCAAGGCCATGTCCGATATCTGGATCATGAGCGGCATCTTCCATCGCCTGCGCGACATGTATCGCAAGGAAGGCGGTGCCTTCCCCGATCCGATCCTCAACATGTCCTGGAAGTACACCAACCCGACCGCGCCTGACCCCGAAGAACTGGCCAAGGAAATGAATGGTCGTGCGTTGGCCGACCTGACCGATCCGCTCACCAACGCGGTGACCAAGGCCGGCACGTTGCTGGATGGCTTCGGACAGCTCAAGGATGATGGAACGACGGCATCGGGCTGCTGGATTTTCTGCGGTTCGTTCACTGAAAAGGGCAACCAGATGGCCCGCCGTGATGCCACCGATCCGCGTGAACAAGGCATCGCACCGAACTGGGCGTGGGCATGGCCGGCCAACCGGCGCATCCTCTACAACCGGGCCAGCGCGGATCTGGAAGGCAAAGCCTGGAATCCGAAGAAGCCCGTCATCGAATGGAATGGCACGCGCTGGGCGGGCGTCGATGTCCCCGACTACATCCCCACGACCAAGCCGTCCGATAACGTCGGCCCCTTCATCATGAACGCCGAGGGCCTTGGCCGGCTGTTCGCACTCAACCTCATGGCCGAAGGTCCCTTCCCGGAGCACTACGAACCGTTCGAATCGCCCTCGGAAAACGTGCTTCATCCGAAGGTGGCCAACAACCCGGCGGCGCGCGTCTTCGCCGACGATCGTGCGTCGTTCGGGCATCGGCAGGACTTCCCGTATGTCGCGACCACGTACCGACTCACCGAGCACTTCCACTTCTGGACCAAGCACGCGCTGATCAACGCGATCCTGCAGCCGGAAGAGTTCATCGAGATCGGCGAGGTGCTGGCGAAGGAGAAAGGCATCACGCAAGGCGGCTGGGTAAAGGTGTCGTCCAAGCGTGGCGAGGTGATCTGCAAGGCCTATGTCACCAAGCGCATCAAGCCGATGACCGTGGACGGCAGACCGACCCATGTGATCGGTGTGCCCTTGCACTGGGGATTCACCGGGCAGGCGAGAAAAGGCTACGGCGCCAACACCCTGACCCCGTCGGTGGGCGACGCCAACACGCAGACGCCCGAGTTCAAGGCGTTCCTGGTCAATATCGAACGCACCGTCGCTCCGGCCACCTGAGGCGAACGTCATGTCGGACATGCAATCGCAAGATTACGTACGTCGTTCCGCCACGACGATGACGCCGCCGAAGGTCCGAAGCGAAGAGGACCAGGTAGCCAAGCTCATCGACGTGAGCCGCTGCATCGGCTGCAAGGCCTGCCAGTCCGCGTGCATGGAGTGGAACAACCTGCGCCCGGAAATCGGCCACTTCGAAGGCTCCTACGAAAACCCCATGGACCTGGGGCCGAGCGTCTGGACGTTGATGAAGTTCGCCGAGTACGAGAACGAGCAGGGCAACCTCGAGTGGCTCATCCGCAAGGATGGCTGCATGCACTGCGAGGACCCCGGCTGCCTCAAGGCCTGCCCGGCACCGGGTGCGATCGTCCAGTACGCCAACGGTATCGTCGACTTCATCAGCGACAAGTGCATCGGCTGCGGGTATTGCATCAAGGGCTGCCCGTTCAATATCCCCCGTGTCAGCAAGGCGGACCACAAGTCGTACAAGTGCACGCTGTGCTCCGATCGTGTCGCGGTGGGCCTGGAACCGGCCTGCGTGAAGGCCTGCCCCACCGGCGCGATCATGTTCGGCTCCAAGACCGATATGAAGGACTGGGCCGAAGAACGCATCGTCGACCTCAAGTCACGCGGCTTCGAAAAGGCCGGCCTGTACGATCCGCCCGAAGTTGGCGGCACACACGTGATGTACGTGCTGCATCACGCGGACAAGCCTTCGCTCTATTCCGGCCTGCCGGATAAACCGCGCATCAGTCCCGTCGTCGAAGCCTGGAAGGGCATCATCAAGCCACTGGCGGTGATCGGCATCGCGTTGGCCGCCGTGGGCGCTTTCTTCCACTGGACCACGATCGGTCCAAACGAAGTCACCGACGAAGACGAAGCCGAGGCCGAACGCGTACTGCGTGAGAAAGAGGAGGAGTCGACATGACCCGCCCGGCCAATGCCATCACTCGCTACACCACGCTGAACCGCGTGAATCACTGGATCAACGCCGGCCTGTTCATCCTGCTCATGCTGTCCGGACTGTCGATGTTCCACCCGATCCTGTTCTTCCTGTCCGGCTTGTTCGGCGGCGGTCAGTGGGCGCGTGCGGCGCATCCCTGGTTCGGCGTGTTGCTGGTGATCAGCTGGATCGGCATGATCATCCAGTTCTGGCGCGCGAACCTGCCCTCGAAGGACGACATCGCCTGGTCGAAGGAGATCGTCCACGTCATCACCAACGACGACGAACACGTGCCGCCGATCGGTCGCAACAACAGTGGCCAGAAGATGGTGTTCTGGTCGATGACCCTGCTGATCCCCGTGCTTTTCATCACGGGACTGCTCATCTGGGAAGTGTATTTCGGCGAGGCCACCTCCATCCCCGTACAGCGGGCTGCCGTGCTCATCCATAGCCTGGCCGCGATCTGCGCGATCCTCGTGTGGGTGGTCCACGTCTATGCGGCCATCTGGATTCGCGACTCCGTGCGCAGCATGACCCAGGGTTATGTCACGCCCGGCTGGGCATGGCACCATCATCGCAAGTGGTTCTACGAGCTGGCGGCGAGCCGTCGTGTCAGCAAGACCCCGCCCAGGAAGAATCCGTGAAGCAAGCCGAGGCACCACCCGACGCGTCATGGAGCGGCCCATCCCACCCCGGGGTCAAATCTCCCTCGCCCATCCTGACGCCGGACGCCGGTAAACGTTTCGCGGCGACGGCGGCACGCCTGGACCTGCTCGCCACCGGTCACCCCATGGAGCCCTGGTTACGCTTCGTCGCCCGGCTCACCCGCGCCCAGCACGCCGTCGCGACCACGCTCGCGCCCGCCGCTGTCCTCGGAGCCGACGACGTGGCCCGTGCGATCGAAGCGCGCCTACCACCGCTGGCAGCAGACGGCCATCGCCGCGAGCCCTCCTGGCGCGAAGGCCTCACCGCCCTCCTGAACCACATCCAGGATGACGCCGCTACACCCGCAAAAGCCAAGTCACCTGTAGGAGCCGATTCATCGGCGAAAGGCGTTCAAGACGCCACCCTCCCCCCAGCCACCCTCACCGCCATCGACCACCTCCGCCACAGCAACCCCGCCACCCTCGAAACCCTCGCCGACAACTTCCTCCGCGGCCACATTCCCATCGCCGACACCGGCGCAACACTCTTCATCGTCGCCGCCCTGCAGGTCTACTTCACCGCCTCCGCCGCACGCCTGACCGCCGCCGACCTGCGCCTGCTCGAAGAACGCTCCCTTTGCCCCTGCTGCGGCTCCCCGTCGATCGCCGGCGTCATCACCGCCACCGGCATCATCCCCGGGACACGCTACCTGTACTGCTCGATGTGTTCGGCCGCGTGGAACCACACGCGCGCCGTCTGCGTCACCTGTGGCGGTACCCGCAAGTTGTCCCTGCAGGGCGTCGAAGGTGACCCGGGCGTGGTCAAGGTGGAGGCCTGTGCCGAGTGCCATACCTACAGCAAGCTGCTCTACCAACTCCACGACACGCAGGTGGATCCGTATGCCGACGATCTCGCCTCGTTCGGCCTCGACCTGATGGTCGGCGAGGAGGGCTTCGCCCGCCATGCGCCCAACCCGCTGCTGCTGACGGGAGACAGCGAGGAAGATATCGGGTAGATAATCGGTCCATGGCCGAGCCCGAAACGAATGCCCTTCGCCGCCTCCCCGCTGTCGCCACCGTGCTGGCGACCACCGGTGCCGTCGTGCTGCTGGATCGCCACGGACGCACGGCGACCACGGATGCGATCCGCCAGGTGATCGACGAGGCCCGGACCGCGTTGCGGGTCACCCCCGCCCTGGCGCCGGATGCCAACGAACTCGCCAGGCGCGCCGCCGGTCTCCTCGATGCGCGGGCCTCCGGCCTTCGACCGCTCTTCAACCTCACCGGCACCGTGTTGCACACCAATCTTGGCCGCGCCGTGTTGGCCGAGAGCGCCATCGACGCAGCCGTGGCTTCAATGCGCCATCCCGTGGCGCTCGAATACGACCTGGACACCGGCTCGCGTGGCGAACGCGACGACCACGTCCGCGGACTCTTGCGCGAACTCACCGGCGCGGAAGACGCCACGGTGGTCAACAACAATGCGGCCGCGGTGCTGCTGTGCCTGAATACGTTCGCGCTGCGACGCGAGGTCATCGTGTCGCGCGGCGAGCTGATCGAGATCGGTGGCGCCTTTCGGATGCCGGACATCATGATGCGTGCCGGCGCCGACATGGTCGAGGTGGGCACCACCAATCGTACGCATGCGGCGGACTATCGCCATGCGATCGGAGAGCGCACCGGGCTCATGCTCAAGGTGCATACCTCGAACTATCGGATTCAGGGCTTCGTCGCGGAGGTGCGAGCGCGCGAACTTGCCGTCATGGCCGATGCCGCAGGCGTGCCGCTTCTGAACGACCTGGGTTCGGGCAGTCTTGTCGACCTCGCGCGGTACGGGCTGGCGAAGGAACCGACCGTACGCGAGGCCGTCGAAGACGGTGCGCGACTGGTCACGTTCTCCGGCGACAAACTGCTGGGGGGCCCGCAAGCCGGCTTCATCGTCGGTGATCGCGCGCTGATCGCCGAAATCAATCGCAATCCGCTCAAGCGTGCGCTTCGCGTCGACAAGCTTCGGCTGGCGGCGATCGAGGCGACCCTCGCGCTGTATCGCGATCCGGACCGGCTTGCCGAGCGGCTGCCGACCCTACGCTTCCTTGCCCGGACGCACGCGGATATCGAGGCGCAGGCACATCGCCTGCTGCCCACGATAGCGCTGTGTCTGGGTGAGGGCTTCGCGACCGATGTGGGTGAGTGCCAGAGCCAGATCGGATCGGGCGCGCTACCGATGGACACCCTCGCCAGCGCGGCGCTGCGAATCCGCGCCCGGGGCAGTCAGGACACATTGGAGCGGCTGGCGACGGCGTTGAGGGCACTTTCCTATCCCGTGATCGGGCGTATTTCCGAAGGCGCGCTGCTCCTGGACCTGCGCTGCCTGGATGAAGCCGACGAGCCGTCGTTCCTCGCCACGGTGAGCGAACTGGACGCGGCTGGCCTGGCCGCACACCGCCCGTGATCGTCGGTACCGCAGGCCATGTCGACCACGGCAAGACGGCCCTGGTCAGGGCACTCACGGGTGTCGACGGCGACCGCCTGAAAGAAGAAAAGGCCCGCGGCATCACCATCGACCTCGGCTTTGCCTACCTGCCTCTGCCGGACGGCGGCACGCTTGGTTTCATCGATGTGCCCGGTCATGAGCGCTTCGTCCATACCATGGTCGCCGGTGCCGCCGGGATCGACATCGCCCTGCTCGTGGTCGCCGCCGACGATGGTGTGATGCCGCAGACGCTGGAGCATCTGGCCATTCTCGATCTGCTGGGTACCCGGCGCGCCTTGATCGCCCTGACCAAGGCAGACACCGCGACACAGGAGCGCCTGGACGAGGTCCGTGCGCACATCCGCGAAGCAACGAAAGCGACCGCACTCGCCGATGCCGACATCCTGGTGGTCTCGTCAACGACCGGCCAAGGCATCGATGCACTACGCGAGCGGCTTGTCGCCGAGGCTCGCGCATTGGATGAGCGCAGCGACGAGGGGCGTTTTCGTCTCGCCATCGATCGCGTTTTTACACTTGCCGGCATCGGCGTGGTCGTGACCGGGACGGTGCTATCGGGTGTCGTGCGTCTGCGCGACGCGCTAATGATCAGTCCATCCGGCTTGCCGGCGCGCGTGCGCTCGCTGCATGCGCAGAACCAGCCGGTGGAGACCGGGCGCGCCGGCGACCGCTGCGCCCTCAACCTTACTGGCGACGGCATCAGCAAAGACGCGATCCATCGCGGCGACATGCTCGTCGATCCCTTCCTTCACGCGCCCACCGATCGTATCGATGCCCGGCTGCATCTGCTGCCATCGGAGCCCAGGGTGGTCGAGCCATGGCTCGCGGTTCGGCTACACCACGGCGCCGCGGAACTGGGCGCCCGCGTCATTCCGCTCGAAGGCCAGCAACTGCGCCCGGGACAAACGGCGGACGTGCAGTTGGTACTGGACCGACCTGTCGCCGCCGCGGCACTGGATCGCTTCGTGCTGCGCGATGTCTCCGCCCGGCGCACGATGGGTGGCGGGCAGTTCATCGACCTGCGCGCGCCGGAGCGTCATCGCCGAACACCAGCGCGACAGGCCGAGCGTGCCGCGTTGCGCATCGACAACCCCAGGTTGAGTCTCGCAGCCCTGCTCGAGGTGTCGTCATCGGCGCTCAATCTCGATGCCTTCGCACGCGACCGGGCGCTATCGGCAGCCGCGCTGCAGGACATCGTCACTACGCTCTCGCCGCTCGTCTTCGATGCCGACGAGGAACGCATCGCGATGAGTGACGCATCGTGGCAACGCCTTGTCACCGCCGTGCTCGAACGCCTCGAGGCCTTCCACACGGCTTACCCCGACCTGCAAGGCATGGCACGGGAAAAGCTTCGCAAGGCCGTCAAACCGGAAGTACCTCCATCCGCTTTTGCCCTGGCCTTGCAGCACGCCGATCTTGCAGGTCGTGTCGCACGCGACGGCGCCTTCGTGCGCCTCGCCAGTCATGTGATGCAGTTGAGCGTGTCGCGTGAGGCGCTGTGGACGTCGGTCGCGCCCCTGCTCGGCGGCGAAACGCGCTTCCGCCCTCCCCGCGTACGCGATATCGCCGGTGTGCTTTCGGTTCCGGAAGCGGAGATCCGTCAGTTACTGAAGCTCATCGCACGGATGGGTCAGGTGGACGAGGTCAGCCATGACCATTTCTTCCTGCGTACGACGGTGCACGAGATGCTGCAGATAGCTGCCGACATCCAGGTCCATGCACCGGACGGCTGGCTGACCGCCGCCCCGTTCCGTGACCGGCTCGATTGCGGTCGAAAAGTGGCCATCCTCGTGCTGGAGTTCTTCGACCGCCACGGCGTGATGCTCAGGCGTGGCACGCTCCGCCGGATCCAACCGCATTATCTGGACCTTTTCGCTCCGACCACGTAGCGTTCCTCGACATGGAAGAGCATCGTCCCCGGTGGGGCGTCCGGACTTCAAATCCGGGTGAGGCAGCCAGTCTGTCTTGGGTGGGTTCGACTCCCATGCTCTTCCGCCATGTCAGGTCACCTCGATGCCCGGGCTTCCTTCCACCACCGTGCCGATGATGCTCGCGCGCGGATACCCGGCCTCCTCGATCAGCACACGCACGGCCGCCGCATGCTCCGCCTTGCAGGCGACGAGCAGCCCGCCCGAGGTCTGCGGGTCGGTGAGCAGGTCGCGGCGCCATGAAGGCAGGTCGCCGGCGAACGTGACGCCCTCGCCGTAGCTGTCCCAGTTTCGCTTCGATGCGCCGGTGATGAAGCCGGCTTCCGCCAGTGCCTTCGCCTGCGCAAACAGAGGTACACGCGCCTCGTCGATGGCGATACGCACACCGCTGCCACGAGCCATCTCCATCGCATGGCCGAGCAGCCCGAAGCCGGTGACATCGGTGATTGCATGCACGTCGTCATCCTTGCCCAGCTCGTGGCCGATGCGATTGAGCAGCGTGGTCGAGGCGATCATCTCGTCGTAGGCGTCTTGCGGCAGGGCCTGCTTCTTGAAGGCGGCCGAGTAGATACCGACGCCGATGGCCTTGGTGAGGATGAGTACATCGCCCGGTTTCGCGCCGGTGTTACGACGTACGTTGGACGGCGCGCAAAGGCCGATGGCCGCGAGGCCGTAGATCGGCTCGGCCGAATCGATCGAGTGACCGCCCGCGATGGGAATACCCGCCTCGGCACAGATCGATTCGCCGCCGGCAAGAATGGCCCTCACCGTCTCGATGTCGATCTTGCCCAGCGGCATACCGAGGATGGCCAGTGCCATGATCGGCTTGCCACCCATGGCGTAGACGTCGGAGAGCGCATTGGCGGCAGCGATGCGACCGAAGTCACGCGGGTCGTCGACCACCGGCATGAAGAAATCGGTCGTGGCGATGACGCAGGTGTTTTCATCCACCTGCCACACCGCCGCGTCATCGCTCGATTCGGTACCCACAAGCAGCTGGGCGAACGGCAGGGTTGCCGCCTTGTCGGCAAGCAACTGCTGGAGCACGGAGGGGGCGAGCTTGCAGCCACAGCCACCGCCATGGGCAAGTTCAGTCAAGCGCGTACAAGTCATGGAAAGCTCCACCAAAGTCGCGCTGGCGCGACGGAGGGATTGTGCGGCAGCATAACCATAGACGAATGTCCCGGAGGATGACATGCCCGCCGCCCTGCGTAGCGCCCGTACGGTTCGCTGGTCCGTCTTCCTGCTGCTGGCTGTCGCCGGCCTCTTCTACGTGAAGTGGTTTCCCTACTACGGCCGAGCCTTCGACGCCGCGTCGCAGCATTCCATCGGCAAGTCCATCCTGATGGGCGACGCATCCAGCGCGCCCGATCCCTCGTTGAGCGCCGCACTGGCTTACGCACTCGCGTACGGCAAGGCTATCTGGAAGGCCATGGTTTTAGGCCTCCTGCTGGGCTCGGGCCTGCAGGCGCTGATACCGGCCAGTTGGGTGCAGCGTGCGTTGGGCAGCCGGAGCTTCGCGGGCACGGTGGCCGGCGGGCTGATGGGTATACCGGGGATGATGTGCACCTGCTGCGCCGCCCCCGTCGTGGTGGGACTGCGCAGGCAGCGGGCAGAAGCGGGCCCGTCTGTCGCATTCTGGCTTGCGAACACCATGCTTAACCCGGCGACGCTCGTATTCACCGGCTTCGTGCTCGGCTGGAACTGGACCCTGTTGCGCGTGGTGTTGAGCGTACCGATGGTTTTCGGTCTTGGTTATCTGGCCAACCGGTTCACAGCGAAGGAAGGCCCCACATCCATCGACGCACCTCGTCCCCAGGCCGCGCCGGAATCCGACGCCGAAGCCATGGCGGAAGTGGGTCGTCGGTGGATCACGGTCTTCATCCGGATGACGTTGCGCCTGATCCCCGAATACATCGTCATCGTGCTGCTGCTCGGCGCCGCACGCGCCTGGATGTTCCCGCACATCGGCCCGGACGTCGGCGAGCAATGGTTCTGGATCGTGGCGCTTGCCGTGGCCGGCATGCTCTTCGTCATTCCCACCGCCGGCGAAGTACCGATCGTGCAGGCGATGCTTGCCCTGGGCATGGGTATCGGACCGGCCGCCGCGTTACTGATGACCCTCCCTCCGGTGAGCCTGCCGTCGATGGCCATGCTCGGGCGCTCCCTGCCCTGGCAATTGCTGCTGGCGCTTGCTGCGGCGGTGGTGGGCTTCGGTGTGCTGGGGGGAGTGATTGCCTCGGGCCTGGGCATGCACTGAACCGTCTTACCTGCGGACTTCGACCCACTGCCCGCGCCAGGCGGGAGCGTCGAACGGATCCGCGAAATATTGCGTCTCGTGCGCCACCTTGCCGTCCCTGAATTCCATGATGCTCACGGTGAAGGCGCGCTTGCCTTCGTAGGTAATGATGTACTCGGTTACCCAGAGATTGTCGTTGCCGACGATGCGCCGCACCTTGAAGCCCGAGGGTTTACCGGGGTGGTGGCTACGAAGCGCCTGCAGGTTGTGCCGACCGTGAATCACTTCACCCGATTGCGGGTATTCGCACACCGCATCGTCGTGATAGATCTGATGCTCGGCGAACTGATCGCCCGCGGCGGACGCGGCCCAGTGCTGGTCGAGGGCCAATCGGATGCTCTGCTCGTCCATCCCGTGCCTCCCGTACGTGAACCTGCCTATCGGGACGCTAGCACTTTCCCTTCTGGGCGAACATCAACCCAAGGTATGACGGATACTAGGAAAGCCTGTCGAAGAGACCGCCGATATGAAGACCCTCGCTTTCCTGGCCGCCGGAATGATCATGGCGTCCACGGCACATGCAGCAACCCTTCCCTCCAGCAACGCCACGACCACCTACCATCGAACCACCGTCGGCGGCGTCGGCGTGTTTTATCGCGAGGCCGGACCCAAAGATGCGCCAACGCTGGTTCTGCTGCACGGCTTTCCGTCGTCGTCTCGCCAGTTCGACAGTCTCATTCCGTTGCTTGCGACGCGCTATCACCTGATCGCGCCGGATTATCCGGGCTTCGGCCAAAGCGACGCGCCGGACCCCTCGACGTATGCGTATACCTTCGACCACCTCGCCGAGACGACCAACGGACTTCTCGAGCAGCTGGGCGTGAAGAAGTATTCGTTGTATCTGCATGACTACGGCGGTCCCGTCGGGTTCCGGATCATGCTGCATCATCCCGAGCGTGTGCAGGCGTTGATTGTCTCCAATGCCAATGCCTACCAGGAGGGTCTGGGCAAGAAGTGGGCGCTGATCGCCGAATACTGGAAAGATCCCAAAGCCCATCCCGAGGTCTTCGCGACCTTCGTCTCGCAGGCGGCCACGGAGCAACGCCACACGCTCGGCACGTCCCATCCCGAACGCTACAACCCGGACACGTGGACCGACGAGTTCGCGCATCTCTCACGCCCCGGCCAGCGCGAGATCCAGTCGGCGCTGCTGTACGACTACCGCAATAACGTCGCCTCGTATCCGGCATGGCAGGCGTGGCTTCGCGAGCACAAACCGCCAACCCTGGTGGTCTGGGGCAAGAACGATCCCTCGTTCATCGGCCAGGGCGGCGAGGCCTATAAGCGCGACGTACCCGACGCCGAGATTCATCTGGTCGACGCCGGCCATTTCCCCTGGGATGAAAAGGTCGACGAGATAGCGGCGCTGGTCCTGGCTTTCCTGGACAAGCAGCCCCGCTGATCGAACGCTGCCGGCACCCCGGCAGGCGGGGCCCCCGACGCTTATACTAGGCGACTCGTTTGTTCCACTACGTACCCAAAAACATGTTGAGAAGCGATCAAGTTCTCGTCACCGTCGGCACCGCCTGCACCCTTTCGGCGGTGGGCTCGACGGAAACGTACCAGGCCCTGGTGGCCCAATCGGATGAATTCCTCCCCCTCGCGGCGTTCGATGCCGGTCTGGTGGAGATCGATCCGGAGGCTGAAAGCGCCGCCCATGGCATGCGCTGGGCCACGGGCGATCACGCCGGGGAGCCGGTCACGCTGGAGCAGCTCAAGCGGTTGCACGGCGACTCCCTGCGAGCCAACAGCGGCATCCGGCATGTGCCCGGCGTGCGCGAAATGGCGCCGCGCGTGGTTACCGATATCGCCGCGCCGCTGCCGCACGATCTGGAAACGGTTGGCTTGCGTCGTCTGGCCGGCCTGCGTTACGAGGACATCCGCGCCTCGAAGCTCAAGGACATGCACGGTCTTTTCCAGGACGACCCGCTCCTGAGCCCGTCATTGCAGGCCCAGCTGTTCGCCTATGGCGCCCTGGGTGCGCTGGCAGGACTGCCGCGCCCGCTGTCCGAACTCGTTCCCAACCCGTTCGACTTTCGCGTCGCCTCGGCGACCGCCTTTGGCGGCATGGACGCATTGGGCCAGTGGCTGCGTCCGGATGCGCCCTTGCCCGAGAGCGGCATCCCCAAGGACACCTTCGCCGTGCGTCTTGCGCACTCGCTGGGCTCGCACGGTCCCGCGCTGGTGTCGACCATGCTCGCGCCCAGCTACAGCATCAGCCGTGTACTGAAGAACCCGGAGCTGCGTGAATCGCTGCGCTCGGACGATATCGGCTACACGCGTGTGCCGCAGGCCCCGATGACGGCCGTGGGCGCCTGCGCGTCGAGCCTCATCGCGCTGGCGGACGTCGCGCCGCAGATGCTGTTCGACTACCCCGGCTTTCACAAACCGCAGATGGTGCTGCTCACCGCCGCCGACACGGCGCTCCAGCCGCGTTACGGCATTCTCGAAGCCTTCGGCGGCGGCGCCCTGATGACCGGCGACAAGCTGGCCGCGAAGAACGCCGCCCATGCCGACGGCAACGTGCGCACGGTGCACGACTCGCTCGCCCCGTTCGACATCGATGCCGATGGCACGGTGGTCGGCCATGGCGGATCGGGTCTGCTGGTCACCACGCTCGAGTTCGCCCTGCGCAACCAGCTGGATATCACCTCCATCATCGTCGGCTGGGGCCAGAGTGGCGAAGCCGGTGGCAAGGCGCATTTCGCCGGCGTCGGTTTCGGCGGCGAGAATGCGCTGGTGCAGGCGCTGGATATGGCCTTCCTGGGTCATGGCTACAGCGTCGACGACTTCCACTACCTGGCGGCGCACGCCACCGGTACACGCACCAATTCGAAGACGGATCTCGGTACGGCCCTGGCCGGCCTGCGCGGTGCGGCCCAGCGGCAAGGCCTGACCGACGAGCTGCCCAGGCTCATGGTCGGTACGCCGAAGGCCGTTGGCGATGGCCACACCATGGGCGAGACAGGCCTGAAGGCCATGTCGCAGGCCGTGCAGTTCGTGCTCGGTCGTACGGCGCCCGGCGTGCCCACGCTTCGTCGACTCGACCCGGACCTTGCTGAAATCGCCAGTCACTTCCACCTGCAGGCCGAACCGTCGCCGGGCAACGCCAATGGCGGCGCGATCTGTGCGACGCAGGGTTTCGGTGGCTACAACGGTGCGGTGGCATTGCGCTCGGCCACGGCCGAGGCATTCGCCCGCTACGAGTGCGATGCCGAGACGCTCGAGGCCTATCTCGCCGCGTGGCCGACCATCCGTAGCGAGCGCGAGAAGCGTGAGCGTGTGGCGCGACGCGGACCGAGGCTTGCGTTGGCCATGGCCGAGATGCATCGGTGGGCCGGGCTGGACTGAGCATGGTGGAGGTTCGCGCTTTCGAGCTTGGCTGGTCTGACGTCGGTGTGCCGCCCGCGGTGCTCATCGCCTACGACGTTGACGCGTTTGCGGTGGCGGCCTTCGCGCGGCACGGTATCGACATGCCGGCAAGCATCGAGCGGAGCGTAAAGAAGCGGCAGGCCGAGTTCTTCATGGGACGCTTGGCCGCCCGCGATGCGCTAACGGCCATCCCACTGCCCCCTGTAGGAGCCGCTTCAGCGGCGAACGGTGCTCGCGACCACCTCAGCCCGACAGAGCAGATCGCCATCGGACCTTCCCGAGAACCCGTTTGGCCAAAAGGTATCGTAGGTAGCATTTCGCACGCGGCACATTACGCGGCAGCCGTGGCGACGCGAGCGACCAGCATCACCGGCATCGGCATCGACATCGAACGCCTGATCGGGCCGGAGACGCGTCAATCGGTCGAAGACACGGTGCTCAAGCCTGCCGAGCAATCGTTGCTTCATGCGCTCGCAGGCAGCGTGTCTTACGAGATGCTTCTCACCATCGCGTTCTCGGCCAAGGAAAGCTTCTTCAAGGGCTGCTTCGCGACCGTGGGCACGTATTTCGACTTCGACGCCGTGGAAATCACGGCGCTGGACGTGACGGGCGGAACCCTCGAACTCGTCCTCACGCGCTCCCTGGCTTCCGCCCTGCCCCAGGGCCGGCGATTCACGCTGCGCAGTCGACACATCGATACCGACACCATCCTCACCAGCTTCGTGTGGTGACGTCGGCAAGGTCACGTTGCGCGCTCGCTATCATGCGACACCCGTCACGCGGCCCAATCGCAACGATGTGATGCGCACGAGCACGGCGATCACGCCGACAGGCCATGCCAACCACTGCATGCCTACCGCATAAAGCGCGACCGCCGCGAATAGAAGCGCGACGAAAACATACTCGGCAAACCACGCCCATGCGCGTTGCCGCGACACACCCGGCGTGTGCTTTGCGTAGAGCGCCGGATATCCCCACGTCAGCGCCAGGCTGAAATACGTCGCCGATAGCACCACCGCATAGGCGACCATGCCCGCTCGCGATGGTGCATCCATGTTGACCAGGAAGAAACGCACCACCACCGGCAGCAGGCCGATCATGCTCAGCAATAGAAGATTGAGCCACGTGGTCGGACCGTCCACCGAGTGCAGGTGCGCGAGGTTGCGGCGGTGGGCGACCCACACCGCGGCGATGAGCAGGAAACTCATGAAATAGACGGCCAAAGGCATGGCCCATACCTGGAGCAGCGTCTTGCCCGCTTCCATTTCCGGATGAAGTTCCACCGCCGACAGCGTCAAGGCAATGGCGAAAACACCATCGGACATCATCGTCAAACGGTCGAGGTGACGCAGTCGCACACGCTCTTCCGACAGCGCTAACGGATTCGTTTCCATGCCTTCCCCCTTTGTTTTTTCCCCGCGCCATCATGCCCCAACCAGGCCCCCCGCAGAACCCGATCTCTGTAGGAGCCGATTTATCGGCGATAGGTGCTGGCCCCATACCCCATCAAAAACGCAAAGCTCTCACGGAATAAGCCCCGCGACCCGCATCGCCCCGATCGCCTGGTCATAAACCGCCACATCCCCACGCCCGCGCGCCACCAACTGCGCACCCTCAACCCCTGCGAAAATCGCCAGCGCCCGCCCCTGGCGCACTTTCGCCGAAACCTTCCCATCGTCCCGTGCGAGTGCCTTGACCAGCCATGCCACGTTTACCTCGGCAAAGCGTTCGACTTCCGCCTGCACCTCCGCCGGCAGCTCATCGCGTTCGGCCGCCATGACGCCACACATGCACATGCGGTTCTCATTGACGAGCGCAGCGCGGAACACGCCCACGTACTTCGTCATGAAGGCCGCCGCATCGGCGCTCTTGTCGAGGACCTCGGCGAGATAAGCGGCCATCTCATCCGTGTAGCCCCGTGCCAGTTCCGAGCCCAGCGAGCCCTTGGTCGGGAAGTGGTAGTGAACGCTCGCACTTTTCACGCCCACGGATGCCGCGATGTCACGGAAGCTCAGTGCGGAATAACCGCGTGACTGCACCATTTTCCGGGCGACGGACAGAATGGTCTGACGGGTATCGGGGGGGCTCATGGGGTTGTCCTTACGGCTATCTATCGATTGATAGGGGTTGACACACGTAAAAGCAAGGCTCACGATCTATCTATCACTAGATAGGTAACCTATGAAAATCCACGACATCCCCGGCTTCCCCAATCCCCTCCGCGTCCGCGTCGTCCTTGCCGAGAAGGGCCTGTTGGACAAGGTCGAGTTCATCAAGGTCGATCTCCCGGCCGCCGAACACAAGCAACCTGCCTTCCTGGCGATCAACCCAACGGGCACTGTGCCCGTACTCGAGCTGGACGACGGCACCTATATCTCCGAGTGCACGGCCATCACCGAGTACCTCGACAACCTGGACGGCCATCCGACCCTGACCGGCATTACGCCGCTGGAGAAAGCCACCATCCACATGATGCAGAAGCGCGCCGAGTCGGAGCTGATCGATGCCATTGGCATCTACTTCCATTACGCCACCGCCGGTTTGGGCGAAAGCCTTCTTCCGTACAAGAGCCCTGAATGGGAAGGCCGCCAGCGCTGGGGCCAGATGCATCGCGAGAAGGCCGAGGCCGGTTTGCGGTACTTCAACGAGGTGTTGAAGACGCAGCCGTACGTGGCTGGTGAGAACTTCTCGATGGCCGATACGACCGTGCTGGGTGGGCTGTTGTTTGCGTTTTACGCGCAGATTCCGGTGCCGGAGTCGTTGACTGCGTTGAATGACTGGAAGGCGCGGGTGGAGGGTCGTGGGAGTGTGAGGATGGCTTCTGCGGCGTAAGAGCATCGCCGATGAATCGGCTCCTACATGGAGCAGAGCATCGCCGATGAATCGGCTCCTACAAGGAGCAAGGTGGCGCCGCCTGTCGGGGCGCTGCCTGTGGGAGCCGCTTCAGCGGCGATGCTCCTTACGCAGTCTCGACCTCTGAATCCAGATGCTGGGCGCCGGCGAGGCGGAAGAAGGCCATTTGTTCGGACAGGCCCCTTGCGAGCTCCAGTGAGGTACGGCTTGCGGCGCTCGCTTCTTCGGCGAGTGCCGCGTTTTGCTGGGTAGCTTCGTCCAACGCGGAGACGGCCTGTACGACCTGATCGACGCCGGAGGATTGTTCGTTCGACGCCGCGGCGATTTCCGCGATGATGGCGGCGATGCGTGCCGTACCCTGATGGATCTCCTCCAGCGAACGTCCTGTCGAACGAACCAGGTCGGTGCCAGCGGTGACGCTCTCGCCGGTTTCGACGGCCAGCTTGCGGATATCGCGCGAGGACGTTGCGCTGCGCTGGGCGAGGCGGCGCACTTCCGCCGCGACAACGGCGAAGCCCAGGCCGTGGTCGCCGGCGCGTGCCGCTTCCACGGCGGCGTTAAGTGCCAGGAGGTTGGTCTGGAAAGCGATTTCGTCGATCAATCCGGCGATATCCGAGATGCTGCTCGTCGCGGCCTGGATACGTTGCATGCCCTCCTCCGCCGAATGCGCGACCTCAGCCGCGCGCTTGGCATCGGCATGCAGGTCGCGGGTCATCGTCGAGGCGTGGCGGGCACCTTCGGAGTTCTGCCGGACCGACGCCGCCATCTGTTCCATCGAGGCGGCGGTTTCCTCCAGCGAAGCCGCCTGCGACTGCGTGCGTTGCGAGAGATCGTCCACGCCCTGGGAAATCTCGGCGGCGGCGAGCGACACGCTCCTCGCCCCCTGGCGCACCTGGTCGACCACCGAGGCAAGCGTCCTGTCCATGGCGCCGAGCGATCGCAGCGTATCGCTCAATTCGTCGTTGCCGGTGACGCTAAGCGAATGGTTCAACGCGCCCTCGCTGATCTCGGACGCCAGCTTGCTGGCCACGCGCAGCGGGGTCATCACCGATCGCAGCAGCATCCATCCGGCCAGGCACAACACGATGAGGCCTGCGGCGGTAATGGCCAGGCTGGTCACGATGGCACGGCCATGACGGCCCTGGGCGCCGGCGAACTGGTCGCCTGCCGCTTTTTCGTTGAGGTTCACGTTTCGCAGGATGGCGGCGCTCTCCCGATCGAACGCCGCAGCGAGGCCGTGCAGGGCGAGATCGGTCGCTTCCTTGTGCTTACCTTCGCGCAGCATGCCCAGCGACTGGGTCATGAGAGGGCCCACGGCACGGCGCGCCTGCTCGAACTCGCGCGCGGCGCTTTCCTCGTCCGCGGAGCGCAAGCTCTCGCCGCGGTAGGACTGCCACCGGGTATCGATGTCGCGGTCGAGAGACGAGATGAGGCGCGAAGCGCCATCGGCGGCATCCGCCGTACCGAACAGCAGAGCGCGGCTCACGGCCCCTCGCTGGGTCGCGATCGCCGCACGGATGTGCCCGACCTGCGCCACCGGCTGGAGGTTGCGGTGGAAGGTGGTGTCCAGATCGCCGAACGTGTCGTTGAGGGCGATCAGCCCTACCGCGCCAAGCGCCAGGGCAATCAGGAAACCCACACTCATGGCGGCGAAGATCTTGCGTCCTACCGTAAAGCGCATCGTGCGTTCATTCCGTGAGAAGGGTGATGGTCTATCGGCCCATCACCCGTCTCGTTTAGCCATATCAGCTATGCACGTTATGCACGACTACTTCGGCCGTACGGTCTTGAACGATGCCCTGATCTCCGAGACGAACTCGTCCGGCTGCTCCCACGCCGCAAAGTGCCCACCCTTGGGAAGCGTGTTGAAGTGAATCAACTTGGGGAACGCCTTCACCGCCCAGCTCTTCGGGGCCGCGTAGATCTCGTCGGGGAACACGCTCACCGCCACCGGAATGGTGACGTGCTTTGGCTCGAAGAACGCCAACTTGTTCTCCCAGTAGAGGCGCGCGGACGAAACCGCGGTGTGCGTCAACCAATAGAGCGTGACGTTGTCGAGGATGTCGTCGCGGGACAGCCCTTCCAGCTGGCCATCGAAGACACGGGTGATCAGCGCGTAGCTGCGTGCGTCGTGGTCGAGCATCCAGGCCGCCAGGCCGATCGGCGAGTCCTCCAGGCCATAGAGTGTCTGCGGACGATTCGTCATCTCCTGCGCGTAGCCAAGGCCATGCTTATAGAAAAAGTCGAGCATCTCGTAGGCGTTCTTTTCGTCGGGTGCCAGGCCGGCGGGCGCCGGGGAGCCAGCGGCGAGGTCCTTGGCAATATCGTCGGGAATCGTCGCAGGCATGTTGGTGTGGATGGCGATCAGCTCCGGCGGCGCCTGCACGGCCATCTGTTCGGTCACCGCATCGCCCCAGTCACCGCCTTGGGCGACGAAATGCTTGTAGCCGAGGCGTTTCATCAGGATGGTCCAGGCGCGCGCGATGTGCTGCGGATCCCAGCCCACGGCGGTCGGCTTGCCCGAGAAGCCGTAGCCCGGTAGCGAAGGAACCACCACGTCGAAGGCATCGGAGGCCTTGCCGCCGTGCGCCGTCGGGTTGGCCAACGGGTCGATGACTTTCATCTGCTCGATAATGGAACCGGGCCAACCGTGCGTGATGATGATTGGCAGCGCGTTCTTGTTCTTCGACTTGACGTGGATGAAGTGGATATCCACGCCGTCGATGGTCGTTACGAATTGAGGCAGAGCGTTTAGCCTGGCTTCGACCTTCCGCCAGTCGTATTTGTTTTGCCAGTAGTCGGCGAGTTTCTTCATCGTCTCGATCTGCACGCCCTGTGTCGCGTCCGGCACGATTTCCGGGCTCGGCCAACTGGTGGCTGCAATGCGCCGCTGCAGGTCCTGAAGCGCTTCATCGGAAAAATGAATCTTCGGGAAAGGACGGATGGACGTATCTTCAGCTGGCGTCGCGGCTTGCATCGGCGGCGATCCCGCCGCGTGGCTGGGTGTTGGCAAGACAGTACAGACGGCTCCGGCGATGACAGCCGCGGTAAGGAACTGCAAACGCGTGGACCGCATGAATTGTGACGCCATGACAATACCCCTCCGTTAGAGATGAGACCTGCCTGCCGACGTGCTTGTCAGCATCCCGGCAGGAAATCCCTTCGTCTTGGAAGCGTACTCGACCGTTTGAACGTGACGATCTTGCGAATCTGGCCCAAACCTAGGCGGTGAGGTTCACCGACGCTTCCGTGGTGAGCGGCAGGAAGGTGAAGGTCTCCTGCAGGTACAGGGTGATGTTCGATCCGTTGTGCGAGTCATAGCCGATCGATACGTCCTGCCCCAGGTGCAGTTCGAAGTCGCCGCCACGGGCCGTGGTCAGCACGCCACCTTCGATGGCCGGTGCCCAGACGATGCCGCCGTCGAGCATGGCATGCAGCTCACGAAACACGGGGTAGCCTTCATCGGTTGCCCCGTTGAGGTCCGCGTAGGCCTTGGCGCCGATGGCCAGCTTGTAGGGCCCGTTCACGCCGGCAAGGCGAAGTTCGTTCAAGGCTTGCGCCACGGCAACAGGGTAAGCGGTCAGGTCGGCAGGCAAGGCGATCGCGGTGTTGCTCGTCGTATTGCGGATACCTGCAATGCCGGCGGCGGCGTAGCCGTCGAACACGGCCCGGTCCTCGGCGAAGGCCAGCTCCTTCGCGGCATCTTTGAGCGGCTGGAGGTTTGGATCGTTGGATCCGCGCGCGACATTGTCGAGTTCCTCGCGGGAAAGGACGAAGGGCACGCGCAGTTCGACCATGGCCGCCACTTCGCGCTGCTTCACGCGGATGCTCGCCGATGTATCGATCGATCGCGTGCGCCCGGTGCCAACGCCCGGATAGTCATAGCCCTTGGGCCCGATGACATCGACGATGCGACGCGCCGCCATGTACTCCTTCAGCGTGCGGGTAGCTTCGTCTTCGATCTGCTGCCAGGCGCCACCACTGATGGGTGCGAGTTCGCGAAACAGGTTATTCATGGGTGTTCTCCGTCTTTAGCGAACCGATACCGAGTGAACCATCCGTTGCGCGCGGCGTGCTGTCTTGTCCGATCACATCGTTCCGCGCGCTTTCCTGGGCAGCCGGTGCATCGGGGATGCCATCGAGGAAGGTGGCCGAAGGGACGAAGAACAGACTGCCGGTGACCGCCGTGCTGAAGTCGAGCAGGCGGTCGTAGTTGCCCGGCGGCTTGCCGACGAACATGTTGGTGAGCATCTGCTCGGTGCGTGCCGGCGAGCGGGCATAACCGATGAAATAGGTGCCGAACTCGCCCTTGCCCACTTCGCCGAACGGCATGTTGTCGCGCACGATGTCCAGTTCGACGCCGTCTTCGACAATAGAGGTGAGCACGTTGTGCGCGTAAGACGGCTTCGCGGCATCGTCCAGTTCGATGTTCGTCTGTTTCTGCCTGCCGATGATCCGCTCCTGCGCTTCGACGGGGACGGCATTCCAGCGCTTCAGGTCATGCAGGTACTTCTGCACGATCACGTAGCTGCCGCCGACGAAATCGACGTCTTCGTCACCGATGACGGCGGCCTCGATGGCGTCCGCATCCTGCGGGTTCTCCGTGCCGTCGACGAAGCCGATCAGGTCACGGTCGTCGAAGTACTTGAAACCGTGCACTTCATCGAGCGTGGTCACCGCATCGCCCAGACGCGACAGGATCTGCGTGGCCAGTTCGAAGCAGAGGTCCTCGCGTGTCGCACGTATGTGCAGCAGGATGTCGCCAGGCGTCGATACCGCGCGATGCACGCCGATGATTTCCTGGAAGGTGTGCAGTTCGGCCGGACGGGGACCGGCGAACAGGCGATCCCACGCGTCCGAGCCGAAACCCATGACGCAGGTGAGCCGCCCGTCGAGGTCGCGAAAACCTACAGCCCGCAACAGGCCAGCGAGATCGCCACAGAGGGAGCGCACCGCCTCTTCGGCGTTGCCACCCGGATTGACCTTGAGGACGAGGAAGATGGCCGACCGCGTGAGCGTGGCGACGACAGGTTGCGCAACGACGGTAGCCACGAAGGGCTCCTTTCCACGGAAGGACGTAAAGCGGTCATTCTCGTCCGACCCCATGCCATCAGACAAGACATCGCCGTGGCATGAGGGTAGTTTCAGCCTGGTCCGTCACATCCCTATTATCCGGAGCAAGCCCATGAGTCACCTGCCGCCTTTTGACTACCTGACCTCGTCCGCACGCTGGTTCGGCACGGAAGGCGCGAAACTCAACCAGACCGCGCGGCGCGTACTCGAGCGGGCCAGCCGCCGCGCCACCGTCACCGAAGACATCAACCAGCGCATCGATTCCAAGACCACCTATGGGCAGCGTCTGGCGGACAAGGTCGCGGCCTTCGGCGGCTCGTGGACCTTCATCATCGTGTTCGTGGCCATCCTGGTGGCCTGGGTGGTGCTGAACAGCCTCCTGCTCGGCAGGAGCGCCGTCGATCCCTACCCCTATATCTTTCTGAACCTGATGCTTTCCATGCTGGCGGCCTTCCAGGCTCCGGTCATCATGATGAGCCAGAACCGCCAGTCGTCGAAGGATCGCGAGATGGCTGCCTACGATTACGAAGTGAACCTCAAGGCCGAAGTGGAGATCCTCGCCCTGCACGAGAAGCTCGACTCGCTGCGCAATGAGCAGGTCGTGCAACTTCTCGCCCAACAGCAAGCCCAGATCGACCTGCTCACCCGCCTGATCAAGGAAGGCAACCGATAAGACGCCTTCAGGCGTCCATTTCGTCGCAGGCCTGGACCATCGCACCGGGATGGGTCTGGTCGCAGGGACGGTTTGGAACCACCGGCTCGGTCTTTGGCGCCAGACGGGTCACGATGTCGGCACCGGCGGCCAGGGTCTTGCCCACCGGACACCGGTCCGCCATCGCCAGCAAACGCTCGCGCTGCGCGTCGTCGAACTCACCGGCGATGTAAAGCGCCCGCTCGAACGTGTCGCGACCGGTCGCCGCATCGCGGCGATGCGTCACCGAGACCTGGACGTCGGTCAGGGGAATACCCTTGCGGCGTGCATACAGGCCCAGCGTCATCGCCGTGCAGGCACCCAGGGCGGAACTCAGCAAGTCATACGGCGTCGGCCCCGAGGCGAGCCCGCCCATGGCCAGCGGCTCGTCGACGAAGAACGAAGGCCCCTGCGCGCTTACCCGCACCTGGAACTCACCTTGCCCGGTGGGCTGGACGATGACCGGTTGTGACGTCATGTTTACGCTCCCTTGAATGCCGAGCCGATCGCTTCGAGCCACAGCGCTACGGCGAAGGCGCCCGGATCCGCGTGACCCAGCGCGCGATCGCCGAGATAGGATGAACGGCCCAATCGCGGCCGCATCTGCTTTGTCGCATCCACCCCGGCATGCGCTGCCTTGATCGCGGCCTGAAGAACCGCCGGCGCGGTGTCCCCACGCGCCACCGCGGCATCCATCGCATCGGCGGCGGGGAGCAATGCGTCGAGCATGGTGCGGTCACCCGCCTTGCCTCCGCCCAGCGCTTGCACGCCTTCGATCCCGGCACGGAATGCAGCCGCCCAGGCGCCTGCGGAATCGGCTTCGTCGCGCTCGGCGAGATGGCTCGCCGCGCGCACCGCGAACGCGGCGTACAGGGGACCGGAGGTGCCACCGAGTTCGCGGCGCAGAACCGAGGCGATCGTCTGCAACGCCACAGCGGGATGATTCGTGTCGAGTTCCGGCAGTGCCGCCTCGACGCCTCGTGCACCGCGCGCCAGGCTCAGGCCGATATCGCCGTCGCCGACCACGGAATCCAGATCGGTCAACTCGTGCTCCGCCTTCTGCAACGCGGCGGTGACGGCGCGGATGGCATCGGCAAAGCGCGACGCCTGTCCGGTCGCGGTCCAGGCTGGGCCCTCGGCCAGGGCGGTCTGCTTCACCGTGCGCGCCGGGACACTTGGGGCAACCGGCACGGGGTGGGTCGGAACGCTCCAGGCCGCCGCTGAAGCAGGGGCGAGCAAACGTTCGCGACGCGCTTCGTCCAGGCGCATCAGGGAGAGGGAGCAACCGGGCATCTCCAGCGCGGTGAGGAAGGTACCCACCTGCACAAGGGCGACCTCGATCTTCGCCGCTTCCAGGCGCTTCAACGCATGGCGCGCGACGATAGCCAGTTCCTGTACGGCCGTGCCACCGAGGTTGTTGACCAGCAACGCCACGCGTTCCTGCGCGCGAAGGCCGCCACGTTCCAGCAGCCGGTCCAGCAAGGTGTCGAGCATGACGTCGGCCGCGGCGATCGGGCCACGCTTCGCGCCTCGCTCGCCATGGATGCCGAGGCCGTATTCCACTTCCGTGTCGGAAAGCTCGAAGCCCGGCGTACCCGCGGCCGGCACGATACAGGCGCCCAGGCCCAGGCCCATGCTGAAAACGGCGTCGATGGCGGCCTGCGCTTCGCGCTTGACCTCGGCCAGTGAAAGGCCGGCTTCTGCTGCGGCGCCGGCAACCTTGTGCACGAGCACGGTGCCTGCAATTCCGCGTCGACCGACTGCGCCGTCGTCCGTATCGAGTGCCACGTCGTCACCGACCACGACCACGTCCACCATCACGCCGGAGGCGCGTGCGAGCTCTGCGGCCAGACCGAAGTTGAGGCGGTCGCCGGTGTAGTTCTTGACGATGAGCAGGACGCCGCCCGGCCCGGCGACCGCGAGGATGGCGGCAAGCACAGCGTCGACGCTGGGCGAGGTGAACACCTCGCCAACCACGGCCGCGGTGAGCATTCCCTGGCCGATGTAGCCCGCGTGAGCCGGCTCGTGGCCGGCGCCGCCGCCGGAAATGAGGGCCACCTTGCCTGAGGCGGCGTGTTCCGCGTGGTCGCGGCGTAGGACGACGTTTTCGCCGGCTAGTCGGGTGAGGCGATCGTCGGCGAGGACGAGGCCCTCGATCATTTCGCTGACGACCTGAAGCGGATCGTTGATGAGTTTCTTCACGTATCGTTCCTCGGGGCAGGTTTACGAACGCGCCTGACCGCGGTCAGGCAAGTGCCGGAAGTCTGGCATAGATTCACGCCCGTTGGCGTTGACGCTAGCTTGCGATTGACCTGATCATCCATTGATTCCACAGGGGCAACACAGTCATTCCATCAGGGGTACTTTCTTGCGCGTGTCGCTTGAAATACAACCTTGGGAGTCAACCCACCACCAGAAACAGAGGAGTTCCATGAAGAGTATCGGCCATCGTACGTTCCTGCTGGGCGTCGCCGCCTCCGCCACCGTAGCCCTGTTCGCCAACGTCGTCGCACCTGCCCATGCCCAGGGAACCACCGCGAGCATGTTTGGCCAGGGCCCGGCCGGCGGTGTGGTGACTGCCAAAAGCGACACGGGCGCACAGCGTCACGCGACGATCAGCGAGAGCGGTCGTTACCGGATTTCGCCGATCCCCATGGGCACCTATACCGTCACCCTCGAAAAAGACGGCAAGGTGGTCGATACCCGCAACAAGATCACGTTGACCGTCGGCAAGGGAGCGGAAGTCGACTTCGCGTGCGCGAACGACAAGTGCGACGCCGGTAGCTGATCGCTTCGGCCAAGGGACATCGGTCAAGGCCGCCCGGCTCCCGCGCGGCCTTGACCTGAAGCTGCAACATTCGACCCCTAGCCTCTCGGCACCACCCTGGAGCCGACGTGTCCGCCGAGACGCCGCAAAGCTGGGCGCGGCTGCTGGCCGACAAGGGGCCGACCCTCGCCAACTATTTCCTTCGCCGTGTCTCGCATCGCTGGGACGCGCAGGATCTCGTGCAGGAGGTCTACCTCCGGCTGCTCCGTTCGGGTGATGCCAACGCCGGCGCGGTGCGTAATCCCGAGGCTTATCTGTTCACCGTCGCCGCCAACCTGGTGAAGGAGCACGCGCAGATGCAGCAGCGTGCACCGATCAGCAGCGAAGGCCTCGAAGAAGTGATCGAACGCCTGGCCACGCCGTGCCACGCCGGTGCCGATGTAGACCGCGCACTGCGTCGCCAGCGCCTGGCCACCCTGATCGGCCGGCTGTCGCCGAAGTGTCGCGCCGTCCTGGTGATGCACTACCGGGACGACCTCTCCTACCGCGAGATCGGCGAGCAACTGTCGATCTCCTCGAGCATGGTCAAGAAGTACATCGTCAAGGGATTGGCCGCGTGTCGGCAAGGGATGGCACGTTATGAATGACCTGCGCCTCACCGAGGAAGCGGCCACCTGGTACCTCGATATGCAGGATGCGCCGGATGCGCGTACCGAGGCGCAGTTCATGGCCTGGCTTCGCCGTTCGCCCCAGCACGTGGCCGAATACATGGCCATGGCGCAGATGCATGGTGACTTGCGCGCCGCTACGGCGGCCGAGCAGATGTCGCTGGAGGAGTTGCGCGAGTTTGCGGCGGGTGAGAGTTCGGTCGTTGCGCTTCGTGGGGGTGTTGGTCGCGAGCACCCTTCGCCGATGAATCGGCTCCCACAAAAAGCAGCCGACGCCTCCTGTAGGAGCCGCTTCAGCGGCGATGCTCTGCCGCGCCAACGTCGCGCAGCCACCCTGCCCTGGGCAGCCGCAGCCGCCGCAGTGCTCCTGGTCTGCGGCTCCCTCACGCTGGCCTGGCCATCCCCAGCTGAGCCCGGCATCCGCTATGCCGCGGGCATCGATGTTCGCGAAGTGACGCTCGACGACGATACCGTCGTGCAGCTCTCGCCGCAAAGCGCCATGGTCGTGCGTTTCGACACCGATGCCCGGCATATCGAACTGCTCGAGGGCAGTGCATCGTTCGACATCGGCAAGGATCCCGTCCGACCGATGAAAGTCACCTTGGGTCGCCAGCAGATCGACGATATCGGTACCGTCTTCGACGTGCAACGCAGCGACGATGCCGCGCAGGTGACCGTCGTCAGTGGACAGGTGTCCGTGTGGAACCTGCCCTCGCCGTGGCTGGCAAGGGCGCGCGCACGGCTTACCGGCACACCCGCACCCCGTGATCGCATCGTGGATCTCCACGGCGGTGAAACGGCTCGCGTGGGCGTGGATGGCCATCTCTCCGAACACGGTCAGGCGAACGTGGCGGTCGCGACGCAGTGGCTTCCCGACGACATCCGCTTCCACGATACGACCGTGGCCGAAGTAGCCCGCCGTTTCAACGCGTATTCCACCCAGCCGCTTGTCGTGGACGATCCGGAGCTGGCACGCAAGCGCATCAGCGGCGTCTTCCACGCCCGTGATCCGGAGGCATTCATCGCCTACATCGACAGCCTGCCGCATGTACGCGTCGAGCGTACGTCAAGCCGCATTCGCTTCTCCACGGCACCGACCAAGACCCGGCTGTAAGAAAAAATTCATCAAATAAGGGGTACCCGTCGGTTCGCGACGGGACTCTTAGATGGGGTCGGACAGCGATGACTGTCCTCTGTGACCTCCCATCCAAGGTATGTGACGCCATGCGTAACTCGCTCGCCCTCTGCATCGCCCTTGCCATTGCCGGCGCCACTGTCATGCCCACGGTCGCACTGGCGGCGACCACCCAGCCCATCGAAGCCATGCCGTTGGCGCAGGCGCTCGACCGCTTCGCCCACGAGGCCGGCTGGCAGGTGGTCTACGGTGCCGAGGTGCCCGACGGTCTGCGCAGCCATGCTGCGCCCGGCGGCGTGCCTGCCGCCGAGCAGTTGTCCACGTTGCTGGCTGGCACCGGCATGACATACCGCCTTGTCACCCCGACCACGGTGACCATCGTGCCGGGAAACGTCGGGGCCGGCCCGGCGCCGGCGGCAGCACTCCCGACGATCGACACCCGTGACGAGGCACAGAAGCTCGCTCCGATCAGCGTGCACGCCAATGCCGTGGACACCTTGGCACCGAGCGCGGCGCCACTGGACGCCACGCAGCCGACGTCGGTGATCGACGAGCGGTTCATTCGCGACGGTTTGCGCTTCAACGCCAACTTCGACGACATCATCAAGTACGCACCCAGCGTGACCGTCACTTCGCCCGAAGGCCCTGGCCTGGGCAAGAACGAAGGCATCAGCATCCGTGGTTTCCAGGACGGCCAATTCAACATCACCTTCGACGGCATCCCGTTCGGTGATGCCAGCGACCTGCACCACACCACCTCGGCGTACTTCAACAACCACGTGCTTGGCCAGGCCGAGATCGACCGCGGCCCGGGCGGCGGCAGCACCCTCGGCAACGCGACGTTCGGTGGCACGGTGGCGCTGCGTTCGCGCGATCCTTCGGACGAGCCGGGCATCACGCCCTATCTCACGCTGGGCAGCTGGAACACGCGCGCCGGTGGCGTTACCGCGGACGAGACGCTGGGTAATACGCGTGTCTTCGCGGACGTCTCCAAGGAGTCGAGCGACACCTACCTCAAAGGCACCGACGACAAGCGCGACCACGTCTTCATCAAGACGATCAGCCAGCTTGGCGATGTGACCAGCCTGACCTTCGTGACCAGCTACAACCGCGAACACCAGAACACGGTGCAGGGTGCGACCAAGGAGGAGATCGATCAGTACGGCTGGCGTTTCGGGCTCGGCAACGATCCCACGGTGCAAAACTACAAAGGCGCCAACAACGCGGCCTACTACTCCAGCTTCACCTATGTCGGGCTGACCAGCCAGGTCGCGGGTTGGGATGTCGACGACAAGGTCTACCTCAACACCTTCGATCACTGGGCGCGCAAGGCCACGGATGCATCGGATATCGATCCCGCCCACAACGGCGTCACCTTCTACGATGCGAAGGGCAAGAAGGTCGCGACGTCCAAGACGGACGTCCCCGGCAAGCTCTCGGATTCGGGCTTCCACGCCTTCGGCAACGTACTGCGACTCGGTCGCGACCTGGGTGACGGCACGCTGCTTACCGGCGTCTGGCTCGAGCGCAGCCTGGACGCGCGCTACCAGTATCCCGTGGACCTGACGACCGCCGCGAGAACGGGTACCAAGTACGGCCCCGTGGACAACTACCTGCTGGACGATCGCACGGACACCGTGCAGCCCTACCTGCAATACGACTGGAAGGTCAGCGACGCGATCACCGTGAGCCCTGGCGTGCGCTATTCCGAAGTGACGCGCAGCCTGGACGCGCCCTTGAACAAAGTCTCGCCGCCGGTACCGCTCACCGCCGAAGCCACCTACCACGCCGCCCTGCCCTCGATCAGCGTGCACGACCGCCTCAGCGATTCCTGGAGCGCTTACGCGCAGGCTGCCGAAGGCTTTCTCGCGCCGCCGATCGACGTGATCCAGGTCAACGGCTCGCACAGCCTGCAACCGGAGAAGACGAAGAACTACCAGCTCGGTACGGCTTACGCGTCGAGCAAGCTCACGTTCGGCGCCGACGTCTACTACATCAACTTCTCCAACTTCATCACCGAGACCCAGGTGGCGACGGACAACGGCAACGAAGACACCTTCATCAATGGCGGCGGCGCGATCTACAAGGGTGCCGAAGTGGAAGCCACTTTCGCGCTGACGCGTGCCTTGAGTCTCTACGGCAACGCCAGCTACAACAAGGCGACCTATAAGGGCAGCAGCGTGCAGGTTGCCGGCACACCCAAGGTCACCGCGGCGCTGGGCCTGCTGTACAGCAACACGAACGGTTACTTCGGTTCCCTGATGGGCAAGTTCCTCGGCCACCAGTATGGCCTCGATAACACGACCGACGATGCCGGCAACATCCAGTTCCTCAACGACCAGCGCATCGCCGGCTACTTCAGCGTCGATGCCGCGGCGGGCTACCGGACCGACAAGGGCCCGGCAGGTACCAAGGGCTATTCGATCAGCGTCGACGTCAACAACCTGTTCAACGTGCACAAGCTCACCGGCTATGCCGGTACGCAGTCGGTCAGTGGCGATCCGCTCTACTTCGGCCTGCCCGGCCGCGGCATCTTCCTCGACGTGTCGGTGAAACTATGAAAACCGCGCTTGCGCTGCTGCTCTGCGTTGGCGCCACCACGGCATCGGCAGCGACTGTCGCACCGGCCGAGACCACCCGGCTCGATGTCGTGCTGATGCGCCACGGCGTGCGATCACCGACCAAACCCGCGGAGACCTATGCCGCCTACGCCAACGGCGACTGGCCGGCATGGCCGGTTGCACCGGGCATCCTCACGCCCCACGGCCATGACGGCGTGACTGCCATCGGCGGGCGCCTCCGAAAGCTGTTCCTCGATGACGGTGTGCTGGCGACATCCTGCCCCCGGCCCGCTTCGTTCGTGGTCATCGGCGACAGCACGCCGCGTAACCGTGAAAGCGCGGCGGCGTTCCTCGACGGCGCCACGCCGGGGTGCCGGGGCTCGTTCCTGGCGATGGACGCAGGAGCGAACAATCCTCTGTTCCATTTCATCAAAGACGCCGACAAGGGCAAGGCGGACGACGATGATGACGACGGCGCCGCTGCCGCCCCAGTCCCACCGCCTGCGCTCGCCGAACTGCAGGCCATTCTCCTGGGATGCACGCCCGCCGATTGCGTCCAGGTCGCGGCCACGCAGCACAAGAAGCTGCTGCTGGACAGCCCCGACCGCGTGGCGAAGGCCATGAAGCTCGCCGGCACGCTGAGCGAGAACCTGATGCTCGCCTACGTCGAAGGCATGCCCATGGGCAGCGTCGCGTTTGGACGTGCGGACGTTGCCGTCCTCGGTCGCCTGATCACCCTGCACAACGCGCAGTTCGCGGCGACGAAGAAATCCATGCCCGCCGCGGCGAACGCCGGATCCAACCTCGTTGCGCACATCGCGGCCAGCCTGGATGCCGCGCACGGCACGAAGCCGGCGGTCGCGCCCCTGTCTTCATCCGGTCGCGGCGTCATCGTGCTGGTCGGGCATGACACCAACCTCGCCAACGTGGCGGGTGTTCTCGGCCTGGACTGGCATGATCCACTGGTACCCGACGACTATCCGCCCGGTGGCGCGCTCGTCTTCAGCCTCGTGCATCGCGGGAACGCGGACATCGTCCGCATTCGCAGCCTGATGCCCTCCATGGACGCGCTTCGCGCCAACCGCTTCGACGAGGTCACCGCTAAGCCCGTTCGTGTGCAGGGATGCAGCAAGGTCGGCGAGTGCACGATCGGCGAATTCGACGCAGTTGTGCGCAAGGCCGTCGATCCGGCTCGCGTGGACCCCTCGCTTCCCGTCATGACCCCGACTCAGGGCGAGAACAGGAAATAGACGAAGCACACGAAGAGCGTCAGGTGCACCGCGCCTTGCAGCAGGTGCGTCCTGGCGCTCGAGAACGTGAGCAGGGATAGCACCAGTGTCAGCACGAACAGGATCAGGTCCGTGTGTTCCAGCCCCAGGATGACCGGGTGATGGGTCATCTGGCCGATCAGCAGGATGGCCGGAATGGTCAGGCCAATGGTGGAGAGCACCGAGCCGAGGAAGATGTTCACCGCGCGCTGCAAGTCGTTACGGCTTGCGGCGCGAATCGCACCCAGGCCTTCCGGCAGTGCGACGAGGATCGCCATGGCGAGCCCGCCCAGGGCGGCCGGTGCATTCAGCGTCTCGACCGCGTAATCGACGGGGATGGCGAGCTGGTCCACCAGAAAGACCACGGGGATCATGTACACGATGAGGAGCACCGCGGACGCCACGGGCCCATACTTCGCCAGCGCCTCGCCGTCGCTGTCCCGGGCCGTCGATGCGTCCGTGGTGAAGTATCCCTTCAGACGTTTGGTCTGCAGGCCGAGGAAGGTCGCGTACAACGTGAGCATCGCCACCACGAGGAACATCTGGTGGCCGAACGGTAACGGCGATCCTTCCGCCACGTTCGTAAATCGCGGCAACACCAGACCGAGCACACCCAAGGGAATGATCAGTCCGAGATAGGCATTCGCACCCTGCAGGTTGTAAGCCTGTTCGCGGTGTTTCCAGCCGCCCCACAGCAGCGACAGGCCGACCATGCCATTGAGCACGATCATGGTCACCGAGAACAGGGTGTCGCGGGCCAGCGTGGGGTTGTTCGCCCCGTGCAGCATCACCGCCGAGATGCTCATGATCTCGATGGACGTCACCGCGATGGTGAGCACGAGGGTGCCAATGGGTTCGCCCAGATGACGGGCAAGGCGCTCCGCATGCCGCAGCACGGCCAGCGCGGAGCCGAGGATGACTACGAACAGCCAGATAAACATCAGGATCAGCCAGACCCGCGAGTCGAGGCCGGCGAAGAGGGAGTCGTGCCTGCCCAGGAAGACCGCACTGGTCGCCACGGTGACGACCAGGAACCATTCCTCTCGCGCGATCGCGGTCGGTGTGTTCATGCGTGCTCCACGAAAGACGGCAGGTGTCCTTACCCTAACGTGCACGACGCCGTTCCGGTTGGCAAGCTCCCCCAGTAGAACTACCTAGCGGCGCATCCTCAGGGCGACGTCACCGGGCCACCGGTGTCGCCGATGAGCGACACGGCATCGAGCAGGCGTTGCTCGCGTACATCGAGCGCGTTCTGCTGGGTGCTGTACAGCGTGGTCTGCGCCGTGATGGCCGTGGTGTAGTCGACCGTACCCGCCTTGTATTCATTGAAGGCGATTTCCGAACCGCGCGTGGCATCGTTCACCGCGGCATCGAGCACCTCGGCTTGCTGTGCCAGGATGCGGATGCCGGCGAGATCGTCCTCGACGTTCTGCAAGGCGGTCAGCACGGTGCCGCGATAGTTCGCCACGGCCGCTTCATACGACGCCCGCGCCGCGGCGACCTGGCCGTGGCGGGCACCCGCATCGAAGATCGTCTCGCTCACGTCGGCGCCGAGCGACCAGACATGGTTGGCCACGTGCAGCAGGCCGGCCAGCGGCGACTGGGAAAAACCGTCCGCGCCCGACAACGAGATGTCCGGATAGTAGGCGGCAACCGCCACGCCGATGGCGGCGTTCTGCGCGGCCATCTCGCGCTCGGCCACGGCGATGTCCGGCCGGCGCTCGAGCAGCGTCGACGGCAGGCCGACAGGAAGCGTCGGCAAGGTCGGTAGTGCGCCGCTGTGCGGGATGTCCAGCTCCTCAGGCGTCTTGCCAACCAGCACGGCGATCGCATGCGCAAACCGGGAACGCGATACGCCCAGCGCGATCAGGCTCGATTGCGCGTTCTCCAGCTGCGTGCGCGCCGCGATGACATCCGACGGCGGCGTCACCCCTGCGTTGCCCTGGTTGGCCACCACACGCAGGAACTCCTTGTACGCGTCGACGGTGTGGGTCAGCAGGTCGATATTCGCGTCGGTCACGCGCAGGTCGATCACGGCCGTCGCGAGCGCGACCTGCTCGGTCAGCGTGGCGTTGGCCAGGGTCGCCGCGCCGGCTTCGGCCGTCGCCTTGTTTTCTTCGACGGCACGGCGCGTCTTGCCCCAGAAATCGGGCGCCCAGCTCACATTGCCTTCGAGCGAGCCCGCCGTGCGGATGCCCGGATTCACGCTGACGCTGTTGCCCACGCCATTGCTCGCGCTGCGTTGCTTGGTCGCCGAGCCGGTCACGCCAATGGTCGGGAACAACGCGCTGCGCGCGACCTGCACCTCGGCCAGCGCCTCCTGGTAGTTCGCATAGCTCTGGCGCACCGTCTGGTTGGACACCGATACCATAGGTTCGAGCTGATCGAGCAGCGGATCATGGAACACCGCCCACCAATCGCCCTTCGGCGCGGTATCGCCAGGCTGGGCAGGACTCCATCCTGGTGTTTCCTTGAAGGCGACGGGCATGGCGACATCCGGCTTCTCGTAGTCGGGGCCGACCATGCAGCCGTGTAGCAACCACGCGATCGAGGCCACGAGGAGGGTTCGGGAAATCTTCATAGCGTTGTGCTCGCGTCGACGTGGTTCCATGGCAGGCGGTCGTTCCACCGTGCCAGCCTGGCGCGGAAACCGTCCAGGTAGAGATAGATCACCGGGGTGGTGTAGAGCGTGACGACCTGGCTGAGGATAAGACCGCCCATCACGGTGATACCCAGAGGCTGGCGCAGCGACGCGCCCTGCCCGATGCCGATCGCCAGCGGCACGGCGCCGAGCACCGCGGCCGCCGTGGTCATCATGATCGGGCGCAGGCGGATCACCGCGGCGTTATGGATCGCTTCGCGCGCGTCGAGACCCTTGTCCCGCTGCAAGTGGATGGCCACGTCGATCATCATGATCGCGTTCTTCTTGACGATGCCGATCAGCAGGATGATGCCGATCATCGCAATGACCGAGAACGGTGTGCCGAAGATGAGCAGCGCAAGCGTCGCGCCGATGCCGGCCGACGGTAGCGTGGACAGGATCGTCACCGGGTGCACCGTGTTCTCGTAGAGGATGCCGAGCACGATATACACCGCGACCAGCGCGGCGATGATCAGCAAGGGCATGGTGGACATGGACTGGCCGTAGACCTGCGCCGCACCGGCGAAGCTGCCGTGAATCGATGCCGGCAGTCCGATCTGTTGCGACACCTGGTCGATGATGGCCGAGGCCTGGCTGAGCGAACCACCCGGCGGCAGGTTGAACGAGACGGTGGCTGCGACGAGTCCGTCCTGGTGGCTGACCTGGGTTGCCGTGTGATTGCTCACATAGCTGGCGATCGCGGGGAATGGCACCAGCGTCTCCGCCGCCGTGCTGTCCGCGCTACCGCTGGAACCGCCGCCCTTGGCATTGGAGATGGCGTTGGTGAGCAGGTTGGCTTCGGCGTCGGCATTCTTTGCGTTGGTCGTCGACGTACCCTGCGCCGCGGTCGTCACGGATGTCGCCGTGACCCCTTTGACCAGGGAGCCCGACATCTGCGTCTGTTGTGTACCGCTCGCATTGCCTGCTGCCGTGCTGAAACGTATCCGCTCGAGCATCTGTGGGTACTGCCAGTACTTGGGCGCCACTTCCATGACCACGTAGTACTGGTTGAGCTCGTTGTAGACCGTGGACACCGTGCGCTGGCCAAAGGCATCGTACAGGCCGGTGTCGATCTGGTTCGGCGCGAAACCGTAGCGTGCCGCCGTGGCACGGTCGAAGTTCACGAAGATCTGCAGGCCGTGTTGCTGCAGGTCCGAGTTGACATCCGACAAGCGTTCCTTGCCCAGCGCCGCCACCAGCTTCGGCACCCAGGTGAACAAGGTGTCCGGATCGTCGCTGGTCAGCGTGTACTGGTACTCCGCGGCGGACTGGCGACCACCGATGCGCAGGTCCTGCGCCGCCTGCAGGAACAGTCGTGCGCCCGACACCGCGTTGAGCTTCGGCCGCAGCCGGTCCACTACCTGGGACGCGGAGATCTTGCGCTCCGCCAGCGGCTTGAGTTCGATAAAGACATTGGCGGTGTTCAATGCGCGGCCGCCCGTGAAACCAGCGACGGAGGCGACCGCCGGATCCTTCTGCACGATGGCCTGCAACTGGGCGAGCTTCTTCTCCATCGCCTGGAAGGAGATGCTCTGGTCCGCGATGATCTGGCCCTGCAGGATGCCGTTGTCCTGTTCGGGGAAGAACGTCGACGGCACGAAACGGATGAGGAAGACGTTGAGGATGATCAGGCCGATCAGGACCAGCGCGACCAGCAGGCGGTGATCGAGCGCGGTGGCAAGGGAACGGTCGTATCCCTGCTTGAAGCGATCGAACTGACGCTCCGACCAGGCGGCAACGCGCCCCTGCCGCTTCGCCGAGCCACGCGGGCGAAGCACGAAGGCGGCCATCGTCGGCGTCACCGTGAGCGAGATCACCAGCGATAGGAGGATGGCGATCGACAGCGTCACCGCGAACTCATGGAACAGCAGGCCGACGATGCCCGGCATGAGCAGGATGGGCAGGAACACAGCGATCAGCGACAGGCTCATGGAGATCACCGTGAAGCTGACCTCGGCGCTGCCCAGCAAGGCGGCCTCGTGTACGTCCATGCCCTCGTCCACGTGGCGGACGATGTTCTCCAGCACCACGACCGCATCGTCCACGACGAAGCCCGTGCCGATGGTCAGCGCCATCAACGAGAGGTTATCGAGGCTATAGCCGAGCAGGTACATCGGGCCGAACGTGCCAATGATCGACAGTGGCAAGGCGACCGCCGGCACCAGCACCGCGCGCGGCGATTGCAGGAAGACGAAGACCACGCCGATGACCAGGAGCACGGCAATGAACAACGTCCGTTCGGTGTCGCCCACCGCGGCGTTGACCGACTGCGAACGATCCACCGCAATGCCCACATGGACGTCGTGCGGCAAGGTGGCTTCGACGTTCGGGAGTACCTTGCGGATCTGTCCCACCGTCTTGACGATGTTGCTGCCGGGCAGCGGGTAGACAATGACCAGTACCGCGTCCTTGCCGTTGTAGAGGCCGGCATTGCGCAGGTTCTCCGCCGAGTCCTTCACCTCGGCGACGTCGCGAAGGAACACCGGTGCGCCCTGACGATACGCCACGACGATGTCGCGGTACGGCGCGGCCTTGCTGATCTGGTCGTTGGAGAGCACCTCGAAACGCTGGTCGCCCTGGTCGATATGGCCCTTGGCGCTGTTCGCATTGGCGGAGCTGAGCGAAGCGCGAACGTCCTCCAGGCCGATACCGTAGCTGTTGAGCTGGTCGGGCTGCAGTTCCACGCGGACCGACGGCAAGGCACTGCCGCCCAGGGTGATCTGTCCGACACCGTCCACCTGGGACAGCTGCTGCTGGAGAATCGAGTTCGCCGAGTCATACAGCTGCGCGCGCGTCAGCGTGGCGGAGGTCAGCGCCAGCACCATGATCGGTGCGTCCGAGGGGTTGTACTGCCGGTACGTCGGATTGTTGCGCAGCGTGGTCGGCAGGTCGGCACGGGCCGCCTGGATCGCCGCCTGCACGTCACGCGCGGCACCGTTGATGTCACGGCCCAGGCCGAACTGGATCACCACCTGCGCCGAGCCGACCGAACTGTTCGAGGTCAACTCGGAGACATCGGCAATGGCGCCCAGCCGTCGCTCCAGCGGCGCCGCGACCGTCGAGGCCATGATGTCCGGACTCGCACCGGCCATGCTCGCCTGCACCACGATCACCGGGAAGGTCACATTGGGCAGCGGCGCCACGGGCAAATTGAAGTAACCCAGTGCACCGGATAGCAGGATCGCGACCGCCAGCAAGGTCGTCGCCACCGGACGCCGGATGAAGAGCCCCGGGATACTCATGTTTCGTGTCCGATCAGCTTCTGCTCGGGCTTACGCCGCATGCGCACGGCGAGACGATCGAAGAACAGGTAGATCACCGGCGTGGTGAACAGTGTCAGCAACTGGCTCAACGCCAGGCCACCGATGATCGCCAGGCCCAGCGGCCGACGCAGCTCCGAACCCGTTCCGTTGCCGACCAGCATCGGCAAGGCGCCGAGCATCGCGGCCAGCGTCGTCATCAGGATGGGACGGAAGCGCAGCAGCGACGCTTCGAAGATCGCCTCCTCCGGTGGCTTGCCATGTTCGCGCTCCGCCTCCAGGGCGAAGTCCACGATCATGATCGCGTTCTTCTTCACGATACCGATCAGCAGGACGATGCCGATGATACCGATCACGTCGAGGTCGTGCCCGGCCACCATCAGCGCCAGTAGCGCACCGATGCCGGCCGATGGCAGCGTGGACAGGATGGTCAGCGGGTGTACGAAGCTCTCGTAAAGCACGCCCAGCACGATATAGACGGCAACCAGGGCGGCGATCAGCAGGTAGACCTCACTGGACAGCGAATCCTGGAAGGCCTGAGCCGCACCCTGGAACGACGAGGTGACCGATGCCGGCAGGTGAACCGCCTGCTCGGCTGCGGTGATCTCCTTCACCGCCGAGCTCAGCGACGCGTCCGGCGTCAGGTTGAACGACACCGTCACGGCGGGGAACTGAGCCAGGTGGCTGACCACCAGCGGCGACTTCACGATCTGGATGTCCGCGATGCCCTTCAGCGGCACCTGCCCGCTACTGCCCGTCTGGCTCGGAAGGTAGATATCGCCCAGCGACGCGACTGTCGGCAGGCTCTCGGGCTTGGCCACGAGGATCACGCGGTATTGGCCGGACTGCTCGAAGATGGTCGATACGATGCGTTGGCCGAGGGCGTCATAGAGCGCGTTGTCAATCGTTGCCGGCGTGATGCCGTAGCGTGCGGCGAGCTGGCGGTTCACCTGTACGTTCACCGCCAGGCCGTCGTTGTTGAGGTCGCTGGTGACATCGGTGATCGAATCGATCCTGCGCATGCGCTCGAGCAAGGCAGGCACATACTTGCCCAGTTCCTGCACCGACGAGCCGCGAAGCACGAACTGGTACTGGTTGGGAGACACAGTGGTATCCAGGGTGAGGTCCTGCTCTGGCTGCACGAACAGGTGGATGCCCGGCACATTGGCCGTCTCGTTCTGCAGGTTGCGAGCAATCTCCGAAGCACTGAGGGAGCGATCGTCCTTGGCCTTCAGGCCAATCAGGAAACGGCCGTTGTTGAGCGTCTTGTTGGTGCCGTCGATGCCGACGTAGGAGGTGAGTCCGGTGACGTTCGGATCCTTCAGGATCGCCTCGGCCAGCTGCGCCTGCCGCTTCACCATGGCGCTATAGGACACCGAATTGTCGGCCACGCTGATGCCTTCGACCGCGCCGACGTCCTGGGTCGGGAACAATCCCTTGGGGATGACAACGTAGAGCACGACAGTCAGCGCGACGGTTACCAGGAACACGATCAGGGTGAGCGTCTGGCGGGCCATGACGAAGCGCAGGCCGCGCTCGTAGGCAGCCAGCGTCTTGTCGAACAGGCCTTCGCTGATGCGTTCGAAGCGGCTCGGATGCCGGTCCGCCTGCGCACGCAGGATGCGCGCACACAGCATGGGCACCAGGGTCAGCGAGACGATACCGGAAATGACGATCGTCACCGCGAGCGTTACCGCGAACTCGTTGAACAACCTGCCTATGACGCCACCCATGAACAGGAGCGGGATCAGCACGGCAATCAGGGACACGGTCAGCGACACGATGGTGAAGCCGATCTGTCCCGCGCCCTCGAGCGCCGCCTCCAGGGGCGCCATACCCTCCTCGAGGTAACGCACGATGTTCTCGATCATCACGATGGAGTCATCCACCACGAAGCCGGTGGCGATGATCAGGGCCATCAGTGAAAGGTTATCGATGGAATACCCGAGCTCGTACATCGCCGCCAGGGTGCCGATCAGCGAGACCGGCACCGAAATGCTCGGGATGATCGTCGCGGGCACGTTGCGCAGGAAGACGAAGATCACCAGCACCACCAGCACGATGGCGAGGCCGAGCTCGAAGGCCGCATCCGAGACGGACGAACGGATGACGCCTGTGCTGTCGGAGACGACCTGCACTTTCATGCCGGCCGGTAGCGTCGATTCCAGCTGCGGCAGTTTCGCCTTGATCTGGTCGACCGTGGCGATGACGTTCGCCCCCGGCTGTCGCTGCACGTTAAGCACGATAGCCTGGGTATTGCCGAACCAGGCGCCCTGCTCCGTGTTCTGCGCGGACTGCGTCACCCGGGCGATATCGCGCAGATAAACCGGCGCACCATTCTGGTACGACACGACAGTGGCCAGGTAATCCTTGGGATCACGGATCTGGTCGTTGCCGTTGATCGTGTAGTCGAGTTCGGGTCCGTCGAAATTGCCCTTGGGCTGGCTCACGTTGACGTTGGCAAGCAACGAACGCAAATCGTCGATGTTGAGGCCGTACGCGGCGAGCTTTTTCGGATCCGCCTCGACGCGAATCGCGGGCACGTTGCCGCCCGCAGGCACCACCAGGCCGACACCCGGCACCTCGGCAATCTTCGAACCCAGGCGGTTGTTTGCCACGTCTTCGAGCTGCGGCAGCGACATCGACGTCGAGGTGACCGCGAGGGTGAGGATCGGCAGGTCCGCCGGGTTCACCTTGGCGTAGGTCGGCGGCGCCGGAAGGCCCGCCGGCAGCAGGCTGTTCGCCGCGTTGATCGCCTCCTGCACGTTCTGTTCGGCCACATCCAGGCTCAACGACAGGTCGAACTGCAGCGTGATCACGGACGCCCCGGCGGAGCTGTTCGAGGTCATCTGCTGGAGGCCGGGAATTTCACCCAGTTGCACTTCCAACGGCGCCGTTACCGTATTCGCCATCACCGAGGGACTGGCACCGGGATAGAAGGTCTGCACCTGGATCACCGGATAGTCGACCGCAGGCAGCGACGAAACCGGCAGGAACCGCACCGACACCAGGCCGACGAGGACGAGCGCGAGCATCAGGAGCGCGGTGGCTACCGGCCTGAGTACGAACAAACGGGAAATGTTCATCGGATCGCTTGCCCGCCTTACGACGCGTGGTGTCGGGCGGGCGCAGCAGCCGTCGACGACCCTGCCGGGCCCCTGGCTCCGGCCAGCTTCACCTTGGCACCGTCGGTAAGACGGTCCATGCCGTCGGTGACGACCGTTTGCCCGGCGGCGAGGCCGGCGGTGATCACCGTGTTCTTGCCGTCGCTGGGACCGAGCGTCACCTTGTGTACCGAGACCGTCTGGTCGGCATTCACCAGGTAGACGAAGTCACCCGGCGCACCGCTCTGCACGGCCGGCGTTGGCACGAGTACCGCCTGCTTGAGCGTATCCACCAGCAGGCGCACATTGACGAACTCATTCGGATAGAGCGCTTCGTCGTCGTTGTCGAACGTCGCGCGCAGAGTGACCGTGCCGGTAGCCGTGGCCATCTGGTTGCCTAGTGCATAGAGCTTGCCGGTAGCGATCTGCCGGCTGTTGTCGCTGCTGAACGCCGTGACCGGCAACGTCGTATCCGCGGTGCCGAAGCGTTTAAGTACGTTGGCCAGCGAGTTCTGCGGCACGGTGAACTGCACCGTGGTCGGTTTCATCGTGGTGATGGTGACGATACCCGGCGACGTCGACTGGGTGACGTAGTTACCCGGATCGACAAGACGCAAGCCGACACGCCCGGCAACAGGCGCCGTGATGTGGCAGTAAGCAAGGTCGAGGTCGAACTGCGCGATGTTTGCTTCGTCCGCCTTCACCGCCGCTTCGTCCTGCTGCACGGCGAACTTCTGATCGGCGAAGGTCTGCTCGGCAATCGATTTCTGCTCATTCAACGTGGTGAAGCGCGCAAGGTCGGAGCGCGCCTGGGCGAGCGTGGCTTTGTCCTTGGCCATCTGCGCCTCGGCCTGGCGCTTGTCGATCTCGTACTGGCGAGGGTCGATCTGGGCGAGGAACTGGCCTTTCTCGACATCCTGGCCTTCCTTGTAGCCCACCTCGGTGAGGTAGCCACTGAGCTGCGGCAGCACATTGACCGTAGCTACCGGGGTCACCGTGCCGAGCTCATTGAGTATCTCAGGCATGTCGCCGAGCGTGGCCTTCGCCGCGCTGACCAACTGCGGTGGCGTGACAGGCTTCTTCTTGCCGGAACCGCTTATGACGTGGAACAGCACCAGGGCGATGATCACGATAGCGACAAGCGAGACGATCAGCAGACGCCGTCCCTTGTGAGGCGGTTGCTGGGCTTGTGTCGCGTCACTCATGAATCGATCTCCTGGTTTATCCGTTAAGGCTAGGCAACAGGAACGCACGAGGGCCGATTACGTTTAACGACGCCGGGGAATGTTTAACCTGCGCTCATCCCTGAGAATCGTAGGATTTCACGACGTAAACCCCTGCGAAGCCCAGCCGTTCTTATCATCAGCCCCACTTCCCCACGGTGTCGTGATGAACACGCTGCGCTCGATCTCCCTTGCCCTGCTCATGACCGTCGGTGCCGCCGCCGGTACGTCCTCCGCTTCCGCCCAGGTCTACGTCGATGAAGGCGTCGATATCGGTCCGGAGCCTGGCTGTCCTTACGGTTACTACGACTACGCACCCTATCCGTGCGCGCCCTACGGCTATTACGGTGCCGAATGGTTCGCCGGTGGTGTCTTCATCGGGGCAGGCCCCTGGTTCCGTGGCCCCCGCGGCTTCCGCGGTCATGTCGACCCTCGTTTCGATCCGCGTCGCGGCTATGCCCGTCCCTTGCCCCAGGTGCACGAACGCCCGGCGCCAGGCACCCGCTTCGACCGTATCCCCGACTTCCATGGCGACGAGTGGCATGACGGCCGTGGTGGTGGCGGGGATCACGGTGGTGGGGATCGCGGTGGAGATCGCGGCGACGGTCATCGCTGACGCCTGACCCGACTTTCGCCTCAAGTTCCTGCGATTCCCGCCGTTATGAGGGGGTTGAACAGGGACATGAGGCGGAAGGATGACAATATCTTCATCGAGTGCGCTGGGCCCGACTGTCGCATCGGTCCCCGTGCACAACGGCACGACGGCGATGCCGTCGACAGCCCCGACCGGATCATCGTCCGGTGCGTCGGCGTCCTCCGTCGCCGCGCCTGCACCCTCGGTGATCGTCACGCTGAGCGGCGCGTCCACCGCCCCGGCGGCGATCGTCTATGGGCTACCGCCGATCAAGGCGGCGCCGGTCTGGCAGGATGCGTCCGTCGCGATCAAGACGGCGAGCGGCCGTACCGTCACGCTCTCCCTGCAAAGCGACGACGGCAGCATCGACATCCAGACCGACGGCGATGCGCCGCTGAGCGACGCGGAGAATGCGGCGGTCGCGAAACTGTCCGCCGCCTTCGTCAGTGCGCTCGAAGGCATGGCCTCCGCGCCACCTCATCTGGATCTCACTGGCCTCGCACAGGTCGACACGAGCGTGCTGTCTTCGGTCCATCTCAGCGCGAAGGCCACCAACAGCAATCAGGCCATCCAGACGATCGACTTCGCCGCCGACGCGAAGTCGCGTGCGGTGAAAATCGATGGGCCAGGCGGAAAGCTCGATGTCAGCGTGGATCTGAGCAATCCGGCCATCACCGGCAGCAAGGCGCAGCAGGCTGCGGCGATCGACAACTACCTCAAGCAGTTCGAACAGGCCGCGTCGCGTGGCCACGCGAGCCCTCTGCTGATGTCCCTGTTCGAGGATGCTTTCACGCAGATGAACGCGCCCGCGGGCCTCGATACGCCGAACACCGTGCGTTCGTCCTCGTCGCTCACTGACATGGACCATGCCCTGCTCAGCGGCCTCGGGGATTTCAGCGCATCGATCACGCAGACCGCCACCGCCTCCAACCCGTACCGGGCCGGTGAGCACGATGGATTCTCCTTCCAGGTGTCGCAAACCACGCGGATGTCGGGGCGCAACGCCTCCGAACGCGGTATATCGCAGACCTCGTCCTCGCAGCTCCATGCGAGTTTCCATTCGGCGCTCTCTCCCGATGCACCGCTGAATCTGACCGACGATCCGAAGTCGCAGAACTACTACTACAGCCAGATCGACGACTCCGCGCAGAGCAACGTGAGCATCGGCTACCAAAAGGGTCGTCTCATGCAGGCGACCGTCAGCCGTACGGCAAGCCAGAGCACCGAGCGGTTGAAATACATCATGGGCCAGAAGGTCGAAGACGTGACGACACCGCTGCAGAAATCGCAGCAGCGTGACCTGCTTCCCTTGCTGACGCAGATGGAACGGCACCCACCGCAAACGACCCGGGAACGCGACGAGCGCACCCGGGCACTCGCGCAGATTCACGACAGCCTCGGTCTCCAGACCGATCCGGTCGCCCTCGGCTAGCCAGGCCCCGAATCTAGAAAGAGATGTCTAGAGGGCTATACATTCGAAATTAGTTTCGATATAACTGGCTCACGTGTTGCGACGCAGCACGTTTTTGTTACATACGGATGTAGCCGGCGCTAGCCCGGCTACCGGCACCCACGACCCGGCGATCCCGCCGGCGTCAGGGTCGCGCCTTTTGGGGGATTTGCCTTCGATTACCCGTCATGCCCGGCCCTGCGGCAGCAGCGACCGTGTGCGCTTACGCCTGAAAAATGGTTCGAGGAGAGCGTCGTTCATGTCCAGCAAGACTCCCAGCATCCAGCGTGCCCTCGCGACAGCCCTCGCGCTGGCGATCAGTTCCGGCGCATTGGCGCAGTCCACCACCGGTAGCCTCTTCGGCCAGGCACCAGCCGCGGCCGGCGAGACCGTAACCGTTACAAGTGATACCGGTTTGAGCCGCGATATTCCGGTCGACGAGCGCGGCCGCTTCTCGGCGGGCCAACTGCCCCTGGGCACGTATAACGTGAGCCTGAAGGTCGGCGGCAAGGTGGTCGACACGCGGCAGAACATCACGCTCAAGGTGGGCGCGGGCACCGAGGTGTCCTTCGTCGCCTCGCAGGCGCAATCGATGGAGGGCGTCACGGTATCCGCCGCGGCCTTGCCGAGCATCGACGTCTCCACCGTGGATTCGCGCACCGTGGTCACCTCCGAGCAACTGGCACGCCTGCCGCTGGGTCGCAATGCCGAAGCCATTGCCCTGCTTGCGCCGGGCGTGGTCAACAACGGCGGCAGCTTCAAGGGTCCGACAGGTAACTCCCTGGTGAGCTTCGGCGGCTCAGCTGCTAGCGAGAACGCATACTACGTCAACGGCTTCTCGACGACGGATCCCCTGCGCGGCTTCGGCGGCCTGTCCCTGCCCTACGGTGCGATCGACCAGCAGGAGGTCTACACCGGTGGCTACAGCGCGCAGTACGGCCGGTCCGATGGCGGCGTGATCAACGTGGTCGGCAAGCGCGGTACCAACGAATGGCATTTCGGCACACAAGTCCTTTGGGAACCCAATTTCGCGCGCTCCAGCCAACGGAACCGCTACTTCGAGAACGGGCTTCCGGCATCACCCAAGGCAGGCCAGTTGTATTCGCCCGACAGCAAGGATTCCGCTACCAGCACCACGGTCAGTGCGTACGCGGGCGGCCCGCTGATCAAGGACAAGCTGTTCATCTTCATCGCCGGCGAATACGAGCGGCAGCAGGGCACTACCGTCAACCCGGTAAGCGGTTTCAGCAGTACAAAGCCTTATGTCGACTACCGATACAACGAACCGCGCTGGTACGGAAAACTCGACTGGAACATCACCGATAGCAATATCGTCGAGCTGACCGGCGCCTCCGACAAATACGAGACGTCCGGTACCGTCTACGGGTACGACTACCAGACGCGAACACGCCAGGATCGAATCGGCGGCGACGACAATATCAAGACCGGTGGTGACCTGTGGACGGCTAAATACACCGGCTACCTCACCGACGATCTCACGCTGACGGCGCAGTACGGCAAGCTCAAGAGCGACGATTACGATGCGCCGGCCGGCTACAACGCCGATCTCACCTACGTGGATGGCCTGACCAACCAGAACCCTGCACTTAACGGTGGCGCACCGCGCGGCAACAACCAGACCGTCGCCAGTCTCAGTCCGGCCGGGCGTGGCAACCGCACCACCAATACGCGCATCGACCTGACCTACAAGATCGGCGACCACACCATCACGGCGGGCATGGACAACCAGACCGCGAAGGCCCTGGACCAGGGCACGATCACCTCGGGCCCCGGCGGCTATTCCTGGACCTATGGCCAGGGCGACCCGAACACGCCGATCTCCACCGGCCTGGGAGTGCCCGCCACCGGCGGTTTTCCGAACGGCGCGCAGGGCTATTACGTCATCCAGAACATCAACAGCAGCCTCGCCACCGTACGCTCCACGCAGCGTGCGCAGTACATCGAAGACAAGTGGCAGATCAACGATCGCTGGCTGCTCTCGGTCGGCCTGCGCAACGACCAGTTCGAGAACTTCAACAGCGATGGCCAGCCCTTCGTGACCCAGCACAAGCCGCAGTGGGCGCCGCGCCTGGGCGCAAGCTGGGATGTGAACGGCGATGCGACTTTCAAGGTCTACGCCAATGCCGGCCGCTATTACCTCGGCCTGCCCCTGAACCCTGCGCTCAACGCTGCCGGTGGCGCGCTGACCACCTCGCAGTACTTCACCTATGGCGGTATCGCCGCCGACGGCACACCGACCAACCTGACCACCATTTCACCGCCGGTGGCGGCAAACAATACCTTCGGCCAGCTTCCGGATCCCTCCACGGTCACGACCAAGGGTCTCAAGTCGGAATACCAGGACGAGTTCATCCTCGGCTTTACCAAGACCCTGGGAACCAAGTGGGTTTATGGGGCGAAGGCGACGCAACGTATCCTGCGTAACGCGATCGACGACTACTGCGATATCGACCTCGTGCTGGCCAAGGCGCAGTCGCTGGGCTATGACGTGACCACGCAGAGCAACCCGGTCAGTTGCTGGCTGTTCAATCCGGGCAAGGCCAACACGTTCAACCTGGTCGATACCTCGGGCAACCATGTCAGCGTGCCGCTCACCAACCAGGAGTTCGGCTTCGATCGCCTGAAGCGTCGCTACTACTCGCTGGAGTCGTTCCTGGAGCACCCGTTCGACGGCACCTGGTATGCGCGGGCCACGTACACGTTCTCGCGCAGCTACGGCAACACGGAAGGACAGCTCCGCTCGGACCTCTATCGTGAGTCGCGTGGGACGGGCCAGACGGCCGTATCGACCACCCAGGACTGGGACAACTCGTACATCATGGTCCATACCAACGGGCCGCAGAACAACGACCACAAGCATCAGCTGAAGGTCTTCGGTTACTACCAGATCACCCCCGAGTGGCTGGTCAGCGGCAACCTCAGCATGATCTCCGGTGCACCCAAGCCCTGCCTCGGCTACTTCGGTCCGGATCGCGAAGACCCGGCCGGCTATGGCAACAGCTACCACTTCTGCAATGGCCTGCCCTCACCGCCGGGAAGTCACGGTCGTCTGCCCTGGGTGCGCCAGCTCGATGTGGGCGCGACCTATCGGCCCAAGTTCGCCGACGCGAAGCTGGCCTTCAATGTGAACGTGTTCAACGTGCTGAACGAGCAGCGCGTGGTCGGCATCTATCCGAACGCGGAGTCCAGTCCGAACCTGGCCAATCCGCTGTATGGAACGCCCACGTCAAGGCAGCTGCCGCGCTACCTGCGCCTAAGCGCGAACTACGATTTCTAAGAAACCGCCTTCTGTAGGAGCCGCTTCAGCGGCGATGGCGCTGCGGCAACCTGGCTATCGCCGCTGAAGCGGCTCCTACAGGGGGAGCGGTGCGGCGAACTGGCTATCGCCGCTGAAGCGGCTCCTACATGGAGGTATGGGTCGCGGTCAGGACTAGACGCGGAACCAGGAGCCGGATATGCGCTCCTGGAGTACGTCCAGCGGGTGGCCCTGCTCGCCGAGGAAGACGGCACGTGCTCGCGCGAAGGCGAGAGCCAGCGATTCCGAGGTAAAGCCGCGCTTTGCGGCGTCGGGAGCCAGTACCCACCACATCCGGCTGTTCAAGCCGGGATAAAAGACGAACACTTGCGGCAAGCGGCCTTCTGCGCTCAAGAACTGTCGTCCGGTGCCTCGAAAGACGCATCGTCTTCCGGGCCGCCTTCGTTGGAATACGTGCCTTCTGCCGCTTCGTCATCGGCGTCGCGCTTGGCCGGCGCCGCCTTGGGCAGCTTCTCGGTCGGCGTCTCGCCGCGGCTTTTGCGCAGGTCGTCGATGATGCGTTGGTTGATGCTCTGGAACGGGTTGCTCATCGTCGACCCCAAAAGGCGGTTCATCAATGCCGCGGCGTTCGCGACGGGACGTTCTTCGGTTCACTGATCACCGAGTCGGGCGCGGCGACGGACTTGCGTCCCCTCAGCTGCTTCGCCGTGAGCGGCAGGCACTCGCCCTTCTCATTGATCTCGCGAATCGCACAGGCCGCAGGGTGCGTGGCCGCGTGAACGTCGTAAGCCTCGAGAATCGACCGTCTGGCCTCGAGGTAGGACGGCCGATCCTTTGAAATCGTGGACATGGCTCGATACTCCCGTGGGTGGCAACAGCGCGCCGCCAAGCGCGAGGCTGCACCCAGTAGCGTTACCTTGCCGTTAGCCTCGTGGATACACCACGTGCACCTTGTGCTCGCTGCCGTCATCCTGGAGTGGCAGGCTGTCGCCGTCGATCAAGGCGCCATCGAGCAGGATGCCCGTCGATTCACCGTCTCGCGCAGGACGGAGATCGATGGAGTACGTCGAACCTCCAAAGGCGTAACGCAGGCTGTATCCCGCCCACGAGGACGGTACACAGGGACGAATCCGTAGCCGGCCTTCCTGCAGGCTCAACCCCAGCAACGATTCGATCAACAGGCGGTACATCCAGCCTGCGGAGCCCGTGTACCAGCTCCAGCCGCCGCGACCTACATGGGGCGCCACGGAATAGACGTCCGCTGCAAGCACATAAGGCTCGATCTTGTAGCGCTGGACGGCATCGGCATCGCCGGTATGGCTCGCAGGGTTGATCATGCGTGCCAGTTCCCAGGCGCGATCATGGTTTCCCATGTGCGCAAAGGCCATCGCGGCCCAGACCGCGGCATGCGTGTACTGCCCACCGTTCTCGCGCACGCCAGGCACGTATCCCTTGATGTAACCGGGATCCATGGCCGAGCGATCGAACGGTGGGTCGAGCAGGCGAATCAGCCCGACGTCGTCCTGCACCAGATGGCTGTCCAGCGACATCATGGCCTGCGTGCGGCGATCGTCACCGGCCACGTCCGAGAGCACCGACCAGCTCTGCGCGATCGCATCGATGCGACATTCGTCGTTGCCGGCCGAGCCCAGTGGCGTACCGTCGTCGAACCAGGCGCGCCGGTACCACTCGCCGTCCCAGGCATGTGCCTCCAGGGCGGTGGAAAGCTTGGTCACTTCCGCCTTGCAGCGGTCCGCGAAGAGCGTATCGCCGCGCGAGCGTGCCGTGAGCGAGAATTCGCGCAGCACATGGACCAGGAAGAAGCCGAGCCAGACGCTCTCGCCCTTACCGCCCTCGCCCACCTTGTTCATGCCGTCGTTCCAGTCGCCGCTACCCATCAGCGGCAGGCCGTTGTGTCCGCGCGGCATGGAGTGCTCGATGGCGCGCACACAGTGCTCGTAAAGGCTCGCGCGAACGCCCGAAGGCCGCGGCAGGTCGTAGTACGACTCTTCGCCGGGACGCAGTGGGCGGCCTTCGAGGTATTCGATCGATTCGTCCAGCACCGCGGCATCCATGCTCGCATGCACGTAGCGACTGGTGGCCAGCGGCAGCCACAGGTAATCGTCCGAGCAGGCCGTGCGCACCCCGCGTTCGATGGGCGGATGCCACCAATGCAACACATCGCCTTCAACGAACTGGTGCGCCGCACACAGCAGCAACTGGGCGCGAGCCATGGCGGGCGCCGCGTGCTGGGTGGCCATGGAATCCTGCAACTGGTCGCGGAAGCCGACGGCTCCGCCCGACTGGTAATAGCCGCTGCGCGCGAAGGGGCGGGCGGCGATCGTCTGGTAGAGCAGCCAGCCGTTGGCCATGGTGTCCATCGCCGGCTCGGGTGTCCTGGCCTGCACCACGCCGAGCAGGTCACGCCAGTGCGCACGCACGGCACTCAGTACCCGGGCGGCCGAACCGTCCTGGCGGAATCGCTGCACCAGGTTACGCGCCTCGGCCTCATTGCCACCCATGCCCAGCCGGATAACGACCTCACGCGATTCGCCGGGCTCGAGGAGGAAGTCGACGCGCAGGACACCGCAGGGATCCAGCCCGGCGCCGATGCGGTTGCTCCATCCCTGCCGACGCATCGCCAGCGGCGAGTCCATCCGTCCGTTACGGCCGAGGAACTCGGTCCGGTCGCCACCCACGGAGCGTTCGCGGTCGCCCATGTCGAAGAACGCGACACGGCCGGGGAAGTCGCTGTTGTAGGCATTGCGCGCGAACAGCGCGCCGGTGATCGGATCGACCTCGGTCACCACGTGCATCGAGCTCTTCTCGCGGACATCGCCGAGCAGCCATTCGACGTATGCGGTGACCGACAGTCGACGCGCTTCGGTGCCCTTGTTGGTCACGGTGACCACCTGGAACTTCACCGGCGCATCCAGCGCGACGAAGGTTTCAAGACGCGATTGCAGGGCTTCCTCGTCATGCTCGAAGCTGCTGTATCCGAAGCCATGACGCGTTGTGTAGCTTCCCTTGCCGCGCACCGGCAACGGTGTCGGCGACCAGACGCGGCCGGTGGATTCGTCGCGCAGATAGACGGCTTCGCCGCTCGCATCCTCGACAGGGTCGTTGTGCCATGGCGTGATCCGGCAGCCGTGCGCGTTCTCGGCCCAGGTATAGGCGCCACCGCTTTCGGAGACCACGCTGCCGAAAGTGGGATTGGCCAGTACGTTGCACCAGGGTGCAGGCGTTTCGGCGCCCTGCTCCAGCACGATGACGTACTCGCTGCCATCCGCGGAGAAAGCACCGGTGGGCGGTTTCGCCGCCGCCAGTTCCGGACGCGGCAGGCGCGGCCACGAGGCGGGCTCCGCGGCGGCCGGACGCGAATCCAGGCGATGGCGTTCCATTTGCTCGGCAAGCGAGCCAAGGCTGTCGACCACCACGATGCGGGCGCTGGCTTCCATCACCAGCCGGTCTTCATACGAGAGTGGCTGTGCGGCGCGGATGAACACACCGCCCGGCCGGTCGAGCAGGTTCGATTCCGTCCCCGAGGCAAGCAGGCCGGTCAGCGCATCGTGCAGTGTCTGGCGATAGCCCGTGGTGTCCTCGTTCCAGATGACCAGATCCACGGCCAGGCCCCGCAGGCGCCAGTAAGCGGCCGCGCGAACGAGGTCGCGGGCGACATCGAGCCGTGCGATATCGCCGATCCGCAGCAGCACGATCGGCAGATCGCCGGAGACCGCCTGCCCCCAGAGCCCCGACTGCCCACGCGCATTCGCGGCAATGAGCGCCGGTTCGGCGCGCAAGGCGAGGTTCGGATAGACGACCGAGGTCGCCATGTGTTCGTAGAGCTGTGCATCGGCCAGGGTGTTGTTGGCCTGGCGCAGGGAGACCTGGCTGTGTGTCCACGCGAGGTCGAACACGCGGTCGGACAGATGTCGATCGCGATACTTCGCGATCAGGCGCATGCAGCCGTCGCGCGTATCCGCGACGCCGGTCACGAAGTCGAGCGTCGCCGTCTGCTCGGGATCGAGCGTGATGCGGACGCGGATGGCGACGATGGGATCCAGTACGGCGCCCGCCGTATCGCTCAGGCGATCCATGCCGGCATCGAGCGCCGCCGGTTGCGCCGTGCTGCGTCCGCGCCCGATGAACCTGGCGCGATCGGTCTCATACGAAATCGCATCCACATCGGCGTCGTGCACAGCGACCAGATGACACATCCACGGCGGCTGTTCGTCCGCCGAGCGCGGACGGCGTGCGCATAACAGCGCCTGCAGCGACGCCTCGATTTCCGTGGTGACGAACAGCTTGCTGAAGGCGGGATGTGCCATGTCGCCGTTCGGGTCGGTCAGTACCACCTCGGCGTAACTGGTCAGCTCGATGGTGCGACGCGTGCGCCCACGATTGGTGATGCGCGTGCGGCGCAGCTCGATATCGTCCTCGGGCGAGACCACGATCTCGGTGTGCGTCTCGAATCCGCGCTGGCGCACGCGGAACTCCGCGCGTGACTCCGAGAAGATGGCTTCGAACAGGTCCGTGCGTCGCGCGACCGGCTGGTAGGCCGTGGTCCATACGTCACCCGACTCCGGGTCGCGCACATAGCAGAACATGCCGTGGTTATCGCGGGTGATGTCTTCGCGCCACCGGGTGACCGCCATCGCATCGCGACGACTGTAGCCGCTGCCCGCGCTGCTCACCATGACGTGGTAGCGCCCATTGGACAGCAGTTGTATGGCGGGACGCGGACGATCGGGGTCGGTGAACAGGCGCAGGCGCGCCTCAGGGGTCGATGCCGCCGTGGCGTCGTCACCCAGTCCAGCGGTATGCAGGTATTCCGTTGCGCTTCGTGGCACACGCTCCTGCAACAGCAGCGTGGTGGCCATGACGTGCGGGTCCGACTCGAAACGCCGCTGCATCGGTTGGCCGAGCAGGAGATGGTCGATGGCCAGCAGGGACATGCCCTGGTGGTGGGCCATGAACGAACGCACGACCACGGCGTCCTGCCCGGGAGGCAGCCGCGACGGTGTGTAATCGACCGCTTCGTACAGACCGAAGCGACCGGCAAGGCCCGCGTCGGTGAGTCGCCGCAGGTTGCTGGTGGCGGCTGCGGGGGCGACCATCAACGCGAGGACGGTGGCGTAAGGCGCAACGACGAGATCGTCGCCAAGACCGCGCTTGAGACCCAGCCCGGGCACGCCGAACGCACGGTATTGATAGGTCAGGTGCGCATCGACAGCGTTGTATCCGGACTCGGACACACCCCAGGGCAGGCTGCGCTGCTTGCCGTATTCGATCTGCCTGGCGACGGCCGCCCGGCAGGTCTGGTCGAGCAGGCTGCCCTCATAGGTCGGCATCACCAGCATCGGCATCAGGTACTCGAACATCGAGCCCGTCCACGAAAGCAGTACAGGCGAGCCTCCCGTGGTCGTGAGCAGGCGACCGAGCGAGAACCAGCTCTCCTGCGGAATCTGTCCCTGGGCGATGGCGACGAAGGTGGTCAGTCGCGCCTCGGAGGCCAGCAGATCGTAGTAGGAGGCATCGAGCACGCGCCGGTCGATGTCATAGCCGATGGACATCAGGTGCCGGTTTTCGTCGTACAGGAAGGCGTGGTCCATGATCGCCAGCTCACCCGCCAGCGCGGCGATCCGGCCGAGTGCCTCGATGCGCGCCTGCGCAGTGGTCCGTTGCTCGGAGCCCGCTGCGCCACCTCCGGCTAGCTGGGTCAGCGTCGGGATGCCATCCCTATGCCCCTCCGCCGCACGCCATGGCTCAGCTTCGGCCATCAGGTCGTCGCATTGAGCTGTGAGGCGTGACAACCAGAACACGGTCTCTTCGGAAGGCTCATGCACGAACGCCGGTGCGACCTTGCACAAGCGGTCGGCCTGACTCTCCGCAAACGCGACCACCGCGTCCATCGACAGCGGCGGAAACGCCATCACTCCGCGGAGGTCGTCCGACCATGCGAGCAATGGCGCGCGGTTGACACCATCGACGTGTTGCAACAGAACGCCCAGGGTATCGCGCAGCCCTTCGATGGCTACGGCACGGAAAACCGGCTCATGTTGCAACGCGAGGAGGCCGCGCTGGAGGGTCAGTAGATGGCCGGCAAGGTTGCCGCTATCCACACTCGACACATAGAGCGGGTGCAGCGGCGCGAGCGTCTCGGTGTCGTACCAATTGTAGAAATGACCGCGATAGCGCTCGAGCGAATGCATGGTGGCCAGCGTCGCCGCCGTGCGCCTGATCACCTCTGCGAGCCCCACATAACCGAAATCATAGGCAGCAAGACTCGCGAGCAACCCCAGGCCCATGTTGGTGGGCGAGGTGCGTCGGGCCACCCTGGTCTCTGGCGTCATCTGCACGTTGTCCGGCGCCAGCCAATGGTCGTCGGCACCGACGTGGGCCTCGAAGAACGCCCACGTGCGCCGGGCCAGCAAGCGAAGGAACGCTTGATCCGCCGTACTGGGCGCGTAAACATGGCTGACATCGGGACGGCTCACCCACCAGGCGAACACGGGCGAGAGCAACCAGAGCACGAGCACCGGCGATGCGATGGCGAGCACCATGGGGCGGTCGATGGCGAGAAGAACGCCCAGGACGATCGCCACGACAGGGCCCGCCGCGAGCGCGCGCCAGGGCACCTTATGCGTGCCACGACCGCTACGCTCCACCTCGCTGGACGAGCGCCACTGAAGCAGATGGCGGTGACTGATGACGATGCGCCACAACGAGCGGCTGATCGCGTCGATGCTCACCCAGGCTTCGTGGGGCAACCACGCCATGGAGAACACCAGGCGTAAACCGTGCTGACCCGTGGCAACCAGCGAGGCCCGCGCGTGCTGTCGCCAGCCGATGTCGCGCGGCTTGCGCGACGCTTCCATCAGGGCCTGCAACAACACCGGCACGAAGGCCATCGACAATACGGCGAGTGTCCACGTCAGGACCGGCGTGATCCACAGCCAGCCCGCCACGAGCAAGGCGAGCGCCGCTGGCGCGCCGACACTGCGACGCAGGTTGTCGAAGATCTTCCAGCGTGACAGCGGGCTGAGGTCGTTGCGCCGCCAGCCGTCACGCGTGGGCACGGTGGGCATGAGCCAGGGAAGCAGCTGCCAGTCGCCGCGCATCCAGCGATGACGCCGGATGCTGTCGTCGACGTAGCGCTCGGGATTTTCCTCGAACACGAGCACGTCGCTGAGCAGGGCCGTACGCGCAAAGCAGCCCTCGATCAGGTCATGGCTGAGCACGCGTTCGTCGCGAAGGCGTCCCGCCAGGGCGTGCTCGAAGGCATCGACGTCGTAGATGCCCTTGCCGATGAACGAGCCCTCGTGAAAGAGGTCCTGATAGACGTCGGAGACGGCACGGGTATACGGATCGATACCGGCATCGGCACCATACAGGCGCGCATATGCCGAGCGTGCCTGCGCCGGCAGGCCGATGCCGACGCGCGGCTGCATGATGCCGTAACCGGACACCACCACACCGCGGACCTCGTCGAATACCGGGCGATTCAGCGGGTGATCCATCGCTGCGATGAGCAGGTGCGCAGTGTCGCGCGGCAACTGGGTGTGGGTGTCCAGCGTGATGACATAGCGTACCGGCGGCAGGTTCTCGATCCGCCCGACGATCAGAAGGAAGCGCTCCGCCCCCTCGCCCCGCAGTAAGCCATTCATCGCCGCGAGCTTGCCGCGCTTGCGATCCGCACCGATCCAGCGCTGCTCCGTCTCGCTCCACTCGCGCGGTCGGTGGAACAGATAGAAACGGTCGATGGTGGATGAGGGATACTTTGCGTTGAGTGCGTCGACGCGTTCCCTCGCGCGCTCGAGGATAGCGGCATCGCCCGGCGTCGAAGCCGAGTCCGCATCCATGAAGTCGGTCAACAGGGCGAAGTGCAGGACTTCGTCACGATTGGCGAGGAAACGCACTTCAAGCGCTTCGGCCACCTCGTCGACATCGTCCGTGCTGCCGAGCAACGTCGGCACCGCCACCATGGTGCGGGCCTCGGCGGGAATGCCCTCGGCGTAATCCATGCGTGGCAGGTGGTCGGGCCGGGTGACCAGCACCGCCGCCAGGTTGAGCAGGCTCAAGGTCAGCTGGCTGGCCACGATCAGTGCGCCGAAAGCCAGTGCCGCCAGCGCCCAGCGCGAGTCCGATGCGAGCGAGCCGCTTTCGACCAGGCCCGTGGTCAGACCGGCCAGGAGCAGGAGGAACGCCGTGAACGAAAAGGCGAAAGGCGCCCGGTCGAAAACACGCCGGCATCGCGAAGCGAACGATCGCCGCGTGCCGAGACGTGTCTCCAGCGCGGCAAGGCCCGGACCGACAAGGTGATAGCCGACATGCGTGACCGCGCCGTCCCGGGGCTCGCCCGGATCCGGGCAGCTCGCCGCGAGGGCAGCGCGCGCAGTGGCCACTTCGCCGAGGCGACCGGCACGGGCCAGACGCTCCACGGCGTGCCGGTAACGGTCGCGGCTGGCGAAATCCATGGCCGCGTAGATCCCCGCGGGATCCTCGCGCAGGCAGGCCTCGACCAGGCTGGCGTGTTCGACGAAATCGCGCCAGTCCACCGTCACCAGTGCGCGAAGGCTGCCGATGCTGTTGCCGACGGACACCTGCTGGGCGGCCTGCTGCTGCGACTCCATCTGTACGAGGTAGTCGATACTCCGGCCGGATTCGGCAAGGCGCTGCTCGATCCATCCCAGCGGCATGGCCAGCGCGGGACCCTGCCCCTGCAGACGGCGAACGAGTTCGGCGACGAAGGGTGCGCTCATGACCGGTGAGGAACGCGCCATGTCGGCGACGACCAGCACCACGTTCTTCGGATCTTCCGCCGCCATGCGCGTCATGGCATCCGCCCAGCGCGTCGCGCGACGGCGCCTGGCCTTGTCGAGCATCACGCGCGCGGCGATTCGCCTGAGATTCTCGATCAGCGCAAGGCGCAGCATGATCGGTATGGCCCACAGTTCGCCCAGCTTCAGCGGCACGACGGACTGATACGCCTGGAGAAAACGCGCCAGGCCTGCCGCGTCGATGCGGCCGTCGCCATGCGAGATCACTTCGAGCGCGATGTCGTAGACGCGCGGCAAGCCACGCGACGGACCGTCCTCCAACTGGACCAGCTCGCGGCTGTATCCCTTGGGGAAATCCTTGTTGGCGATGCGGATGTGTTCTTCGATCAGGTAGAGGTTGTCGAGCAACCACTCCCCTGCCGGCGTGGTCCCCGCGCCGCGACGTCCGGCTGCCATCAGCGCGCGGCAGACCTCGAGAATCACGCGCTCGTTATCGGCCAGCCTGGGTAGTAACCAATCCGCCGAGGGCCGTTTTGCCACGTCGTGGCGCCTCGCAAGCACCAGCCCGTGGGCTTCCATCTGGTCGGCATTGAAAAGTTCCGCCCGCAGTGCGGGCTCACGCTCCGGACCCGGAGCGTCATGAATACGTGCGCGCCTGAACAGCTCTATATCCTGCCCCTCGGGGGTGGTGGGATTCGTTTTCATGGATCGGCGCACGGACCTGTGGGCCCGCCGCTGGAGTCTACGCCTACCCTTAGCGTGCCGTACGGAACGTGAGATTGAGGCGAAGCATGCCCGTGAGCGGATGGTGCGAGGCCTTCAACGGCATCACGCCGTGGTAGTTCATGCGCGACGGGCCGCCCCATACGACGACGTCGCCATGGACAAGCGGAATCTTCAGCGGCTTGACGCCCTTGCCCTGGCCGCCGAACTGGAACACCGCCGGCACGCCGAGCGACACGGATACGATGGGCTCCGAGTCGCGCTTCTCATTGCGATCCTGATGCATGGTGAGCCGCGAACCGGTGTCATACCGGTTGATCAGGCACGCATCCGGCACGAAACCCTTGAAGCCGGCCTCCGACGCCGCATCCGCCGCCAGGCGCAGGAATAACGCCGGCATCGGCGGCCATGGCTGGCCGGTCTCGGGATCGATCGCGTCATACCGGTAACCGCGACGATCGCTCACCCAGCCCACGCTGCCGCAGTTGGTCATCGCCACGCTCATGGTGTGGCCACCGGGCGTGACCAGGTGCCGGAACGGGGAAACGGCGGCCACGGCGTGAATCAGTTCGACCAGCGACGTGCCTTGATCCAGCGCGAACGCGCGAAGCACCACGGCGCCGGGACCCAGCGGCTCGTTGAGTCGTTCGGTGGCGGGAAAATCGGCGAAGAGATCCGCAGTCATGCCCCATTATCCCCGTTCCGCACTCTTTCGTGCCCACTTGCGCGAGAATCGGCGAAGAATCCGCCAGAGCTCTTTCCCATGTCCCAGCCTGCCGCGCCGTCCGACCCGGAAGTCGACCCGACCCTGCGCCACAGCGGGCTGGATTTCCCGGTGGTTGGCGTCGGAGCCTCGGCTGGCGGTCTGGCCGCCCTGGCCAGGTTCCTCGAGGCGATGCCAAGCGAACCGGGCATGGCCATCGTCATCGTGATGCACCTGTCACCCCGGCACGACAGCATCGTCGATCGCATCCTGCAACGCTCCACCCGCATGCCCGTCACCCAGGTGCTGGAGGCGCTGCCGCTGCAGAAGAACCACGTCTACGTGATTTCGCCGCGCAAGGCGCTGTCGATGAACGACGGCTACCTGCGTCTGCTCGACATGGAGCGTCCACGGGGCAAGCACGTTTCGATCGACTTCTTCTTCCGTACGCTCGCCGAAGTCCACCGCGAAAGAGCCTTCGCGGTGGTCCTCTCGGGCACGGGGTCGGATGGCTCAGTGGGTATCGCACGGATCCGCGAACGCGGCGGGATCACCCTCGTGCAGCATCCCGAGGATGCCGAGTACGACCAGATGCCGCTCGCCGCCATCGCGACGGGCGCGGTCGACGTCATCCTCCCGGTAGCCGAGCTCCCCGAGCGCATCATCGCCATGGCGCGCGATGCCTCGCAGATCGTCCTGCCTGAAGCCGCCACGTTGGACGACATCTTCGAGACCGGCGAATCGACGCTGGAGTCGGAAGCCCGGGAGCACGAGGACGCGCTACGGGACATCATGCTCATCCTGCGCGCGAAGACCGGCCACGACTTCCGCGCGTACAAGAGGGCCACGGTGCTGCGCCGCATCGAGCGACGCATGCAGGTCAATGGCCTGCGCACGCTGGAAGGCTACCGCGACTTCCTCCACGACCATGCCTACGAGCGGCCAGCCCTCCTGAAGGACATGTTGATCAGCGTGACCAATTTCTTCCGTGACCGCGAATCGTTCGACGTGCTGGAGCGCGAGGTGATTCCGCAGCTGTTCGAGCAAGGTTCGCAGGACACGCGCGTCCGGGCCTGGAGCGCCGGCTGCGCGACGGGCGAGGAAGCCTACTCGCTGGCGATGCTGCTGACCGAGGCGGCCGCGCCGGTCCTGGCGTCCGTACAGGTATTCGCCACCGACATCGACGACGACGCCATCGCCCATGCCCGCCGCGGCTCCTACTCGTCCGCCGCGACAGCGGATATCGCTCCCGGCCGGGTCGCGCGATTCCTCAGCCGCGAGGGCGATGGCTATCGCGTGCAGAAGAGCCTGCGCGAGAAGGTCCTGTTCGCCCGGCATAACGTGCTGCAGGACCCACCGTTCTCCAAGCTCGACCTGATCGTCTGCCGTAACCTGCTGATCTATCTCAATCGCGATGTCCAGTCGCATGCGCTGGAGATGTTCCACTTTGCGCTTCGCCCGGGCGGTTACCTGTTCCTGGGTAGCTCCGAGTCCGCCGAAGTGGTGTCGAAGTACTTCACACCGGTGGACAAGAAGCACCGCATCTATCGCGCCAACGCGGTGGGACGTACCGGCATTTACCTGCACACGCCGGCGCGCCTTGCATCGACCCCGGCCAACGCTGGCACGACGGCCACGGTATCGGCCGCACAGGACCGGCGGGAACACTCGCTGAGGGAAATCCATCGCATGGCGGTCGAAGACCGTTTGCCGCCGAGCATCCTGGTCGACCGCGATGGTCACGTGGCGCACATGTCCGAGAGCGCCGGCGTCTATCTCCGGCTCGCTGGCGGCGCACCGTCGTACCAGCTAACCGCGCTGATCGTTCCCGAATTGCGCCTGGAGCTGCGCACGTCCCTTTTCCAGGCCAGCCAGGACGGTACGTCGGTGCGCTCGCGTGCGGTCGACCTCGAACGCGACGGACGCCTGCTCTCGGTCAGCATCGAGGTCCGTCCCGTTCGCGACCAGGAGCAGGTCGGTGGCTTCCAGCTTGTGGTCTTCCACGAGGGCGCCCCGCGCAGTGCCGAGCCGCCGACGGAAGTGGACAACGAACAGACGCCGATCCTCCTTCAACTGGAAGAGGAACTGAAGCGTGCGAAGGAACAGCTTCAGGCTACCGTCGAGGACTCGGAGTCCTCGAACGAAGAACTGAAAGCCTCCAACGAGGAGCTGCAATCGATCAACGAGGAGCTCCGCTCGGCAACCGAGGAACTGGAGACCAGCAAGGAGGAACTGCAGTCGATCAACGAAGAGCTCATCACGGTCAACCTCGAGCTGAAACTCAAGGTCGAGGAGACGGCCAAGGCCAACGACGACCTGCACAACCTGGTCGCTTCCACGGACATCGCCACCGTGTTCGTCGATCGCGACATGAGCATCAAGCGATTCACCCCGCGCGCCGCCGATGTATTCCGGCTGATTCCCGCCGACATCGGACGGTCGCTGCTCGACCTCAACCACAGCCTCGACTACCCCGACCTTGCCGCGGACGCGGCCATGGCCTTTCAGGCGCTGCGCACCATCGAACGCGAAGTCGGCAGCCAGGATGGTCGCTGGTACATCGCCCGCATCCTGCCCTATCGCACCGCCGAGGACCGCATCGAAGGCGCGGTGCTGACGTTCATCGACATCACCCGCCGACGCGCCGCTGAAGAAGCGGCGCGCAGCAGCGAGGAGCGTATGCGGCTCGTAGCTGATAGTGCCGTGGATTACGCGATCATCACCACCGATCTCGAAGGCATCATCACCTCGTGGAGCAAGGGTGCCGAGCGCATGTTCCGCTACTCCGATAGCGACGCGATCGGCCGCCACGCCAACCTCATCTTCAATTCGGAGGATCGTGCTCAGGGCGCTTTCCAGACCGAGATGGAACGCGCACGCACGCAAGGCCGCGCCACGGACGACCGCTGGCATATCCGCGCCGACGGCGAGCGCATCTTCTGTAGTGGCATCACCACGCCCCTGAACCAGGGTGGCTTTCACGGCTACGCCAAGATCACACGCGACTTCACCCAGGAAAAACGCCGGGAACGGGAACGCGAGGATCTCCTCCAGGCGGAGAAAGCGTCGCGAGAGGCCGCCCAGAGTGCCATGCTGATGAAGGACGAGTTCCTCGCCGTGATGTCGCATGAGCTCAAGCACCCGCTCAACCTCATCCTGATGAATGCGGAATTGATCGCCCGCTCGGCGACGATCGGCGGCGATGCGGCCACGCAGCGCTCAGCCGACGCGATCCGCAAGACCGTCGAAGGACAGGCGCAGATCATCGACGATCTTCTCGACCTTTCCCGGCTCAACACGGGCAAGCTCGCCCTGAACGTCGGAGAGGTCAACGTATCCGACAGCCTGCGGCGCGTCGCGGACGGCATGCGCGACGACCTCGCGGCCCGCTCGGTCACGCTGAGCCTCGTCCTGCCGCCTGCCGACGTCATGATGACGGCCGATGGCGTACGCATCGAACAGATTGTCTGGAACCTGCTGGGTAACGCGCTGAAGTTCTCCCGGCCCGATGGACGTATCTCGGCGACGTTGAGCAGCACGGGCGATCATGTCCGCCTGCAGGTCACCGACGACGGCATCGGCATATCGCCCTCGATGGTCGGCCGTCTGTTCGACATGTTCGAACAGGGGACCACCCTGAAGAACCGCGCCACCGGCGGCCTGGGCATCGGCCTGGCCCTGGTCAAGCAACTGGTCGACCTGCATGGCGGTGAAGTGACGGCCAGCTCGCCCGGCCCCGACCAGGGCGCATCGTTCACTGTCGTCCTTCCCACCAGGGCGCTCCGGCAGAGTGAAGCGGCGATGATCGCCGCTGCGCGTTGGACCCCACAGCTGGTCGGCCGTCGCATCGTCGTCGTCGACGATGCCGATGAATTACTCGGTCCCTTCGCCGAATTGCTGCGTCTGGAGGGCGCCACCGTAACCGTCGCCAACTCGGGTGTCATGGCGCTGTCGATCCTTGCCTCCGGTGACCACGACATCCTGCTTTCAGACATCGGCATGCCGGAGATGGACGGGCACGAGTTAATCGAAAAGGTGCGAGCCAACCCGGAAACCAAGGGGATCCTGGCCGTTGCCCTGACCGGCTTCGGCCGCCCGCAGGATGAGCGACGCGCACTGAAGGCAGGCTTCGACGCGCACATCAGCAAGCCGGTGTCGATGCGCACGCTACTGGCTGCCCTCGCACGTTTTCCGCCCCCGCGCCTTCCGATTTAAGTACTTCTACTCATGCTTACTCCCCCGCGACAGCTCGACTATGTACGCCTTCCGCACTTCTGCCATGGAGCTCACCATGTCCGATTGGAACCGTACCCGCCGAGCCCTCGCCGTGTTGCTTCCCGCTGGCATCCTGGGCGCCTCCACCATCCTGGGTTCGGCGCAGGCGACTGTTCTGCCGCCCAGGCATGCGACCTCGGCTCCCGGTAACGTCACCCTCGACGTCGCCGCCCGCCTCGCCTCCATCCGCGAGAGCGTCGCCAGGGATGTCGTTCAGACCAGTCCGCCGCAGGGCACGGCGTATCCCCTGTTGGCCTGGATGAACTTCGGCGGATTCGGCTGGCGCAATGGCGGCTGGAGAAACGGTGGCTGGAGGAATTGGGGCAACGGTTGGCATAACTGGGGCAACGGTTGGCACAACTGGGGAAATGGCTGGCACAACTGGGGCAACGGCGGCTGGCACAACTTCTGGCACAACTGGTGAGCCGCGGTGGATACCCCGCCGTGCATCGACACCGTCGTGCTGCAGCCCACGCCTTTCTGCAATATCGCCTGCCGCTATTGCTACCTTCCCAGCCGTAGTGACACATCGAAGATGTCGCTGGACACGGTACGCGCGGTGTTTACCGCCGTCTTCGCCTCGGGCTGGTCCCATCCCTGGCTCACCGTGATCTGGCACGCCGGCGAGCCGCTGGTGATGCCTGCTGCGTATTACGAGGAAGCGTTTTCCCTGATCGCATCGCTGTGTCCGCCCGGGATCGAGGTGCGCCACGCGATCCAGACCAACGGCATGTTGATCGATAAGGCCTGGTGCGCACTCTTCCGGCGATGGGAAGTCGGCGTGGGAGTGAGCATCGACGGCCCACGCGAGATCCACGATACCAACCGGGTAACCCGACAGGGCCGCGGCACCTATGACAAGACAGTCGCAGGCATCCGTTGCCTGGTCGACGAGGGCATTCCGTTCCATGTGATCTCGGTGCTGTCGGCGCGAGGCCTCCGGGCACCGGACGAGATGCTGGCGTTCTACCGGGATCTCGGCATCGCCGATGTGTGTTTCAACGTCGAGGAATCCGAGGGCGACCACGTATCCGAACTGTTCTCCGAAGAGGGCGCCGAAGCACGCTTTCGCGCATTCCTCGGGACCTTCTGGCGGAAATCGAGGGAGAGCGCCGGCATTCGCTTCCTGCGCGAGATCGACGGCATGCTCACGCGCATCCTTCGACCCGACGAAGCCGCGAGCGAGAACTCACAGGTGCAGCCCTTCGGCATGCTCAACGTGGACTGCCACGGCAACGTGTCGAGTTTCTCCCCCGAACTGCTGGGACTGAAGAACGCCGACTACGGCGACTTCATCGTCGGCAACATCCACACCGATTCGCTCGAGGCCATGCGCCAGAGCGACGCGATGCGCGCCATACACAGGGATATCGCCGCCGGCGTGGCCGCGTGCAAGGCCGAGTGCGCGTATTTCGCCGTGTGCGGCGGTGGTTCGCCGATCAACAAGCTGACCGAGAACGGCAGTTTCGCCACCACGCGGACGACGTTCTGCGACCTGGTTCAGAAAGTACCTGCGGACCTGATCCTCGAAGCGCTGGACCGGCTCGAGACGGTCCTCGACGACGACATGCTGGTGAGGAGTGCGTCATGAATGCAAAAACTCAGCTCGTTCTCGTATTCGCCGCGGGCTGTCTCTGGCTCGCGCCACCTGGCCTGGCCGCCGGCCAGAGCGCCGCAGGCGCGACAGCGCAACAGGCCCCTGCCCCGGCCTCGGCGGAGCCGGCTACCGAGCAGGAGGCAGCCGACGATGCGATCAAACCGCTGTTCAAGGTCAGCAGCGTGGAACTGATTCGCAGCAGCCACGCGCCCGAACTCGACATCGTTCGCGTGCGTGGCTTGAGCAGCACGGAGAACTGGAGCGACCCGCAACTCGTCGCCATCTCCCGCGGTTCGTCGGCTGACGGCATGCTCGACCTGCTGTTCGTCGCCCGTGCTCCGGACGAGGCCTCGAACCCGACGAAGTTCGGGCCGATGGAGGCTATCTTCGTGATCGAGCCGGGACACCCGTACAAGGGCATCCGCGTGCGCAGCGCCACCAACACAGTGAAGCTCGCCCAGCTCCCCGGCTATGCGGAAGCGCAGGGGCGCGAGGTGGATTGTTCGAACTGCGTCGGCAAGACCTATGTACCCAAGGGTGGATCCGCCGGCGGCAAGGATGCGGTGCGCGAGGAGGACCTGCCGGCGAGCACACGCGTGCTCCGCGACAACGACGGTATTCGCAAGTTGGACACGGACCCGAATCGACTGACCCTGATCCTTGGGGCGAATGATCGTATCGTGGAGGCGTTCTGGGATTGAACGATGGAAAGCATCGCCGATGAATCGGCTCCCACAAAGTGCTCTGCTCCCTGTGGGAGCCGCTTCAGCGGCGATGCTCCCGCCTCAGTGCGGCGCATTACTCATGTAATGGTCGTACTCATACTGGTTGATGTTGTGGTCATGGTCGAGGTCCGCATCCTCGAAGTGCGATTTCAGGCCTGCCAGCGCGGGGAATTTCGTCTCATCGAGCTTGTCGATGTCCTCCCGGCTCAACATCTTCTTTCCATGCGCGATCTTCGCGAATGGCGGGTACGTCGGGCTGCCATCGGCCAGTGCGGCCTGGGTGAACATACCGGCGGCAGCGACGGCCGCGGCGAGCAATAGTGTGTGCGTGTGTTTCATGGAACCTCCGTGCTGGGCGTGGGTAAGCACCGCCTGGCCTCATGTGCCCGAGGCATGCAGTGTCGTGACGACGCGCCTGACCACATCCTCTTCGGGCAACTTCCGCCCGTAGTGATCCAGGTAAGCGCCGTTGGAGCCGACGAGGAAAAGCATCGTCGAGTGATCCATCAGGTAACCGCCATCGACGGTCACCTTCTTGAAATAGACGTGGTACTCGTCGGTAATGGCACCGATCTGTGCGGTCGTGCCCGTCAGGCCGACCACGTCCTTGCCGAAAGCACGCACATAGGCCTGCAGGCGGGTCGGCGTATCGCGCTCGGGATCGATCGTGACGAAGACCGGCGTGACCGTCATGCCGCTGGCCTGGCGCACGGCGCCTGCGATCTTGACGATCTTCGCAAGATCCACCGGGCACACGTCCGGGCAGGAGGTGTAGCCAAAATAAAGAAGCAGCGGCCGCCCGGCGAAGGATGCCTGCGTCACGGCACGGCCATCCTGGTCGGTCAACTGGAACGGACCACCCACGGCAGGGCTCGCCGCGAGGACCACGGAGGGCACCATGGACAAGGCCGCGAGCAGGACACGGAAGCGGCGCATCAGAAGGATCCGTTGAGCGTGATCGAGATGCCAAGCAGGCCGGAGGTCTGCCCACCCTGACGTGACCTGCCACCAGAGAGCGCCAGATCGACGAGGCCGGTGACGTGGTAAACCATGCTGGCTTCAGTGAGGTATTCGTTACTACGGGGTCCGCCGCTCGGCGATATCTGCTTGTTCGTATGCGTCAGGCCATAGGCGAACCGCCCGGCGTCGAAGGTGAGCGACGTGGTCAGGTATTTGGTGTCGAAACCGGGCACGCCATTCTCGTTATGCACCTTCACGTACTCGACGAAGGGCACGAGGTCGAGGTAACGACCAGCCAGCGTCGGGCCGAGGTCGGTCGTGGCCACGAAGGGAATCATGTAGCGCACGGAGGCCACGCGCATCTGCTCGTTCGCCGCCGTAGGCGACGCGGCGGAGACGTCGCCCTTGTGGTTGGTCATGTAGCCCACCTGCACTTCCAGGTATGGAATCGCCGCGGGCGCGCGCCAGTTGACCACGACGGCGGCGTTGTTGAGCTTGCCCGTATTGGTCGCACCGCCGTCGGAGCGACGCGCCTGCTGCGACGGGCGCAGGAAGGAACGGCTCAGTACCGACGTGTCCGCGGCGTAGAGACTCAGACTGGGTGCGATCGTGCCCCAGTTGTCGGTAAAGAAGCGGTATTCGTAGGTGCCGCCATTCATGCCACCCAGCGCATACGGCGCGACGAAATCGGAGGTGTAAAGACCCGGCGCGGCGTCCTGTGCACGTCCGAACGGTACATCGAACTTGCCCAGCCGGAACGACGATACATAGCCCTGGTGATACCAGTTCACGTCGGTGATGTTGAGGCCGGTGCCACCGAGCCAGCGACGTTCGCCAGGCCGCGTATCGGTGACCGGACTGATCTCGCTACCCACCCAGATCTCGTCGATCGTGGTCAGGCGGAAATGCACCGCCGTGGTGATATCGAAGTAGCCATTGGTGGTGACGGTATGCGGCTGATGAGGAACGTCCAGGCTGCTGAAGTCGTACTGGATTGCCGTGCTGTAATCCATGCCCAGCCCCGGGTAGCGGCCGTTGCTGGCCTGCGCCTGCCCCGCGAGCGTGAGAGCCAGCCCCATACCGACGAACGCCGCGCGACGCTTCATGGCCTGCCCCCAGGCTCCGGGCCGAGCGGACGGCTCGCGTTCGAGGGAGGCGTGAGCGCCTTGCCCCCCGTGTTCCGCAGGTACGTGCACATCTGGTTGTCACCGTAGATGCCGCCGAGGGGCTCGAGCTTCACCGCCTCGTCGTACTCTTCCGGACGCACCACCTGGATCACCTGCATCATGCCGCCGTCTTCGTGCTCCATGATGTGGCAGTGATAGACGAACTTGCCCAGGATGACCGGGTCGGTGAAAGGAATGAGTACCGTGGTCGAGCCCAGGGCGGGAATGAACACGTTGTCGCGATAGCCGATGAAGTCGATGTCCTTGCCGTTGATCTTCGTTACCTGGAAGTCGAGCTGATGGATGTGGAACTGATGGAGTTCCTGGCTCGGGTTGACCAGGGTCCATTCCTCGACATCGCCGAGCTTGACCGTGGTGTCCACCCGACCGATGTCGAACTGACGGCCGTTGATGAAGAAGGCATTGGGGTCGGAGTCGGAGTCCTGGAAGATGAAGCGACGGCGATGGGCCGGCGTCACCTTGCGCAGGTCACGCACCGCCGGATACGCACTGGTGATCGCCACCGTCCGCATGGGCTCGCCCGACGAGACGAGCGTGCCCAGCAGCGCGCCGGCGTACGTGTCGCCGGCGGGCCCGGTGTTCGCCGAGCCCAGCGTGAGAGGATAGGATCCGGGCGCGGGACCGGTCACCAGGATGCTGACGCGGGCCGACGGACCGATCAGCATCTCGTCGACGTCGACCTGCTTGACCACGGTATCGGCATCCTGCGAGAGCAGCTGCATGTGCACGCCGTCGATGCGGATCCGGAAGTACTGGTTCGCCGCGATGTTGAACAGGTGCCAGAGCTGCGTTTCACCCGGACGGATGCGAATGGTCGGCTGGAACTGTCCGTTGATCGTGCGGATCGATGGCGCACCGGTGACGATCTCGCTGGCGAGCGATCCGGTGAAAGTCTTCTGGAAGTTCCGCAGGACCAGCGCGCGCTCGCGCACGTCCTTCAATTCCGGGAACTGGTCCTTGATGCCATCGACCAGGATCGGGCCGGCGAGGCCACCGGACACCTGGTGCTCGGCGCCATCGTGAAAGTGGCTGTGGTACCAGTAAGGTCCTGGCGAATGGTCGTCGGGCAGGCGAAGCACGTACTTGCCTACCTCGTGTGGACCGGTGGTGCGAAAGATGCTGTCGCCGTCGTCGAGGGGTGATACCTGCATCCCGTGGAAATGCAGGTTGGTCATTTCATCCATGCGATTGTCGAGCGCGAGCCTGACCGTGCCCCCTGGACGCGTGCGAATGAGTGGCGCGTCGTAGTCGTCGTTGAACACCAGCGACGTGTAAGGCGTGTTCCCGACGAGGATCTTCGACTTCGCGGCGACCAGCGTGACTGTCGTCACGCCGTTCGCGTCGTAGGTGAACTCACGCGGTGGACGCAGATCGTCGGCGGGAGGGTCGGCCAGCGCCGCGCCTGCAAGGCAGGCCAGCAATACCAGGGCGATCGCGCGCAGGGGCCTGCGTCTGCACATGTCGATCAACGCCGCTCGTGTTCGTTGGCGACATCCGCCGCCAGGCGTAGTTCGTCGTTGGCCTGTTCAAGCAGGTGCTTGGCGTTTGCGGCATGCCCACCTAGCCGCGAGTCGTTCATCTCCTGCGCGCGGCTCACCAGTTGCCATGCCTGGACGATGTTCTCCTGGGCCTGGCGCAGGTTGCCGTGCCGATTACCGATGTCGACCACCGGCCCCTGCTGGGCCTGCGTGGCGCAGCCGTACGCGAGCGCGGCACCGACGGCGGCGCCCCAGAGAATGGACTTGTTCATCGTGAAACTCCCCATGTCCGGACAGACGCCGACGCAGGACGCATCGACTCCCCTTCCCGTGGATGGTGTCGTTCCGCACGAGATCGGTCTTTCGGATACGCATAGCGGTTTTCCGATTCGAACGACGCACAACGCCTCCCCCAAACGTCATAAGTAAATTTTCGGCTCTCGGCACAGGGCGAAAGGCGTAGCGTCTTAACCGTCGGCGAGACCGGGGGGCTGGACCGATATCGTGACCACCGGGGACCCGACGCGGAGGACGGCAACGTGCGCCTGGACGAAACCTCATACGCGCTCGCGCGCGATCTGCATGCCGCCACCGCCGTCCATCTGGAAACCACCTGGCATGTCCCGCCGCCCCACACCCGGGCCGCACCGGGCGCGCTTGCCACTCGCTGGATCGACCGGCGAGGATCGGGCACCCGGACCGCGATCACCTCGACGAACCACTATGTGGTGCGCGTCTTCCTGAGCGCGACATCGATGCGGCTGAGCGCGGACGACGAGATCGTCGCCAACGGCGCCATAGCCGCCGGGAGCGTGCACGTGAGCCTGCCGGGACAGGCGCTGACGATGTTGCTGAACGGACCCGGTGACAGCCTCCAGTGGTATCTGCCGGTGTCGTTCGTCCACGAAGCGGCCAGGGACATGGACTGCATGGCGCTCCTCGACGGTTCGTCGTTCGGCGGCATGTACCGCGACGGCGCGGTCGAGCAGCTGGCACTCGCGCTGCTGGCCGCCAATGCAGGGTCGTGTCTGCCAGGAACGGCGGGACATTTCGCGGTAGCCGCCCTCAGTCGCCTCTTCCAACTCGCCAGCGGACCTGCCGTCGACGCGCTGGACCCCGTGAAGCTGGCGATACCACGGTGGCGCATGCAGCGCGTGGACGCGTACATAAGCCAGCACCTCGGCGATCCGATCAGCCTGGCCGCGGTCGCCGCCGCGGCCGGACTCTCACCGATGCATTTCGCCGCGCGCTTCCGCCTCGCCACGGGACAACGTCCGCATCACTACATCCTGCGCGCGCGAATCGAACACGCGAAGGTGCTGCTGGCGTCGTCGGAACGCTCCGTGGTCGAAGTGGCCGGCGACACCGGCTTCCGCACCCAGGCGCACTTCACCACCATCTTCAAACGCTTCACCGGCGCCACCCCCTGCGCCTGGCGACGCGAACGCGCCTAGAAAATGCCGATTCAAATGTAGGAGCCGATTCATCGGCGATTGGGTGCTTGCCGTATGCTGACCCGCTGCCGCGGGATCGCCGATGAATCGGCTCCTACATTCCTGGCCCCTACATTTCTGGCCCCTGCATTTCTGGCCCCTGCATTTCTGGCCCCTGCATTTCTGGCCCCTGCATATCAGGCCCCTGCGTTCACGGTGCGGGGTGGGCCACTCCGGGCGAAGTCGAAACAATTCCGATCAGCTCCGACACACCCAACCAGAGAATCTGCAGCCCGATGCAGAAAATGAAGAACGCAAACAAGCGCATCACCACCTGTGTCCCCGCCGTACCCAGCTTGCGCTCGATAGGCTCGGCAAAGCGCATGCACAGGTAAATGCTCGCGGTGATGACCACCAGGGCAATACCCACCGCGGCGAAGTGGATCAGGGAGGGGCCCGACCGCGGCGACCCGGTGCCCAACGCGATGGCCACGGCAATCGAGCCCGGACCGACCGTGAGGGGAAGCGTCAACGGATAGAAGGTGGGGTCGCGCCTGCCATGACGATGATCCACCGCGGCAGCCTCGTTTTCCTGGTCCTCCTCGACGTCGTCGGGCGCGTCGAGCAGGCGCCAGCCCGCCATGGCCACGACCAGCCCTCCCGCCACGCGAAGTACCGGTATCGAGATACCGAAAAAGCCAAGGACGTAGGCGCCCACCAGCAACGAAGCGAGCAACAGCGCAAAGCTGTTCACGGCGACGCGGCGCGCCATGTCGGCACGCTCGGCGTCGGTGGCATGGGGCACGAGGCTGATCGCCATGAAAGCCGCCGCAGGCGGATTAATGATGGGAAAGAGACTCGCCACGATCAACAGGACAGTCTTGGTCAGCTCTTCCCACATGGAGGCGCTCCCGGAGGTGTGTGCTGCGACGCAGGATGACAGATTCGTGTCACTACATCATCCTCGCCGCCGGTGCGTCGGGGGACGCGTCGCTCACTCATTCAACGCAGGGATATCGATGAATCGTCGACGCATGACGCCGTGTCTTGCCGTGTCCGCTTTCCAGCCGCGTCCGCTGGCTATCGCTTGCGCCACGGCCCTCCTCTTGCTCTGCGCCAGCGATGTCTTCGCCCAGGAGCAGACGCCGTCTCCTTCGACGCCACAAAATGAGACGCCGTCCACAAAACCGGCAAAAACCGCCAAGGACAAGGACAAGCGGCCATCCAACCCCGACGCCGTTAGCAATCTCGATGCCATCGTCGTGACCGGCATCCAGGGCAGCATCCAGAACTCGCTGAAGGCGAAGCAGAGCTCCGATAACATCATCGAGGCCATCTCCGCCGAAGACATCGGCAAGCTGCCCGACAGCAGCATCGCGGAAAGCCTGGCGCGCCTGTCGGGCGTGGCGACGCAACGTGTGGATGGCCGTGCCAACCAGATTTCGATTCGTGGCCTCTCGCCCGATTTCGTGGGCACTACGCTGAACGGCCGCGAGCAGGCCACGATCGGCGAGAACCGCGGCGTGGATTTCGACCAGTATCCGTCGGAGCTCATCAGCGGTGCGGCCGTCTACAAGACGCCGGACGCCAGCCTCATCGGCCAGGGTCTTTCGGGCACGGTGGACCTGCACACGATCAAGCCGCTGGACCTGCCCAACCGGACCTTCGCCGGCAACCTGCGTGGCGAAACCAACTCCAACGGAAGCCTCAACCACGGCACCGGTGTCGGTGACAGTGGGCACCGCGCCAGCTTCTCGTACATCGACCAGTTCTTCGACCACACGCTGGGCCTGGCCGTGGGTTTTGCGCAGCTCGACTCACCCGTGCAGGAAAAGCAGTACCAGGCCTGGTGGTGGAGCAACAACAACGGTCCGAACGGCGCCGAGGGCCAATGGGGAGCGGCGCACACGCCCGGTCTGCCCGACGACGTGCTCTCGCAGGAAGGCGCCCAGTTGCGCGCCAAGTCCGAGAAGCAGCTGCGTAACGGCCTGATGACCGTGCTCGAGTGGGCACCGGACGACCATTACCATTCCACGCTCGATCTCTACTACTCCACGTTCGACCAGAAGACCTTCCTCAACGGCGCGCAGTGGTCGAGCAGCCCCTACGACAATGTCTCTTACTCGAATGTCGGTTTCGTACCTGCCCAGCCCTACCCGATCGTCACCTCCGGCCACATCGACGGCCTGAAGACCGTGCTGCAGAACGAGTACACCAAGGAACGCGACAAGCTGTTCTCAGTGGGCTGGAATAACCAGTACGACTTCGGCAACGGCTGGAACGCCACCGCGGACCTCTCGTACTCGAGCGCGAAAAAGCGCTTGCACGATGCCTATCTGTTCGCCGGGCTGCCGGGCCAGGCCACGTCGTCCACCGATTTCCAGACGCATCGCGACGAGGGATTTCCCGATTTCAGTCCGGGCACGGACTGGTCCGACACTTCGCTCGTCAACCTCACCGACCCGAATAACTACGGCTACGACGGCCGCGAGGAATACGACAAGCAGCGCGATACGATCAAGGCCATCCGCCTGGAGATCAGCCATCCGGTGGGCTGGATCTTCAGCGACTTCAACTTCGGCGTGAACTATTCCGACCGCGAGAAGACAAAGCAGGCCGATGTGCTCTTCGCCTGGCTCAACGGTAACGGCTCCACGGCAGCCGACTACGTGCCCGGCTTCGCCGCGCCGATCGATCCGTCCTCGCTTCGCGGCATCACCGACCTCGGCTACGGCGGCATTCCCGCCATCGTGAACTACAACGTCCTGCAAGCGCTGGACAACCAGTACTACCTGACCGAGCGAAACACGCAGGGTGACTGGAGCCGCAACTACACGGTGCGCGAGAAGGTGCCCGTCGTCTATCTGAAGCTCAACATCGACACGACGCTGGGTGACATCCCGCTGCGCGGCAACATGGGCGTGCAGGCCGTTCGCACGATCCAGTCGTCCGAAGCACTTCAGACCAACGGCGATACGCTGGTCGGCCGCATCTCCGATGGTACGAACTACAACAAGGTCCTGCCGAGCCTGAACCTCGTCGCCGAAGTGACCGACAAGCAATACCTGCGATTCGGCCTGGCCAAGACCATGGCACGCGGCCGCATCGACGACGAGAAGGTGGCCACATCGGCCAGCGTCGCGCTCGTCACCGACGGGCCGGCCGCCGGCCAGGTGCTGTGGTCCGGAAGCGGCGGCAATCCGAGACTGAAACCGTATATCGCGGTGGGTGCGGATCTGTCGTGGGAAAAATACTTCGGCACGGCGAGCTACGTCGCTGCAGCCGTATTCAACAAGAACCTGCTCAACTACATCTACAACGAAACCACGCTCGACTACGACTTCTCACGTTACACCAACGACACCCCGACGCTCACACCGAGCAGCACCGTCGGTTCGTTCACGCGCCCCGAGAACGGCACGGGCGGCCGGATGCAAGGCCTGGAACTGTCAGGCGCGTTCGAAGGTGGTCTGTTGACACACGCGCTCGACGGCTTCGGCATGCAGGCGAATTTCTCGTTGACCAACAGCACGCTGCCGGTCAGTGCGGTCTCCACGATTCCCGGTAGCCCGTCCACCCTGCCCGGCCTGTCGCGGAAGGTGGCGAACCTCGCCTTCTACTACGAGAAATACGGCTGGTCGGTGCGTATCGCCGAGCGCTATCGCTCGTCGTTCACCGGCGAGGCGGTGGCATTGTTCGACCAGCTCGGCTACACGAAGATCCTCGCCGACAAGCAGACCGACTTCCAGCTCGGTTACGCGTTCACCGAAGGTCGCTGGAGCGGGTTGTCGGTGCTGCTGCAGGTGAACAACCTGACCAACTCACCGATGAAGAGCGAGCAGATCGCCTCGCTACCGAACAACATCAAGGTCGGCCGGCCGCTCGAGTACGACACGTACGGCCGCACGCTCATGTTCGGCCTCAACTACAAGCTCTGACTCAGGTTCAATTGGGCCAGGGTGTGTCCGACGCGGGCTGGCCGAGGTGTTCCTCGGCCGGTCCCGCGCAGGCCCAGCAAGGCACGCCAATCTGGCAACCGACTTCTTCGTCGATATAGGTCAGCTCGCCCACGCCGTGGCAAACCGGACACGGCTCCGGGCTGAATTTTGCGGAGTTGGGAAGGGGCATGGCGACGGGCCTCATGCGGTCTTCGATGTCCCGTTATACGCTCCCGCCAACGCGGGCGGGTAAATGCCGGAGGAACGGGGATGCTCAAGCAGGACCGATCGGGACCCATCGCGCGGCCGTCGCTCGCACGGCGCCTGCTCTGGACAGTCGCGGGCGTGCTCATCCTCGCACCGCTGCTGTACATGGCCGCCGCCATCGTCCTGGGCGCCATCCCGTTGAATCGAACCTGGCAGCCAGCCAACGACGGCGTGACCGTGTGGCTGACCACCAATGGCGTTCACGCGGGCCTGGCGATGCCGGCCAGGCATCCGCAGATGGACTGGACCACTGTGTTTCCGCCCGTGCATAACGCGCATGCGAGCGATGTCGACAGTGACGACTACGTCACCATCGGCTGGGGCGACCGCACGTTCTTCCTCGACGTACCGCGTTGGCGGGACCTCACCCCGTCGATCGCGCTCAAGGCGATCGTCGGTCGTGACGGCGCGGCGATGCATGTGGAATACGGTCCGGCGCCGAATCATGACCCCACGGCACGACGCCTCACCATGACGCCTGACGCGTATGCCAGGCTGGTCGCCTACGTCCAACGGAGTGTCACCATCGACGACACGGGGGCGTCGGTGTGGATTCCCGGCCGCCACTACGCCGTGAACGACGCCTTCTACGAAGCCAACGGCCGCTACAGCCTGTTCCTTACCTGCAACCAATGGACGCGCGACGCCCTGGCCGAGAGTGGCGTGCGCGTGCCGGTGTGGTCGCCCTTCGACAAGGCGCTCTTCTGGCAGCTGCGCGGTGAAGCCGGTCGTTAAGTCTGGGTGTCCTTTGCGATGGCGGCAATCCGCTCGCGCAGCCACTGGTGCGCTGGATCGGCGTGCATACGCGGATGCCATGACGCATACATGGAGATGTCGTGCGCCGGGACAGGAAGTTCGAAGGCATCGAGCCGCCCGGCGAAACGCCGGACCAGCCGCGAAGGCATGACGCCCACATAGTCGGTGGCCTCGAGTATGTCGGGCATCAGGTGGTACTGGGGAACGGACACGGCTACCTGTCGACGGCGCCCGAGCTTGTGAAGCGAGTCATCCATGAAACCGTGGAAGCCGCCACCGTCCGGCGACACCATCACATGCCGTAGCGCGCAATACGTGTCCAGATCGGGCGGTGTCGTGCCGCGCGGGTGGCCTTTTCGCTGGGCCATGACGTATCGGTCCTCCAGTAGCAGACGGGCCTTCATCGCCGGCGGGATCAGGCGGTCGATGCCGATCATCAGATCGACCTCCCCGCATTCCAGCTGTATGCCGATGCGATCGGGATTTACCGGCCGGAAGGCCACGCGGATACCAGGCCCCGCGTGAGCGGCTATCCAGGCAACGAGATCGACACCGAGGATGGCCACGCCGTTATCGCTCAGGGCGATCTGGAAGGCGCGTGCGCTGTGTGCCGGGTCGAACTCAGGGGCGTGGGTGACCACGCGATCCAGATCACGTAACGCCGCGCGCAGCGGTTCGCGCAGGGCCGCCGCACGAGCGGTCAGGGTCATCCCGCGGCCGTTCTCCGCCGGCAACAGTAACGGATCACCGAACAACTCGCGCAGACGCGCAAGTTGGGCGGACAGCGCGGGCTGGCTGAGCTTGCGGCGCCGGGCCGCGCGGGTGACGTTGGCTTCTTCGAGCAGCACGTCGAGAGAAGCCAGCAAGTTGAGGTCGATCCGGTCGATATCCATGGAATGGATGGCTCGTATATCTAGAATCGATGTTGATTATAGGTCATCGAACCCGAGATAAGGCGCTCCCTCATTGTCGCGGAGCCGTCATGGCCCGTCTTTCCCCTCCCCTGATGCTGCGCATTCTCAGCATCTGCAACTTCGCCCTCGGCAGCGCCTCGCTGGCTGTCGTCGGCGCCCAAGCCTCGATGGTCGGCGCCGGCATGACCGTCGCCCAGGCGGCGGAACTGGTCGCGGTGTTCGCGCTGACGTTCTCCGTCGGCGCTCCACTCGCGCAGGTCTTTATCGGTCACCGGCGGCGGCGCGATGTGCTGATTGGCGGACTGCTGGTCCTAGCCCTTGGATCCGTGCTGTGTGCGGTTGCGCCAGGCTATGGCTGGTTGCTGGCCGCCCGCGTGCTCGCAGGCATCGGCGCCACCGTGGTGGCCCCGATGGCGTCATCCATCGGCGTCGGCCTGGTGCCGCCCGAGCGCCAGGGGCATGCGCTAGCCGTGGTCTTCAGTGGCATCGCCATCTCCAGCGTCCTGGCCGTACCCCTCGCCATCGCCGCTTCCGCTGCCTTCGGCTGGCGTGTGGTGTTCGTGGGTCTGGCGGTGCTGGCCAGCGCGGCCGCCGTGCTGGTCTGGCTGACGGTGGACGACGAGTCCAGAGGTGTGCGGCTCGACCTGCGCCGGTTGCTGCGTGCGCTCACGCATCCGGCCACCGGCACGGGCCTGGCCGTGATCTTTTTCCAGGTCTCCGCGTATTTCGTCACCTATACGCTCATCACCGCACTGCTGCGCGACCGTTTCGGCGCGGACACCACGACGGCCTCCGCCATCATGTTTGGCTTCGGCGTCCTTGGTGTCGCCGGCAACTGGCTCGCGCAGCGCCTGGCGCTTCGCTTCGGCGCCAATCGCCTGCTGTATGCGGCGATGGGCACGATGCTTCCGGTGTTCCTCGCCCTTGCGATGGCGCCGGCGTACTGGTGGGCTCCGGTGCTGCCGCTGCTGGTCTGGGCCTTGTCGCAGGACGTGTTCTATCCGTCGCAACAGCGTCGCGTGGTCGAGCTTGAACCGGAGATCCGCGGCCTGGTCCTCGCCCTCAATTCATCGGGGCTGTTCGCCGGGATCGCGTTCGGCTCGTTCCTCGGCGGCCGCATCGCGCAGGCCAGCGGCCTGAGCAGCCTGCCGCTCGTCTCCCTGTTATTGACGGCGCTGGCCCTGGCGGCGTTGACGGTCTCCCGCCGCGCCGCCCGCAAGCATGGGGTTCAGGCCCGATCGATGCGCGCGGCATAGCAGCCGTAGGCCGCGTAGTGCACGTGCGCATAGCGGACGCTGGACATCGCGAACATCTGTTCGATCGCTTCATCCAGCACGGACCCCTCGACGAGAACGGCGCTGGCGATGTGATCGCGCTCGTCGAATCCGCGCAATGCGAGTGTGCGGGTGCGCAATACCTCGGGCACCTCGTCGCTCACATCGCAGGCCTCCGTCGCCCCCTCGCGAATGAAGATGGCGTGGCTGGAGCGGTAAGGCGAGTTGGCAGGCTGATGGGTGTGGTTGAGCAGGAGCAAGGCTTCGCCGCGGCGCGCGTTGCGTAGTTCGACACGCTCGGGATAACCGGTGTCATTTGCGGCGATGACGCGGATCACGCCACGTTTGGCCAGCTGTACTTCGTCCAGGCCATAAAGCGAGGTGAAGGGCTTCGGGTCGATACCGGTGATGCGGAAAGACATGGCGCGGCTCCGTGGTGGGGATGAGGCCATGTTCCGCGCGTGCGCCGTACCCCACCATCCGGATCTTGCGTTACGAGACAGCTTTTCCATCGCGACGAAACCGCGCCGGCGTCGTGCCCATGACGCGTGCGAAGGCCTTGCCAAATGCGGACTCGGAGCGATACCCCACGCGGTCGGCCACAGCGCCGGCGGTGAGCTCGCCACGACGCAGCAACTCGGCGGCCACGTGCATGCGCAAGAGGGTCAGCACCTCGTATGGAGCGACGTTGCCTCGCGCCTCGAAGTGACGGGCGAAGGTGGCGCGCGACATCGCCGCCTGTTCGGCCAGCGAGGCGACCGTCCACTCGCGCTCGGGCTCGCGCAGCATGGCGAGCAAGGCGCGACTGAGCCGCGGATCGACCATCAGGCCGAGCAAGGATGGCGGCATGATGCCGTCACGCAACTGGGCCCGCAGCGCAAAGACGAATAACGCCTGGGTCAGCGACGTGACCACGGCGAGGGCGCCCGGCTCCATGCGCGCGACTTCGTCGCGAAACATCCTTACGACGCCGGACAGTGCATCGAGCCCGTGCTCGCCACCAAGCCGCACGTGGAGCACTTCGGGTAGAGCACTGAACAACAGCCGCCCCGCATCCGGCGCGAAGGTGAAGCGACCGCAGAGCAGGTCGAGATCGGTGTCTCCTTCGGTATTGCGCTTGGTACTGAAGGCACCCGCGTGATCGAGCGAGATGGTGGTGGTGACGTCCCGCCCGCGCAGATCGTGTACCCGGTGCCGGGTGCCCTGAGGCAGTACCAGCAGGTCACCCGCCTCCATCACCACGGTGTGGCCCGGCAGCTCCATGGCCGCACTACCGCCCAGGACAAGATGAAAGGGTGCTTCGCCGGGCTCGGCGTCGACATGGTCGAGGCTGAAACCGCCGGCCAGCTGGCAGCGGAGGTCCATGACGCCCTTCACCTGGGCAAGGTCGAGCACGCGGGTCAAGGCATCCATGAGACGTTCGCGCCATTCATTGAGTCATATGAGTATTCATCCTCTCACCTTGCCGGGCAACACTTTCTTCGCCCCCACACGAGAACGTTGCCCGATGAACGCCACTGCCCGACACGCCCTGACCACCTTCGTTCGTACCGAGCGCCTCGGCCCGAACCTCATGCGCATCGCCATCGCCATCGTCTTCCTCTGGATCGGGGCACTGAAGTTCGCTCCCTTCGAAGCCGACAGCATTACGCCCTTCGTCGCCAACAGCCCGGTGATGTCGTTCTTCTACAACCACCCGGACGAGTACAAAGCGCACCTGACGCATGAAGGCCAGCTCGTGCCCGAACAGCGCCAATGGCAGGTCGCCAACAACACCTATGGCTTCTCTACCGGCCTGGGTATCGTGGAATGGACCATCGCCCTGCTCGTCCTGTCGTATCCCTTATCGAAAAAGCTCGGCCTGCTCGGCGCCTTCCTCTCCTTCGCCACGACGCTGGTCACCCTGTCCTTCCTCTTCACGACGCCCGAAGCGTGGGTGCCTGCGCTGGGCGATGCCCAGCACGGGTTCCCTTACCTCTCCGGTGCCGGACGCCTGGTGTTGAAGGACACGATGATGCTGGCCGGCTCATGGATCATCGGCATCGATGCGGCGAAAGCGATCCTCGCCGGCAATCAGAACCGATAACCGACGCTGACCCCATATACCCAGGGATCGATGTGGGCGGTGCCGACACGGGCACCGTCCACTTTTACCTTGGAATCGATGTTCATCCAGCGCGCGTCTACCGTGAATGTCCAGCGCGCATCGAGTGCGATATCGACACCGCCATGCCACGCGACACCCCAGCTGTCGTCGAGGTCCACATGCGTTCCCTCTAAAGCGTTGTGGCCTTTCTCATCGAAAAAGTGCGTGTAGTTCACGCCGACACCGAGGAAAGGTGACACCTTCTGTCCAGCGAGAAAGTGGTAGTTGACGCCGACCACAGGCGGCAGCTGCTTCACACCGACCGCGCGCTGGCCGCCGAGGCGAACGTCATGCTGGAAAGGAAGCGCGGCCAGGGCTTCGATGCTCCACGACGGTGTCAGCAAATATTCGACGCTGACCGAGGGGCGCATGTTGCGTGTCGTGCTTGCCGGTATGCCGGCGAGATCGCCCGTGCTCGATTTCGGATCGACCACGTGCGCACCAAAGTGCACGACCCAGGGCGATGCCACGCTTTGGGCGGATGCCACGCTTTGGGCCATCGCGCCCGCCACCGGTGTGGCGCACATGACGCTGGCGACAATTAGCTTCTTGAGGACGTACACGTCGAACTCCTTGCCTGCTTGCATCGGTCGTAACGACCGGATGCAGACAGGTTAGGAATTCACGATGTCTCTCGTGCGGAATGTCGCGCCGGCGCGACAATCTGCCCGGCAGCGGGCGCCACTGCCATGGACCGTGAGACGCGTGAGCCAGAACTAGAACGTTTCGCGTATTTCCCTGCGCACAGGTCGGGGCGATGATATTCCTACCGACGACGCAAACCCGCGCCGCCGGCCACTTCCGAGGATTACCCCATGCTTGACTGGCCTGAATATCGCAACGAGCTCGGCGCCCGCATCGGTGAAATCGCCAAGCTCAGCCCCGACACCATCAAGGGTTACCAAACCTTGTCAGGCGCCGGCGCCAAGACCAACCACCTCGACGCCAAGACGCGCGAACTGATCGCCCTTGCCATCGCGGTCACCACCCGTTGCGATGGCTGTATCACCGTGCACACGGCCGAAGCCCTGAAGCAAGGCGCAACACGCGAAGAGATCGCCGAAGCCCTCGGCGTCGCCGTGGCCCTCAACGCCGGCGCAGCCCTGGTCTATTCCGCCCGCGTCATGGACGCCACCGAGGCCTATTCAAAAGCCTGACGGCTCCCTGTGAGACCTGAGTCCCGTAGGACCTTGTCTTTTGCGGGACTTGTCTTTTGTGACACCCATCTTTTGTGACACCTGTCTTTTGTAGGAGCCGCTTCAGCGGCGATGCTCCCGCGGCAACCTCCCCCGCTGCCGCGGGATCGCCGCTAAAGCGGCTCCTACATTCCCCGCTGAAGCGGCTCCTACATTCGGTCGGGTACTTCAATCGCAAGCAACGCCAGCGCCGCTTCCAACACCCGCAAGGTAAGCACGCAGAAGCCCAACCGCGACGTACGAACATCGAGGTCAGGCTCTCCCAGCACCGGACATTCCGCATAGAACCGACTGAAGCGCTGCGCGAGCCCGAACGCATACTCGGCGAGCACACCTGGCTGCATCACGCGCGCGGACTCTGCCACGACATCGCCTAATTCCAGGCAGGCGATGACCAACGCACGCTCGCCGTCCGCGACCGGAACGCCCGGTTCAGCCGCCGCACCGTTCGCCTTGGCCAGCAGCGATCGCAGCCGCACACACGCGTACTGCAAATAAGGCCCCGTACGACCCTCAAAGGCCACCAGTCGTTCGACATCGAACACATAGCCGGACAGGCGGTCACCCGAGAGGTCCGCAAACTTCACCGCGCCGATGCCGATGCGACGGGCGAGGGCGAGCTTGCCTGCCGCATCCAACTCCCTTCCATAGCCCGAAGCCTCGATCCGCTCGGCAGCCTTGCCCACGGCCTCGTCGAGCAGGTCGGTAAGCCGTGCCACGCCGCCATCACGCGTCTTGAACGGCCGGCCATCGCGCCCGTTCACCGTGCCGAAGCCAACATGGATCAACTCCACGCCCGCCGCGATTCCGGCCTTGCTCGCCGCACGGAACACCTGCTCGAAATGCAGTGCCTGCCGCTGATCGACGACGTACACCACGCGTGCAAGGCCTTCGTGCATGGCGCGCGCTTCCAGCGTTGCCAGATCCGTCGTCGCATACAGCGCCGCACCGTCGCGCTTAGCGAGCAACAACGGCGGTACGTCGAACGTGTCCTCGGGCGTCGCAACGTCCACGACCAGTGCGCCGTCGCTTTCCCGCGCCACGCCGCTGTCGCGAAGCCGCTCGACTAACGGCGTGATCGCGTTACGCACATCGCTTTCGCCGTCGAGCGCATCGAAGACCACACCCAAATCGCGAAAGTCGGCGACCTGCGAGGCAAGGCTCAGCGCTCGCAACGAACGCCACAAGGCGAGCAGCCCGGGATCGCCCGCCTGCAAGGCCGCGGTGTCGGCGCGAGCCTCGGCCATGCGTTCTGGATCGCTGCGGCAGGCCGCGGCCGCCCCGGGATAAAGGCGCTCCAGTTCGTCCAGGCTCACCGGTGGATTCGACGGGAATGGCTCATTCGCGCCGGCCCTGAAGAACGCCAACGACGGGTCACGATGGCGTATTTCAGAGCTCAGCATGCCCATCTGCAGCCCCCAGTCACCCAGGTGCGCGTCGCCCAGCGTGCGCCAACCGAGAGCGCCGTGGATGCGGCGCAGGCTTTCACCGAGCACCAGCGAACGCAGGTGCCCCACGTGAAGTGGCTTGGCCACATTGGGACCGCCAAAGTCGAGAATCACCAGACGCCCCCGTCCGGTGTCGGGCAGGCCAAGTCTCGCGTGGGCCAGCATGGCGCGTGCGGAGGCGGCCAGGAAGGACCCCGCCAGCGTCAGGTTGACGAAGCCGGGGCCGGCGACATCCACGGCCGCAAACATCGGCTCATTCCCGAGCAGTCCGGCGATGTCCTCCGCGATCGCACGCGGCGGCCGTCCGACCTCACGGGCCAGGGCCAGCGCGGCATTGCACTGGAAATCGCCGAAATCCGGCCGCGTCGAAGGCTGGGCACGCGCGAGGACCGTTGGCAGGCCAAGGGTCGCGAACGCGTTGGCGAGCGAGGCGTCGACTTGCGACGCCAGGGACAGGAACATGGGTTTCTCCGTAAACGAGGGGCTCGGGCGCACGCGCAGGCGCGCCGGATGGCATCAGCGCGTCGTTCGTCGTCGGAGCAGTCGTGTTGCAGGCATGTGCTCGATTTAGCCGGAAAAGATCAGTCTTCGCAAGCAAGCAACGAATCCATGCGTATGCTCCAAACCAGGCTATTGAGGAGACTCCTATGACGGCTTCAAAGCGACCCGGTGCACATACCGTCGTGATCGTCGGCGGTGGCGCGGCGGGTATCGAGCTGGCGGCACGGTTGGGTAAACGCGGCGACTTCGACGTCGCCCTGGTCGACAGGGATTCCAGCCATTTCTGGAAGCCTCGCCTGCATGAGCTTGCGGTTGGCCTTCTGGGCGACGGCGAAGAAGCCGTGCCCTATCTGGCCCACGCGCAATCGCATGGATACCGCTTCGAACCCGGTGCGATCCAGCGGGTGGACCCGACCGCGAAGACCATCGCCCTGGACGAAGTCCGCTTTCCGCTCACCGGTGAGATCATCCTGCCGGCGCGTACGCTGACCTACGACACACTCGTGCTTGCCTTCGGCAGCCGCGTCAACGACTTCGGCACGCCCGGCGTCCTCGAATACTGCGACATGCTCGATAGCCCCGCGCAGGCGATCGACCTGCGTCGCAAGATCCTGGCATTGGCATTGCGCACGGCGGGCGATCCCGAAAAGCGCATCAGCATCGGCATCGTCGGCGCCGGAGCTACAGGCGTGGAACTGGCGGCCGAGCTGCACCACGCATTCAACGACATGCACCGGTACGGTGGCCTCGATCCGGCAAGCAAGCTGGACATCACCCTGATGGACATGGCGCCACGCGTGCTTCCCGCCGTGGACCCACGCACCTCGGAGTCCGCCGAGCGGATCCTCCGGCGCATGGGCGTGACAATCCGCACCGGCGTCGGTGTGAATGCCGTCGAAGATGGCGCCTTCCACCTTTCCGACGGCAGCAGCGTGCACTGCGACATCCAGGTATGGGCAGCAGGTGTCACCGGGCACGACATCGTCAAAAGCCTCGGTCCGTTCGAGCTTTCGAAGGATCGACGCATCCTGGTCGACGCCCAGCTCAAGGCCCAGGGTCTTGCCGACATCTACGCCATGGGCGACTGCGCCTTCGCCACCACTACGCCAGGCGGCCCCAGCGTCCCACCCACCGCCCAGGCTGCTCATCAACAGGCGTCATATCTGGCGCGCGCCCTGCCCCGCGCCCTGCGCGGCGAAAACGTCGCGCCCTTCGTCTACCACTCCAAGGGAACGCTCGTGTCCCTGGGCTCCCGCCAGGCTACGGGCGAGCTTCCTTCCGGGCCCAAGGGCCGATCGATCATTCCGATGCGCGGGTGGTTGGCGAAGATGCTTTACGTCTCACTGCAGCAACTGCACCGGGCCACGCTGCACGGATGGCCACGTGCGACAGCGCTGTGGCTGGCCGACTGGTTGCGCAACACCACCTTGCCACCCGTAAAACTCCACTAAAACACGACAGACCCGCCGGCAACGACAGACCCGCTGTTGTAGGAGCCGATTCATCGGCGAACCCTCTCCGTGGATTCCGCGAAGGAGGCTTTGCGCTCCATCGGAAGCCGGCCCCAGCGCTTCTCGAGAAATTCATGCACGACCCGCCGCAAGACGCTATAACGAGAATGAGACCAAGCGGCCTGTCCCAGGACAGTGACGTGGATCACGTCCGGCCGGCAGGTTAGCCGCTACGTTCCGCTGTCCCCCTACAGGAGTCGCGATGCGAGCCGCGCCCTTACCCGACGACGAAACGCGCCGCCTCGAGCGCCTGCGCGCCCTGGCTGTACTGGATACGGCACCGGAGCCCTTCTTCGACGGCATCGTGCGAGTGGCCTCGTTGGTCACGGGCTCGCCGATTGCCATGGTCAGCCTGGTCGACCAGGACCGTCAGTGGTTCAAGGCTCAGGTCGGCATGGAGGGAGTGACGGAGACGCCCCGCGATATTTCCTTCTGCGCGCACGCGATTCACGGCAACACCCTGTTCGAGGTACCGGATACCCACAAAGACGACCGCTTTTCCGGCAATCCTTCGGTCGAAGGAGATCCCCACATCCGGTTCTACGCGGGCATGCCTATCGCGATCGAAGGCGGATCCGGTATGGGCACGCTCTGCGTCATCGACCATGTGCCTCGGGAACTGACCGATACCCAGCGAGACATCCTGACGACCCTTGCCGGCCTGGTGGGCATGGCGTTCGAACAGCGCGCCACCGCTGTCGAACGCAACGCCGCGCTCGCTCGTGAAATCACCCTCGAGCGCGATCTCAGGCGCACCGCACAGGAGTGGGAAATGCATCGCCGGCGCGCCGTGGCGTCTTTGGAAGCCAGCGAGCGCCGTTTCCGCCAGTTGTTCCATTACAGCCTCGGCCTGATCTGCACGCATGATCTGGACGGTGTCCTGCTCTCGGTCAACCCGGCGGCGGCGAAATCGCTGGGCTACCCGATCAACAGCCTGATGGGTCGATCGCTCGCCGACTTCATGCGGCCGGAAATGGTCCCGGCATTCGATGCTTACCTGCGCCGTATCGTGGACGAGGGTACCGATTCGGGTCGCCTCGAGTTGCGTGCGGCTAATGGCGAACTACGAATCTGGGCATATCACAACGTGCTCGACGAAGACGACGAAGAGCGCTACGTGCTTGGCCATGCGCAGGACATCACCGAACAGCATCGCCAGGAGCGGCAATTGCGCGAGTGGTCGCTAAGCGATCCGCTCACCCACTGCTTCAACCGTCGTTACCTGGGCCAGCTCGGCGAACTCACGCGCGACGAAACCCTCGGTTGCATCACGGTGGACCTCGATCACTTCAAGGCGGTCAACGATACCTATGGCCACCAGCGCGGCGACGACGTGCTGGTGGACATGGCGACCTTTCTGCGGGCACGGGTACGCGACGGCGACGCCGTGGTGCGCCTGGGCGGCGATGAGTTTCTTGTGGTGTTGCGCAGCGCCGACGACACGCAACTCGCTGAAGTGAGCGACCGGCTGCGTAGCGATGCCGAAGCGGCACCGATCGGCTTTACGCTGGGTGCTGCGATGAAGCTCGCAGACACCCCATTGGACGCCGCGCTGAGCAACGCGGACCAGCGCCTCTACGAGGCACGAGCCCGCCGCACCGCCCGGTAACCGGCCACCGCTAATGGTCGCCGGCAATTTGTAGGAGCCGCTTCAGCGGCGAACCCTCAGACGGCATGGACGCGAATGAGGCCATGCAGTCATCAGGCAGGCGGTTCAACCGCCCGCGCGATGTGATGCAAGGCCTCATTCGCGTAACCGCCTCCTGAGGGTTCGCCGGCGCAGCCGGCTCCTACATTTCTGCGGTTTGACAACCGTTCTGGTGGCTTGCGGTTATTTCACCGCGTGCTCCAACGCCTCGAAGTCTTCCTGCGACAGCTTCAGGGCCGCGCCCTTGACGTTCTCTTCCAGGTGATCGGGGCTGCCGGTGCCCGGGATCGGCAGGATCACCGGCGAACGCTTGAGTAGCCATGCGAGAGCTACCTGGCCGTCCGTTGCGTCGAGTTTCTTGGCGATCTTCGAAAGCACCGAGCCTTCTTTCGCCAGTTCGCCCGCGGCCAGCGGGAACCAGGGGATGAAGCCGATGTTGTGCTTGTCGGCGTAGTCGACCACGGCCTCGCTTTGGCGGTTGCCGAGGTTGTAGAGGTTCTGCACGGTCGCGACCTTGAAGAACTTCGATGCCGCTTCGATCTGGCCGACGTTGACCTCAGACAGGCCGACATGGCGGATCAGGCCTTCATTCTGCATATCGCGGATCACGCCGAACTGCTCGTCCTGCGGCACTTTTTCGTCCACGCGATGCAGCTGCCACAGGTCGATGCGTTCCACGCCGAGGCGACGCAGGCTCATCAGGACGCACTGGCGCAGGTATTCGGGACGGCCGAGCGGTGCCCAGATGTCCGGACCATGTCGGGTCAGGCCACCCTTGGTCGCGATGACCAGGCCCTTGTAGGGATGCAGGACCTCGCGAATCAGATCCTCGCTGACGTACGGACCATAGCTATCGGCCGTATCGATCAGGTTGACGCCGAGCTCGGGCAGCTTGGCCAGGGTCTCGCGCGCCGCCTTCGGATTGGCCGGATCACCCCAGATGCCCTTCCCGGTGATGCGCATAGCGCCGAAGCCGAGCCGATTGACCTCGAGGTCGCCGCCGATCTTGAACGTGCCGCTCGCGGATGCGTTGATGCTTGCCATCTGTAGACTCCGTTACGTTGGGACGAGGGAAAGTCAGACAGACATTGGTACGCCATCGAACGTTTAAAGGGCGTCGTGAATCATTAATCGGATGATGACCGACATCGCAGAAGCTTGCGTTCGAGCGAGCTTGAAGCAACGCGGAACAAACCGCGCGGATTTCGTCCAAGAACTGCGAACATGTGGGGGCTGCCTTGAAAATGTAGGAGCCGCTTCAGCGGCGATAGCAAGGTTGCCTCAAGCCCCATCGCCGGCATAGCCGGCTCCCACATGTACCGTTCCACATGTACCGTTCCGACGACTCAGAGACGTGCGGTAATCGAATCCAGCAAGGGTCCGACAAGGTTCACGTCGGCCGGATCGCCAGCAAGCGCCAACTCGACGCGATCGATGTCCGCGGCGATGGAGGTTGCCCCCCATACGAGTGCACCGCCCTTGAGGCGATGGGAGAAATGAGCCGCACTCGTGAGATCGCCCATGGCCATCGCCGCACGGATGGCGGCCAGATCGGCGAGGCACTCCTTGATAAACGTCGCGTCGATTTCCGATTCCGTCCGCGGCGCCACGAGGGCGGCCTTGAGACCCTCGAGCGACAGCGGCTTGCCCAGCACGGTATCGATACCGCTCTCTTCGCACCGACGGATATGCGCCTCGCCGTGATTGGCCGAGATGGCGATGAAACGTGTACGCGTTCCGCCGGCGGAACGTTCGCGCGCACGCAGCTCCGCAGCTATGTCGTAGCCCTGCATGTCCGGCAGTTCGCAGTCCAGCAGCACGCCTACGAAGCGTCCGGCCTCGAACACGTCGATCGCTGCCTGTCCGTGGTCCACCGACTGGGTCGCGTAACCAATGAATTTGAGCTGCGCGGCGATGATCTGGCGATTCGCCGGATGATCCTCGACGAGCAGCACCGTGCCAACCGGCTCGTCCTTCGTCACACCGAGTGAGTCGTCGTCGGCAACGACCGTCACGGCGGGCACCATGCTGGTCGGCAATTCGATGCGCACGGCCGTGCCCACACCCAGCTCACTGGTGAAATCCAGACGCCCACCCAGGTGCGTGACGATATCGCGACAGATCGCCAGTCCCAACCCCGTCCCACCAAGCCGCGTATCGAGCGCGCCATGCGATTGCGCAAAGGCGCGAAACAGCTCGCGTTGCCGGTCCACCGGCACGCCGATGCCTGTGTCGAAGACGTCGATCACCAGCCGGCGCACGCCGTCCGCCCCTTCTTCGGTGCCTTGCCACAACGCGATACCGACATGTCCCTGCTGCGTGTACTTCACCGCATTGGCCAGCAGGTTTTCCAGTACCTGGCGCAGGCGGGTCTCGTCCAGAAGCAACCAGGGCAGCGGACCCATGGGCAGGTCCAGACGTACCTTGAGGTCCTTCGCCTCGATCGCCAGGCGCTGCGACTCGATCACCTGCCGCGCCACGGCCAGCGCATCGCAGGACACCAGGTCGGGGGTAAAGCCCTGCACTTCGGATTTGGTGTAGTCGAGTGCGCTCTTCAACAGCGTACGCAGGTTGCGGCCGCTCGCCTGCGCGATGGCCATGAGGTCGCGCTGCGGCCCCTCCAGCGGTTGCCTCGCCATCAGGTCGATCGACGAGACCATGGCGTTGACCGCGTTGCGTACCTCGTGACTCATGACCGCAAGCAACATGGTTTTCTGTTGCTCGCCGCGCCGCGAAGCGAGCTGCGCGCGACGCATTTGCCACAGCGCGAAGATCAACGCCAAGAGCAGCGCAGCGCCCAGCGCAATTTCCACCTGGTACACCGAAACGACCTGTGACAGCGTCGGTGCACGCAGGTACGCCATCTCCAGCCAGCGCTCGATGACCGCCTCGTTTTCGTCGGCGGTGACACGCCGCATGCCGCCATCGAGTATCTCGAGCAACTCCGGCTCGTCGCGCCGGACGACCACCCTCACCGTCACCGGCATCTCCGGCACGTCGCCGGCGATGCGCAAGCTGGAGGCATAGTCGCGGCGCACGATGGGGTGGTACGCCACATCCATACCCACCGCGGCATCCGCGATGCCGCTTTCGACCGCGGCCAGAACCTCGTGGATATCGTCCAGGGGAAGCCGCGTGACCAACGGATGCTCACGTTTGAGCCAGGTCTCGTAGGCGCCGCCTCCCTTGAAGGCGATCGTATGCCCGTCGAGATCGCGCATGTCCACCTTCGCCGGCCCCACCGTGCGCGTCACGATCAACGTGCGACCAACGTAGAACGGCGCCGAAAGCAGGGCCCGATCACCCAGGTCCGCGACGACCATGCGGTCGCTGATCGACGGAAGCAGGTCGACGCGATGCTCGGTGAACGCCTTGACCGACTCTTCCCAGGAATGCGTGCGCACCGTCTCGAAACGGACGCCTGTATGCGCCGCCACGAGCGCCAGGTACTGGGTCGCCAACGGGTTGGCCTGGCCGCCGCGAATTTCGGCACCCTGTTGGGGGTCGATCGCGATACGCAGCACGGGATGCTGCGCGACCCACCGTTCGCGCACCGGGTCCGGTGGATCGGTGGCGGCACCGGCGGTCACGACGAACGCGAGGAGGAAAAGGGCGCTCCATCGCCTCACTTCAGCGGCACCTCGCTGTCCGAGCCCAACAGGTACGCACGGAGCATGTGCAGCTCGTTGTCCGCACTGATAGCCAGTTTCCGGTAGGCCGCTGTCTTCTGCGTACTTACCGTCTTCAGGCTGCGGTTGAACTTGTTGGCAATCTGGGTGACCGACAGACCTTCGAGCACGCAGCGGACCACTTCCCACTCGCGGGGCGAAAGCCCGGCCATGGGGTTGTCCATCAGGCCGTTCATGATGCCCGGCGGCAGGTACTCGCGGCCGGTCAATACCGCATCGATCGCACGAATGATCTCATCGGGTTCCTGGCTCTTCGCGACGAAACCATGCGCACCCGCCTGCAGCAAGCTGCGGATCACCAGGCGTGACCCGTGCGCCGAGACCACGAGGATCTTCAGGGCCGGATGCGAAGCGCGCAGCAGCTTGATCAGGGCGACACCGTCGATGTCGTCCATGGCCAGGGAGTAGTCGATCAGGGCCACGTCCACGGGCATGGCGGCCAGCATCGCCCTGAAAGGCTGGCTGCCGCCATGGCTGCCGACGATCAGGATCGAAGGAATTTTCTCAAGGTGCGCAATGAGCCCTTTGAGGACGAGCGCATGATCGTCCAGCAAGGCCACGCGTACTGAGCCGGTGTAGGTTCGCGCGGACATGAGTCGATCTGGGAACTGCCTTGTAGTCATATGCCCTGCCTCTGAAGCGGAGCAGGACGAACCATATATCGGCAATCGAGGCTTGTAAACGCCATCGACCTCATCGATCGGGCATCGGCCATTCGTCTACCTCCGTAAGCCGTACAGGCAATCCACGATTGGGTTGCTAACCTCTCATCGCCCCGCAAGACGGGGATTCCGGACCATTAAGGGGTAGGACGCGGGCATGGAAACAGTAAGCCGCAGACAGGCCGGCACCGCCGCCGTGCGCGAACCCGTCGCCGAGGGCCGACCGTACGACGCCGCTGGCCAGACGGTCACGCTGTCGTTGGACACGGTGCGCATCGGCATCGTCGGACTGGGATACGTGGGCCTGCCGCTGGCGGTCGAATTCGGCAAGCGCTACGCAACTCTCGGATTCGACATCAATTCCGGGCGCATCGAGGAGCTCCGCAGGGGCCATGACGTCACGCTGGAAGTCGATGGCGACGAGCTTTGCGCCTCGCGCCGGCTGCGCTTTTCCTCCGCCATCGAGGACCTCGCGGAGTGCGATGTCTACATCGTCACCGTACCGACCCCGATCGACGATGCCCGCCGACCGGACCTCACGCCGCTGATTCGCGCGAGCGAAACCCTGGGCAAGGTGCTCAAGCGTGGCGACATCGTGGTCTATGAATCGACCGTCTATCCGGGCTGCACCGAGGAAGTCTGCGTGCCCATCCTGGAGAAGGTTTCGGGCCTGATCTTCAACGAAGATTTTTTTGCCGGTTACAGTCCCGAGCGGATAAATCCCGGCGACAAGACCCACCGAGTTACGGGAATTCTCAAGGTTACGTCGGGTTCGACCCCGGAAACTGCCGATTTCGTGGACGCGCTGTACCGCTCGGTCATCACCGCGGGCACGCATCGAGCCAGCTCCCTGAAGGTCGCCGAAGCCGCCAAGGTGATCGAGAACACCCAGCGCGACCTCAACATTGCGCTGGTCAACGACCTCGCCATCCTCTTCAACAAGCTGGGCATCGACACCCTCGAGGTGCTCGAAGCCGCCGGCACCAAGTGGAACTTCCTGCCGTTTCGACCGGGTCTGGTCGGCGGGCACTGCATCAGCGTCGATCCCTATTACCTGACCCACAAGGCTCAGCAGGTCGGCCACCACCCCGATGTGATCCTCGCCGGCCGCCGCACCAACGACGGCATGGGCACGTACATCGCCTCGGAAGTCGTGCGACTGATGGTCCGCAAGGGCATCAATCCGGTGCGCGCCCGCGTCCTGATCCTCGGGCTGGCTTTCAAGGAAAACTGCCCGGACCTGCGAAACACCCGCGTGGTCGACATCATCAACGCGCTGGACACCTATGGCGTCGGCGTGGATGTGCACGACCCCTGGGTGCGTACGGCCGAGGCCGAGCACGAATACGGCCTTACGCCCATGGCCGATCCGGCGCATGGCGCGTATGACGCCGTCGTCGTCGCCGTGGGACATCGGGAGTTCGTCGCCCTGGGCGCCGCGGGCATCCGCGCCTTCGGCAAGCCCGACTCCGTGGTGTACGACGTCAAGTACTTACTGCCCCGCGACGCCGTGGACGGACGCCTTTGATCGCGGACCAGCCAGCATGAAAGTGCTCGTGACCGGTACGGCCGGCTTCATCGGCTCCCACGTGGTCATGCGTTTGCTTGCGCGTGGCGACGAGGTGATCGGCTTCGACAGTCTCTCCGACTACTACGACGTGGAACTGAAAAAGGCACGGCTTGCGCGTTTCTCCGGCAAGCCCGGCTACACCCATATCCATGCCGATCTGGCTGACCGCGACGCTGTCGAAAACGCTTTCGTTACGCACAAGCCGCAACGGGTGATCAACCTCGCCGCGCAAGCGGGCGTCCGTTATGCGGCCGAGAATCCGCACGTGTACATCGCCAGCAACGTCACCGGTTTCCTTCACGTACTCGAAGGCTGCCGGCGACACGGCGTCGAACATCTCGTCTTCGCGTCGACCAGCTCGGTCTATGGAGCGGATACGCGCATGCCGTTCTCCGAACACCAGCCCACCGAACACCCCTTGACGCTGTACGCGGCGTCGAAGAAAGCCAACGAACAGATGGCGCACAGTTACGCGCATCTTTACGGCGTGCCCTGCACCGGCCTGCGCTTCTTCACCGTATATGGGCCGTGGGGTCGCCCCGACATGGCGCTTTTCCTGTTCACCAAGGCGATCCTCGCTGGTGAGCCGATCCAGGTGTTCAACCATGGTCACCACAAGCGCAGTTTCACGTACGTCGACGATATCGTCGAAGGCGTGTTGCGTACGCTCGACCAGATACCCGAAAAGAACGCGAACTGGTCGGGCGACCGCCCGGACCCGGGTTCCAGTGGTGTCGCGCCTTACCGTATCTACAACATCGGCAACGAAAAGCCGGTGGAGCTCATGCAGTACATCCGGGTGCTCGAGAAGTGCCTGAAGAAGACGGCCCGCATGGAGATGTTGCCCCTGCAGGCGGGCGATGTACCGGACACGGAAGCCAACGTGTCCGCTCTCGTCCAGGCCACCGGCTACTTGCCGAAAGTGGACGTATGCGAGGGCGTTGGCAAGTTCGTGGACTGGTACCGCGGTTACTACCGAGCGTAGGACACGCTGAAAAACAAGAACAAAAGACACACCAGGCTGGGAGAACCACCCCGTGATCATCGATTACCTCGACAAGTCGGCAGCTGCCGACTATCAGGCGGACCTCTGCGTCATTGGCGCGGGGCCTGCCGGCATCGCCATCGCCCGCTCCTTCATCGGCACCTCGACCACCGTATGCCTGATCGAAGGCGGCGGCCTGGCCGGTGAGGTTCGCAGTCAATCGTTGTACGAGGGAACCTCCGCGGGCAGCACTCCGTTTGACGCTGGAACCTCGCGCATGCGCGTGTTCGGTGGCAGCTGCACTCTCTGGGGTGGCGGCTGCATTCCGCTGGCCGATGCCGACCTGGAACCCCGCGACTGGGTACCCGACAGCGGCTGGCCCCTGCGTTACGCCGAACTGGCCCCCTGGTATGCCAAGGCGCGCGAGTTCTGCCAGATCGATCCGGAGCACACCTTCGGCCCCGGGAGCTTCGAAGGACCGACGCCGCGAGCACCACTCGACCTCGATCCCGAGGCAATGATCAACTACATCTTCGCGCGCAGTCCGATCACCTTCGGCGAGGCTTACCGCGATGCGCTTGCCAAGACCTCCAACATCACGGTGCTCCTGCACGCCAATGTGATGGAGTTGCTTGCCACGGATAACGCGAGTGCCGTGACCGAAGCCAGCATCGGCTCGCTCGACGGCCGGCGGGGTCGCGTCCGTGCACGACACTACGTGCTGGCGGCCGGCGGTATCGAGAACGCACGCATCCTCTTGCTCTCGGACAGCGTGGCCACCAAAGGCCTCGGTAACGATCACGACCTGGTCGGACGCTACTTCATGGATCACCCCAGCGGATCCATCGGCAGTATCCGCTCGGAGAATCCCGATCGCCTCACGCGCCCCTACGAGCGCAGCATCGGCAAGATACGCGCGTCGGTGGCCTCTGAAATAGGCCTTTCGTTCGAGGCGCAGCGCGAGCACCGCACCCTGAACGCGCGCGTGCATCCCTTTGCGGTGGAAGGCGAAGTGCCACGTGGTATCCGCGCCCTGCGCGACGTGCGTGCCGCCTTGCGACCGCCCACACGCGACGAAGCCGCGCTGCTCGAAGCGCGCCTGTCGGCCGCGTTACAGAACGGGCCTGGCGGCGCGACAGCCCTCGCCATGCCGCAGAATCTTGCGCTCAGCGCCATGCGGCTCGGCCTGCACATCGGCGACGTGATCCGCGCGGTCGCGCTCAAGGTCAGCGACAAACCGACGGTGAACAGCGACCGCGTGGAGCTGGTCGGCTTCTTCGAGCAGGCGCCCAATCGCGATAGCAGGATCATGCTGGACGACACGCGCGACGCGCTGGGTCTGCGTCGTGTGCGTGTGGACTGGCGCCTGACCGAACTGGATCGACATACCCATCGTGCGCTCGGCGAGCTCACCGGCAACCGGCTCGCCCAGGCCTGCGCGGGGCGGTTCGACGCTGCCGAGTGGACGACCGATCTCGACGGCGCCTCCGAGGTGCATGGCACGGCCCACCACATGGGCACGACGCGCATGGCCGGCGATGCGACACAAGGTGTCGTCGATACGCAGTGCAAAGTCCACGGTGTCGCCAATCTTCATGTCGCGGGAAGTTCGGTATTTCCCACAGGCGGCTGGGCGTTTCCGACCTTTACCCTGATAGCACTCAGCTTGCGATTGGCCGAGCAATTGCGCGTACTGCTCGCCGTCGTCTGATCGGGTCTGTAACGAGGGTGTTACAGGGGGCGATACATCGATGCATCACACAGCCGTTTGGCCTAGCCGTGTGCAACCCGGAAGTGCAATCGACAGATCGAGCCCGGGTTCCTAGCCTGCATGTATCGACACGTTCGGACAACGTGCGGAGGGGAACACGATGATCCGTCTTTTCAGACAGCCAATCGTTCGCTGGCTCATCCTGATGGGTGCCTGTGAACTGCTGTTGCTGGTTGCGTCGCTCAACGTCGCCGCCTATATCCGTTTTGCACCATCGCCCGACGATTTGGCCGCGTCGAACCAGACACTCACCGCCCGCGCCGTCATGTTCGCGGCGGTGATCTTCCTGGGCATGGCGGCGCTCGGTGAATACCGCTCCACGTTGCGCATGAGTTGGCGCGGTCAGCTCGCCCGCCACGCCATCGCCTTCATCCTTGGCGGCCTGGCCCTGGTCGTCGGTTACTACGTGATTCCGCAGGCCTATGTCGGCCGCGGCGTGCTCGGCATGGCGCTGCTCATCGCCTTCGTCGCTACGGCTGCCTTTCGCGGCCTGTTCATGCGCCTGGTCGAGATGGAATCGCTGAAACGTCGCGTGGTGGTGCTTGGCGCGGGACAACGCGCAGCGCAGATCCACAACCGCATGCGCCGCCGCTCGGACCGTCGTGGTTTCTGCCTTGTCGGCTACCTGCAAGGTCCGAATGAGACCGTGATGGTGCCGGAGAACCTGCTGCTGCCCCGCGGGGAGTCGCTGGCCCAGCTCGCCCGCCGTGAGCACCTCAATGAGATCGTGGTCGGTGTCGACGATCGTCGCGGCAGCCTGCCGATGGACGATCTGCTGGCCTGTCGCCAGCTCGGTGTACAGATCACCGACCTGACCACCTTCGTCGAGCGCGAGGCCGGCCGCGTGCAGCTGACCATGCTGGATCCGTCATGGCTGGTCTTTTCAGGCGGCTTCAACGCCTCACCACTGGCTGTGTTCCTCAAGCGTGCCTTCGACATCGCAGCGGCGCTCGCGATCGCCCTGCTCTGCTGGCCGATCATGCTCGGTGTGGTGCTTTGCATCCGCCTGGAGTCGGGCCGCGGCCAACCGATTTTCTATCGGCAAGAGCGCGTCGGCGAACACGGCCGCCCGTTCTGGCTCTACAAGTTCCGGAGCATGCGCACCGACGCCGAAATGGACGGTGTGGCGCGCTGGGCAAAGAGCAACGACGACCGCGTCACCCGCGTCGGTCGTATCTGCCGCAAGCTACGCTTCGATGAACTGCCACAGTTGTAGAACGTCATCCGCGGCGACATGAGCATCGTCGGGCCACGCCCGGAGCGTCCGCAGTTCGTCTCGGACCTGGAAACCAAGATCCGCTATTACAACCTGCGCCACAGCATCAAGCCAGGTCTGGCAGGTTGGGCGCAGCTCAGCTATCCGTACGGTGCCTCCGAAGAGGACGCCGCCGAGAAGCTGAAGTACGACCTGTTCTACGTGAAGAACCACAACCTTTTCCTCGACATGGTGATCCTGATCGAGACGGTCGAGGTGGTGTTGTTTGGGCGTGGCGCGCGCTAGGGCGTGGATGCCGTCGTGTCGGATGCTTCGGTCGAGGTATCGTCCACTTCCGCGCCACCGACCGGGATCAGCGACCACGCGATAATGGCAACGATGACCAGGGCGGCAAGCCAGAGCCAACGGGTTCGCCATGCGCGCAGGGGCGACTCTTCGAATCGCTCGTCACCCTCGAGCGACGCAGACGAAGAAGCTGCCGGTGTATCGCCCCCGGCGAATGCGACAGCTTCCGTGCTCGCCACCACCACCGATACGCGCGGTGGCGACGCCGCGCCGGGCAATCGACCATGACGGCGGTGAAATTCCATGGCTGCGCTGTACTGCGCGGTAAGACGTTGCAGGCGTGCGGCGGCGAGAGCATCGGCACGCCCGCCGCGGCGACGATCCGGATGCCAGGCAGCCACGTTCCGACGATACGCCTGCTTGAAATCGGCCAACGAGCAGTTCGGCTCCAGGCGGAGCTTGCCGTAAAGGTCGAGAAAGTCGGTTTCGTCAGCCACCGTACGGCTCCCCTGTCGCGACGTGCACGGCGTATCGTCGTGCGAGCCGTCGCCCTCACAAGCGTGGCCCACGCCCGGGGCCCTTGCAAGTACAACTTTTGGAGAATCGCGATGCGCCCTACCCGCTATCTGGCGCTCGCCGCCCTCCTTGCCGGAGCGCCTGCCATGTCCCTCGCGGCCGATGCGCCACCGCCCTCGCTGGGCGCGCACGTATTCCTTGGTCAGGGTGAAGGCCTGGGCGTCAGTCCGGCGGTAACGCCGGCCGTCGATACCCAGCCTACCGGTAGCGTCTTTGTCATCTTCAATGCCGGCTATAGCAGCAATGACGGTACGCCCGTGGACACCTACGGCAACCGCTGGAAATCGCTGGGGCACCCGCTTACCTATGCCGATTACGGCGATCGTTTCGATGTCAGGGCTTACGCGGCGACCGCGGGAAAGGGCGGCTCCGGTCACACCGTTTCCATCACCAAACGCGGGGAACCGAAGGGTGAACTGTCCCTGCCCTTCGTCGAGGTACGCAATGCATCGCGCGTGCAGGCCTTCGCCCAGAACTACGCCGACAAGGCGCTCGTCGTCGCCAGCGACGAAATCACCGTCGATGGCCCCGCTACCTTGCTGGCGTTCTGGTGGGGCGACGGCGGCGTCAAGCGCATGACCGTGACACCGGGCGACGGCTTCCAGTTGATCGATGCGTTCGTCGAATTACCCGACGAGAGTGGCGTACAAGGCGCAGTGGCGTGGCGTCAGGTCGATGCCGCGGGCACCTACCGCGTGCACTGGACAGTCGCACCGGTGCAAGGTGCCGCGCTGTGGATCATGGCCATCCGCTGAGCACTGTCCGTTATCGGACGTTGGTGAGCACTGACGGATCGGGCGAAAGCGAGTGTCGTCGCGCCCTGCATTGAATGACGGACAACATAGACATAAAACCTGTCGCATCATGTGTCCGAAATCGTACGTTGGCGCCTACAACCATCGGCCTATTTTCTTCGCAATTACAACGCATTAGCTTTGAATCCGACACCCAGGGCCGCGGCGAGTCGATGGAATCGCCACGGACTATGCAGGAAGCAAGGCAGCTCCAGTCTGCGCACGGAAGCCAAAGGCAAGGACGCCTCGGACTGGGCAGGAGCGCACAAGGGACGCTGGATGCAATGAGCGCACCTCGCACGTGGCCCCGCGGTGTCGACACGAAAAAAGCCACGCCGTCCCTCCCTGTGGGCCGGCGTGGTTATTCGTGCTCGCGCTGGAGCGGCCGGATCAGAACGTGACGCGAAGCCCCACGTTGGCAGCCCAGCCCTGCATGCCATAGCTGCCGACGAAGTGCTGGTAATTCCCTTCACCGTAGACCTGCACGTGCTCGCTCAGCTGGCTCACCGCGCCGGCCGCCACCTTGTACGAGTTACCCACGCGGCCCGAGCCAAAACGTTCGGAGAGGTCCCAGTCCGCGTTCGACACATCCGCATTCGGGTCGCCGTTGCTCGTATGCGTCAGGTCGAGGTTGGCGTACGGCATGAACACCGGATTGGCCGTGCGCATGATGCGGCCACCCAATGTCGCGCTCGTCTGCTTCGCCGTACCCAGACGTACATCCAGTCCATCGTCATCGGTGAAATCGCGGAAGTTCAACGACTGGTGCTTCAACTGGAAGCGCGGCTCGACGGTCCATTCGCTACCGAGGGCGAACGGCATGCCCGTCTCGACCGACATGGTCCAGCCATTCGCACGTACACTTCCGACGTCCGCACCGCGCAGATCGGTGCCCACGTCGCCTCGGTAACGCGTGGAACCGAGTACGCCGTCCACCCACAGGCCGCTGCCCTGCTGCCAGGTGATCCAGGCGGACACGCCATTGGCACGGTACTTCGCCGCACTGTTTCCGTCCGCTGCCTTGGGCGTGACACGCGTCGTACCGTGATCCGCCGCCCAACCGGCACGCAACGTGCCGTTATCGCCGTCGAGCGCGATGAGGCTGCCACCGACCTGCAGGGCGTTGACCTGTTGGTCGAAGTCGTAGCCGTAACGCTGGAACGACAGGTTCGAGCTATAGCGAAGCTGGCCTCCCAGATAGCGTGCGAACACTTCACCGCCAACGGGATCGTTCGACGTGCCCGATCGTAGGTCACCAAGGCGCTGGTGCAGCCCGTCGTTCATCATGTCGCCGTACGTAAGCAGCGCTGCCGGCGCGGAAAGATACGACGGCAGCTGAGGTACGACGGCGACGCGACCGTTTTCCGGAGGATTGACCGGGTCGACGGGATTACCGGGATCACCCGGATTGCCTGGGTCACCGGGGTTACCAGGATCGACCGGATCGACGGGATCCACAGGCTTGGTCGGGTCGACCGGATCGCAATCGGTCTGGCAGACATAGCGATTGCCCAGGCGGTAATCCCAGTTCAGCGAGCCGGTCGCCAGCGCGTTCTGCGCCTGGTCGGTCTCGCCCGGGCCGAAAGCATGCAGCGTGTACTGCCACGGACCGGCGGCAACGTAACCGCCGCGCAGGGTGAACGCATCCGCCCGCGAGGAACCCGCGACCTGCACCAGCGAGATGCCCTCGCCCGACTCGACGACGCCATTCTGGTTGACGTCGGTCAGCGCGCCACTACCCGACGGCGTCACCACAAGCTGGGTGGGCCCGGTCGTCGTGACATTACCTTCGATAAGCAGACGGTCCGTCTGCTGCGCGGCAAGGGCGCCGCCTTCGTCGAGCCGCGTGTGTAAAGTCACGTTACCGCCCGCGCCGGACAAGTCACCGTGAACGGTCAGCGCGCGTTGGATCGAACCGTCACCGAGCACCACGCCGCCGCCGTTCATCACCAGCGCATTCACCGACGAATCGCCCGTCATGGTCCACGCACCGCCGTTGGCCAGTGCCATGGCTACGGCACCTTGCGTGGCACCGGTCATGGCACCACCGTCGATCGTTGCATCGATGCTGCCGGTGGGTGCGGTGAGGTCACCGACCAGACTGCTACCGTCGAGCAGATTCAGTATCACCTTTGCATCCGTGATAGCCGACACGCCACCCACCAGTCGGCTGTCCGACGCCGTCACGGTCACCTCGGTCGCCCCGCTCGCTTCGATGGAATGACCGTTGCCGCCGATGAGGGTGCTACCGTTGCGGAGCACGAAGTCCGACGTGTTCATCGTGACATTGCGCCTGGATGCAAAGATCGCACTACCGGTGCCGCCCTGCACCGTCGAGCCGTCGATAATCATGTGGCGTCCCGAGGGCAGGTTATCGCCAAAACGGTTCTCACCGGCCACCAGGATGCCGTTCGTCGATCCGGAGATGACGCTGTTCCCCTCGAGTAGAACGGTGCCGTCGGCAAGGAACAGACCTTCGCCGGCGGTTCCGGTAATGGCAGTGGCCGCGCCGAAGGTTGCTTCGCTTGCATTGGCAACCGTGACACCGAACCTGGTGCCGGTGATCTGCGATGCGGTGACAGTGGCACGCGTCACGAGGTCCCCGCCGGGCCCGCTCGAACTGTCATTGCTCAACTGCAGGCCCGTGCCGGTGCCTCCCGCCGCGGACGTCGAGGTCACCTGGGCGTTCTTCATCGTCAACACCGAGCCGTTGTGAACACCCAGGGCGTCGCTCGTGCTGGAACTCACGAGCGCGCCATCCAGGTTGAGCACGGAGCTATACGCGGAGACATCGAGCGTGCGGCCCCCGGCACCGACATTCAGCGTAGCGCTGTGTAGCAGCCACGACTCTTCGTTGCCCACTGGCGTGTTCACGACCGTAGCGCTTTGGCCAGGGAACAGCTCGTGCGCGAAGACGGGAGAAAAAGGCACGAGCAACGCCGTACCGATAGCCGTGTACAAACGCGCGCGGCTCGCATGCGAGGCGATGAGAGTCATGATGGGATCCTTGAATGCAGGGGCTACCGCGTCGTGAGACGGCACGGAAGGCGCGCTATTCCATCATGCGTTCGCCAACCGATCCATTGGCATTACTCCTAAATTTCATGTTCGATTACGCGCCGATTCGTGATGGCTAAGTGACGAATATGGCCGTGCTGCGCGGCATTTAATCGCCCCTGTTACGCATCCGGACAGTGACGTCCGGAATCGGACAGTGCGAACGGCGACGCAGCGCGGTTTCCCTCGCAGCGCAGGGAAAGGGCAGAAATTGGTGTCCGAATACGGACACTCGCGCCTACGACGAAAGACTTATTCTCTTCTTCGAACAGGGGTCTAGACTCGCTTCGTGATCGCCACCGGCCGAGGTGTCATGGAAGTCGACGACGGCCGGTTTTCCCTACGCAAGGAGGCATTCCCATGTTCAAGTCTTTCAGCGGTCTTATCGGCAATGGGCTTCTCACGCGGCGGCTGCCGTCGCGTTCACGCAAGGAAAGGGGCCTGCGCGGAACACTCGACGCCGCCATCAAGAACCCTTACGTCGAAGCCAGCGCGCTTGCCGATCCTCCGCCTTCTGGCCCACCCGATAACGTCCTTTGGCTGAGCGTCAAAGGCGACCCGGTCAACATTCTCTGGGTTGGCTTCGACGACGCTTACGAAGGCGATATTCTCACCTTCATGATGGACGGCGTGGAGTTCGCCAAACTCACGCTCGGTCCTACCGACACCCCTCCTTATCCCGGCGTACTACCTGCGACGAGTCGTCTAGTAGAAGGCACGCACTACCTGACCCTTCGCTACGCAGGCGGGTCGGGTTCGGCGACAAGCGACAGTGTTCCCATCACCTTCGATTACACCGCGCCGGGCCTTGACTTCGTCCTTGCGCCCCTGATTTTCGACCGTAAGGATGACATTGAAGGTTCGGGTATCACCGCAGCAAAGTTCCGCTTTGACGTCGACGGCAACAAGTACATCTGGGCCGAGGTTGCCAGTTACGGCGGCATCGCCGCCGGCGATAAAGTGCACCTGTATTGCAACGGCAAGGAGTCGACAGGAGTCGGCGTCGCGCTGGTCGTCAACAACCACATCGAAGTACATATTTCCGAAGCCTTCCTGATCGAGATAGGCGACACCCCCACCGCATCGTTCACGTACAAGGTAGAAGATCGAGCGGGCAACCTTTCCAGCGAGTCGTTGGACAAGATCGTCGCCGTACAGATTGGTCAAATCGCGAGTCTGGTCGCACCGACCGTTCCCGCCTTCGACGATGATCCGGTCGACCCGGCCAACCCGCCGCTCATCGACGAAGCCGACGCACGTGGCGCGTCGAACGAAGGCTTTATCGTCGTGGTGCCATGGAATGCCGAGCTCCTTCCCGCCGACACGATCATGCTCTCGCTGGACGGCGAGGATGCCGGCCCGGTGCCGATCGGCGCTAACGGCGACGATATCGAAATCTTCTTTCCGTATGCGGGAAGCCAGGCTGTCTGGCTTGCCGGTTCCACCGGCGGCACGACAGACACGCGAGTAAGCGCTACCGTCACGTACACCGTCTACCGCGGCGCGGTTAGCGCGGGTACATCCCCCGGGCATCCCGTGGTGCTGAACCTTTATCAGAAGGCAATCGATCCGGACCCTGAAACGCCCGTCAATGAGCAACTCGAGGCCCCGGTGGTGATTTCGGCGTCGGGCAAACGCGACGAAATTCCGACAGGGGATTTCGGCCAGGACGCGGTCGTGGAGATCGATAAGAGCACCGTCGGGACCCCGCCACCAAGTGGCGATGCCTTCGAAGAGGGCGACACATTAAACATCCATTACGGTAGCCAGCCCCTCTTTACATTCACGGTGCCGGCGCTGGGTGACGTTTCCGTTCCGTTGCAAATCCCCCTCGCCGGCGCAGTGATCACCGCGCAGGGCAGCGGCGCGGCCGTACCGGTCTGGTACGAAGTGCTACATCCGCTTACAGACGGCGGCAGCAACACCAATCTGTCGCCCACTAAGGAAATCGTTGTAAGCGGTACCGATACCCAGCCCGGCGGCGGCCGTCTGGCTGCGGGCACCTTCATGGATCAGGATACGAACGGTTTCATTCCCGAGCTCTATCACTACACCAGCACCCGGTTCTCGATTCCGACCTATATAAACCGCGACCCGGATGACCAGATCACGCTGCACTTCGAGCTATACCGGGGCCCCAACCACGCGACGGGTGAGACCGCCTATCCAAATCATGACTATGATTCCGTTGCCGTCAACGCGGGTGTCGACACTCCTATCATCATTCCGGTGCCGAGCACGGCCTACAACCTCTACGGCAATACCGAGGCGCTCAGTGCGTACGTCCACATCCATGCGTTTTATACCGTGACGAAAAAGCAAGGCGACATGACGCCAGTCACATCGGATCAGGGTGGCGTGAAGGTCGACGCCCGGTTCTCCGATGGTCAAAACAACCCTTGACGTCAATCGGTAGTACTAACAGCTAGCACCGGGTCATCTGTCCAACCAGGAGCACCACGATGAAGGATCATCACCCCCCGCAAGACACCAGCGCCCGCTACCTCGCCGGACGTGCGCACCGCCAGCCCTTGCCGCTTTCTTCGGCGTCCCGCATGTCGCGTGAGGACAGCCCCGACGCCGGGCTGCCCGCACCGATCGTGCATGGCACCCTTAGCGGCGGCTTGGGCCGCGACCAGTTGCTGGGTGACTTCGCCACCGTGCAGATCACCGTCGGCCCGTGGGACTTTCCGCAGATGACCGA